>Ga0302123_10001286_pt1 | contig 17952 bp, 13 predicted proteins | sample CB21_321_MG_FD_203109 | JGI IMG/M metagenome (GOLD analysis project Ga0302123, IMG submission 203109) | Marine microbial communities from Western Arctic Ocean, Canada - CB21_32.1 | ecosystem: Environmental > Aquatic > Marine > Oceanic | place: Canada: Western Arctic Ocean | collected 2017-09-28 | reverse complement strand
CCTCCGAGAGTACACGGGATAATCCACAACGTCTGTTGCTTGGTGTACGCAGGGAATTCGGCACTGGCTCCATACCGGCAGAGAATATCGTTGATATTCAGATGGCGCGCGGTGTACCGGATGCTGTCGATAGTGTGACTGTTGAGCACGTATCAGGGCGTAATAGCCATATCTGGTTCAAGTCCTACGAGAAGGGCCGCGAGAAATGGCAGGGTCAGACCCTTGATTTCGTCTGGTATGATGAGGAGCCTCCTGAAGAGATCTATACAGAAGGGCTGACCAGGGTTAATGCGACTGCTGGCATGGTCTTTGTCACGTTTACGCCGCTGCTGGGCATGAGCCGGGTGGTCACCCGCTACTTGCAGCCTTCTGATGACGCTGCCAAGCATCGATACATTGTTAATATGACCCTTGATGACGCGCCTCACATGAGTGAGAGCATGAAGGAGCGTATTTTATCGCAGTATCCTGAGTATGAGCGGGACGCCAGGACCAAGGGCATCCCGATGCTGGGCTCAGGCCGCGTCTATCCAATAGCAGAGGAGCGTATCAGCTTCTCCTTGAACGACTTTGGCGGCGGAATGCCGGATTACTGGGCTACTCTGGGGGCAGTTGACTTTGGCGACTGGGATCATCCGACCTCTGCTGTCTTTATTCGTTGGGATAGGGACCGTGATGTCATCTATGTGTCTGATTCCTATAGGCGATCCAAGGAACCGCTTGCTGTTCACGCCGCTGCTATACGGGATAGGGCGAATGGCTGCTATGTGGCGTGGCCGCATGATGGTCTGAAGCATGATAGGACAGCCGGACGCACCATAAAAGACCTCTATAGCGACAATGGGGTCAAGATGTTGCGCGAAAGGACCATGTATCCGAGTGGAGACTACTCCGTTGAGGCGGGTATTGCGGACGTATTGAACCGTATGCAGACAGGAAAGCTGAAGATTGCGTCACATTTGGGCGACTTCTGGGAGGAATTCAGGCTGTACCATCGCAAAGACGGCCGCATTGTGAAGGAGCGGGATGATTTAATGGACGCTCTTCGGTATGCGGTGATGTCAGTACGCCATGCAAGGGCACCATCTGACATGGATAGAGTGCTAGAAGTGGAGAATATGGAGGAATACCATGTCCTCTGACCTAGTTGTGCGCAATGCTACCCATACTGACGTAGCCTTATTCTACGATGGGATGATAGAACTGATTGTTCCACACTTTGACTGGCATGATTTTGATTCCAAGAAGTTCAGAAGCTGGCTAGAGTGGGCTATTGATGATCCAGACACGGATACGTTACTGTGTTTAGATGGGCATATGCCTGTTGGCTACTACGTTGCCAGGACATCTACGCCTATATGGTCTAGTGAACGTGTATCGAGTGATGTTGTTCTGTATGTTTTAGAGCCTTATCGTGGTAAGGGTGCTGCTGTTGCGCTATTAGATCAGTGGATTTATAATTTAAAAGAGCGTGGTGTTAAGAAGGCTCTTTCTGGGTACTCCCTTAGAGCCAGTGAAGGCCACGCACAAGATGCCTATCTTCGTGCAGGCTTTTCTAGATTGGGTGAGATTTATGCAAAGAGACTCTGATGTGTGACGGCGGTGGCGGGGGTGGTGATGGAGGCGCTGACGAAGACGGCGTGTCAACGGCTGCGCCAGCTGCATCTTCTGGCGCTGCTACGGGTGCTATGGGCGACGACACAATGGGATTCGGAATGAGCGCGGCTCCCGCCGCTCCTGCTCCTTCTTCAACCGATACCGGCGTTTCTGGTGGCAGCGGTGGCACTGTCCAGGGCGGTCCAGGAAGCGACACTCTGTCTGAGACTGAAAGTGCGGGCATGCCGGGGACGGCAGAAGAGGCTATGGGCCAGACATCAGATCCTACTGCAAGTCCGCAAGATGTTCAGATTGCTCTTGAAAATACTACAACGCCCTACGGCACCACGACCGATTCGAATACGGCGCAAGCTGCTGTTAATACGGCCTTGGCTCAGACGGCGGCCCAGGGGCCCTTCGGATCTCTGGCCGATCTCAATGAGGCCCACGATCTAGACGCTGCTGCTGTTGCAGTAATGGGCCAGGACATCTCCATGGGCGGGATTGGTTCCATGTCGCCAGGGGGCACGGCTGCAAATCATGGAGAAAATCCGGCCACTGTGGCGCAAATAACGGCCATTAACCAGCCATCGACCAGCCCTAACATAGGTTATGCAATAAATAACCCACAGCCTACTGTTGCCAGTGTTCGAGCAAGTCAGGCTTTCGCTCAGGTTAATCCGACACTTACAAATGTCATGTTTGGTATTGCTGGGATGATGCCCGGGCCAATGGGTATGATGGCCAGTCTAGCCGGTGCCCATGCTGGCCATGGAATGGTGAGTCTAGCGGAGCAGATGGGCGTCCCAGGGATGGGCGCTATATCGGATGTTATGACTGATATAGAACAGTCCATTATGGGGACTGAAGCTAACCCCTCTGGGATAGCGAACGCCATTGGCGATATAGGCGCGGCCATTGGTGGCATTGGCGGAACCGCCTCAATTGGCGAGAGCAATGCCGATATAGGCGGGCCTGACGAGGCGACCTTGGCGGGGATGTCTGCCGTGACGCCTGCTTCGCAGTCTTTTGCACAAGCTGCGCCTTCTACAGCCGCCATCGGTTCTACGATTAGTTCCTTCTTGGATACCAGCGCCACGACACCCTTAATATCTATACCAGGGTTGAGCACAGCAGTTCTGGGTGTAGACGAGGACTTAGGAGCAACCACTCCTCTGTCTGTCCTCTCGCCCACAGGAAGAGGGAGTAGCTTCAGGCGATCTAGAACTACTTCTGCTAGAGATCGCGCATTCGGCTCTGCAAACTTGTTCCGTCCCACCCTTTCCTCGGGGATTAGTCTCTAATGGCATATAATTATACAGCAGGCGAACTCATTGCGCGGGCCGAAGCGTTGGAAGGTGAGCGGTATAACTGGGAGCAGGACTGGCAGCGCATTGCTGACTTCATCCTTCCCAGGAAGAACGACATCATTACCAAGAGAAGCCGTGGCGAGGGCCGTAATCAGAAGCGGTATGCTTCGGTCGGCATGCAATCTCTTAATATGTTGGCCGCTTCTCTGCATGGTACGCTTACATCAAAGGCTGTTCAGTGGTTCGATCTGGAAACTGGCGACTTAGAAATGGATGCCAATCCACAGATAAAGCAATATCTACAGGATGTTGCGCGTGTCATGTGGGCGGAACTGAATTCGTCTAATTTTCATTCCCAGGTGCATGAACTTTATCTTGATTTGGCTGCATTTGGCACAGGCTGCATGGTACAAGAAGAGTCTGCGTCTCCTGGGGAAGAGTACGCTGGTCTGGTATTTACGTCCCATCCAATACAGTCTTATTTGATGGAAGAGGACCATAACGGTCAGGTAGACTCTGTATGTATTAAGCATATGATGACGGCCCGTCAGATTAGGGATAAGTTTGGCGAATCTTCCATGACCAGGGACCATCTTTCCGCTATAGACAAAAGTCCGCTTGATCAATTCGAAATTCTACATTGGGTTATGCCTCGCGCAGGCGGCAGTGATGATGAGTACACTGAAGATGCGGCCAAGATGCCCTTTAAATCGTGTTGGATTGATCGGGGTCAGGAAGAAATTATCCGAGAAGGTGGCTATCAAGAGTTCCCATTCACAGTACCGCGCTGGAGCAAGAGCACCGGCGATATGTACGGCAGAGGGCCAGGAGATACGGCTCTTGCTGATATTGAGGTATTGAATGAGGCGACTCGCCTTGAGTTGAATGCCTGGGCCAAGACGATTGATCCTCCGATCCTTGTCGAGGATGACGGTGTGATCGGTAAAGTTAACATGCGTCCCGGCAAGCCTACGATTGTCCGAGATGTTGATCGGTCTATCAGGCCATTCCAGAGCAGTGCCAACATGAACTTCAACCAGATCAAGCTGGGGGAATACCGGAATACAATTCGGCAAGCCTTCTTTGCTGATCAGTTAGAGCTTCCGAATCGCGGATCTGCTGAGATGACTGCGACCGAGATCCAGGTTCGTTACGATCTTATGCAGCGTGTTCTTGGTCCTACGCTTGGCAGGCTAGAGCGCGAATTGCTTGAGCCCATTATTATGCGTGCCTTTAAGACGATGGCCCGTCGCGGGGCAATCCCTCCCCCGCCTGCTGCCATGGGAGATCCTCTAAAGATAAGCATACGCTATGTTGGCCCGCTATCCCGTGCTCAGAAGCAGTCTGAAATTAATGCATTTATGACATTTCTACAGGAAATTGGGATGGTTGCTCAGATGAAGCCAGAAGTTCTTGATCTTATTGATGGAGATGCAGCCGTGCGTTGGCTACATGATCACCACGATTTGCCGTCTGCTGTAATGGTAGAAGAGCGTATTGTTCTGCAAAAGCGTCAGGCACAGGCGCAACAGGCTGAAGCCATGGCTCAGCAGCAGTTCCAATCGGCTGGAGCGCAGGATTCGAAGACCATGGCAGAAGCTGAAGGTTCTATGCAGAAGGCAGCAGCGGTGTCTGCCGAGCAGGCCGAAGAAGGGGCATGAGACTGAAACAAGTTACAGAGAAAGAGTTGGCCAGCGCCTACGCGCGGGTATTTGACGGCGCATCAGGTCGCATTATCCTTGAAAACTTGGTTTCTAAGTATCAAAGACGTAGCAGTTTTGTTCGTGGAGATCCGTATGAGACAGCCTTCAAAGAGGGAGCGCGGTCAGTCCTTCTGCATATACGGACCATGGTCAGGAAACATGGATCAAATCATGATTTGGAGAGCTTAATTGATGAGTGATCAGTCTGTCGAAACATCCTCTAACGAAGCCCAGCCTTCCGTATCGTCCGAGTCATCCGAGTCGTCCGGTTCAGCGCCAGAGTCTCGCTGGACAGACGGACTCTCATCTGAGAATAGGGACCACGGGTCGATAAAAGATTTCAAGTCTGTCGATGAATTGGCACAAAGCCATATTCATGCTCAGAAAAGGCTCGGAACCTCTGTTCAGGTTCCCGGGGAATTGGCTACCCAGGATGATTTGAATAAATTCTACACCAAGTTGGGCAGGCCAGAACAGTCAGATAGCTATGACTTCTCGGGGGTGAAGGCTCCAAAGGACTTCACTATACCGGATGATATGATTAACGGCTTTCGGACAGCGGCTCATACCAGCGGCCTTAACCAGAAGCAGGCTTCCACTCTAATGGATTGGTATGCCAGGACTTCAGAGGCCCAGATTGCCACTGCTCAACAGCAGACCGCGACAGCGAAGCAGGTTGCTGCCGAGAAGCTCAGAGAGGATTGGGGTAGTGACTATGACAGCCACACCCAATCCGTTAGTGTTGCACTTAATAGGTTTTTCCCAGATCATTTACGTGATCAGGTTATGGAGGTCGCTTTGACGAACGCTGACTTTGCAAAGGCAATAGCCGATATTGGCTCCCGCATGGGAGAAGATACTACTTCTGGAGCCCGCTCGGCATCAGGTGGGAAAGATAGGCGGGCTGAAATTGAATCAGAACTGAAGGCCCTACGGCACGATTCTAAGGGGGCCTACCTGAATGGACGAGATCCGAATCACAATAGTGAAGTGGATCGTGTTGCTGCAATGTTGCAGGAACTTGAGGATTTATCGGAATGACGTGCAGTGACTGTGCGGACAATCGTTTAAGTATGCGTGTCGCGGCTCTTAAACTAGCTGTAGAGGGCGCATCCGTTAGCCATAAAATAGACTTTAAGTCTACTGCCGACAGTTATTTTAACTGGTTAATGAAGTCTACTAGCAAGACTCAGAAAGGACAGACAGATGGCCCCTAAAGCAACGGCAAAGCAGGTTGCATACAAAAAAGCAAGGGATCTGTACGAGAGAAAGCTGAAGTATGCGCGCGACAAGCTAAAACTGGATGAGAAACGCGCGAGAAAATTTGCTGGCGCTCCTCCAACTAAATAAAGAGTTGACCTAATTCATCCGTGATGGCATTTTGCACTATCGGATAACCTTCTAGGCCCGATATATGGCGGTAACCCGCTCGGCGGCGCACGTAGCGCAAGTCTGAGGTCCGACATAAGTTGGGCAACCTTTGGCAGGAACCTTTTAATTCTTGTTGGAGGATGCTATGTCCACTCAAGTTGGAGTTGCTCATGTAGAGCAATTCAAAAACAATGTGATCATGCTATCACAGCAGCGGGACTCCCGACTGCGTGGTGCTGTTCGCGTAGATCCTGATTTCCTTAAAGGAAAATCCGGGTTTTATGAGCGAATTGGTGCAACTGCCGTTGTAAAGCGGACCAGCCGTCATTCGGATACCCCATTAGTTTCGACCCCTCACTCGAGGCGTCGGGTTACAATGGATGATTACGAATGGGCTGATTTGATTGATCGGCAGGACGTAATCCGCATGATGATTGACCCTGAATCTCGCTATGCGAAAAACGCCTCTCAGGCTATGGGTCGTCAAATGGATGACGTTATCATTACTGCCATGGGCGGTTCTTCTTATGCTATTGATGAGGATGACTCGGCTAGTGCCGTTACATTCCCGTCAGGTCAGAAGGTTGCTCATGGTTCTGCGGGACTTACCGTAGCGAAAATTCTTTCCGCTAAGGAAATCCTGTGGGCTAACGAGGTTGACGACAGTGAGCAGATGTTCATTGTCTGCGCCGGTAAACAAATTAGTGATTTGCTTAATACGACTGAAGTCAAATCTTCTGATTACAATACCGTCAAAGCCTTGGCGCAAGGTGAGATCTCGGATTTCGCCGGGTTCACCTTCATTCGTTCGCAACGCTTGGCCACAGACGCAACACCAAGTCGTCTGGCCTATGCTTTCGTACCATCTTCCATTGGTCTTGCCATTGGCGATGATGTGACGAGCCGTGTATCGGAACGTGATGACAAAAGCTATGCAACTCAGGTCTATCTTTCTATGTCCATTGGCGCAACTCGCGTTGAGGAAGAGAAGATAGTCCAAATTGCATGTAACGAGTAGAGGGAGATAGATCATGGCTACTGTCTACTCAGTGCAAAAGACGTCTTGGGATCAAACCACGCCGTCTAAGAAGATCAAGCCAAATGAAAGTGGCGGTAGGGTTCGTGTTGAATACGCATTATACGAAGCTGCATCCCTTGCTTCCGGTGATGTCATTGAGATGTTTAACCTTCCTGACGGGGCGCGAGTCCTTGAAGGGACGCTAACTCACGATGCGATGGCTAGTTCTACAACCTTGTCCGTAGGGCACGGAGCTTATACCAATGCTGCTGGCACGGCTGTTGTCTTGGACGCAGATGAGTTTTTTGCTGCCGCTGCGTCAACCGCGATTACAACTGTTGCTGTCGCAGCCACTTCGGCTCTCGGCAGAAACAGCGTGATCGATGCCAACTACGCTGGTTATCCTGTAACCGTCACCATGGGTGGTGCCGCAGGTACGGGAACCGTGGAATTGCAGATACTCTACGTTGTTGACTAGATAATTACTGTCGAAAGACGGTAATGCAGGCACTGTTAATTCGGTGCAGTCGGAGAGTGGGGGCAGGCCAGCAGTCCTGTCCCCACGCCTTCTGTTAAAGGAGAGTCTGAATGGCGGCCTCGGAAGTGGCTATTTGCAATCTTGCACTGACGTATCTTGGCGACAGTTCAATAACTGCCCTTACTGATAATACCGATAGAGCCAGAGCCTGTAATGCTCACTACGCGGATTGTCGGGATCAAGTGCTCCGTATGCATCCATGGAACTCGTCCATAGTCAGGGCTAGTTTAGCTGCATTGACCGACTCCCCTGCCTGGGAGTGGTCTTATCAATTTACATTACCCACCGATCCGTATTGCCTACGGATTCTTGAGGTGGAGAATCTGGATGACAGGGAATGGACGGTCGAAGGCCGTCTCATAATGGCAGATCAGAGTACGGTAAATATCAGATATATCAGTCGCATAGCTGATGTTGGTGAGATGGACCCGCTTCTTATTGATGTGATTGCTTTGAAGCTGGCGCACACCATAGCTTATCGTATTACTGGATCAGTTCAGAAGCAGACGGATCTTCTACAGACATTTCGGATTACATTGAGGGAGGGCCGCATGATGGACGGGCAAGAGGGCGCGCCTCCTGACATTAATTCAGATCATTTTTCTGCGGTTAGATTTGGCACCGACTTTTCCTCCGACTGGAGGAAGTGGACGAGTGGCTGATGGCCCGCGTAAATGCAATACAGACTAACTTCACTGGAGGCCAGATAAGTCCCCGACTTTTTGGCCGAGTGGATATAGAGAGCTATCGTAACTCCCTGAAGAAGCTGACTAATATGGTTGTCTACCCGCAAGGCGGTGCTGGGCGTCGGTTCGGAACCATGTATGTCGCAGAGGGTAAGGATTCCGCTGCCAGTACGGATAGGAAGTTCCGGTTAGTCCCCTTTGAGTATTCAGATACCAATGCCTACTGCCTTGAGTTCGGGCATAACTACATTCGTTTTTACGCACAGTCTGCGCAGGTTGTCTCTGGGTCTGCCGTGCAGGTAACTACGACATATACGGATGCTCAGTTAGACGATCTACAGTTTGCCCAGTCTGCTGATATTCTGTATATCGTCCATCGATCCCATCCGCCACGTCAGCTAGTCCGTAATTCAGCCACATCCTTTACATTGTCTGATGTGGTCTTTGTCGATGGCCCCTACCTAGATGATAACGATACGGCAACGACCATAGCCTCGTCAGCGACAACGGGAAGCGTCACGTTGACTGCATCCGTTGCTATATTTACCGCGAGTCATATTGGTGCATTCTTCCGTATTACCAATAGTACGACCGGGTATGCGAAGGTTACCGGGTTCACGGATACGACTCACGTTACCGCTACGGTGGTATCGACCTTAGGCGGCACGTCCGCTGTTACGACTTGGCGGGAGGGTGCCTTCTCCATAGAGCGCGGGTACCCTGGCTGCATAACATTCTTTGAACAGCGTTTATGCCTTGCTGGCTCGACTCATAGGCCGCAGACGGTCTGGATATCCAAGGTGGATGACTACGAGAATTTTACTCCAGGCGCTAATGACGACGATCCAATACCCTTCACGATTGCCGCCAACAAGGTCAACATCATCCAGTGGCTCAGTCAGGCCAGGAACTCTCTATTCATAGGGACTGTGGGGGCTGAATGGCAGGTTAGAGGCACGAGTGGAGCGGCTATCACTCCTGGCAATGTTATTGTGCGTCAGCAAACGTCCGAAGGGTCTGCGAGAATCCAGCCTGTACCGATTAAGAATGCCTTGCTGTTTGTCCAGCGTGGCGGTGAGAAGATGCATGAAGTCACATTCGATTTCCTGACTGATAGTTTCCAGGCTCCAGATCTGACCCTCCTGTCAGAAGACATAACGTCTGGCGGAATCACTCATTTTGATGCTCAACGGACACCAGATCCTATCGTCTGGGCTGTATTGTCTAGCGGCACGTTGGCGGCAATTACCTACCAGCCTGATCAGAAGATACAGGCATGGCACGCTCATACCATTGGTGGGGTTGCGGGTTCAGCAACCATAACCGTGACCGATTATGCGAATATAGCTGTGGGAACGGACATTGTTATCACCAAGTCTAATGGTGATACGGTGACCTTTACTTCAGAAGTCACAAGTGGGGCCGCACCCGCGACTACAAATGGCTGGCGTCCTAATGAATCCAACGATACGACGGCAGATAATATCTACACTGCCGTCAATGCTCATAGTGATTTCACGGTAGCTAATCCAGCAGCGAACGTAGTAACCATCACCGAAACTCAAAGGCTTGGTACAGGACCGACGGCACTGAGCATATCGGACACCGTGCGGCTAGTCACAACGGACGAGACGGCTGCGATTGTTGAGAGCATCGCTGTCATTCCTAAGGATATTACAGCAGGTATTTACGTGGATCAGGTGTGGTTAGGTGTGAAGAGGACCATCAATGGCGCTACCAAAAGGTATGTGGAGTACATTGACTCGACTCTGAACACTGACTCCACCCTTACATATGCCGGTAGTTCTACCTCTAGCCTTACGGGCCTTGCCCATCTTGAGGGTGAAACGGTGGCAGTGAAAGTAGCTGACGCCCCACAGCCTGATAAGATTGTCTCCAGTGCTGCGATTGCCATATCCCCTGCTGGAGCCTCTGCGCAGGTTGGCCTGCCCTACACGCATACACTGACCACACTACCGCCAGAGTTCGGTGCACAGGCAGGAGCAGCGCTCTCCAGGCTACGACGGGTACATGAAGTTGTGCTGTATCTTAGAGCCTCCAGTGGCGGTCTTATCAATAGTGATAGTATTATTTATAGATCGTCTGCCGACGATATGGGGAATGCCTTGCCATTATTCACTGGGACTGTTCGCTATACACCGGATGATAGCTGGGATCGTGACGGAAACATTACAATATCCGGCACACAGCCTCTCCCCTTTAATCTTACGGCCCTTATTATGGGCATGAATGTAAGCGAGGGATAATTTTATGGTAGCATTTGCAACTATTATAGCCGCTACTGCTCTTGCTACTAGTACCTATAGCTCTTATAAGGCGGGCAAGGCTGCTGAGAAGTCTGCTGGAGTAGAGATTGCAAGCGGCTATCAGCAGATAGAGCATGTAAAAGCAGCTGCGGAAATAGAGGCAATTGCAGATGTGGAGTCTGCGGTTGCTTTGAGAGATAAGACAACTCTTGATTTTCAGACTATAGATAGGCGAGAGCAGGAGGTCTTGTCTGCTGTTTCAGCGAATGAGAAGAGCTATGTAGACAATACAGATCTTCTTGAAAAGCAAGCTAGCATATTGCTTATTCAAAGAGATAGGGAAGCTGCAAAGGATGTCAGCACTGTACGTGCCCGCGCTGCTGGGGCCGGAGTGCATGCTAGTGGTGGAGCTACTGCCGAGGTGGCGAGAGATGCCTCTATAAGTAGCGCCTTGGAAAAGTCCCGGGTGAAACTTCAGGTGTATGAAGCTCAACAGAAACTTGATGAAGATATAGCGAAGTCTCGTTCAGACGCCTTTATCGCGGCCCAAAATATTGCTGCTGATAGGGAATCTCTTGGATTTAGTTACGATGTAGCTATCAGAGATCATGATTTATCTATTATTATCCGCAATATTGAACGCGATGCGAAGATCAATGCTCTGGAGAGCGGCGCTCAGGTTATTCGAGTTAGCCAGACTAGTGCTGAACTTGGCGCGTTTTCGACGGCCATGAAAGGTCTGTCGCGTATGAATCCTCCCTAAGGTATATAGTAATGACTCGACCAATTAATAAACAGGCTATATTCGGCAACAGGAGAATCACGTCTCCCTTGTCGCGTAAAGAAGTGCCTCTCAATGCGTTCCAGGCTGCGCGTGGCGGTAGACCGGACAATAAGTATCTTCAAATAAAAGACGCTAGTTTAGCTGGCTTAGATTTCCTTGCACAACAACGCAATCAGTCAGTTCTTGCGGCAGAGTCTGTTGCCAGAGTTGATATAGGAGATGCCCACGAGGCCGCATATCAAACAGCCAAGACGCATAGAGACACCATGAACAACCCCGATGCCTGGGAATACGCGGCAGACTCAGCCGCTCAGGCAGCGATGGAAAAAGCCACGGGGTCGGGCAATATCTTTACAAATTGGCTGTCTGGCGTAACTAATTCTAACGAACGGCTGGATAACTACAGGAAAAGCCTGCGTAGAAATAAGATTGAAGACCTTCAGAAGGGGAGAGTTGATGCGAGGAAACGTCACCATACGGAGACCGTCACTAAGAATATAGCGTCTTTACAGCGTAAGCTTTTAGATCCCGATATCGGCGGCGACTCATCTGCGTCAGGGAAACGAAAGTTCGATATAGCCAGGGCTAGCGCTGCTAACGATTTCCTATCGACGGTGAATGGCACGCAGGACTCTCCAAATAGTGGAATTTCAAACGACAAGCAGCTTGGGGCTGTCTATACGAAATCCCTGATTCAGACCTACGCCGATGCAATCGGGGGCGCATTCTTTGACCACATAGTTAGATATGACCCCCAAAATGCGCGATCTTACATCAGTCTTCTGGACGATATAGCGTCGAATCCCCTTTATTCTGAGCATATTAACCAGGAAGCTCTGCAAAAGCGCAAGGTTGGGCTGCACGGAGCCGAAGAATTCGCCGGGAATATAGCGATAGGGGAGGGCTCTGATAAGGAGAGCGGCCTGAATAACACCCTGCAACGACTACAAAAGCAACTCACGCAGAGCTCCGGCGTCAAGGGCGGCGATTCCAGCGCCAGCCTTAAAGCGCTTAGGAAACTCGGGGAGCACACAGACAAGATGCTTGCCGCCACCTTCTCCGGTAAGGACGGTAGTCAGGTTCTCTTGTACACGGGGTCCAGGGCGACAGCTGTGCAGGCCGTGTATGACACGTCGGCCAAGGCAATCTTAAACCCGATGTACGACAAGATGGCGTTGGATTGGCTAACCCTTACCGGCAATGAGAATGCCGCTGGCCCTGAAACCCTCTCCGACGCAGCTGATTACATACATAGTCTGAGGACCAAGGACCCTGCCGGGTTCTTTGCTCTCCTCAATACTCTTTCTGTGAATCAGCAGAATATTTACAACAGCAGGATCGCCACTGTAATTGCCGCCGAGAAGGGCAACGCGAATACCGTCGTCTTAAAACAGCGCAAGGATGATCTTCTATATAAAATGTCGTCCGACATGGACGCACTGACGATTGACTTGCGGTCTACATTCGGAAAGCTTGACCACGCAAGCTCCGCAAATGACATTGTTAAACTACAGGAGTTCCTTAATAAGTACTGGAAGGACGGCCTCCTGCGGAGGTTCTCAGAAAAGGCCGTTGGAGTGATGACGCCTCCTGAGATTGACGACCGCGTACGCGCCTACCGCAAACAGCTTGGGGAGTCTTTGCAGAAGGCTATTACTACCGAAGGTTCTGGCGTAGAGATCCTAGATAGCGTTTATGGTGATCTGCGTAGTTATCCAATTCTTGCGTCTATTCTTAATAACTCCGGCGGGGAAGGAGCCGTAGCCACCGCATCTGCGGCTAAGGTAAGGGCGAGAATAGATCAGGGCAAATCTGCCGCCAGGGCTCAGGCTAAGGCTATTGGCGTGTACATTGCCGATGGTCGGCCTATTCCTGAGGATCTCCTGCGTCAGAATGCCAGGACCCTTATGGATTTAGCACGCGGCCTTGGTCTGGGGCCTGCCTCTGACGAGGCTATACAGCGGAATATCCTAGGGACTGCTGGGTTCTATTCTGCTTTAATGGACCGTGTAGGTTCGATAGGAGACAATCTAGCTGCCGTCAGCTACTCTGCCAGCATTGAAGATGCGACGGCTGCTCTTGCCCTTATAGAGCGTGTACAGTTTCAGATAGACAATCCTGGGGCTGGATCTATTACGATTGCCAGCCCATCTCCAGGACCGGCGTACGCTAACCCAAATATTGTTATCCCGCGATTGCCCGCACAGATTTCAATACTTCAGGAGGGCTCGGATTCCGGAGGCGGGGTTCTTTCCCAGGTCAGAGGTGCCATAGAGCAAGAAAGGGGCCGTCTTACTACATTAATCAACCAGCTAGACCCTAATAATGCGCGTCTTTTCGAGGGTAATACGGACGCTATTGTAATGTCTCTTAGGCAGAGCGCTGGGCTGAACAAGCTTATCGGCGTTCCTGGCGGAGCGCCGCAGACTGTCAGGGATCTAGCTCTTAACAATCCGGCAGGTGAGCATGGCGCTAGGTATAGGGCCGTACTCAGGGCTCTTCCCGGCCTTGCCATGAAAGATGGGGAGTACCTGAAGTCCGCACTCTCTGGTCGGCAAGCTTCTGACTCGCATGAAGATGCGAAGGTGAATCTTGAGATGGGGGCGATGGCTTCCTCAATAGTGAATACGCTTTCTGATAACTCTATAGGCGTGCCCCCGGACCTTCAGCAAGTTTCCCATGCTTGGGAGACTGCCTACAGATCATCGGCGTACGGTCCCTCTGATTACACGGGGCGAGCTGCACTTATGAGCCGTATTATTAACAGGACGGGGCCTGACAGCGCCGATCTCGTAGACGCTATACCTGCTGACGGATCTGCGGCAGGCCAGCTTATAAAACGTCTCGATTCGGACCCCTTTGATAGCGCGTCTTCGAATACTGCCTCTAATTTTAACCCGCTCAGAACTATTTTTGGGTCTGACGTAGAGGTCAGCGACAAGGTAGTGAGCGTTCTTAAGAAGGCGCTTGGCGGTTTTACGGGGTTAATGCATAGTTATAAATACTTGACAGGCCCTGAAACCGTACGAGATGACAATCTCGTGGAAATGGCGTTCGTCATGCGGGGACTAGAGAAAATTAAATCCGCTGTGAAGTTTAATACGGCGGGCTTCGAAGCCTATATTACCAGTAAGGCTCAGGAGATATCCCAAGCGGGGCGGCTGCGGGGCGACATTGGGGCTTCGTCCATGGTAACTGGTGCCGGTCCTGAGCTCTCTCCGACCTCTGTTATTATTGAACACCCGCCTGAGGGGAATACTTACCCGTCCTTTAACAACCTAGCGAAGAGCGTGTCGCCTAAACACGCCCTGCAGAATAAAAGTGCGATCCTGAAGTCGCTTGCGACTATAGAGGCTATTCAGAAGGGCATGGCTCAGGGAATTACAGTACAGCAGCTAAGACGTGGCTTTGATATAGGTGACATAAAAAATGCATTTGAAAAAGGCAACCTCGGGAAGGAGCCTGTCCGATATTTTGCAAAATTCGTCAACGACAGATTCAGGTCTGAACTGGGGGAAGATTTCTTTTCTGAAAAGGAGTTGGCCCGCATAGAAACTATATCGCCAAGCGTTCCCATTGCGCCGCTTATTGGTGAGCGGGGAGCGGGCGTCTGGGGGACCTCTGAAAATGATCCTCTGGCAGACTCTGTGTGGCAGAACATCACAAATAATGGGCCCCCTAACGGCGTTAGAATTGTCCCCAACACTATCAGTGGTCCGGGCAGTCCTGCCAGAAAATTCGGCGGTATGAAAAGCTACACCGTGGAATTTATTATTCCCGCTGCTCAGATTCCGCTTAAAACAAAGATAGCGGATATTAGGGATAGCCTACTCGGGGGCGGCCTTACTAGCCGCGCCAAGAGAACTACTGTTACGCTCACGAATTGGACTGCTGGTAATCCCTGGGATAAGAATGTTGTGCCTGAATCTGAAATCGATACTTTAAGGGGGAAGTATATGGGGCATGTTATTTCCCATATGCAATCCCTAAAGTTAAACGACACCAGTAGATCCGACGCTGTACCGTTCCAGACGCCTCTTGGGGGCTACGCGGAATAATGGCCTTAGATAGACAGGTATCTTATGGGAGCCCCCTAAGAACGAGTCTGCTGGACTCGTCCCCTGGCTATGGGAACGATGTGCCGTTCTCTTGGACACTGGAGTCTATGTGGAATCTTGAGTCTCCCTTAGCTAGCAATAGAATCAATGGTATTTTTGGCTTAGAGCACTTTAACTGGGACACTCTTAGGTTTTCTGAGGGTCAGACTGGCAATAAAGATCCTAGATTTGATCCAATGAAGACTATGTTGGATAACGATGAAATCCATCTGTTCGATACTTTAAAAGAAGCTAAGAATGACACGCACTATTCCCTGCTGAAGCAAAAATTATCTTGGGAGGATTCCCAGAAGGGCATCCTTGCGGAATCTGGCCTAACCTCCAGTCTGGTCGCCGGTCTTATGGTGGGAACGGTTGACCCGATGAATTTAGCAGTGGGCCTTTTCACTGGCGGATCTACTACTGTGATGGGCGCTGCCTTTAGAGCGGTTAGCTCGGCTCTTATAGCTACGGCAACGAATGAAGTCATCTTGCACGAGACTCAGGTTGGCAGAACGATAGAGGAATCTTCTCTAAATATTATTGGCGATATGGTTCTTTCCTCAGCTATTGGGATGGGGTTTCATTCTGTTGCTCGACGATTTAGGCACAATCCTGAGGGGCTCAGAGATCTTGTTGTTCAGGAGTTGGACAACCATATTCCTTTCGGTCTTCCGGGAACAGACAAGGCTAATCAGTTAGGGATCAGGCCGCAAACCAAGTGGAATGAGAAGGCGTCATTTGTTTATACGACGAACCCTAGCAACAAGCCTGCATTTTACAGGCAAAACGAGCACACTATTTATATAGATATAGCGCAGTTAAAGAGCCAATTTGAGCGTAGGGCCTGGAGATCGCCCAAGGAATTTACAGATAAGGTCACTGGTAAAAAGGTGCGCGTGGATGCTTTAGACAATGATCATTTTAGGGAGCCGCATAAATTAGCCAATGAGGGCGAGTTTAGTTTTGAGAAGTGGAGCGACTTTGTTCATCAGCATGAATATTTACATACTGTGCACAAGCAGTCTAAGGGCGAGTCTACTGTAGCTTATGAAAATCGCATTAATGATTATGCTTTAGCGCTGCTGGATTCTCAGTCGTACCAGGGGATTGCTCATAGGCCGATTTCTATTGATGCCCATTCTTCTCATGCCGATATGATCCATGATAAGTACGACAGCTTGCGGCCTGATGGGACTAGAGATTCTACGATTCTAGATCAAATGGTTGAGGAGGGCGGGTTTGGCCATGCGAAGGCTGATCGCCATCCTGACTATATAGATTCTGAGGGTGTTGCTGGGCCTCAAAGGCTTTCCGAAGAAGATGTTATCAGTCAGTCTAATAAAGAAAGCGCAGCGCAGCGCGCTGATATAGACAGAGTTACCGGATATTCTGATGAGCAGTACATTGGAAATCTTGGTTGGACATCGAAACTCGTTGGGGCGCTTGGACTAGAGAAGATAAAAGCGAACCCTATGATGCATGGGATGAATTCCCTCAATGCAGCGACTCGTCTATACACGATGCGGCTAGTCCCAACTCCTGTGAATGTCGGTAATACGCGCGGCCACACTACGCCAGGAGATATCGAGACGGGCATAAACATGCGCCGTGTTGAGCTAGCAGAAGCTATTAGCAAGAATGATAAATCGCTAATGGATTATAGATTGGGCAAAGAGACTGATAGATCCCCTGCGTATCCAGAAACTGTCGCAGAATTCACTAAAGCCGAGAAGGAGCGTGTCTTCAAGCAGAGTGAAACTGACAGATCTAGATATATACCTGAGTATAGAGCACGGATTTCCAGGGGTCTTCGTTACGGCGATTATGATGAAAACCCAATTATACAGAAGCAGATCAATTATTTAAGGCAGATATTTTCACGACTATCTGATGAAGCAGACGGATTGGGTTTGTTCAAGATTGCCAGACGCAAGTCTGGCTCCAAGGAATTAGATCTTTTCGGCTCCAGAAGTTTTTTGCCTAGAATTTACATGCATGATGTCTTGAATGGAAATATTGAGGAAGCCACTACAGTAATAACCCGCTGGCAAATTGAAAATTCTTCGCGGGCTGACGCTCCTGATTATGTGAAAAAAATGGTGGGGAATTACGAGGCTCATTCTAGATCAGTCAGGAATCAGATTATTAAGGCTTCTGGCAGACTCCAAAGTGTGGAAGATTTTGATGTTGAGGGCGCTGGTGTTAGCGGCACGTTTAAGGGCCGCAGTATTTGGGTGGATGATATTGTTCTTGCTGGAGAAAATATAGAGTTTGGCGGTAGTGGAAGATCATTTCTTGAGAATGATATAAATTCAATTCTGAAGCAGTGGATGCCACAGATGCATACGGATATAGAGTTTACCAAGGCATTTGGAAATATAGACATGGCGCGGCAGTTTTCAACGATACGTCAAACTGCTGTTAAGAATGCTAAGAAAGCGTGGACTGATGGCAGCGGGCCTAGAGAAAAGGTCATTAATAAGTTTATCCAAGCTCCCGACAGAGCGTCAAGATCTCAGGATGGTGGCGCGAGTACTCTAGGCAAGGAGTCGGAGATTTCAGTTGAGACTACCAAGAGT
>Ga0302123_10001280_pt1 | contig 17997 bp, 22 predicted proteins | sample CB21_321_MG_FD_203109 | JGI IMG/M metagenome (GOLD analysis project Ga0302123, IMG submission 203109) | Marine microbial communities from Western Arctic Ocean, Canada - CB21_32.1 | ecosystem: Environmental > Aquatic > Marine > Oceanic | place: Canada: Western Arctic Ocean | collected 2017-09-28 | reverse complement strand
TTGCAAACCTTACAGGGTTCGCCGAGGACATCAACCCAATGTCACTAGCCCAGTCCATGGCCTGGGGCTATGAGGCCTGGTTTTCTGGCCTTGTTGGAACGGCCGTCACTGGCTTTGCCACGGACGTGGGTGTAAGTGGCTCTGACATGAGCGTCGATGATTACTACGACGCCATTTTCACCCTTGAATTGGCCGTCGTGCCGGGGCCGTTCTATTGTCTGTTGGCTCCAAGGCAGCTAGCCGACCTACAAAACAGCCTAAGAGCGGAAGCCGGAGCAGTACAATTTATGCCTGCCACGGCCGACATGCTCAAGATTAAATGGGGCGAAGGTTATGCCGGTGAGTTTCTCGGTGTATCCATCATTAAGTCAAGCTTTGTCAACACTACCGCCACCGACGAGGAGGGCGGCATGTGGGGCCTCGGCGCCATCGGCTACAAAACCGGTACAGTCCGTCCGCCTATCGGCGCCACGGTGACCTCGGTTGACTCCGAGATTATCGTCGAGTTTAACCGCCAAGCAGCAAGCGGCGTCACGCAGATCGTTGGAAACGGTTACGCCGGCGTCGGCATCTTAGAAGATGCACGCGGTGTGGGCATCGTCACCGATGCGTAAACGGTAACTTTTTAGCCGCCCGACGGTGCCCCGGCGTTTGCTCGGGGTAGCGTTAGGGCTCGCCGGCGGGCGGCTTTTTACCCTGAGCCCTTCACCCCGAGGACACAACAACATGGCCAAGAACTTCAAAGCATCGCCGGTGACAAAAACCGCCGGCACCGACCTAATCAACGTTAGGCCTACGCCGGCCTTTTTCTTTATGCACAACCCGAACGGGTGGGAAATGTTAGAAACCGACGACGGCTACGAGTGGCTGCCCAGGCTCAAGCGTTTCACGCTGACGCCTGGCGTTAACGGCATCGCCCAAGACCGCCGCGGCGGTGTTGATTATCGCAACGCAAAATCCAGATTCGAGCAGCGGGGCTGGACGTTTATCATGCCCGAGGATGTGCCCGGCGGCTATATGGTCGAGTATGAGGGCCGATGGGGCAAGGTATACGCCGACAAGTGGAGCCACCCAAGGCCGCTAGGCGCTGGCGACAACGCTAAGATCCTATGGGATCACGACGCCGAAGGCTTTAACGACTTCCGTCGCTCGCTCGTTGAGAGGCTAGGCCCACCCGATCCCAGCGTGATCGACTTTCGCGAAACGATACAGGCCAAGCGCGTCAAGCGTCGCGAGCGCGAGGGGCATATCCCAAGCGTGGCCGCGCATATCGAAAAAGAGACGGCCAAGCTCGCGGCCATCAAGGCGAGCAAGCCCAAACGTAAGCGCAAAAGCCGCAAGGCGGCGACGTTATGAGCGGCGAAAAGCCAGGCATGAGGGGAGCGATCGACCGTGTGGCCGTGCGTATCCACGAGCAGGCGCAGAAAACAGGGCAGCCCAGCACCTTCGAAAGCGCCCGCAAGCAGGCGCGAAACAAGGCTATTTCTTACGATGACCGAGACCCTACAAACCCAAACCGCAAAGGCGGAAGCCGGGGGCGTTAGCCCCCATGGAGTGAAAGACCATGGCAAGATTTGTTAAAAAGATGAGGGGGCCTGTTTCCTTTGTCGGAGTGGGCGTCAAGCATGCAGCTAACGACGTTGATGGCACCACACCGCGCATCATAAGCGGTGCAGGCGTGCCGACCGATGTCGTCGCCGACGGCTCGATCTACCTTCGATCTGACTCCCTCACCGCGGGCGATGCAATCTATGCACGCATAGCCGGCGTGTGGGTTGTCCTTGACGGCACCTGATATGTGGGGCGGGATCCTTGACTTTATCCTACGGGTGGCCTTCCCCAAGGCGCCCGGCTGGATAGGTGACCTGTTGGGCACGGCGATCCCCGCGATCGTCGAGCTTGTCGAAGCCCTCGACGACGCCTACGACAAGACGGGCGGCGAAAAGTTCTCTTTCGTGGTCGAAGAAGTGCGCGAGTTGCTCGATGAGGGCATGGATTCGATCCCCGCTTGGAGCGCTTACAGCGAGGCCGGGCGCGATCGTATCATCGGCGGCCTAACCGAATTGGCCGTCTTTGTGCACACCGTCGCCGAAGCCGAGGGTAGCAAAAAGGCACGCCGCAAGGTGCGCCGAGCCCTCAAAAAGATCGGGGGCTAGCGTGTTACCCGTCGCCCTTGAACGCATCGAAAAGCTAGGACATCGGGTGTTTGAGGCCGGCGATTACAACCTAAACCTGTTCGGGATACGCGCCGCAGAGAGGCAGGCCGGGGCCTTCGATGACGCCATTGGCTGCGCCTATAAGGTCGGCGGCGAGTGGCGCGTGCACTATTGGCAAGGCACCACCGATCCCGGCTGGCTCTATCTGGAAGGCGCTAGCGAGCGTTTCGGCGCCGATGGCACGGCGATCCTATGTCCGGGCCAATACCTCGGCGCCTACACCATCGGCCCGCACGGTCGCACGCGCTACGACGCGTTGATCCAGTCTGACGATGTGGCCGTCTTTCGTGACGCTAACCGCGATCACATACTCGACACGGCGCCCGAGACGATCGCCCACGGCCGTTTTGGGATCAATATACACGCCGCCGCGGTTAACCCCTACGACGAAACCAGCGAAGCGCCGGGCAGCGTTGGCCCTTGGTCGGCGGGGTGTCAGGTGCTCTTGGCCCCCGGTTTTCGTGATATGATGACGCTATGCAAAAGACAACTTGAGGCGCACCCTACGTGGGTTCGTTTTTCCTATACACTCTTGGATCAATGGTGGTAAAAATGAAAATCGATCTCAAAAACAAGAAAACGATCGGCGGTGTTGTCGCCTTGGTGGCCGCTGCTGTTGGCGCGGCGTTTATGGGGTCAGGTGTGACCGTTGAAATTAGCACCTGCGAGGCCGGGGAGGCCACCACAAGCGCCGCAAGCGCCGAAGATGCGGAAACACCCCCCGAAGAGGTAGCAACACCCCCAGCGCCCGCAGAGGTGCCGTAGTGGCGGACAGTTTTAAATATATCAAAGAATCAATCTTTCAGGGGGTGCCGCACACCGGTCTGCCTTCGATGATTGTGAAAGGTGCCGATCAAACGTTGGCCGTCAAGTGGTCGCAGCAGTCAGAGGTAGCGCTCAGCCCCACCGCGGGCACCTTCACTCTCAAACAGGGCGGCAAGGTGTTGCTTGACGCGGTGCCATGTACAACGCTCGGTGCGTCATTGACGCCCACGTCAGCTACGTATGACCTGCTGGCCGGTGCCACCACTGGCGAAGCCCTCGGGTCTGACTATCTGGAAATTTGGACCTTAACGGCTGTGGTTCATGCAGCACCAATAACCGTTGAATTCAGGCGCTCGGCTACGCTGGTGCTTTCGGGCTTGTGGCCAATGGTGAGCGATGTAGACCTAGTCGCCAGGCACAGCCGGCTAGATGACCTTTTGCCGCCTGGGGAAATCAATTGGGCGCGGTATCGTGAGCTTGCATGGGAGATCCTCAACCGTGACCTAATCAAGAAAGGCCGCCGCCCTGAGTTGGTGCTCGACTCATACGCCCTCATCGACGCCCACGTTTATAAAAGCTTGGAGCTTATTTTCCGCGACCTTTCGACCTTGGTCGGTGATGGCCGCTACACCGAGTTTGCGATCCTCTACGGCGAGGCCTATACGGCTGAATGGGAAGTTATCCAATTTCGCTACGACCGAAACGAGGACAACGCGATCGATCCTGGCGAACTTGAAAGCGGCTCGCCGTCGCTTTGGCTGGGCGTGCCGCCCGGCTTCCCGTCGTCAGTAGTTAAGGGGGGCTGATGAGTATCGGCGACGTGCTAGATGACGCCAAGACAGCGATCGAGAGCCTAGCGCTCACGCTATCGCCCACGGCCATCAACGCGCGCAATATCCCGAACACCCTCGCCGATCTGGTTTTCTCTTTGTCGATGCAGTCCACCAATTCAAAGAAATTCCGCGAAAGGTCGCCCGGTCACATCCGATATAACCACGATCTTCAGGTGGCCTTGCTCGGGCGCCTGGCACCGCTCGATCAGTTTTCCAGCTACACCAAACTTGTAAACGTCGAAGAGAGCATAATTATAGCGTTGATGACCCAACTAAAAATGCCCGAGTATCGTGTTGAATACACCGGCACGCGCCGCACACCCACCACAAGCGGCGAGTACCTTTTGCTTGAGATCCTGTTTTCGGTCGAGCAGTCGGGGGGCTTACTATGAGCAACGGCGGCTATTTCGCGCAGGATTTGACGGGCTACGCTGACCAACTCGAAGAGCTAGGCGCCGGCGAGGTGGAAAAGATCGCTGACTGGACAATGATCAGCGCCGCACACGGCGTTTTGAAGAGGATCCGCAAGGTCTGGCCATGGGACACGGGCAAAAGTTGGCGGGCGTGGCAGTTTAAGAAGCTCAAGCCGCTAAAGTACCGCATTTTTAACACCGCTTTAAACAAGCGAAGCGCCGCCAAGGGTGGCCCGGTGCCCTATGCTGGGTGGGTTTATGCCCCCGGCGACAAAAGCCGGCGCCCGATCGCTCCTGGTATCGTCGATCGCGCTATAGCCGAAGAGGGCGAAACGATCGGCGACAACTTCATTACACGTTTGGAGAAATACTTATGAAAGACGCCAAAAAGACGCTCGACGCTATGAAGTACGACCCCGCGAAAGGCACGCGCAGACTAAACCCCGAAGACAGAAAAGCGGCCAAGGCAGCGCTTAACGCGCTCGCGGCGGCCGGTGAGACTTACACAAAACCGAAAAAAGCGACGAAAAAGGCGCTAAAACCTGAACAATAGGGGTCAGCCATGCCAGAAAGTACCATTGTTAAAACCAAGCGCGACGGGACGTTAACGATCGCCGATAACGCCGCCGTCAACTCGTTTACGGTATCGTTTGAAGCGGGCGATCTGTCGCTCACTATCCCAGGGCCGGGCGTTGGCCTGTTCTTGGACCGTGGAATTATCACGTCACCGCCCGCAATTCGTTACACAGACGATGCGCCGATTTCGGGCACCTTCTCGGCTTACCTCCGCGATTTTTCCGACGCTGCCTATAGCACGCTGATGGAGATCCTTTCTCAAAGCGGTGAGGTTGCATCGACGTGGGTTTCGACGATGGGCGCTGATGGAGAGGTCCAAACTTACACCCTGACATGGACAGTAGAGGGCACCGACCACGGCGATCCCGCTGATCATGTTTGCGTGCTCGACCATTGCGCCTTCACGGGCTCGGTGAGCGAAGGTGATCCCGACTCGATCAGTCTGTCCTTCACCAGCTACGCCTTGTATCCCACGCTCACATAGGAGAAACCATGCACCCCCGAACCTCGCCCCGTGTAATTCCTGATCGGCCTCACTACCTCACGCTTGAGGTTGGCGGCGACGCCATCGACTGGCGTATACCCTCGATCGCCAAGTGTTCTAAGGTACTTCAGATGTTGCAAAAGAGCGGCATCATGGAAGCTTACCAAAAGAGCGGCGAGAACGGCGACACCTTGATCGCAACCCTGGGCGATCGGTTGCCCTCGTTGTTTGCTTGTCAAGGGGCGTTGTTAGGGCTTTGCTGGGCGCATAGGGGCCAAGACCTCGAAGCGACGCCGGGGCACTACAGCACCCTCGAAGCGTTCGGGGAGGATGTCTTCGAAGAGTTGCACGAGGCGGGTTGGAAGCTCGATCACGTTCAATCGGTTTGGACCGATCTGATCGGGAAATTGACGGATTCTTTTATTGACCAGAAAGAGGTCACCGAAAAGGCATCTTTTTTGCCTCAGGCGACGGGCTGACCGATCTCGTCGCGTTGGACATAGGGATCAACTACCTCGGCGACCCCTGGGGCTTTCATGCCCTGGGGCGCGAAGATAGGATCGAGCTTTTGGCATACTGGCACCTTCACCACCGCGAGACTCAGGCGCGGTGGCTGTTGAGCACCCCGGCCAGCCTTGCCGATCTTTATGCTATGCTGAAAATGTCGAAAGGCAAGACCCCCCGAGGCCTCTTCGAGGCTCAACCGCAACACCTCGATCCCGCAACATCGAGGCAGTGGCAAAAACGCACCGGCTCAAGCGGTGGCGCAATTTCATGGTGGCTTAAGGGGTAAAAAATGGCCAGTAAAACGACAACCTATGTCCTCGAAGGCGACACCGACAGTCTAGTAGCGGCGGTGGACGCCGGCGCTCAAGCCCTCGATCGCATTGCGACAACAAGCGAAAAAGCATCTAAGGCCGTTGATAAAACAGGAAAGGAAAGCAAAAAGGCCGCCGGTGGTGTCGATAAGCTAGGTAAAAGCTCGCTTTTTAGTGCTAAAAACATGGCCCTTTTAGCCGGTGGAACCCTCGCCACCGGCGCGGCTGTTGGCGCGCTTATTCAAAAAATGGCCGATGCTCAGAACCAATTGAGCAACCTTTCTCTTAGAACGGGCGTCGCGACCGGCACCCTAGCCGGCTTGAAGCTCGCAGCGGCGGGGTCAGGCCAGACCCTAGAGGACATGCAAAGCGTCCTTGAGCCCATGATAGAGCGCATAGGTCAAGCCGCCGCGGGGGCAGAATCGGCCGCCGCGGGGTTTAGGAGCTTGGGCGTCGATGTGCTCGACACCGAAGGAAATATGAAGAGCGCCGATGCGGTGCTTAAAGAGGTTGCCAAAGGGTTAGCCTCGATGGAGGATCCCACCAAACGCGCCACCGCGGCCGCGCTGGCTTTTGGTGGCGCTGGAACAAGGCTTGTGCAGGCGCTAGGCACCGCCGATCTCCAGACATTCATCGACGCGGCCGAGCAATTTGGCATGGATACCGGACCTGAGGCAGCAAAGGCGGCCGAAGACTGGCAAAAGGCCATCGCCGATCTAGACATGGTCACGACGGCTTTTTCTACGGGCGGCATGAAGTTAGCAACGGCGGCGGTGGATGACTTTAGCGCTGGTCTGGTAGTTGGAAAGGTTTGGGTTCAGGAATACCTGAACGTCTGGAACGATCTGATCGCGTCTTTTAAAACCCTCCCTGCCGTCTTTGGCGCTTTGGCGCCAAAAGAGGGCCAATCGTGGATGGATTGGGTCTTGATGTCCTTGCCAGAACTTGAGGCAAGGGTCGCCGCCATCGAGGCGCCCGCCCAGCGGGTTCAAAAGTCGTTCGCCGAAATTAGCGCCGAGGCCGAGGCCGCCGGCCTGGCGTTTATGGAATATCAGAAGGCATCAAGGAGCGTTGAGAAAGGCGCGGGTGGCCTTAAGGGTGGCCTTAAGGGCAGCAAAGACGGCGTTGAAAACCTCGCCGCCGCATGGGGGCCGCTGATCGAGCAGATCGAGGCCGGCGCCGCCGCCATCGACGCCATCGCGGAGTCTAACCGCTTTGGCCTCACCGAAGAGGACAAACTGCGCGACGCCTACGACAAGAAGATCGTGCAGCTTGGCGAGATCGAAATTCAAACGAAGAAAAACCTAGCCCTGATCGACGAAGAGATCGTCAAGGCCCGAGAAAAAGGCGACGCCACCGAAGAGCTAACCGAAGCCCAGCGCGAGGGCGCCCTATCGCTTATCAAAATCGAACAACAGCGCGTCGCCTCCATCGAAGCCCTCACCGACGCGGTGGGGAAGCTAGGCACCACACAAGAAGAGCACCTAGCGATGGTGGGCGATGTAGCGAGCAAGTACGAAGAGGCCTTCGGGGCGGCGATCGACTTCGTTATGTCTCAAAATGAGGTGCTAACAAATTCGCAACGGAACATGCTCTTAACACTTTACAGGCTGCAACAAGCCGCCGCGATTACCTCTATCATCATCGACACCGCAGAAGGGATTATGAAGTATGCGAAAATGGGGCCGCTCGGGATCGCGGGCGCTGTTGCGATCGGTGCTTTGGGCGCCACACAGGTCGCCCTTGTCTCCGCTACGCCCCCGCCCTTTCACGTCGGCGGCATCATACCCGACGGCGCCGGGTTGGCGTCGGTGCTACCCGGTGAGAGCGTGCTAACCCGTGAGGCCACCGCCAAGCTCGGCACCGAAGGTGTGCGGGATCTCAATTCGGGCATGGGGTCGCCGACGCTGGTCATCGAGCAGATATACAAACACAAGATTTTTGATTCTTTTGTACAAGACAACATAAACAAGGGCGGCCCGCTTGCTTCGGCGATCAGGGGCACGAGCCGCGTAGGCAGGGCATAAAATGGCAACCAACAAAAGCCGCGACCTTTACCGGGGCCTGATTATCCCTGATGGCGACATCACGACTACCTGGGACAAAGAGACGACCGTCGATGAGGCCGGCAACCGCGCCGGCGTGCCGTCGGCGACGCTTCAGACTGAGATGATACTCGAAAGCTCGGGACATCAGATCGACACCGGCGCGCCGTCTAAATTAGAGGTTCTTTCGATGCGGGGCGGCTATCCCGGCGGCAACAAGGGCGGCTTTGTGTGGAACCAAACCGGGGCGCTGATCCCGGTGCAAGAGCATCGAGGCTGGGATCCTTACAACGCCGTAGCCCAGTGGGAAAACGTCGATTTTGACACCAACATTGCTAACCATCAGCACCTTGATTTAATCAACAAAACGAACCCCGACGGCTCGGATCTGATGTTTGCTTTTTACGACAATTTCCCGACGGGGCTTTTGCAAATTGATGTTGAGGTCCGGCGCCGGACCTCGTTGGGCTGGTCATCGCCCACCTCGATCGCCGTGGTGGAGCCCCCTTTAGGGCGCTCGGATCTCGGGTCATGCCCTTGTGCCTTGGTGCTGCCCTCAGGCCGGATCCTTGTTTTCTTCATTGTCTACGACGCCTCGACGCTTTTAATCGCTGGCAACGTTCAAATGCATTACAGCGACGACGACGGGGCGACGTGGCGCGTTGGCTCTTCGTTTTGTTTGCGCGATCGCTTCGATGTGCGGGCGGGCGTGCTCGTGCCGCAGTTGATGAAGGTGGCCTACAAAGACGGCCAAATTATGCTGCTGATCTGGTTCAAAGACAGCAGCACAGCACCAACCCCCGATCGGATCTTTCAATACGCTAGCGACGACCTGGGCGCGACGTTCTACAGTATTTCTCAGTTTTCGGGCGCTGACGCGGCGAACGCCGGCGGCTTTCCTGATGTGACCACCGACAGCGGCCTTTTTATCGTGACGTGGCTAGCACAAAGCGACTTAAAACCACGGATCGAGCGGCTGGGTTCGGCTTTTCAGCCGTTAAACCCTTCGATCGCTATTTATCCTGAGTTCTCGGCCTTGTTTGAATGGAGCGATCCCACCTTGACGCCGGGGATTGGCGACCTAACGATCACCGCTGACGAAGACGGCGCGGTGTATCTCGTGGGCTTTGTTTATAGTTCGGTAGGTCCGCTGGTAGACACCGCGGGGGTTGTTTTTCGAAGCTTTGAGGGGGCGGCCCTCGGTACACTTGAGGCGATGGGGTCGGGCTTTGCTGACGGCCAGATCGGGACGTGGTATCGGCCCGCCACCGATGACGCCGACGCCTCCTACATCAAACCTACCAACATTTCGGCGGTCTGCCATCGTGGGCGCCTTGCTATCGCTCACCGCTACATCGGCGGCGATCCGCAGCAACAAGATCAGTTAGAGGCCGTCGCCCCTGGTTCTTTGTGCGTGTTCTACCTGGGTGGCTTTTCACAAGTGACGCTCCCCGCCCTCACGGGCTTCAAGTCAGACATTACCCAAGTGGGCTTTGATTCGACGTGGTACCCCTTCGCCGAGCCTGGCACGACGGCCGCGGCCGGCGTATGGACGGTGGTGATTATCGGGCCGCCGCCAGCCGTAGCGGCCGTCGTTACCCCCGGCGTCTATCACCTAAGGACCAACCCCGGCGGTCAGTACTTTTTCAGGGACGTACTGCCAATAGGAAGCGCCACACCGGCCGCCGTTCAATACACCGAGGGCTTGCTTGGGCGTTTCACGGCCGAGGTAAAACACCCAGGCCAAACCTCTCAAGTTGTGGTGTGGATATACGAGACGGGCGCCGACTTTTGCGGCTTTGAAATCAGGATCGGCGGTGCCGATATTCGGATCCTTGACTCTAGCGGCGTTCTAATCGGCGGCGTAGCGCCCCCCGCCGCTATGCGGGACCAGAAATATCAATATATGTGGGCCGTGCGCGGCCTCACCGGCGCCGGTGGCCTCGTTTCGTTGTGGTACCGGCCCTGGCACGCCGACGAAGATCGCACCTGGATTAATATCGTCGAAGATCAGGCGCTACCTCCTGACACCGGCGCCGGGACGACGACTGTTTCGTGGGGCGATGTTACCACAGCCACCCCCTCTAATATGTGGTGGTCGGAGTTCAATTACACCTATGGCGGCGCTGAGCTTTTGGGCGTGCGCCTCTTCGGTCATACCGGTATGCAGCTAGCCCAAGGGCAAGAAAACCCCGCCGATCTCTTTCCCCGAAGCTACGCCGCCACACCTTTATACATGGACGCCGACACCCGGATCGCGGCCATCGACGGCCCCACCTTCGAAGGTGATTTGTGGACGGTGGAGGCTCGCCACCTATCGGGCCTTGATAACATTTTCCCACAAAACAGCCCCAGCCCTGCGGTGATGTGGCGCAGCAAAACGGCCAGCGCGGGCGATAAAATAGGCTTTCAGCGAAACGCCGACACCGTCAACGCTTACCCCGCCAACGATCTCTATGCGGTGCATTTTGAAAACGTGAATTTTAAGCGGGCCGAGGTTGAGGTCAGGATCGGCGCGGCGTGGGTATCGGTCGGTACCGTGGAGCTATGGCGATCCTTTTGCTTTGAGCGCGAGGGCCATACGCTCAGGGTTTCAGACCAGCCCGCTGTCCCTCACTTCGAAGAGATGGAGGAGGGTTTCTATACCTATTACAACGAATTCAAGGGGTGCAAATTCGAATTCATGCCCGATCACGGTAACGAGGTGGCGACGATCACCCGTAATTCGGAGGGGATCGGCTATTTCGCCGACGCCAGCGCCGGCGATCGTGACACCAAGCGCACGACGATCTTTCTTGACCCCGACACCTTCACCGAGGCCACCGCACCGGCCACCGGCACCGGGGCGATCTGGTTTCGCAACGTTACGGTGTTGATCGACATGCCGGTGACCTCTGAATTCACCGCTGTGCGGCTCTCGCTATGTCCTACGGGTACGACGCTACCCCCCGAAGAATATTACGAAATAGGCAACATCGTGGTGGGACCGGTGGCCGTTTTTGGATGGGACTATAGCCAAGAACGGATCGTGGGCCGTGAGGCTAACGTCGAGTTAACCACCAACCGAGACGGATCGAGGCACGCCTACAAAGCCGGGGAGCCACGCCGATCGGTGCGCTTTTCATGGGCTCAGGGCGTGGACGTGTCTGAGCTTCGCCGCGACTACCCCGCCGGAAATACCGACTGGGGCTACGTGAAAACCAACGCCACACCGGGGGGCTCTCCTATCGCCCTGCGCCAGGATGGCGAATTGCTCATGGACGGTCTTGTTGATCGGCTCGATGGGTCGGCGCTTCCTGTTGTCTACCTGCCCAAGATTTCACACCCGGCCCCGGTGGGCCTCGTGAGCTTGCCGGCCTTTTTGGGATCCTACCCTGACCCCCGCCAATTCAACCGCGGCGCGATGTATAGCCGTGTAGTCTCGCCGGTCACCCTTGAGACGGTGGTAGGCGCAGAGGATGAAAGCGAAGTTTACAGGCTCAATACGATCACGATCGAGGGCGAAAAATGAGCTATCAAAAGCCCCTCACCTACACCGACCTAATCAGTGACAGCACCGAGATCCTGTCCCTGCTTTCGATCGTGTTTGCGGGGCGCGTTTTTTACTGGGCCTCGCGGGGCTTGGTCATCGAGTCAACCGAGAACGGGCCAATTCAATTCGAGGGCGGCGTTTCGATCGATTGGAAAGACGCGTTAGCACTGTTTAACAACAGCCCGCCCCTGGTGTCGGTGTCGATGGGGCTGTTTTTCCCCGTCGATGTGGCCGAGCTTATCGCCAAAGGTCACGACCTCGGCCGCGCTACGGGTGAATTCTCGATCTACGCGCTCGACCCCACCAAAGCCGCCCCCACCTACGAGGATCGGATCGTCGTTTTCTCGGGGCAGGTGGTCGATCCTGAGTACGGCGCCCACGGTGAGCCCGTTACGCTTTCGCTAGAGTCAAACCCCTTCGAAGATCGCACCCTGATCCCTTCGAGCACCCAGCGGATAAACGCGGCGACCTTTGTTTCCCCCCCTGCCGTTGAAAACGTCGGCGCCTACTATCCGATCGTATTCGGTACACCGGGTGTGGTCGAAGACACGGCTGGCTTGTTGGTGAGCGTGCCAGGGTCGCCGGCGCTGAAGGTGCCTGGGCTTGCCAATTCTTTTTTGATCGCTGGCCATGAAGTGGTGGCCTCACAAGTGACGCTTAACAACTTGAACACGGGCGGTTTTGAGTTGTGCGACGTTTTCACCGATACAGACGATCTAGGGCAATTGTACTCTTACGCGCTTTCGTCAGATCCTTACACCCTCGGTGATGACGTGTGGTGTATCTGGAATGAGCCCACGGGCACACCTGAGGGCGGCCTACTCAACGACCAGCACGACGGCACGCGCACCGGCGCCGGCGAGCTTCTCACCTATTTTTTCAGGCTTTCGACCATCAAGCAAGATCGGGGCCGATGGCGGGCGGTGTCCGACTACCTCGATCAGCGCTTCAAGTTTTCGGGATACATCAACAAGCCATGCAGGCCGTGGGACTACATACAACAAAACATGATGCCCCTATTACCCCTGAGCGTGATCGCCACCTCTGACGGGCTCGCCCCTGTCATATGGCGCCGAGACGCCAGCAAGGCCCAAGCGGTGGGCTACCTGACCGCAGGCCCCAACCTCTCAAGGGTCGGCCCGGTGTCCTATTACAACCAAGAGATCACCAACGAGATCCGCCTAAATTTCGGTGTCAACGGTCAAAACGAATTCGCCCGCGAAATGACGCTTTTTGGCGGCGAGATCCCGGAGGTCACGATCGGCGCCCTCGATCCCACGCTCACGCCCGATTACTTTTCCACCGAGTATTCAAGGGCGTCTTTTTTGCGCTACGGCACCAACGCCGAAACGCTAGACACTGATATCGTGCTGGACAACGCCACCGCCGCGGAGATCCTCGAATGGAAACACCGCGCCGCGTGCTTTCCTTACAGGACGATCACCTACAACGCGGCGATCCGTTATGGATTCTTGCGGCGTGGTGATGTGGTGGTGTTGACTGATCAAGAGTTACACCTCGCCGAGCACCTGGCCTTTGTGCGTGACCTTGAATGGACCAACGGGCGGCCCTCGTTGACCTTCGTGCTAGTTGACAACCCACCACGCGAGGATCGATGATGGAAAACGGAGGCGGCACCGTGGATGGCGAGGTTTTGCGCCTATTATCGAAACACCTGGAACGCTCAACAGCGGCCAGCGAGGCCACACGCGACGAGATGCAAGACTTTCGCGTTGACATGGCGAAGGGCCTGGGCTCGCTTACCTCATCGGTCGAAAGCTACGGCCGCCAGACCTTGCTTTTGGTGGCGTTAGCCATGTTTTTGCTAGCTGGGGCGGCCGGTCTGAACGTCTATTTCACCGCGGGCGGGGCTACTTTAAGTGCTGCCCCTGCCCAGGCGCCCGGCACGCCATAAGCCGATGCCGATGGCGTCGATCACGTTGTGGGCTAGGCTTTTCTTTGGCCACGTCACCGCCTCATGCTCGGCTTTGGTGAGCGCCGACAAGATCCGCGAGGCTTGGATACCCTTCGGTGTGTTTCCCTTCCATGCAAAGGGCGTAACGCCGAAAAAACGATCGGCCGGATAGGCGGCCCGGATACCGGCGACCACCTGCAATAGCGTTGTGATGTCTTTGTGTGTTGACCGGCGTGTGTTGTACTTCACGGGCACCTCGACGCACACCGGCGCCCCTAAAAAGCCCCACCCGTCCAAAAGCTCTAACACCTGAAGCGGTGTCTCAGCGGCGCTACAGTGCGTTGTAAGGGCGCCTCTATACAAAGTGACCCCCGAGGGCGTCGGGCCGCTTGTAGGTGCCGCCCACGCCACAACAGCGCAGGAATGGACGCCGGGATCGATGCTAACTAGCGCGGGACGCATGAGCCACCTCCCGCGGCCATATCCACCCCTGATGGCCGTCGGTGCACACCCAACCACCTTGGGGGCCTTCGGTGTATACCTGAGGTGAGGCCTCGACGCTCGACCGCATAGGCTTTGTGCAGCCCCTGGCTTTGCATGGCTTGCCCTCATCGGGCCACGTTACGGCGTCTTTCACACCGCCCCCGTGGCTTGTCTTCGCTTGCGGCGTAGGAAAAAATAAACGAGGATCCGCAATTGCCCCACCGTCATACGCTCAAAACCTAGCCTGAGATCTGCGAGGTCCGCGGGTGGGAAGCCATGCGGGGCGTCGCACCGCTGCATAAGCAGATCGATCGCCTCGCTTTTCTTAGTTTTGTTCACCGTGCCGCGACCCATTGAAACCCCCGATCGGTGAGGGTCCAGCCCTCGCGTTTGTTGCCTCTCACGAAGCCTTTCTTTTGTAGTAGTTCCAAAGCGTGGCGCGGCTTGAAAAGCCGGCCCTGGTCGGCCAGTTGGAAAAGGATCTTTTCTTGTATGGCGGTGATCTTTTTCATCGCCACACGGCCAGCCGGCCGCCCTCATAGACGGCCTGGGCGTCCTTTGACCATCGAGCAGCGAGCACCGGCGACGCGCTGACGGGCACGTCGGGCAGGTAACGAGCACCGGCCGCTATCATCACCGCCGCAAGCTCGGCGGCTGCCTCAGGTGCCGTAGCTTCGGGGCTTTCGATAATTATCTCGTCATGCAAAAAAGCGCAGGGCCTGGACCCGTACAAAGCCGAAGACGGATCGACAAAACAGCGGCGGCTGACCTCGACCAGCGCGGCCTTGCTCATATCCGACACCAAGCCTTGAAAGTACGAATTCGCCGCGCTCGTGAACGTGCACCCACCGCGCTGGCGCTCACTGACCGGCTGTATAATGGTGATCGATGAGCCTGACCGCGTGGCCTGGCCTATTCGGTTGAAAAACTCACGCATTTCGGGCCAAGCCTCCATCCAGGCCCGGCGTATCTCGGCGGCCTCGTTGGGGCTTACGTCCAGCCCGAAACTCTGAGCGTAGTCGGCGAAGGAGTTAGAAGACAAGCCGCCTGGGAACCCGTAATTGGCCACCTTAGCGAATTGGCGCAGGGCCTTGGCCTCTTTGTCGCCCTCATCGACGCGCCTGGTCATCGTCTCGTAACGAACGCCGGCCAGCTTGGCGGCTACCTCGACGTGTAGATCGCGGCCGGCCTTAACGGCCTCGACGATGGCGCTTGAACCACACCACCATTTCAGCACCTGCCCCAAGGCCAAAAGCTCGACCTGATCGTAGTCGCACAGGGCGAAAACGTACCCCGGCCGAGGCACAAAACACTCCCTGAACCCGCGGCCGTCACGCGGCGCCTGTTGAATGTTAGGATCGCGGGCGCTGGTACGCCCTGAGCGCCGCAGCGCGTTGTAGCGTGGGTGCACCGACCCGACACCGCGCAAGACCTTAGCGTAGGTGTTGGCGAGCTTTTGCACCTTCGAGCCCTGAGCATAAGCGATTAGCGCGGCGTTTCCTGAGCCTAGCAGCGTATCACGATCGGTCTTGATGCCCCCTTTATCCGTCAGCGGCGGGGCGCCGTCGTAGCCGGCGTCAACCATCGCGCGGATCTTGGTTACGTCTTTGGTGCCGTTGTCGCGCAAAAAACCACCGGCGCGGGCGATCTCCAGGTGCTCGGCGGCGTCGTTTTCGATGGTGGTCACCCAGCGATCGGCGGCCTCGCGGTCAACGGCGATCCCCCATATGCTCAAAAGGTGGAGAGCCCAGGCGGCGGCGGTTTGCTCCTTCTCGTCAGGAAGCGGCATCACACGCCGGCCGGTGTCGGTGATGGCCTTGAGTTTTTGTTGAGCCTCGTAGACACGCACCGCCCACGAGGCGTCATCGACGGCATAAGCGCGGGCGGCCTCGGGCCACCTTTCAGACGGCACCCCGTCAAGCTCTGAAAAGCGAAGGCGCCACACGTCGGCGCCGGTCTTGCCAGACAGCGCAACGCCGAAACGGCGCTCAACGATGGCGTTCAATGAAAAGCGCCACGATCTGAACTGCCCCAAAGCGATAGCGATCAGTTGCTCGCGTATCATCGTGCAGTGAATTTGCCCGGCCTGGTAGGCGGCGAAAACGGGCTCTAAAAGCTCATCAAATTCGACGATGAGGCAAGCCAGATCGAAAGAGATATTTTGGCCCACGATGTGGCCGCCCCCTTGCAGGTGCCCAACCAAGAACGCCGCCACCTCGCCGAAGCGCTCACGGGTGTAGAGCGCCCCGTCGCTGGTCTGCACCGAAACGACGCGCGGGGTTAACCGCGCGCCGATCAGGTACGTCTCCACGTCGAGCCCGAGCGGCGTCAAACGCTCGCCGCGGGATCGCTCTCGCTGTTGGCGCCGAAGTACTCGATCACCGTAAAGTCTTTTTCTGGGTTTCGCATCTGCGCGATCGTCTTCGCCCTGACCTTGATCGTGGCACCTTGGAGCGGCTGAGCCACCCACGGATCGCCATCGAAGCCGGGGGGCTGTTCGTCTCCATCGCGAAAGACCGCACGGTCGGCGATCTCAGGCCAGGCCCCCGCTTTCGTGTCAAGCTCTAGCGCCTCGCTTGCCCCTAGCTGCATCGCCGCACCAAGAAAGCCTTTGATCGTGCTAAACGCCTTCGACCATTGAAGCTTGATGATGTGCGCGCACAGATCGCCGGGCAGGTTGCTGCTGACGGCCACCTTTTCGCCGGGCGTCGTGGTGTCCACCTGCTGCAGCACCTCGACGATCGCCAGTTCAATGATGAACATCAATTCGCCCAGTTGGTGCGGCTTGGTTGACCTCACTTTTTTAACCGCTATGACCTCGGCTAAATAGGTGCCATCGCTTAGGAATTCACGCCGCCCACGGGGCATAGGCGCCGCCCCTAGTTCGGCAAAATCGCTTGTATTTCGTTGCATGTGCTCTGTCCTTTGTGTGGCCTTGCGGCCGGTTTATGCCCGCACGAAGCGGGCGAAATTAAGTTTTTGCTTTTGGCCTTGTGTTTGCTCGATGTACAGCGCGTCCGATCGCGCCCTCTCAAGGGCTTTTTGTAGCGGCTGGGTGTGCTGTAAGACGTGGAATTCGACGAGGTGCGAGGCTTGCCCCTGCCTATGAAAACGGCCGATCAGTTGTTCCCAGGCCGAGCCTGAGGCGGGCGGTTCAAGCACGAAGCCGCAGCGATAGGCCTGCAAGTTGCGGCCCTTACCATGCACCGCGATCGACGCGGCCACGGTGGCCGGGTGGCTCGTGCTCGGGCACGCGGTGTCAGCGCCGAAGGTGGGAAGGTGTCGAGCTAGGCGCTCGCCGATGGCCCTGCTTTGATACCAAAGGATCGAGGGGTCGCCATCGTCAAGCCATCGCCGGGCGTAGTCGATCACGCCCTCATCAATCCAAACGGGCACCGTTTCGGGCGCTGGCTTGTGTTTGACCTCTTGCCAGGCTCGCCAGGCGTCGCGGGTGGCGGGGTTGCCGCGGCCACCCTCAACCCATGCGGCGACCAGCGCGGGGCTATCGAGGCCCTCGCGTGCGCTATACCGCAGCACCCTAGCGACGGCGCGCACCCAGGCGCGGCGCTTTTCAAGCCAATCAAGATCGGGATCGCCTTCCCACTGCCACCGATAATAAAAGCCAACCGATAGCTGACGGGCGATCCGGCTATAGGTGGCGGCGTCGGCGATGGGCTCACCGTCGGGGGTTTCCCACCTGGCCGCTAGGTTGGCGATGGCCTTAGTGAGCGCCTCACCGACCGGCGGCCGGTGCTCGACGATATGCAAAGAGGCATCGCAGGAGCTTGACCGCGTGCACACGACGCCAGGGGTTGACGCTAGGCGCTTGCGAAAGGCCTCACGCAAAATGGGCCGGCGCTCTTCGGTCTTGTCTGGCATGAAATCCGATCCGCCGCTCCACGTCACGAGGGGCCACA
>Ga0302123_10001271_pt1 | contig 18040 bp, 12 predicted proteins | sample CB21_321_MG_FD_203109 | JGI IMG/M metagenome (GOLD analysis project Ga0302123, IMG submission 203109) | Marine microbial communities from Western Arctic Ocean, Canada - CB21_32.1 | ecosystem: Environmental > Aquatic > Marine > Oceanic | place: Canada: Western Arctic Ocean | collected 2017-09-28 | reverse complement strand
ACGATATAGACCGAGCCGGCGCGGCTGTTTCGTCGACCCTTGAGATCGTGGATGGCGATCATTGACGAGATCATGGCATCCAGAATTCCTTCCGGCGCGTCGTTGCCCTCCTTGTCCAGAACAGCCGGGTTGGTCAATAGATGGCCGACATTGCGGATCAGCATCAGGCTGCGGCCCGGTAGCGCGACCGTCGAGCCGTCGGGGGCGGTGTAGACGCGGTCTGGGTTCAGGGCGCGATCGACCATGCGGCCGCCCTTTTCGAAGCGGTCCCTCAGGTCGCCTTTCATCAGCCCCAGCCAGTTGCGATAGGCGACGACCTTGTCAGTGGCATCCACCGTCGATACCGAATCCTCAAGGTCCATGATCGTCGTCATGGCTGCTTCTACGACGACGTCCTTGACCCCGGCGGCATCGTCTCGGCCAACCGTGTGGCTTCGGTCGATGGTGATGTCGACGTGGAGGCCGTTGTGTTTCAGCAATACGTCCGATGGCGCGGCGGCATCACCGACGTAGCCGGCGAATGTCGATGGCGCAACGAGTTCGCTGACGCTGCCGTCCTGAAGGGTCACGGCCAGCGCGCCGTCGGCGACCGCATAGGCCGTCGCGTCGCGGTGGCTGCCGATGGCGAGTGGCGCGGCGGCATCGAGGAAATCGCGGGCGAATGCGATGACGCGAGCGCCTCGCACCTGGTTGTAGCGGCTGGTGCGCTCGGCGCCGCCCTCTTCTGAAATGGCGTCGGTCCCATAGAGCGCGTCATAGAGGCTGCCCCAACGGGCGTTAGCGGCGTTGAGCGCGTACCGGGCATTGGTGACCGGAACGACCAGCTGCGGTCCGGCAATGGTCGAGATTTCCGGGTCGACATTCGCCGTGCTGACCGTGAAATCGACCCCCTCTGGCACCAGGTAGCCGATCTCCCGGAGGACGGTCTTGTACGCTGGCAGATCCGAAGCTTCGCTTCGGCTTTCCTGGTACCAGGCGTCGATTTTCGCCTGCAGCTCGTCGCGCGTTGCCAGTAACTCGCGGTTCCGCGGCGAGAGATTGTGTATCACGCGGTCGAGGCCGGACCAGAACGCCTCTGACGATACGCCGGTCCCCGGCAGAGCCTCGTTGTTGATGAATTCGTACAGCTCCTTGTCAACCTGCAGTGCTCCAGCCTCGATCCGATCCGTCATTGCGCCTACCCCTGGCTGTGTGTCGATGGGCACCCGAAGATCGCCCGCATCTGAACCCGAGATTATATCCGTCAGGCCGCGAGACATTTCCTGAGGACCCACGCAAGAATGACTTCACATGCTTGGCCGCCGATGCATCCTGCGTGAGGGTATGGCTCGTCGCTGGTTTCGCTGGAGACCGGTGTCCCTACCCCGTGCCCGGAGCCTGACGCGTGTGAGTGCTTCCCCTCAGTCCTGCAGTGCCGCCGCCGCCGTGGCTGCCGCGCCGGTCGAATGCGGAGGGGCTTCTACCACCGGCTGCTCTGATCATCTGTCCCACTTCACGCGCGAGAGGAGGGACCCGGGTTCGCCCTGGCCCTCAGGGTGACCTGTCCTCTACGGCGCCGGGTCCCGGCTGCGGATGCTGCGCTCGGTCCCTGCCGGCGGCGATTCTACACGACCCTCCCCGTTGCGCCGTCGATTTTCTCTAGGTGACATTGTTGCGTATGGGGCAATGTCTTCGTTGCCGGCCGGAGACCCCGCGTGGCGGGAGCAGATCCTCGTCCGAACGGTTCGAGGCGGCGCGTTGCTGCGCTCTGCGGCGAGTTTAAATATGTGCTCTCAATGACTCAAGTGGACCGTTTCGGTGCAGTGATTGGCGATTTGAGACGTCTTGACATCGGGAACAGGGCGGCACGAGGCTTGCTCAAGTATGTGGACGCCGGCTGCCTGAATGTAACGGCGTAGAGCCGACAATGCTGGGGAGCCAGGTTGCTGGCAACTTTGGGGCATCGCATTCCGCGGTGCCCCGTTTTTTGTGTGCCCGCTCGGGCTGCACGTCAGTTGTTGCGTCGCCACATCGCAGCGGCCCGTGGTGAAGGTCCCCGTTCGACCACTTCTGACGGAGATGGCCCTCTGGCATGGCCGAACGCTGTGGGGACGTTCAGCGGGACAGGCGACCTGGCACGCGTATAATTTCAAGAGTGTTGCGCATTGATCTGAATGGCGACGTCGGGGAATCGTTCGGGCCCTACACCATAGGCGACGACGAGGCGATGTTGCGCTACCTGACCTCGGCCAACGTGGCGTGCGGGTTTCACGGCGGCGATCCGTCAGTGATGCGCCGGACCGTCGCTCTGGCGGTTGCGCGTGGCGTCGCGATCGGTGCCCACCCCGGGTTCGCCGACCTGGAAGGGTTCGGCCGCCGCAACATCCAGATGGGGGTTCGGGAGGTGGAAGACCTCGTCACCTATCAGATCGGTGCCCTGGCCGGTGTGGCCGCGGCGGCGGAGGCTCGGCTGCATCACGTAAAGCCGCATGGCGCGCTTTACGGCATGGCGGCTCGCTACAGAGACCTGGCCGACGCGGTTGCCCGCGCCGTGGTTGCGGTCGATTCGACACTGATCCTGTTCGGGCTTGCTGGGTCCTGCCTGATCGAGGCAGGCTCAGCGGTTGGGTTGCGCACCGCCGCGGAAGTGTTTGCGGACCGGGCGTATCGGGTGGACGGCTCGCTCGTGCCACGCGATCAGCCGGGGGCCGTCATCGACGATCCCAAGGCTGTCGTTAATCGGGCGCTGCGAATCGTGCAGGATGGTACGATCGGTGCTGTCAGCGGTGAGGTCATCGAGCTCAGGGGTGACACGATATGCCTCCACGGCGACACCCACGGTGCCGGCGGCCTCGCCGCGCGGTTGAGAAGCGGCTTCGAGGGAGCCGGCATCAGGGTGCTGGCGATCGAGATGGGAGGCTAGGTTTGCCTGGCAATTCGTGGTGACAGTCCCGCGTTGCATTGAGAGTCGTCGCAGGTAAGGCCGCGTCCGTTCGGAGCAAGGCGTGACGAGAGACAATACCGGCAGTATTCGACCCCTGTAAGAAGTGGCTCGACGAAGCCAGGCGGGATGCAGCGCCGCTCGAATGCAGAGGGACTGTCACCACGGGCTTCTAGTGCACTGTATAGGGTTCGGTAAGCGCGAACTCCGCGATTTCGGCGTTGAACTCAGCGCCGTCGCGCGTCTCCATCAGGTAGGTACCGCGCATCGACCCGAACGGGGTTGAGAGCTGACAGCCCGACGTGTACTCGTGTGTCTGCCCCGGTGCGAGCGTTGGCTGCTGTCCAACGACGCCCGGCCCCTTGACCTCCTCTACCTCGTTCGAGCCGTCTGTGATGATCCAGTGCCGGCTGACTAGCGTGACCGTCTCTGTGCCTTTGTTGGCGATGCGCACCGTGTAGATGAAGTACCACCGCTGGCGCCCAGGCTCGGCGTGTGAGAACTCCGACGTGACCGTGACACGGATCCCCTTGGTGACCGCCTCCGAGAAATGCACACTGGTGTCAGCCATCGCTGTCTCTGGTTCAGGTGAGCCCAACTCTCAGGTTACCGCGTCTGTCTATAGTAACGGTGAACCGAGACCTTGCGCGGCCGGTGGTGGACGATGATTCCGATTGCGACTCTGCTTGGACAGTATCGGACTGGCTGTTTTCCGATGGCGGTCGAAGGCGGAATCGGGTGGTTCTCACCTGATCGACGGGGTGTGATCCCGCTGGACCGTTTCCAGGTCCCTCGGCGGCTGGCCCGGTCCCTGCGTCAAGGACGGTTTCAGTGCACCGTGAACCGGTCGTTTCGCGACGTGATCACCGCGTGCGCCTCGAGGGAGGACGACCGGGGCGATTGGATCGACGAGCACATCCTCGAGAGTTACTGCGCGTTGCATGGGGTCGGGCATGCTCACTCCGTCGAGGTGTGGGACGAGGATCGGCTGGCTGGCGGGCTCTATGGCGTGAGTCTGCGCGGCGCGTTCTTTGGGGAGTCGATGTTCCACCGAGTGCGCGACACGTCGAAGGTGGCTCTTTGCTTTCTGGTCACGCGGTTGTTGGAACGGGGGTTTGGCCTGCTGGATCTTCAGTGGGCCACGCCACACCTGCGGCAGTTCGGTGCAGTCGAGATCTCCCGTGCGCGGTATTTGAGCCAGCTGGCCGAGTGCATGCGGCTTGACTGTGTGTTCGATTCGGCGGCGGCGCCCCCGGATGGTCCCCTCAGGGACCCGAGTAGGCCGGACGACCGGCGTCCTGCGCCAGGTTCCAGCTCAGCTGATGCACCATCCGGACGATGCGCGCCATCTTCCCGTAGTTGAGCGTATCGGGTCGGTCCCGTACGGTGTGATAGTCGGGATGCAATCCGGTATGAATGAAGATGGCCGGAACGCCTTGGTGCAGGAAGGGCCAGTGGTCGCTGCGGCGCAGCAGGTTCGAGCTGTTGTCGTCGTAGCGGAATCTTAGCTCGAGACCGGCCGTAGCATTGGCGGCATCGGCGGCCCGGCGCAGATCCGGCGAGCGGCTGTAGCCGAGGATGTTGACCGCATTGCGGTTCGACTCGGCCGTCTGCTCTACCAAGCCACGAAACCGCGGGCCACCGAGGGCCGGAATCTCCTCGTCCCGGCCGATCATGTCCATGTTCAGGACGGCGACAGTCTGGGCCAGGGGGTGCAGCGGTGCCTGCGTGTAGGCCCACGCGCCGAGCATCCCTTGTTCCTCCGAATTCCAGGCGGCAAGCAGGATCGACCGTTGCGGCTGGACTCCTTCACTGGCCGCGACGCTGTATGCCTCTGCGATCTCGATCAACCCGGCCACGCCTGACGCGTCGTCGTCGGCGCCGTTGAAGATGCCCTGCCCGGTGCTCCCCTCGTGGTCGTAGTGGGCGCTGATGACAATCCACTCGTGCCGAAGACGTGAGTCGGCGCCCGCGACGAGCCCGACAACGTTGCGATTGGGTACCGTCTGGCGGTGCACCGACGTCGTCATCTCTACCCACGGCCCAGACAGATCCACCGCGGCGACGCCACCCTGCTGTTCCGTGGCTGCCGTCAGGTCCTCGAAGGAGCGGCCCGCATCTTCCACGATCTGCTCGGCCAGCGTCGCCGAGATCTGGACAACCGGGATTCGTACCGCCGACAGCCAGCTCGCCAGCTGGTAGCGGGCTACCCGGGGGGGGCTGTCGGGCCAGACCCCGCGAAGTGGGCGAGTGAACCCGCGTTGTCCCGGGTGGTTGTGGATGTCCGGGGCCAGGAGTACGGCTACGGCGCCCTGTGCCTGCGCGGCCAGAATCTTGCGCACCGACCGAGATTCCTCTGATGTCACTACGCCCTCGAACCGGCTCTCGGCGTCGAACTCTCCTGGTTCGTGGTTCAGCATCAGGGCGACCTTGCCCGTGAGGTTCGCCGTCTTGTAGTCGTCGTGGCCGAGTGATGGCGCCGCGATGCCGAAGCCGACGAAGACCACGGTGCCACTGGATTCCCCGCTGGCGCTGGCCGGGTCAGGATAGAACTCGTCGCCGAGTGGTCGGTCCAGTGGTCGGAGACCAAGCACGCGCAACCTGTTGCCGTCCCCGAGCCGGGTCGTCATCAGATCAAAGCGGTGGAAGTGGGTATTATTCGACCCGACCGCCGAGAGACCGAGTCGGGCGAATCGAGACGAGATGAACTCGGCGGCCTGCCGATTGCCGTCGGTGTTCGTTAAACGGCCCCCCATGGCATCGCCGGCCAGGAACCGTACGTCCGCCTCCAGGTCCGTGGCCCGGATTGACGCATTGCCCGGCGCGGGACCCGTGTCCTGCGCAGCCAGCGCTACGACGGCCAGCAGCGTCGCGCCAAGTACCCACCGTACTCTCATCGTGATCATTCTACCGGCGCCTCTCAGCTCATGGTCTTGATACAGGATCGCGGACACCCAACACAAGGGATTGAATTATGAGAGGTCGATCCCGACGCGGGAGACGTGCGAGGGCGTCGCGGGCCCGGTTGTTCATCTGCTGGGTGGGCGCGGACGGTCCAGGGTGCCGGGCCGTCTGGCGATGTCGGCGGCCGACCTTGCCCGTCTCCGCGCCGGTGAGTTCTATGTCGACGTGGACACGATGGAGGACCTCTTCGGCGTGCGGGCGGACATCGAGTGGCGGGAAGAGGAATGAGGCACGTCAGCTACTCCCGCCGCACCCGTTCGAGCTACAGGCTTCGGACGTTCCCCGCGAGCTCATGGCGCGAGATACAGCCCTGCGCCCGGCCCTACCGGCAGCCCGAGCAACATCCAGGCCATCAGCAGCACTGACCAGCAGAGCATGAACACGACGGTGTAGGGGAGCATAGTGGCGACCAGCGTGCCGATACCGGCGCGTCTGTCGTAGCGCTCGAAGAACGCGACGATCAGGGCGAAGTAGGACATCATCGGCGCAATGATATTCGTCGTGCTGTCGCCGATGCGGTAGGCGGTCTGCGTCAGTTCTGGCGTATAGCCGAGCAGCATGAACATCGGCACGAAGACCGGTGCCATGATGGCCCACTTGGCTGACGAGCTGCCCATGAACAGATTGATGAACGAGGACAGCACGACAAAGGTGAGCATCAGCGGGATACCGCCGAGCCCGGAGCTTCGCAGTGCCTCGGCCCCTTTCACCGCCATGATCAGACCCAGGTTGGTCCAGTTGAAGTAGGCGACGAATTGGGCGGCGAAGAACACGAGCACGAGATAGGTACCCAACGTGCTGATCGTTTTGCCCATGCCGTTCATCACGTCGGCGTCGTTGCGGAATGCACCCGTTGCGGCGCCATACGTCACCCCGACCAGCGTGCCGCCCAGGAAAATGAACGCGACGATGCCGGATAGAAACGGTGATCGCAGGAGCCCGCCCGTCTCCGGATTCCGCAGAAACCCGTCCTGCGGCACGGTGCCCCAGAGCAGGCAGGCGACGAAGACCCCGAGTGTGAGCAGCGCGAAGCCCAGCCCCCGTCTTTCGACCGGTGTCAACTCTTGCAGAATGCCCGGCGCTGTGTCGCCGCCACCTCCCGTATACGGCCCCAGTCGCGGGATGACGATTCGCTCGGTGACCCACGTCCCAGCTGCTGCGATGATGCCCGTCGATGCCACCATGAAGTAGTAATTGGCCGCCGGGTTCACGCGATATCCGTCGTCGATGATTCGGGCCGCTTCCTCCGACAGTCCCGCCAGCAACGGGTCCACGGTGCCTAGCAGCAGGTTGGCGCTATAGCCGCCTGACACCCCTGCGAACGCGGCCGCGAGCCCGGCGATCGGGTGCCGGCCAGCACCCAGGAAGATGATGCCTCCCAGCGGCACGAGCAGCACGTAGCCGATCTCGCTGGCGGTGTTCGACAGCACGCCGGCGAAGACGATGACGAACGTCAGCAGCCGCTTGGGCGCCGAGAGCACCAGCAGTCGCAGCGCAGCGCCGATCAGCCCGCTGCTTTCCATGACGCCGATGCCCAGCATCGCGACCAGCACCGTGCCCAGCGGCGCGAAACTCGTAAAGTTGGTCACCATCTGGGTGAGAATGCGATGTAGCCCCTCGACCGTGGCCAGGCTGACCGGCCGGATCAGCTCACCGGTGCCTGGATGGATGACCTCCAGACCGGTTCGGGCGGCGATCGCCGACATGACGACGACCACGCCTGCGAGAATAGCGAACAAGGTGCCCGGGTGAGGGAGAGCGTTGCCACCTCGTTCCACGGTGGTCAGAAACACGCTCAGGGCTCGGTTCAGGAACGCTGTGCGTCGATGCATGGTGTGGCAGTGGCGTGTGTGGAATTCGTACTCGAGGCGAGGCGTCTGGCGCCCGGTCACCTCGCATGCTGCGTGCTATCCTACCTCGCCGCCCAAGGTGTGCCACCACATGCTTGGTGGCTAGGGCGCCGCGTGGAGTACCCACTTCGAGCGACATTTCGACGTGTGCCGTTGCGTGCGTTGGTCTGAGGCGACGCGGTACAAGGAAGGACCCGCCCGTGCCATCAGAATTGGCAGCGGCCGGGTGGAGGTGGGTCTTGCAAGCGGGTTCGTGGCCGCAGGCTTAGTCGATTGGCAACCGGCTAGCCAGGGCCTGTAGTAACACGTCGGCTCGCGTCGTCCAGCCGGCTCCGGGTCAGGTTCGTGGCCTGCGACCGGGGCCGTCGGGGCGGTCGCTGCTATACATTCTGGCAATTCGTCGGCCAAATCCAGGGAGGGCGACCAGAGAGTGTAGTAAGCCAAGTTATAACAGCATGTTACGACGACACATGGCCGCTACGCTGGCGTTGTTTGGCCTTGCTCAGATGGCTAGAAATGTCACCCAAACTGACACCGGTGTCGAAAATGAGAGCTGCCGGGCATATCCGTGGGCGTGTGGACTCTCCCCGCTGCGGTTTTCTTCTGATGCGCGCATCCGGCTGTCTGACCATGCGTTGTCATCGCTACTGTAAGTTTCCTCGTCTCAAAGAGCAGAGCCCATGACCTTCAGCGGTGTGTTTGCTCCGATTCCGACCCCGTTCGACGACGGCGGTGAAATCGACCTGGCCGCCTGGCGCGACAACATCGATCGGTGGATGGGTACCGGGCTTCGCGGACTGGTCGTGCTCGGGTCGAACGGAGAGGCGCCTCTGGTCGATGACGACGAATCGGATCGGCTGATCGCTGCGGCCCGGGAGCGCATTCCAGCGGACCGCGTGCTGATCGCGGGAACCGGTCGACAGTCCACGAGGGGTGCCATACGCGCGTCACTGCGAGCGGCCGATCGGGGAGCCGACGCGGTACTGGTGCGGACGCCGTCCTACTTCAAGAACCAATTGACGACGTCGACCTTCATCCGTCATTTCACGACCGTGGCCGATGCGTCGCCAGTGCCTGTGCTCCTCTATAACTGTTCCGCCTTCACCGGGGTGACGCTGCCGGTGGCGGCGGCGGCGGCGCTGTCGATTCACGAGAACATCGTCGGGCTCAAGCAATCGGACCCGGACATGAGCTATGTCGGTGATGTGGTAGGGCTGGTGCCGGCCGGCTTCAGCGTGCTCGTCGGCTCGGCGCAGACGTTCTTCACCAGTCTGGCCCTGGGCGCGCACGGTGGGATCCTGGCACTGGCCTGCGTTGCCCCGTCCGCGTGTCAGCGGCTCTACGAGCTGGTCCAAACGGGCTCCTATGACGAGGCGCGCGAGCTGCAGCGGCACGTGACGCTGCTCGCGAAGCTCGTGACCTCGATCCATGGGATTCCCGGCTTGAAGGCGGCACTGTCGCTCATCGGCTATGTCGGGGGACGACCCCGTCTGCCGCTGGCGCCGGTCGGCGATGACGTCGTCGCACTGATCCGGCGACAGATCGAACTGCTCAATAACATCACGGCCGGCGAGACGCACGACTAGCCACGCCTCGCGCGAAGACCCATCGATGCATATGCATTCTGCGCGTTTTTCCCGTTGCCTCGTGGCGCTACTGGTGCTTGGCGGCTGTGCCACAAACCCGGTCACCGGCTCGCGCGAATTCGTGCTGATGACCGAGGCGCAGGAGATCGCCATGGGGCGCGAGGTCGATGGCGAGGTCCGCCGTCAGATGGGGCTGTATGAGGACGACGCGCTACAAGGCTACGTGGAAGAGATCGGCCTCGCGCTCGCCTCGCGCTCGCACCGCCCCAACTTGCCCTGGAGTTTTGCCATCGTCGACTCGGCGGCCATCAACGCGTTCGCTGTTCCGGGCGGGTTTATTTATCTCACACGCGGCATCATGCCGTTTCTCAGCGACGAGGCGGACCTTGTGGGTGTGCTTGGGCACGAAATTGGCCATGTGACGGCGCGTCACACAGTTCGGGCCTACACTCGCCAGAGTGGCGCGCAGCTGGGACTGCTCGTTGGTAGCATTTTCTCGCCGACCGCCCGCGCAGTTGGTGGTCTGGCCGAGAGGGGGCTGGGAGTGCTCTTTCTTCGCCACGGGCGCGATGCCGAGCTGCAGGCGGATCGGCTCGGCGCCGAGTATGCGGCGATTTCCGGGTGGGACCCAGTAGGCGTCCGCGACATGCTGTCGACGTTGTCGCGAATCAGTGAGGGCTCTGAAGGGCGCGGCGTTCCGAACTGGCTGTCGACCCATCCGGCAGCGTCCGACCGTGTCGAACGTGTGGGTTCGACGCTGTTCGAGCTGGCGGCGCGGATGGACATCGTCGGGCTTCTGGTGAACCGGCAGGGCTATCTCGACCGGCTCGACGGGTTGGTGTATGGAGACGATCCCGCCCACGGGGTCGTGCGAGGGCGCGACTTCCTGCACACGGAGTTCCGCTTCGCGCTGCGGTTTCCGGACGGGTGGGAGGTGGTGAACACCGAGACCCAGGTCGGGGCGACACAGCCGGGTGCAGAGGCGTATATGGAGCTCCAGCAGGTGACCGACCCGGCTACGCAAGAGATCGGGGCACTGGCCGTCGACACCATGCGTCGCAGCGGGTATCGGCTCGACGCCGGTGGTGAGACCTCGATCAACGGCCTCGAGGCATTCGTCGGTACGTTCACCGGAGCGCGAAACGACGACCGACAGCCACGGGCGCGAATCGCCTCCATCGACCATGGGCGTTCCCTGTATGTGATGGGCGGGATGGCCGAGTCCCAGGCCTACGACCGGGTGGTGGCGGAGTTCAACGAGGCGATTCGCAGCTTCCGCCCCTTGAGCGCTGCCGAGGTCGAGGAGATCCGTCCGAATCGTATCCGCTTCTACGCCGTGCGCTCAGGCGACACCTGGCAGTCGATCGCTCGGGATGCGGGCCACGACATCGTCGTGTCAAATACGCTGGCGATCATGAACGGGTATCCGGTGAACGAGCAGCCTCGATCCGGCGACCGTATCAAGATTGTCGTCGAAGGGTGACCGAAGGAGAGAGGAGACCACGAGCTGTGTAGCCGCGGGTCTGTAAACCCGCGGGAGCGTCACGGGATGGTCTCCACAATCCGACGGGCGCCGAGAAACCGCCTGGACCAGTAGCTCGAGCTCAGCCGCTCTACTCGTACCTGTCCCCGTTCCGACGGAGCGTGGACGAACTCGTCACCGCCAATCGCCAGTGCCACGTGCGACGCGCCGAGTGCCACTGTCGTAAAGAAGAGCAGGTCGCCGGCCTCGATCGCGTCCGGGTCGATGGCGTTTCCGACGCGATACTGTTCGGCCGCCAGTCGGGGTAGCGCGACACCATGCTGCTGGAAGACGTAGGACGTGAAGCCACTGCAGTCGAAGCCGGACGGCGTCGTTCCGCCGTCAACGAACGGTACACCGCGGAGTCCCAGCGCGGTGGAGGTGATGGCGTCGGAATCGGGTCGCCGTGGCGCGCTCAATACGGTGGCCAGAGCGGAAGAGCCGCGGTTGGGCTTTGGGAACGGCGTGGGCACCGCACCGCTTCGTGACGCGCAGCCACCGGCGATCGAGAGAATCAGCAGACACGAGATGTTCCGGCTCATCGGCAATCTTATCGGCTCGATGCCGCCTCTACCGTAGTACGTCTATATTTCGGGTTGTATGTCATAAGCTCTGCTTTAGCAATGCGTTACGAGGTGTCTGTGGCTTGACACCCTGACGGCGCTCGGGCACAATGACAGCGAATTGTGCCGCGATCACGGCGCGAGTCGGCATCCAGCGGGGACCCGATGGACCAGGCACTGCTGCTCAACGCGACCTACGAGCCGCTTAAGGTCGTCGCCTGGCGAAAAGCGATCACCCTGTGGTGCCAAGGCAAGGTTGAGGTAATCTCGGTCCACGATCGTGAGGTTCACTCGGTCTCGCTCACGCTGAAGCTGCCGTCCGTGATCCGGTTGCTTCGCTATGTCACCATCAATCACCACTTTAGCCTGGTCCAGTTTTCGCGCGCCAATATCTACGCTCGTGATGATCACACGTGTCAGTACTGCGGTCGGACGTTGCCGGTTGACACGCTCACGCTCGATCACGTCGTCCCGGTGCGATACGGCGGTCGGAAGGATTGGGAGAACATCGCCACCTCGTGCGTCCGCTGCAATCGGAGCAAAGGCGGGCGCACACCGGCCGAAGCTGGCATGACGCTCATTCGCGCGCCGCGCCGGCCGGTCCGGCCGGTGACGGTGCGAATCGCCGTCGGTCTGCGCGAGGCGCCCGAGAGCTGGCGGGATTATCTCTACTGGACGTCGAGCTCGTTGGGCCGTGGACCTCGCATTTTGCACTAGACATGACGCGCCTCGGGAAGACGGCTAGTCACAGCGTCACGGGACTGTAAGAAAGACTTCAACTCGTACAAGTCGTGGGTTTATGCCCCAGCCGCTCAGCCATCCCCGTATCGCGTCCGTGCGCCCGTTGGCGGCTGTCTCCGGCGGGCGCGTGACGATTCGCGGGAGCGGGGTCGGCGGCGATGGCGTGACGTGGCCGGAGGTCCGAATTGGTGATGTGGTGGCTCAGGTCGTCTTTGCGGATCGTGGCACGGTCGCCTGTCTTGTACCGCCACATTTAAGTGGCGCGTCCACCCCGGTCCGAATTGCTACCGCGCCAGGTGAGACCGCGTTTCTCAACATCGGGGCGCCGGTAGCCACCGGGGTGCATCAGGTGGACAGCCCAGTGTTCGGCGATGACGGAACGTTGTATCTCACCTACAGTGGCACCCGTGGCGATTTGTCACCGGTGTCGGTCTTTCGTGTCAGCCGTGACGGCTTCCGCGAGCCGTTCGTCACCGGGATAACGAACCCGACGTCGATGGCGTTCGACTCGACGGGCCGATTGCATGTCTCGAGTCGGTTTGACGGCACGGTGTTCGCGGTCGACGCCGACGGACGCACGAGGCAGGTGGCCACGGATCTCGGAGTGGCGTGCGGGCTGGCGTTCGGTTCGGACGGCACCCTGTATGTCGGTGACCGGACGGGGACCGTGTTCCAGGTGACGTCCGCGGGGGAGGTCTCGTCGTTCGCTACGTTTCCGCCGAGTGTCGCGGCATTTCACCTCGCGATGGCGCCAACGGGCGACTTGTATGTCACGGCACCAACGCTGTCCACCTGCGACGCCGTCTATCGCAGCGATCGCGGTGGGGCGGTGACCACTCTGACACGCCGTTTCGGGCGACCGCAGGGACTGGCGTTCGATGCGGACGGCGCTCTCTATGTGGTCGAAGCGCTGGCCGGCGCGAGCGGGCTGTATCGGGTACGGGCGAGCGGTGAAACCGAACACGTCGTGGCGGCACCGTCGCTGGTCGGTGTGGCGTTCGACCCCACGGGTGGCGCGGTGGTGGTGTCAAACGATACGGCCTACCGATTCGACGACCTGTCGTAGTCCGACCCGCCGCGAGCCCGCGTACCCATGCGGGCGTGATACGATCGAACGGATGGTCCAGTGCGGACCACTCGCTCGATGGGCACGCCGGCCGTCGCTCCGGTCGCCCCCGGCCCCCCTCCTGGTCACGCTGCCATGTCCCACGACCGCATAAATGTGCGCGGTGCCCGCGTCCACAATCTGAAGAGTGTCGACGTCAGCCTGCCCCGTGACCGTCTGATTGTCGTGACCGGTCTCTCCGGGTCTGGCAAGTCGTCGCTCGCGTTCGACACCATTTATGCGGAGGGGCAGCGGCGCTACGTCGAGTCGCTGTCAGCCTACGCGCGGCAATTCCTCGAGCAGGTCGAAAAGCCCGATGTCGATCTGATCGAGGGGCTATCGCCGGCCATCTCGATCGAGCAGAACACCACCGGCTCCAACCCGCGCTCCACCGTCGGGACCGTCACCGAGATCCACGACTATCTCCGTCTGCTGTTCGCCAATGTCGGAGTCCCGCATTGTCCGGAGTGTGGCCGTCCGATCACCCGCCAGTCGGTCGACCGAATCTGCGACATCGTGTTACATGGTCCCACCGACGAGCGGATTAACGTCCTGGCGCCGATCGTGCGCGGGCGCAAGGGCGAATTCAAGAAGGAGCTGGCAGCCCTCCGGGCCCGGGGCTTCGCGAAGGTTCGTGTGGACGGGCGGATCCGATCGCTCGACGAGGATCTGCAGCTGGAGCGGCGCCGGAACCACGATGTCGAGGTGCTCGTTGACCGACTGGTCATCCGCTCCGGCGTCGAGCGGCGGCTGCGGAACGGGATCGAGCTCGCCCTAGATCTGGCCGACGATGTCGTGATCATCAACACGCTCGAGCGTGGCGATCGGTTGTTCTCCAAGACGCTCGCGTGCGCCCGCTGCGGTGTTAGCATGTCTGAGCTCACGCCGCGTGTCTTTTCTTTCAACTCTCCAAAAGGGGCCTGTCGTGTTTGTGACGGGCTGGGCGCCATTGACGACTTCGACTTGGTCCGGATCGTGCCGGACGGTACGAAGACGCTCAACGAGGGCGCGATTTCGCCGTGGGCCGCCGGAGATGTGACGCTGGTCCGCGAAGCACTTGATGGTCTCCACCGGCACTTCGGGGTTGACCTCGACACGCCGTTCGACAGCTTGCCAGCGAAGCTTCGGAAGATCCTGCTGCACGGTCCGGTGGCGCCCAGGTCTCGTTCTGTCGAGTCGGCAAAGCGCACGACGCGTGCTACCAAGGCAACCGAGCCGTTCGGTCGAGACTTCGAGGGCATCCTGCCGAATTTGCGCCGCCGCTACCAGGCCGGAAGCTGGTCGCAGCAGGAGCTGCTCGAGCCGTTGCGGTCGTTGCAGACGTGTCCCGACTGCCTGGGGGAGCGCCTGCGCCCGGAGAGCCGCGCCGTACGGGTCAAGGGCCGGACCATTTCCGATTTCGTGAATCTTCCGATTGCGGAGGCGGTCGAGGCGTTTGAGGTGATCGAGCTCTCGCAGCGCGAAACGTTGGTGGCTGGGCGGGTGCTGCGCGAGATTTGCGACCGGCTGCGGTTTCTCAACGACGTCGGTGTCGGCTACCTCACCCTGGCGCGGAGGGCCGCGACGTTGTCGGGCGGCGAAGGACAGCGCATTCGACTGGCGACGCAGATCGGCGCCGGCCTGACCGGGGTCCTGTATGTGCTCGACGAACCGTCGATTGGGCTGCACCAATGTGACAACCGGTTGTTGCTCTCCACGCTGGCGCGGCTACGGGATCTCGGCAACACCGTGATCGTCGTTGAGCACGACGAGGAGACGATCCGGGCGTCCGACTACGTGATCGATCTGGGCCCCGGTGCCGGCGAGCATGGCGGCGAAGTGATATTCCAGGGCACCCCTGCGGAGCTGCTGGCCGACGGACACCGCTCGCTGACCGGCCGCTATCTGCGGGGGGACCGCAAGATCGCCACACCGTCAGCCCGCCGCCCGTCTCTGAAGGGCGAGCTGGTCATCCGCGGCGCGCGTGCGAACAATCTCAAGGACATTGATGTCGCCATTCCGCTCGGTGTGCTGACTGCCATCACCGGGGTTAGCGGTTCGGGGAAATCGACCCTTGTCAACGACATCCTGTATCGGGCACTGGCACGGGATTTCTATCGGGCGGCCGCGCTCCCCGGAGCCCATCGTGGCATCGACGGTGTTGACCTCGTGGACAAGGTGATCCAGATCGACCAGTCGGCGATCGGGCGCACACCGCGCTCGAATCCCGCGACCTACACGGGACTGTTCACCTTCATCCGCGAGCTGTTCGCTATGCTGCCGGCCGCGAGGGCCCGTGGGTATCGACCTGGTCGATTCTCGTTCAACGTCAAGGGCGGTCGGTGCGAAGCATGCCATGGTGGCGGAGTCATTGCGATCGAGATGCATTTCCTGCCCGACGTGTACGTAACCTGTGAGCAGTGTCGAGGTCGGCGCTACAACCGGGAGACGCTCGAGATCCGGTATCGCGGTGCCTCCATCGCCGATGTGCTCGAGTTGACCGTCGACCAGGCGATGCCGTTGCTCGAGAACGTACCGCAGATCGCGACCAAGCTTCGAACGTTGCAAGAGGTCGGGTTGGGGTATGTCACGCTCGGGCAGCCGGCGACCACGCTGTCCGGCGGCGAGGCCCAGCGTGTGAAGCTGTCCAAGGAGCTGTCACGCCGGAGTACGGGTCGCACGGTCTACATTCTTGACGAGCCGACGACCGGTCTGCACTTCGAGGACACGAGGAAATTGCTCGATGTACTGCAACAGCTGGTCGTTCGGGGCAACAGCGTCGTCGTGATTGAGCACCACCTCGATGTGATCAAGACTGCAGACCACGTCGTCGATCTCGGCCCTGAAGGCGGAAATGGCGGCGGTCGAGTCATGGCGGCCGGCACCCCCGAGGAGGTCGCCGCCGTGACCGATTCGGCGACCGGACGCTGTCTGTCCAGGATGCTGTCGGAGGCAAAAAACTTGTCTAAGTAGCTGACAATAAGACCGTTATGTGGTACACTAGCGACACTAGTGGCAGATTAAGTGTGTCTTTTTAGCCACAGCAGCCCTAATTGTGGCGTTCAGTCAACATTCATAAACTGTATAAGTCATTGCATAGTAAACTCTTATGTGTATACTTGGTCAGTCTTTGAATCGGTACAAGTCTTGCTTTGAATTTAGTCGCTGCTCGCTTGTGTGGAGTATGACGGGTCGTGACTGACGCTCAGCACACCATTCGACGTTCTGTGTCCTGCTCCGGAATCGGTTTACATTCCGGTCAGAAAGTTACCCTGTCACTAAAACCGGCGCCTGCCGGAACCGGCATCCGGTTCCGCCGGGCCGACCTGGGTGGAGCTGAGATTCCAGCTACGGTCGACAACGTTGATCGACTCTACTACGCCACCGGTCTGGCGCGGGACGCCGGAACCGTCGAGACGGTGGAGCACTTACTGGCGGCGCTCGTTAGCCTCGGTGTGGACAATGTCATTGTTGTGCTCAACCAGGCGGAAGTGCCCATCATGGATGGCAGTGCGGCATCGTTCGTCTATCTGCTGCACGAGGCCGGACTGAAGCGGCTGGCCAGATCAAGGCGCTATCTCAAGGTGCTGCGTCCGGTATCGCTGTCACGCGGTGACAAGCGGATCGCGTTGTATCCGTCCGATCACTTCAGGGTCACGTACAGTATCAGCTTCGATCATCCGCTGCTGCGCCACATGACCCACACGCTCCGGGTCACGCGTGAGTCGTTCGTCGACGAGATCGCGCCGGCCCGCACGTTCGGATTCCTCAAGGAAATCGAGATGCTACGTCAGAAAGGTCTGGCGTTGGGTGGGTCGCTCGACAACGCCGTCGTCCTCGGCGAGACCGGTGTGCTGAACAATTCGTTGCGGTTCGAGGACGAATTCGTCCGTCACAAGATCCTCGACGTGATCGGCGACCTCGCGCTGGTGGGTTACCCCGTCATCGGACATCTCGTGGCGCATCGTGGCGGCCACGAGCTGCATGCCGCGTTTGCCGAGAAGATCCTCCAGGAGTCGGACGCGTGGCGGACCGTAGAGTCGCCGGCCGGCGAGGATGTGGCGGCAGATGCGTCGGTTTCGGTCGAAGTCCCCACTCCCGTCACCAATTAGACGGGGCTGCACCCAGAACCCCAGCTGGCGCTTCGCGGGGACCCCACAGCCCCACTCCGCGTCCGCGAGCCGCGCACGTGCGCGGCTTGACTTCTGATATGAGAACCGTCCGCTCTACCACACGATGAGCGGTGTGCTCGTCGTCGGAGACCCGCACGCTTTAAACCAGTCGATACCCTCGGCGACCAGATCAAGTTTCAGCCGATACCGGCCTGGTGCGTCTGGCAGGGGCACCTCGATCGGCGCCTCGCGCGTCTCGCTCGTCGAGGGTAGCCACGCCCGGGCGTGGTCACGATCGGTGAGGGAGCCGTCAGCGGCGCATAACTGCGCGCCGAGACGCACGAGGCGGCGATCGTAGGACGCGTGGCCTGGAATGGCCGGGTGGACAGATTGTGCACACGCGTGCGTAATCGGATCCGCCCGCTCCGTGGGTCCATCAACGGGAGCCCTGGGATCAGGCGTCGGATGTCGATGTGGGCCAGCGGTGTGGCACCAGGGATGGCGCTGCCCAGGTTGCTGTCGTCCCAGATCTCGCGCCGGATCGTCGCGTGGTCCGGGCTACCTGGGGCGAACCGGCGTGAATAGGCGGACTCGGGATGGTCGGTTATTTCTCAGGTCAGACGGTCGACGCCGATCTGATCGGCCAGGATCCGTGCGTGGTCCATCTCCTCGGTAATGTCGTTCCACGTGAACAGGAT
>Ga0302123_10001269_pt1 | contig 18046 bp, 16 predicted proteins | sample CB21_321_MG_FD_203109 | JGI IMG/M metagenome (GOLD analysis project Ga0302123, IMG submission 203109) | Marine microbial communities from Western Arctic Ocean, Canada - CB21_32.1 | ecosystem: Environmental > Aquatic > Marine > Oceanic | place: Canada: Western Arctic Ocean | collected 2017-09-28 | reverse complement strand
CTTGGATCGCATCGTCGAGGAATAGAGACTCGTTGTGGACCTTGCCGTTGAGGAACAGGCGGCGATGGAACGTTCCGACCTCAGTGCCAGCCTCGTCAATCAGACCACCAAAGACATTGATCACTCTATGGTCCCCTGAGCTGTCTATAGCATGCACAGACCATTGCATCGTCTTGCCGTTCCGTTCGATTGCCACTTCGAAGATGTCACGACCGAGCCTCTCCGCCATGGCGAGTAAGGACTCTGCTCCCGGCACCGTAACGACCTCGCTTACCTCTTTGATCTCCGCATGGCGTGCCGGTGGCTCGATGAACTCCGGTGCTGAACCTGGTCGAGGGCCAGGGATGTCAGCGTCCACTCCGAACGGGTCGAGGCGTTGAGCAGGGCGAGAGGGGATAGAGATCTTCTTCGAGCCACTCCAGGCGGCATGGTCCTTCGCCCAGTCGCCGAACCCTGGAATCTGCTCGAATGCCAGTCGGATGTCTTCGCCGTGGAGGTCAGCGAACATGTCTGCGACCTCAGAGTTGGTGAGAGCGTCAAGCCCATCCTCGTCGAGCCCGAGGAGGTCTTCCATCTGTCGGACTCTCACCGAATCCCCTCGGAACAGGTTGAGAGCCTTCATCTCTGGGCCTCGATGAGCGAAGTCCTCGAAGTAGAAGAACTCGTCGAGGAGTCGGTCCATCGTCCCATCGTCAGGTGTGTATCCGTAGCGGCCCCAGGTGTAACCGCCGTTCATGTTCTCGCCTGACACGGCGTGGACACGCATCGTGTGGTAGCCCTCACGCCCGAAGTTGACTTCCCATTGCTGGAGCAGCCCAGTGCCGATGCCTTCCCCTTGGATGTCTTCGGTGAGGGTGAACAGGTCGTTGTAGATCGTCCCGTCAGCGTGGATGGTTCTGGAGAACCCACCGAACGAGGTGCCGAACTCATCAACGACATCACCTGAGACGTGGACCCTGTTCTTGGAGCCCAACCATGAGACCCGGCCAGGCTGCGCCGAGAACGTCCCGGAGTCGCGGTCCAGTTCAGCGTGGAACAGTGTGTCGGCGAACTCCATGAGGTCAGTGTCAGGGTCAGCGGCCCGAGCAGCGATCAGCTCCTCATGGATCGCCGGTGGATCGGCGGCGTCTTCGATCATCGCTGCACGCCGGGCCTGAGCTTCGACCGCGATCCTCTGATCTCTAGCGATGATCGAGTCAGTGAGTTCGTCGATCTGACGGTTGACCCTGTTCTCAGCGAGGGTCGAGATGATGCGCCCTGGGTCATCGGACCAATGGGTGACCCCTGGGATCTCAGACAGCGGCCGATGTTCCTGCGTCAGATGTATCCGAGTGCGGCGCTCGTGAAGGAGGACCAGAGCGTCGTCGAGGGACTGGCCCATCTCTGTGGTGGGCATCGGATTTGCGATCGTCAGCTCATCGAACAGTTCCTGGGGGAGTCTCGTCGTGTCGCCGCTCAGAGCGAACCAGTGCCTGTCGAGCATGTCCCGGCGGAGCCTCTCGACCTCAGCTTCGGTCTCCCGGAATACGTTGCGCTGCGCTGCGTTCAGCTCATGCACCGGGACACGGCCCAGGTTGTCGCCACCCAGATCGGCGAACTCTTCGAGGAGCCCCAACAGATCATCGGTCTCGTCTCGCAGGTCATAGCCGAGCCGTTCGACGGTGAGCTTGGTGTCCAGCTCCATACGGGTCAGCCGGGTCACGTCTTCGAAGTCGATGTCGACGATCTCGCCGGTCGTGAGCCTCATCTCACCCATACCGAACACCCGATGTCCCATCACCTCACCCACCTGGTCGGCCCCTCGGACGATCGGGCGGAGAGGCAGAATGGCGATGTTCTCTGGTGCCAAGTTCGCGAAGAACTCGGCGTTGTTGTTGTGGAACATGACGTCGGTCTTGCCGCCGCCCTCTTCTCGGACACGGGCGAAGATGCGGTAGAAGTCGAGGCGCTCAGCGGTGTCATGCATCGGGTAGCGCTGGGTGAAATCTCTGATGACTGTGTCATCCATCAGGATCGCTGTCGTTGTGCCCTTGGTGTTCTTCACATGCTCACGCACCACCACCTCCCACGCATCGGCGTCCAGCTCGTCGCTCAACCCCAGCACCGTTCTCTCCCCGGAGATGAACTCACGCACCTCATGGAGCCCGTCGAACAGCTCCTCAGCTTGGGCTCTGTCCACAGTGACCGAGATGGTGTCTGTCGCTGTGCCCCCGATGCCGGTGCCGCCCTCGATCGAGTCACCCAGCTCCTGACGGGTACGCAGCACACCGTCAGCTTCGATCTTGTCGAACGAGGCAGTGACATGGAACATGTCCTCAGGTAGCGGCTCCCACTCGAAGCCATCAACCCGGTTCACCGCCGGGTCAGGCCATCTGACGGCTGCGTCCTCAGGAGAGATCTTCCCTGTGGCTATGGCGTCTCGCACGTCGGCGGTGTGAGTCTGGGATCTGGCACGGTTCATTGCCTGCGCTTCGTCGAGGGCTTCTCGTGCGGCGTCCTCGGCTGCTGTCCCGTCTGCCTTCATCCTCTCGGACATCGCATCACCGAATGACTGCTCGTTGAAGTTGTTCGGTGATTCACCTGGCAGACCGTCGTCGACATCCCATCGTTGGGGACGTTGACGTGGCTCGATGAACTCTTCGCCTGACCCGAAACGGGGTCCCCCAGTGAGAGGGTCGATCCGGTCGAACTGTTCCTGCAACTCTCGATCAACATCGAACGCCGGGCGGGGGCTGTCTTGGGCTCGGAGCGATGCGACCGCCCGATCCAAGTCGCCGGTCCCATCGAACACATCGTCGAGCCGCTTCAGTGCAGCCTCAGCATCATCGAAAGCCCCGAGCGCCTCGAACTCTTTCAGGCGCACCGCACGCAGACGCAAGTCAGGGATGACCGCTGTCCTCGGAATGATCGTCGCCAGCTCACCGGACTCGATACGGACTTGCTCCCACAGGATCGCCTGGAACCCGTTGAACGTCAGGTCGTCCAGCTCTGGGTCGGCAGCTTTGAGTTTCAGCCATGCCTGCTTGAACTGTTCATGCATCCACAGGTAGCCGCCCTCGTCACCACTCACACCGAGGTCGATGTTCTTGGGACCCTTCTGGAGGATGTCCTGAGCTGACAGTTTCTTCGGTTCGCCCTTCGCTGTCAGACCACGCACCAGATCGCCTGGAGTGTGTCCTGGTGTGTCGATCCATATACCGCCTGTGTGTTCAGCCATCGTGGCTGTGATCGGGTTCTCACCGCCGACAGTGAACCGGTGATCTCCGCCGACGATGCGATACATCCATGTGTCGAGGGTGATGAACCGATCGTCGAATGGGGAATCGAAGTTCCAGTAGAACGAGGATCGCTTCACACCGTGGGTCATCATCAGAGCGCCCGGTGCAGGTGAGCGCCATGCGTCGATCGCTAGCTGCAGGTTGTCCGACGACATGATCGAGTAGCCGTCCTCAGTCATGATCGGGTGCTTGCCTGCCAGGAACCTGGAGTGGATCTGAGACGGTCGCCACATGCCAGGTTCCGGAACGAACTCTTCGAGGTCGCCACCTGGGAGGAACCTGACCGACTTCTTGTGACGCAGCCAGTCTGAGATCATCTCAGCGGTGATCTCGAACTGTTCGTTGCGGGCCATGACGGTGACCATGCGGTCAGCGAGAAGTTTGTTGCGTCCATAGTCGAGGAGAGGCGACATCGCTGAGGTGGCAGCGGCGTGGCCCTCGAACGTCGACGGAACACCGAAGGGGAGATCGGCGATCTCATCGTTGATTATCCGAGTGAAGTCGCTCATCCGTCCAGCTTCGGTGACATACCATGCCTCGTGAGATACGACGTCGACCCGTTCCCACATCGTGGCCACGGCGTCTTGGCTGATCTCGCCCGCAGCGACGGCGTCTATCCCCCAAGTCTTCTCGACTGCCTTGACTCGCTTCGCCCGGTCCGCTGTTGTCATCGTCGGGTTGTTCCAGCCCAGCGACGCAGGGTTGTGGGCTTTGCCTTGCTGAGCGAGGGCGACAGCTTCAGGGTTGCCGTCCTGGTGGAGCTTGCGGAGTGTCAGCATCGCCTCGTCGATCGCACCCAGAGTCTGCTCAGCTTCCCTCATCGCCACCCTGCGGGTCTCCCGGACTTGGGGTTCCCTCCACATCCCCTGGTTGATGTCGAGCTGTGCACGGCGTCCCGTGTTGGGTTTGAAGTCGTACTGCCGATACCACTTCGTGAGCCTCGTCTTCGATGTGCCCATCGACCCATCGACAGTGAGGAACACGCGGCGCTGTTGTGAGTCGGCGATGTCGATCAGGTCACGCATGAACGCCGATCCGATCCCGGTGCCTCGAAGCTCTGGGTCTTTGTGGCGGACCATGTTGAGGATGATCGCATCGCCCTCATGTCGGTCGGTGCCCTTGCCGACCATCGGGATGTCGATCTTGATGTCGAGATCCGGGTACCTGTCGTCCAACAGGATCTGCATCGGATGTCTTGGAGGCTTACCTTTCGGTTTCGGTTTGGCTGCCGTGCGGCCTGACCCTTCGAGAGGGAGACCGAACGGGTTCAGCGGCTGGTTGTACGGGTACGGCAAATCGTCGAAGCCGTCTTCGAGACGTGGCATCGTCGCCGTCGGGAACCACTCCGAGTCCAACTCGATCTCGATCGGATCGAACCCTTGCAGCCCGTCCTCGTCGAGGTACCGCCACGAATAGTCCGTTGGTCGTTCATACAACGTGAACGTATCCAGGTCGAAGTAGGCGATCTGGTTCTCGGCGGCGGACATCGCACGGGCAGTGTCATGGGAGTCGTGGATCTTGACAACATCGAGATACAAACGGCGCTGTGCGTCGTCAGTGTTGATCCATACCCCTACCGAGTGACCGTCCTGGAGTCTCTCTCGGACGTCGTCCCGTCGCAGCCACACCTTCAAGGCGTCGCTCATCGACTCTTCGTCCCAGCCTCGTGCGGGTGGGAGGAAGATCCCCTCGTGTGCAGCGAAAGCGACAGGCTTGCCCTCAGAGGCGAACACTCGTCGGGTCGGGTCCCATGTCAGACCGTCGCCTGTGATCGCTTTGTGTGCGAGGAGGTCGAGGAGTTCGTCGGTCGCTTCGACATCGACCGCTTCTCTGGCTCGGCGTGCCATGTCCACGATCTCGTCATGGACCTGGCGGAAGTCAGCCATCGTCCCGAGGGTTTCATGTCCACCGAACTGGTCGGGGAGCAGCTCCTCTAGCCGGTCAATGAAACGGGTTTCTTCGTCAGTGAATCGTGGGAGACCGCCACCAGTCGGGATACGAACCGGGATGTCTTCGACCTTCTCCAAGGTGATGGTGACTTCCTCCAGCCAAGTATCGAAGTCGAGTCGCCACGGTGGGACATTGCCGTCTGCTATCTGTGGGAGGAAACCTCGGGCCATACGTTCATCGGCGTCGGACTCCCTGAGCAGGATCGCTTTCGCCATGTCGTCATCGAACTCGCCTCCGATGATTGCCAGGGTGTCTATGTCGTCGACTCCTTCGATGAGATCCACGACGTTGTTGCGGGCAGGTAACCGTTGCTGGCCTCGTGACCCTCGGACCACAGACCCGAGGTCGGCACGGCGTTGCTGCTGGTCGAGCCACCAGACGATCTCTTCACCTGGGCGCACACCGGGCACCAGGTCAGCGACCCGTTCAGCGAGGAGGTCTGGGGCGGCGCCCACGATCCGGCCTGTGGGGACACCATCGACTCGGTCTATCCGGGCGACCGCACCGATGTTCTTGAGTTGGCGGCGTTCCTTGTCGGTCAGCTCGAACCACCACTCCCATTCTGAGGCGATGGGTTCCTTGGTGACCGGATCAACCTGACGTAGCCGGGTGCCGCCTGGGACTTGTTCAGTGATCGACGGTGGCGGCGGGGACATCCTCGGACCGAGCGCCCCGAACACCCGTTCGAACTCTTCGTCGATGTCTTTGATGGCTTGGCGTGCCTGGCCTCGGACGTCTCCGACCATCCCAGCGAAGATCTCTTCTGCCCGGCGGCGTTCACCCAAATCGAGGAGAGCGTCAACGGTTTCGTTCATGATGTCGTCGGTCAGGTTGACCAGCGGGACAGGGCCGATCTCTCCGAACGGTGTCGGCCCTGATAGCAGCTCGAAGATCGCATCGGCGTCGCCGTGGATCAGTGCGTCGTCGATCTGGTCAATCTGGTGGTGGATACGCAACTGGTCGAGAGGCAACCGCCTATCGAAACCGCCGAATGCGTTCTCTATGGTGGACACGAGACGTACCTGGGCTGCTGCCAGCTCATATGTCGCCCATGCAAGGAACTCTTCGTCGTTGAGACCTGGCGGTGTGGTAGCAGTCCTCAGTGTGGGCCTGACGGGAACGTGGCCGAGCCCTGACCATCGGAAGTATTCGACGTCGGCCATGTCATCGACGATCGCTCGGGCAGCACGAGGCAACCCCTCCCTAACGAAACGGGCTCGGCCTAGAGCCCATGCCTGCTCGGCGAGATCCTGCAACGAATCGGCTTGTATGCCTGCGAGGCGAGCGATCCGCATCAGGGCACTGGTCAGGGCTACGGAGTTGCTTGGGATCTCTGGGACACCGCCTCGGCGTAACGCCATGTTGAGGGCCTTGAACCCGATCGCTCGCTTCGCCCGGTTCGTGATGAACAGGAACAGCCATTCGTTGTCGTCGTCCAGCTCGAACTCGTCGAACTCATACAAGTCATCAAGGTTGGTTGTCAGCTCAGCGAGCTTCACCACGTCACCGTCACGGGCAGCTTTACGGATCGCATCGAGGTGTTTCTGTTGGGTCTTTGAGAGACGTTTCCCGGTGAGCTTGTCGATCAGTCTCGACGGAGCCGAGATCAGTTTGCCTCGTGCGTCCAGGAGTGGCTGCACCCGTTTCATGACACCGTCGAGCCCGCCGTCCTTGATGGACTGAACCCAATGCGACGGACGCATCTTGTCGAGCGCACTCTTGTGTGTCTCCATGAACTCGTTGATGGCGGCAGTCGTATTGTCTTTGGCTCCAGGCCAGTACTTGTCTGCCACCACTAAAGCGATCGCCTTATCAGGGAACAGCATGTAGGCGATCCCGAGCTGCTTCATCGATGGCATCGACAGGTTCGAGAAAGCGTCCTTGACTTTCGACAGGCCCGACTTGATACCGGCGAGGAGCTTCTCCCACATCGACTGCGGTTCGAGGCCAGGCACCGAGCCTTTGATCGGGACGAAAGCGATAGTGCAACGGCAACGGGAATGGATCGGCGGGTAGTCCGCTGCCATCGTCTTACCTGGACGCAGGAGATTTCCGAGACCACGAAGCGCCGACTTGAACGGTCCCTCGATCGAGATGGTCTGACCGTCGAGAGGCGCACATATGTCGCAAGTCCTGTCGTCGTACGTTGTGACCCAAATCTTCTCCATCCCTTCGGGGATGTAGCCGTCTCGTTGGCCTTGGCGGACAGACTCGATGCGGCCACCGTTCGCTGCCCGCATAGTCTCGGTACGAGAGATTGTCTCAGCTCGATGCTTGATCGCTCGGGTCTCGTACTGGTCGCCCATCCTCCAGACCTCTTCGTCGGTCATTCCCTCTTTCAGTTTGGTGCGACCTTGGAGCCTGTACCTGCGTGCCCGGCTGTACTGTTTCTGGTCCCCTTGAGACATCGCTGTGATCGGGTCACGTTTCGATTGGGCCTCGAACGACGACCGGTCTTGGGCTCGCATCCCAGCTTCGACGAGGTTGCGGTGCGCTCGGGCCTGTCGCCGGTCCATACCGATCTCGCTTCGGACCAGACGCTCGACCTCTCTACGGGACATGTCACCGTTCACGCCTCTCGTGATGCCCTCACCGATGTTGTCTCTCGCCGACTGGCGCATCCCCCGTATCTGGCTGCCTGCGTTCTCTCGTGCAGCGTTCACAGTGTGAGGGTCAGTGATGTCGAGACGGGGAGACAGGTCCACTGAGGCTGTGTCCATGATGTTCAGATGGATGTCCGTCAGATGGTCTCCTTGTCCATCTGCTTTGAGTATCGAGTAGCCCTTCGTGAACGTCGTCTGAGGGACCGGTAGCAGCTCGTCCTCGACGGCCTCGAACGCAGCCAACACAAACCTGCGAGGGTCACCCGACTTCCAGGCGTCCCGGAACAGCTCAGGGGTGATGAACGCTTTCAGGTCGGCTTGTGCTCCGGTGATCCAGCGGACCATCGTCGGGATCGACTTGTCAGCGGCCTCATGGATCGCTACGACCTCAGGGCCTTCTCGTTCTGCTACCTCATCGGCGAGCTGGACATGTTTGGCGACTCGTGTCGTCCAACCCACCGTCACTCCACATCCGGGTCTTCTTCGTCTTGCCTCTCATCGTCGCCTAACGGGGTATCAACCGGTGGTGGCTTAGTTGCCTCGAACGGTTCCTCATCGTCTGCTGTTTCAGCGACAGCATCGAAGCCGAGCATCGTACGCAGCGAGTTCTCCATCTCGTGGTTCGGGAACCAGCCCATCCCAGCGGTCGCCGTCGCAGCGATCACCGAAGCCATCTTCTCCATGTCTCGGTCGCCGATCTCGCCGATAGTGATCTTGGGGAGATCCTCGGTGGACATGCCGTTGAGGCGGAACAGGCGAGGCACCTCGTGTGCGTTGAGGGTCGCCCCGATCTCTTCGACAAGGGCACGCATAGCGTTCTCTGCGACAGCTTTCTTGGTACCTGCCAACGCCAACGACCCGACATTCTCGTGACCCAACAGGACCACGTCCTGCAACGTCGAGATCGCCATGTCCTGCTTGTATGACATGACGACCGCTCGTGTGTCGATCATCTTTGCGCCCGGTGACTTCAGTAGCTCCAAGCTGAATGTTTCGTTGCCTGTCTCGGGATCACGGAAGAACGGGGCGACGATCCCTTGCTGAGAGTTCACCACCAAGTTAGAGACGATCTGTTTCCATTCAAGGACCGCTGCCTGGTCGTCGCCGTTGGTGGACTTGATCAGCTCCGGGGGGAGCTTCACCATCGGGACACCCACTAGGTCACGTTCAATGCCGATCAGTTCGAGTTCCTCGACACGGTCCTTGCGGTACCACGACGTGTAAGCGTTACGGAGGACTGAGCGGCCCTCAGGGTTGTTCTTACGGATCGACGTCCGGTACAGGACCGACTTCGACATTGGGATGAACACGGCCTCGTTGAAGTTGCCGGTCCTTTGCCACATGCCGAGAATGCCACCGTGCTCGTCGATCTCCCAACGGTCCAATGTGTCCTGTGCTCGGAGCGAGAACTTGCGCCAGCCAATCATCCCATCGGAGTGCTTCGATCGGGATGCCCCGGCGGTGCCTTCACGTTTCTTGTAGACCGTTTCGAAGAACGCCCAACCGAACCCGACCTTGGACAGGGCCTCGGTCACGAAGTCGTCCCAGGACATCGACATGTCGTTCATGTTTTCTTCGAGGAACTCGGCTCGTGCCTGATCGTCGGGGGTGCCTTCGCCACCTGGTGTCACCGACCATGACACTGCACGCAACGTCATCTCGATTGCTGCGAGGATCGCCCCGACAGTGGCGTCATTGTCGAGCATGGTCCGCAGGACTGCCGCACCGGCTCTGCCCTGTAGTTCCTTGTGCCACTCTTCGGTGATGGTGCCCCTGTTGTGGGAGAGGCCTGACACACCGAGTTCGGCGAACGCCCCGCCGTAGGACTCTGGATCTGTGGGCATCCCCTGGAGAGTACCGCTGATATCCAGCGACGGGGTCTACCTGGTGTCGGCCACGTCGATGCTTCGGCTCATCGTCCTCGTCGGATGATTCGGCGTTGCCGCTCTGAGAGCCCACCCCAGATCCCGAACTTCTCCGGTGCTGTCACTCCGTATTCGCCGCATGGTTCCCGGACTGGGCACTCATCGCAGATGGCTTTGGCTGTCTCCGATTTCTTGCCTCGCTCAGGGAAAAAGATCGAGGTCTCCATGCCTCGGCAGTCTCCGTCCTCGACCCAGCTTCCGGGTCTCGGGTGGGGTCTCTTGTCGTGGCCTCGTGACATCAGCGGTGAGCCTCTCTGTGTAGACGGTCGATCTCAGCAGCACACAACGCCGCAGCAATGAGAAGCTGCTTACGTCGGTCCTCGGTCGGACTGGTGGACCCAGCGTTAGAAACCGGTCATGGTCCCGGCCCCCGCCGGTAATCGGTACTGCCAAAGCTGCGAACGGGTCGGGTGCTGGCGGCGCTCCACCGGCCACCCATAGTCGGACCTGAGTTCCCGAACTCGCCGCAATCCTTCGGACCCACCGCACTCCCCAGTTGCCAGGTTTGGGGCGTCGACCCAGGCGGGCGATTCCGTCAGTAGCGCTTTCAACACTTCCATCACCCGGACCCCGGTGGGGGTTGTGCGGCGGGCGGCCTCCTTCGATGTCCACGGGTCGGGGCGACGATGCTCCACCTGGGCAGTCAGGGAGATGGCTTGCTCCAGCTCAATCGCCAGGCGTTCGAACTCGGCATCGTCGATTAGTGCTCGGCCGCGGTGTATGAGTTCTCGGATGAGTCCTTGGAAGTCGGGCGCTTTCCTGACGCGATGCATGACGCACACCCCGTTGATCAGGTCCCGTCCGCATGTTTCGCAGCGCGGCGGCGGGGTGGCGGGGAACATCTCATTCATGGTGGCGCTCATGGTTTGGCTTTTCGTTTCGCTGCTTTCAGATGTTCCCGATATGTGTCCAGCCCTTTGTGTTCAGCTCGCAGGTTCCGTTTCAGCATCCCGATCACCATCGGGTTCGTCTGGGCCGGGATTTGTTCACGTAGCCACTCGATCAGATTCTCCTGTTCGTCGATCCACTGCTCGTAGATCTTCGCTCGTGTCACCCACACATCGACGACGTCGCTGCTCATCGGATCGCTGCCGTAGCAGTGTCACAAACTTCGGTCAGTTCCTGGATGCACGCCGACACCCGCAACATCGTGACAGGCACGATGTTGCGTGCCTCGGCGTCGTCGAGCGCTGGACGCAACCCCTCTTCCAGATCGCTGACCACGACACCCAGCAGGTTGAGCCTGTCAGTCACCTTGGCCAGCACATCTAGGACGTCTTGTTTGGTGCTCATTCGATACCCCCTGTCTCATGCTTGATGTAGTCAATGCGTTGCTGCGGCGTCATGTTCATTCCGTAAAAGATGCCGCACTTGAGTCCGAACCGGTACCCGAGATAGTGGAACAGGACCAGGCAGAAGACCGCTATCAGAATGTCGATCATGTGTTGCTCTCCAAGGGAGTCGTCCCCTCAGTCGGGTAACAACCGGCCGAGGGGACGACATTCGTTTCCTTGAGTTGATGACATCGAGTTGCCTGCATCTCTGCAGACGATGTCTATGTCACAAGTGCCGCCATCGGGACGGCACACATCCCAACATAGCCGACCGGTGTTTCACCAAATACCGAGAGCCCCGTCCAGGCGGTGGGACCTGATCCGAGGCTCTCAGATTTACACTCCCCGGCTTCCCTCAGGTGAGGTGAGGTGAGGGTCATCGGATCGTTGTGAGGGACAACCCGAGCCGCAGCTCCATCGCCCAATGCACACCATAGTCGAGGGGTGTGTCTCTACTTTGTGATCGAGATCGGAGCGATGCTGTAGTCCGGTGGTGGCCGCTTCGGTGAGTTCGCCCAGAAACACGACAACGTGTCGACGATGTCATCATGTGCGTGTTTCTCGTCCTCCCTGAACTCAGTCAGCTCAGACGTCATCGCCTGGAAGTCCCACTCCAAACCTGACGTCGGGTCGGCCTCGTCGGTGAGGGTTGGCATCAGGACAGACACACGGCCCTGCTCGATTGACCCTGCGACCGGTTGGGCACGATCGGCTTTCTTGCCTGTCGGCCTGGCGCCGGTGACACGGGTCACACCGTCGAGGTGTCTCGCTATCTCCTCGATCTGGGCTTTCCCGCCGGAGCCGCCTTCCTGCTCGACGAACACCTTCACACCGCCATGGTATGCGAGGTTGTCTCGGAGGGCTGTAGCGAGGATGCGGTCGTTGCGTGCACCTGAGCGTGCCCTGAACCGAGCGACATGCTCGATGCAGTACAGGCGTTTCACCGGGTCCACTGAGACGAGTGTGCCAACAGTCCAGTCAGGGTCAGGGTTGTCCTGGGTCTTCTCGGTCGAGGCCAGGTCCCAGCAGCGGGCACGGAACCTGCGGCCCTTCGGGATCGTATGTGCCGGTACCAGCAGCGACGTGTCGAAGAAGTCACCGAGGCCTTCGAGCAGCTCGCCTTCTAGTTCCTGACGGCCGAGGCGTGTGCCCTCGTACATGTCGACCACTTCAGCCTTGAAGACGGCTGACAGATTCACGAGGTTGTCTACCGTCGACATGCGGGTTTCGATCCATGTCGGCTGGGAAGCGCAGCGTTCGACGATGGCCTTCACCAGCGCTACAGGTTTCGGTGTCCCTGTGATCATCACCTTGGCGCCTTCAAGGCGAAGCCCGGCCACGAGGTTGAACCAGGTTGTGTCCGCCTGGAGTCCCAGGTCGGCGTCCTTGAACTCCGCTATCTCATCGGCCCAGGCACGATTCCACTGGGGGCCTCGCAGACCGCCCGGTTTCTCTGAGGTGTGGACCTTCAGGTATGAGCCGTCTCCGAGCTTCAGTTCACCGATGGAGCGGTTCCAGTGGAAGTCCTTGCCGAATGGCATGAGCCGTTCGGGGAGCACGGCCAGCAGCCCTGACTCGCCTTCGACCATGACGTCACGGCCATCAGCGAACGTCTGCGCTACGAGGGCGACACGGATGGGTCCGAACTCTTCGATCTCCTCACGTACCCACTCGGCCGCTGAGCGTGTCTTCCCTGAGCCACGTCCTGCACGTAGGAACCAGACGAACCAGTCGACGTCCGAGTTGCGGAGGGTCTGCTCAGGTCGCGGGTCCCAGCCTTGTTTACCATCGCGGGCACCGACAGATTCAGCTACCTCGGCGTAAGCGGCGGCGTCTAGGTCAGCGACCCACTTCTCGATCTGGCGCCACTTCGCTCCGTCATCCATCCGTCGTCACCGCTGGGATGGCGTGAGCCCGCCTCAGAGCGTCCTCCGAGATCGCTTTGAGGACCATGCGCCGCTCGTCGGGGGTGAGACGCAGCATGTCCACAGGAGCCGACTGGAGGACAGAGACCTCGGGCTCCTGCCTGTGTGTCGTTGTGCCCCACACCCGGCCCAGCGACTCGACCACCCTGCGGATCTCGATCGACACCTGCAGACGTCGAGTGTGTCGAGACTCCTCCATGTTCTCCGCCTGAGCATGGAGACGCATCCTCTCATCTGGCTCGTCAGTCACCCCGGCCAACAGTCGGATCTCCTCGATGCGGGTCGCCATGTCCTCGATCGTGCCCATCTCACGGAGGTGTCCGGCGAGTTGGGTGTTCAAGATCGAGTCCTGCTTGTCCCGGTGGTACTGGGACTCTTTCGGGTTGCCATGCCGGATGTGGGCTCGCTCCGAAGCACGCCGTACGGAGGTGGCGTTGGCGTAGATCTGGGTGCCGTCGTCGTCTACGAGGGTGCGTGCGACCTGCGAAAAGTTCGCTCCCCGCAGGATCATTCCCCATGCTTGGTCTTCGTGGTGGTGTTGGCGGATGATGTCTGTGCCTGGTTGTCCGTCTATGGCTTGTCGCCGTTGGTCTTTGTGTGCTTTGCATTGGTCGCTGCCTGGGAGTGAGGTGCGTTTGCAGCGGGTGCCTTTGGTGGTTAGGGCTTGGCAGCGGGTTTGGGCCATGTCAGTGTCCGGGGTTGATGTTGGTGTCGAGTTGTTCGTCGGTGGCTCTGGTGGGTCCGCTTGTTACTGCTCCGTGGAAGACTTGCATTTCGTGGATTTTGTGTGCCCAGTCGAATGCTGTGTTGTTGATGTCGGTGGCTGAGCGGTTCCAGTTGGTGAAGGTGGCTGCTTCGACGGCGAGTTCGAGTGCTCTGTCGAGGTTGTCGATTTGGGGGATGATGCAGAGCCCTGTGTGTAGGTGGGAGACGGTGTACCTGTTGGGTGAGTAGCTGACGGGGTCGGATTCGGAGCCTGATGCCATGAGGCTGTGGTGGACGCAGAGCCCTCCGCCTGTGATCCAGCCTTCGATTTGGCTTGTGTGGGTTTCTCCTTCAAGGTCCATGGTGGAGATGTTGAAGACGTGCGGTGGGTCGTCCATGTGTTCATGGTAGTTCAGCGGGTGAGGATGCCTAGTTTGTCTTTGACGACGAGGGGTTTGGCTGACACTTCCTGATGTGCCCATCGATTCGCTTGGCCCACCGCTCAGCCCGTTCTCCCATCATCCGTTTTTCGGTTGCTGTAAGCCGGTAGACCCGGTGAGGGTCACCGACCTGGCGTGCCTTCTGTGCGAGTTGGCGATCCCAGAACGCTTCGACGAGAAGATCGAAGGTCTTTCCGTATGGGACTTGCGCTGTGGGTACACCAAAGGCGCTGAAGGCGTAGGCGGCGACGTGGCTCTTGGTGAGCTTCACGTCAGGGCTCGTGATGTCGAACTCTTCGAGGGTCATGGCTGCACCTCGAAGAGGAGCCCTGAGGCGAGGCGGTCGAGTTGGGCCTGTCGGGTGAACCCTGCGACCTCGATGCCGCCGACCGTGATGTAGTCCCCGTATTCGCCTCCTGCTGATACGGAGACGATGTTGAAGTTGTCGTAGAGGAATCGTTCGATGCGGAGTGTGGTGGTGGTGATCGTTTCGCCTGTGGGTCGGCCGATACGGAACGTCACTGGGGTGTTCATGATGCTGCCTCTGCTGCGTTGAGGATGTCTTGGCCTAGCTTGCGTATCTGGTCTAGGTCTCTGGCACCGAACCGGATACCGCCTTCCATGGTGCGGATCACAAGTACCGGTTCTGGCCCTGTCTCGTATTCGACGTATTCGACTCTGGGGTCGGCGTTGTCCATGGTTTGGTGTTTCGGGATCATCGGTAGGTAAGGCTGAGGTGTTGGGAGGAGACCCTTCCATGCTTCCCAGATGACGCTCTTGCGTGTGTCTGATACCCAGAGCTGCTCACCGAGATGGTCGAAGGCATGCCATTCCTTCACGTCGACCTGTTCGACTCTGCCGACGTGCTCGTCGCTGATGTAGACCTCGTAGGCACCGGCGACGCCATCGAGGACGACTGGCGGGTTGCTGTGTATCTGGGAGGAGGTGGTCATGGCGTGACCCCTTCCCCTGAGATGACTGTGCGGGCTGGCACCTCGTGGGTGGTGGCCACCACCTCGACGGCGTACGTGAACGGGGCGCCTTCGATGTTCCTCCACCTTCGAACCTGTTCCTCGGCTTCGGCTGCGATGTCGTACGAGCCCAATGTGTGGTCCGGTTCGATCGGGCCTGGGGCCATGTGGTTTTCCTGGCGGACTTCGTAGTGGGTGATGCTCATGATTGTTCCTTTGTGGTGATGGTGCGGGCGATGACGGAGATGGGGATGGCGATGATGGTGGCCTTGGCAGCCAGAGCGAGGAGGCGGATCATGCTGCCACCAGAGCCCTAGCGGGCGCCTATTTGGTGGGCTCTGCGGGTCCTGCTGCGAGGGTCATCTCTCCCGCCGCAAGCTGCAATCATGTTGCGGTAGGTCTCATCGCCCTCGTTGGTGTAGAAGGCCCGTATTGCCGCATCCTCGGCGGCGGTCCAGCTTGCGGTTTCGGCGTCCTGAGCGGCCTGAACCTTAGCGTTGCTGGCGTCGGTCTCTGCCTGAGTCATGCCCCGGCGGTGGCTGCCTGAGCTGCTAGCCATATCTGCTGTGTGTAGGTGAGCTATCCGTAGGCCGCTCTTAGTTGCCGAGACTGCCCGGTTGCAGACTGAGCAGAGACCGCTGTGGATTTCGCCGGACCCTGCGCATGCTGGGCGATCCATGCCGACTGTCTTAGTGGGGTGCTGGTGGGCGGTGCGGTGCGTTTCCATATAAGTAACCATACACCTTCAGTGGTACGATACCAACCTCGAAACAAAACAATCCCAAAAAGATTACCAACCCCGCCAGCGTCCATTCCGGCGGGGTTGGAGGACATCTCCCGAGGCCCACTCAGGACACTAGCGCAGCGGCCTCGCTCCCGAGCAGCTCTCCCTCGATCTCAGCGGCGATCTTGGTTATGCGCCCCAACATCGCCGTGACCTTCTTGGCGTCGCCTGCGGCCCAGTGAGCCACATATGCGGCCGAGGGGGTGGTGGCCTCGACACCCAGCCCGTCGAGGATGATGAACGCTGCGGCCTGGGCTACGACCTCGAAGTCATCGCGGTGTGTCTGGTATGCGGCCAGGGACAGCTCCGGGTCGAAGGCGTGACACAGCTCGTGGACCAGAGTCGAGACCATCTCGACGTTGGCCTTGTCGGCGCTGATGGCGATCTCCTTGGTGTCTGGGTTCATCCAACCGCCAGCCGAGCCGGTGTCCTTCACCGAGACGGTGTAGCCCTTGATCTCAGCGATCCTCACGAGGCGGGTGTACAGCTCGGCCGAGTCACCGGAGAAGGTTTCCCCGCCCATGGCGTCGGGGCCTCCGAAGGCCTCACCGTCGGTCTGGGAGATGTCGAACACTGGCACGAGGCGGAAGCCGTAGATCTTCTTGCTCGTGGTGCCGTCGTCATTCTCTTCCTTGCGGAACATCGGGGCGAAGATCTTGATCGCTGCCTCGCCCTTGAGGACGTGGCGGCCGACTGACTTCCAGCCTGAGGTCCCGGCCTTGTTGCCGTAGCCCTGCACCACCGTGGCGGATGGGCGCTGGCAGGCGATCATGATCTGGTTGTTGATGCTGTAGTTCCGGAAGTTCCGGGAGGCCTTGAGCCAGTTCACGAAGCCGGTGTCGGTGAGGATCTCAGCGATGGCGCCTTCGAGCTTCGAGGCTGATTCAGCCCTGCGCTCGTCTGCGGTCATCTTGGGCTTGCGGGTTGTTGTGGTGCGTGTCATGAGTAGTACCGTACACCTTCAGTTGTACGTTACCAACCTCGGAGGCGAGAAATCCCAGATTCTTTCCCAGACGCGAAAGAACCCCCACCGTGGCAGGGGCTCTCTCACATTGCGGGGTAAGCAGCGATCATAGCCAACGCCGTCTTCTTAGTACGGCGTCAGTGGGGTCATACCCACCGGATCGACCGAACCTTTATGCCGGTCAACCACGCATAATCGTCGCGGCGAATATGATCCGTCGGCGTCTCGTCCTCCGTGGTGAACCAGATGTCAGACGCCGCTTTCATATCCTCGATCCATGCCGTCATCGGCTTGTTCGGGGTCCCATCTTTGAGAGTTTTCCATGCGAGCGGTGCGAGCATTTTGGTGAAGGTCTCGACGCCTGTGGAGTAGGTTCGGACTGTCGACTCGTAGTCCTCGAACTCGAACCCGGTGAACGCCAGCTCTATTTCGAGGGTCCTGTCTCGTCCTGGTGTGCCTTGGACTTTGATGTCTGGGGTAGCGGTGAGGGTGCTCATCGTCCGGCCTCTTCATAGGTGATGGGTTCGCAGCGGGCGCAGACAATGCCGACTCCGACCACGGCTGCCCAGCCGTCCTTGATGCCAATGGGCTCGCCGCATCGGTCGCAGGGATCGTCTTCGATGGTTGGATTGGTGTGGTGTGGTGCGGTCATGAGAGTAACCGTATCAAGTGAGTGATACGTTACCAACCTCGGGGAGGAGAAATCTCAAGTATTCCCAGAATAGGTGTTCCCTGTTCCCAAACCGTTTCGGGAACAGATCACTTCGAGGGGCCTGATCCGGCCCTGAACTGGAACTCCATCGAGCAGTGCGGACAGATGTGTGTCGTCGGTGTCGAGCGGCCCGAATGGACAGAACCCTCAGGCTCGATGTCAGGTCCAGGCTCAGGGTTGAGTCCAGGTTGGTGCCGGTCGGCGACAGTGCGCTGCATCAGGTTGTCGAGATGATCGTCATCCCATGACGTCGCCTCGAACAGGTCATGGTCGTCTTCGGCGATGGTGTGCATGATCTCGATGAACATCTCATCGTTGCGCGTCGCCCTCTTGGCTGTCTCGTTGTCGGCGATGGCGAAGGCGATGGCCTCGGTCTTGGTGAGGTGATCGGCTGAGACTGCAGCCAGGACGTTCCAGCCCAGCGACCTGGCAGAGCGGAGCTGGGTGTTCCCGGC
>Ga0302123_10001268_pt1 | contig 18049 bp, 16 predicted proteins | sample CB21_321_MG_FD_203109 | JGI IMG/M metagenome (GOLD analysis project Ga0302123, IMG submission 203109) | Marine microbial communities from Western Arctic Ocean, Canada - CB21_32.1 | ecosystem: Environmental > Aquatic > Marine > Oceanic | place: Canada: Western Arctic Ocean | collected 2017-09-28 | reverse complement strand
AACACCTCTGGGCGGTTTGTTATTTGAATTGGCGTTCCTGACGTTCGGAATCTCGTCGATTCTCGGTGGCATGAATTTCATAGCAACGATCATCACTCAAAGAGCCCAAGGCATGACGTGGGGTCGACTCCCGATCTTCGTGTGGGCAGTACTGGCAGCATCGGTAATTTCGCTGACGGCCACCCAGTGGATCGCCTACGGCCTGTTGATGATCATCAACGAAGAATTTTTCAATATGGTGTTCTTCTCGCCTCTTGGCGGAAACGCACTGCGGTACGAACACGCTTTCTGGTTCTACTCGCACCCGGCGGTCTACATCATGATCCTGCCGGCATTCGGAGCTGAACTCGAAATCATCAGCCACTTCGCAAGAAAACCGCTCTTCGCTTATAGATGGGTGGTTTGGGCGAAAGCCTGCACGGACCGTTCATGATCCTCACCGAGCTGATCTCGATTCCAACCGGAATTGTGTTCCTATCGGCATTAGGAACATTGTGGAGAAGCAAGGTACGACTCAAAGTGCCGTTGCTGTTCGCATTGGGAGTTGTATTCAACTTCTCGATCGGCGGTCTGACAGGAATCTTCCTGGCAGACGTTGCGACGGACATTGCACTTCAGGACACGTACTTCGTGGTCGCCCACTTCCACTACACAATCATGGGTGGTGAGATTTTCGGAGCGTTTGCTGCCGGTTATTACTGGTATCCAAAAATCACGGGACGGATGTATAGCGAAACGATAGGTCGAATTCACTTCGGCCTGATGTTCATCATGTACAACATCACCTTTTTGGTAATGTTCATTCCGAGAACCGTTGGTATGAACCGACGTGTTGCCGAGTACCCGCCAGAGTTCGAGTTCTCGAACCTCGTAACGACTATCGCTGCTTTCGGACTCGGCCTTTCGTTCCTGCCGTGGGTCTACAACATGCTCAACTCGTGGATTCGCGGGCCAAAAGCCCCTGATAACCCGTGGGACGCGAAGACTCTTGAATGGCAGACCACATCACCTCCTCCACTGGAGAACTTTGACGAGTTCCCGACTGCGACCGGTGATGCCTATGGCTACGGTGACGACCTTGTAGTCCATGCCGTATACGGCTTACGCAAAGGCGAAGGCGTGAACGTGAACTTTGGCCACAACGCAGCACCGGCTGAGGGGGACTAAATAGATGCACAAAACACTTCAACAAACACTAAAAACGGGCTGGATTGTGATCGGCGTTCTCACCGTGATGACCGCGGCCGAATACATCGTGGCAGTCGTTATCGACGACACAAAGTTGCTGTTCGCACTGCTGTTGATCGTCGCCCTCTTGAAGGCGTGGCTGATCATCCAGTACTTCATGCACTTCGGGCAATTGTGGGCACACATCTCAGATCTCTGGGATGGAATCCTGAGTAACGACCCAGAAGCAGGCAGGGGATAGGATTAAACCTGTGACAGAACATGTACCGCAGCACGTAAATCACCGGTTCAGCTCTCTCGACATCAACCGACTTGGTTTGTGGCTGTTCCTCGTATCCGACGCTTCGTTCTTCATCGCTCTGCTGTCGTCGCGGTTCTTCGTGGTGGGCACAAACACGCCAGAACACGTGGACCAGTTGCCTGGGTTTGGGCCTAACGATCCTGCTTCTGCTCAGCAGCCTCTCGGCGTACAAAGCTGAAGCAGCGTTCGAGCATGGCGATATTCCGGGCGCCAAAAAGAAGCTGCTTGCCACGATGGGCATGAGCATTATTTTCGTGTTCGGAGTTGGCTATGAATGGCACGAAGCGTTCAAGCACTTCCCGCCCTCTACTGGATTTGACACAGTACTTTTCACACTCACTGGTGTGCATGTCACGCACGTATTAACTGGTGTTTTAACACTCGGATTCGTGTTCTTCCGGATTCGGAATACCACCGAGATCGGCGACAATCAGTTTGCAGTGGAAGGCGCGGCGAAATGGTGGCACTTCGTTGATGTGGCGTGGGTTTTCATTTACCCAACGCTGTACCTCATAAAGTAGTAAGCCAGCACCACGAATCATCCGTCCCAGGCCAGAAACGTTCTGGATTGGAATCTTCTAGGTTTTGTGTTCGTTGTAACACCAAGACTCTCTTCCACCGGGCCGATGCATGTGTGGTGCATCCGGCCAACTCGCGTCTGGAATTGGTGCGAGTGCGGTTCGACAGCGGAGATGCGCGCCACGCTAGTTGAGAACTGATTTATTCACAAGCCTCATTTTTTCTTCACTCTGATCGTCTGAATCGGATACCACTCTCACGGTTCGTTCACACCACGAAGATATTGTGATTCAGTAAACGCTATTTGAGGTGGTAATAAGGAATGTTCAAGAAAATACTTGTTCCTCTCGATGGCTCAGAACATGCTCGAAAAATCGTGGGCTGGGCTACCGTGTTAGAAAGAGTGCTGAGTGCAGAAATTATTCTGCTCTCCGTGATCGATCCCGAAGACATCGATATTCTCGAGGCAACAACACGTGGCCTCGAAAAACGATCGGCAATAGGGGGCAGTACGGTCGGTTCGGCCGTACGCACACCGGGCGATGTAATCAATCAGGCATTCGCCCAAGCTGAGGATGACCTCAAGGTCGAAGCCGAAATAATAAGCACCGCGGGTGTTAAATCCAGCATCCGCGCGGGAGCCGGTTCCCCGGCTGAAGTAATTGTTTCTGGGGCTCACGCTGAGTCAGTCGATCTGATCGCCATGGCAACCCGACGAGAGTCAGCACTTGCCAGAGGCGTGCTCGGCAGTGTGTTGCACTCAACATCGATTCCGTTACTCACACTCTATCCGGGCGGAATCCACGAATTTGAAAAGACTAGTGATGCCCCCGAGAGGGTAATTGTTCCGCTCGACGGCTCTACGCTTTCCGAATCGTCCGTCAAGCCAGCAATGGAAATCGCCCAGGCATCGAGAGCAGAAATAATCTTCACCGAAATTCTGAGACTTCCGTTCTTCGGGGTTGGGGTAGCCGGCATGGAATACGACGCAGATGATTACGCAGGCGATTTCAGGATAGATGTGCAGAAAAAAGAAATCTCATCATATCTGCAGGGCTTTGTTGATGATGCTGAAGTTACCGGAGTAAAGGCCAGCGCCAATGTTCGTAGCGGGAGCCCTTCACAACAGATTATTGAAGAGGCATCTGAGATTGATGGCAGCATCATAGTTATGGCATCGCACGGATCTGGCGGTCTTAAGCGATGAGTAGTAGGCAGTATTGCAGATAAGGTAATTCGATCCGCACGTCGACCAGTTCTTGTCATTCCTCCTAAGACAGGCTGATGTCAAAAAGGTCGAACAGAACGCTCGGTGAGCACGTTAAATCACCGGACGTTTACTTTTTTGGCGTACAACGACCCGCACAGACGTCAGATCAGCGATAACATCTGCCCGTTCTACTGGCGCTAAGCCAACTCCAGTTCAGTCACAAGATTGGTCACCAGTTCGCTAAAAGGTACTTGTCGCAGCATGTCAGCAAATCAAATTCCTATGGCAGGTCCGTTACAGGGGATTAGAGTTCTCGAGTTCGGCAGTTTTGTTGCCGGGCCGTGGGGCGGGCAGTTGCTTGCCGACATGGGTGCCGACGTGATCAAGATCGAGCCGCCAACCGGCGATCCCTGGAGACACGCCACTTCGTTCATGCCAAACGAAAGCAGGGTATTCATACCGCTCAACCGTGGTGTACGAAGCATCTGCCTCGACCTGAAACAGGACTCTGCGCGTGACGCACTCCGGAAGCTTATTGAGTCGGCCGATGGAATCATCTCAAACAATCGCCGCGACACAGCCGTCAAGCTGGGTATCGACTACGAAACCGTCTCGAAAATCAACCCGAAACTTGTGTACGTCGACATCACCGCATACGGGCCTGCCGGTCACATGGCCGACATGCCGGGATTCGATTTGATTGTCCAGGGCTACACCGGAGCAGTGGCAAGCGAAGGGAAGATCACGAAGGGCGGTCAACCTGAAGTTGTCTGGTCGTCGTCTTACATCGATTTTTCTACCGGTTACGCAGCGGCGAACGGGATTCTCGCTGGAATTGTTGGGCGTAGTAAAACCGGAAAAGGCCAGCTCGTATCAACGAGCCTCCTCTCGAACGCCATCGCCATGCAAACGCTCAGAATCGCCGATCTCGAAGGCCTGCCCGCACCGGCAAAGACTTGGTACGAGGACGTCTATCCCGGCCTTGTTGAGCAGGGTGCAAGCTACGAGCAGATTCAGGACAGCTACCAGTCGTCCACAAGGCCAGCTATCTATCACTGCTACTACCGGGCGTACAAGACCCTCGACGGCGGACTGACTCTCGGTACGCTGGCAGTTCACGCAAGGGCACGTCTACTCGATGTGTTTGAACTCAAGGATCCGAGGGTCACCGATCCGGATTACGATCACACAACCCCTGAGGCTGCGAAGCTTGGTTATCAGTTGATCGAGGACTTCGAACGCATATTTGCAAGCAACACGACTGACCACTGGTACAACGAACTCAGAAGCCATGACATTCCGGTCGAACCGATACGGTTCGTCGAGGAAATGGTCGACGACGAGCAGGTGCTGGCAAACGACTATGTGATCGAGTTGGAGCATCACACAGGCCACAAAATCAAAACTTCAGGCCCGATTCTACAGTTCAGCGACGGTATGCCTGAGATGGTATCGTCTCCGGCTCTTGGTCAGGATACTGACGATATTTTGGGCGATGTCGGCTACTCGTCTGACGAGATCGCCAGTCTCCGCAACAACGGATCGGTGAACTAGCGGCAAGACCGAATCCTGCTGTTGTCTTTCTGAACTAGATTCAGAATAGCGCACATGTGTCATTAGCGAAGACTACGGGTGGGTACGCCTGTTGGAAAATTACTCATAGTCCCCGGTATGGTCGCTGATTCTGAATCAAGTTCAGAATGACAATTGTTCAAACAAAGACTAATGAATCCACTTTCATGGCTCAAATGGTTGGAACAGCAGGTGCTATTCGCACCAGAGAGGTCGTTACGCGGAACCCCCGAGCATGTCGGACTCGAGTTCGACGATGTGTTCCCTACGACCGCAGACGGCGTAAGGCTGCACGGCTGGCACATACCCGGCCCTTCACCGGACGTTGTGTGGTTGATATTTCACGGCAACGGAGGGGATGTCAGTGTTCGGCTGAATCAGTACCAGGAAATTCATCGCCGTTACGGTGCGTCGATAGTGGCTATCGACTATCGGGGCTACGGTCGAAGCGAGGGCGCTCCCTCAGAACATGGTTTTTACGCCGATGCGCTGGCTGCCCACATGCTTGCAACTGAACTGCACCCCGGCAAGAAAATCATATTGTTCGGGCGATCAATGGGCGGCCCGGTGGCAGCTCAATTGGCTTCAATAACGCAACCTACGGCGCTGATTCTCGAAGCGACTATCTCGTCGGTTCCAGACGTAATGCGTGAACGTGCAGCGTGGACTCGATTTGTTCCAGTGCACTTCATAATGCAATCAAGATTTAATTTGAAGAAACACGTAACAAACCTGCCTGTGCCAACTCTGGTGATTCACGGTGATTCCGACAGAACCGTTTCGCCCACGAACGTAGAATGTATATTTGGTACGGCTTCAGATCCAAAGCAACTTGAGATCGTTCCGGGCGGCGACCATGAAGGGCTTGATCTGGTCGATCCGGAACGCTATCACCTTGTGCTTACCGAATTCCTGAGAAAGTACGACGCGCTATGAGCTCTGTTCGGCAAGCCCAGATACTTCATCAACCGGAGCCGGAGGTAGAAACGGTTTCCCTAGAACGCCAGAGTCGTAGACAGGTCGTGCGGGTCGTTTCTGGTTCATCGACGGTGTAGGTCCGAATGGCCTGAACTCATCAAGAACTGCGACAGTTACGGCTTCGAGTCTGGTTCCGTCTTCACGATGCTTTGCCAGGTTATCGAGGGCAGCGTCGGAGAGTCCTGAATCTGGTCGACGTTCCTCCGGGAATTTCCTCAAGCAGTCGCGTTCGGAAACAAGTGCCGGGCGCAGAGTGGCACTGCTGCAACTGTGTGCCCATGGACACATATAAGCGATACACAAGGTCGTTTCACCTACAGCAGGCGCGCCGGCCGTTGACAGCCCGATTCGCGCGAGTGCATCGCGCTGAACCCGACGCAGCTTGCGTCGTCGTCTATCTATCCAGCTTTTTAGAAGTCCAGCCATTAGTGCAAGTCGTTGCCTCTGATGATTGGTGCATAGATCGTTACACACCCCAGCTTCGAACGTGCGAAACCGTGTCACGGTGCGTCGCAATCAACTCAACACAATCTACACGGGAACGTGTGCGGCAGTCTTTACGAACCGGTGGCCGCATTGGGAGTTTTTGTCATTGCGAGGAGGAACGACAAAGTAGGTCCACCCCGATACCCGAACCACAGCCAGCAACCATTGACTACACTTTGCATCTGATTATTTAGACAGTGTCCAACTTACCTGCTTTCTTGGGATCTAATAATTGCCAACACCAGAACCTATCGACGTACCACGAACTTCACTCGAAGCAATCTTTACCCATGCGCGGGAAAGCTACCCCGACGAGTGCTGCGGCTGGATAACCGGCGATAAGGATTCGAACACCGCTGGCGGCGTGCGAAGAGCCGTAAATGCGTACGAGCCTGAGACACACCCGACAGCCAAGGACCGAAGCGCCCAGACTGCGTTTATAATCGCAGATTCCGACCTGCTGGACCTAAATCGCACGCTCGATGATGATGTGCGCCCCCGGATTATTTATCACTCACACCCCAACGGCCGAGCGTACTTCTCACCTACTGACAAGGCCAATGCAGCCGACCCCTGGGGCGATGGTCCGGCATACCCGGTTCAGCAGATCGTCGTCGGCATCGACGGAGACCGCGTTATCGAGGCGTTATTGTTCGCGTGGGACGACGACGCCGAAGATTTCATCGAGATTGCCGAGTTCGACGGACAGGACATTTAGCGCGATCTGGTAGCGCTATCTCGCGCAACCTAGCGTTCGGTAACCGAACCGCCATTGATGTTGACCGACTGGCCCGTGATGTATCCGGCACGCGGGCTACACAGGAACCCGATCAATTCACCGACTTCGTCATCAGTTCCTGCTCGGCTGATCGGAATGCTCTGCAATCGATCCTGCCAGACGTCGCCACGCCCCACCGGGTCGAGCCTCGAAGTTTCGGTAGTACCAGGGCAAACGCTATTTGCTGTGATTTCGTACTGACCCACTTCTTTTGCGAGCGCCTGCGTAAATCCGTCGATAGCAAAGTTGGCAGCGTTATACGCGCTGGTATTCGCTCGACCGCTCTTGCCCATGGTCGATGACAGGTTGACTATTCGCCCACCTTCGCCCTGCTTGATCATTTGCTTCACGGCTGCCCGGCATGCGTAAAAAGTGCCAAGCACCTTCACATCGATGACCGTTTTGAACACGTCGGCATCCATATCGACAACCGCCACACGGTCGGATCCGTACGGCGCTGCTGCGTTATTCACGATGATGTCGACTCGTCCAAACTCGGCCACCGTAGAATCGATCATCTTCTGCACGTCGTCTTGATCGGCAATGTTTGATACAAGCGGAAGGGCACGAACGCCGAACGACTCGACCTGTTCAGCGGTCGACTGAATATCGCGCCAGCCGGCGTCTTTTTCATCTTGTGGGAAGGTATCGGGGTCTCTTCCAGTACCCGTAACTACAACGTGCGCTCCCATTCGAGCTAGAACGACCGCAGAAGCGCGTCCGATACCGCGCATGCGACCCGCACCAGTAACGATCGCTACTTTGCCTTCTAATTCCGTTCCGGTCTGCTGGGTCATGTGGATGCCTTCTCAATTTGTTTGCGCCATGTGTGTACTTAGCCAGCACATTTTTGCACGATATGCGTCCCAAATGTACGGCTAAATATCTTCGATAGATAGCAGTGCCAAACTACTGGCTAGCGTTCCGGGCGTTCAACCAGCGTCGCATTGAAGTTTACAAGGAACTGCGAATCCCGGACGACGGTGATCTTGATCTCACTTCCGCTTGGCGCATCTCGTAGGAAATCCGTGAGATCCTGACTTCGCTTGATCTCCATCTCATCGAGTTGAATGATTATGTCGTCGAGCTCGATTCCTGCTTCCGCTGCCGGTGATCCCGGCTCGATAATCGTCACGCCAAACCCCTCGTTGACAGGCAAGCGCAGTGCGCGTGCCAGCGCACGCGTCACATCGACTCCACCAACTCCCAAGAACCCCGGTGGCGGCAGTGGGCCCTGCGCGATCAGGCTATAAGCTGCCGACTTCGCAGCGTTAATGTTGATCGCAAAACCAATTCGGTCGCCTATGTTGATCTTGGCAGTGTTGATGCCGACCACCTCACCGAACATGTTGACGAGCGGTCCACCTGAGTTGCCCTCGTTGATCGCAGCATCTGTTTGAACAAGGCCTGTAAGGTCGCCGCCGGCTTCCCCGACTATGGTCCTATCGAGAGCACTCACCACACCTTTGCTCACCGTCGGCCCACCCCGTAAACCAAGAGCATGCCCGATCGCTACTACGTCTTCACCGACCCTGAGAGCATCAGAATCGCCAAATATCGCAGGGCGTAAATTGGTTTTCGCTTCAACCCGGATAATGGCCAGATCCAGTTGTTGATCTCGCCTGAACAGCTCACCTTCGTTGATAGTGCCGTCTTCGAACGCCACGGTGATACTCTCGGCACCTTCCACTACGTGCCAGTTCGTCAGAATCAAGCCGTCTTCATCGAGGATTACGCCCGTTCCGACTCCCTGCCCGCGCCTCAAACTTACTGCGACTTGAACAATCGACGGCGTTAGCAACTCGACAAGTTCAGGAGTTGACAGTTGAAGTTTGTCTGAACCGCGTGAACTCGTAGTTGGTGGGACGAAAGCCGTTGCGTTAGAAGACTTGTCTGAATCAGGGTCGGCGCCGTCGTTTTCTGTCAGGGCCGTTGTGCACGCGCTGAAGATCAGTGCAAAAAGAATCGCAAGGACCACAAATTTCGAAAGTACAGGAACGTGTCTAAGGGTCAATGTTTACTCGTATCCGGGTCGAAAAACCAAATTCCACAGTTTCAGCGTATCAAGACGTGTAGTTGGAATGCTTTTGAGCATTCGATGCATCATTACGGTGAAACGCTGTAAATAAGTTCGAATAAGGGCTGGAATGAGCAGTGGGCTGGCCCAGATATACAATTATTCGTTATTCCCGGGGGAAAGAAGTAGTTTCGAGCCGTTTTTTATCACCAATACTGACAGCCATTTCTATGCCCCATCTGGTTACAATTGCGGCGATATTTATAACTTCTCTGGTCTACGCACTTGATTCTGCGCGGATACTAAAGAATTGCAGTTTGTGCGAATCACCCAGACCGGGTCATTCGCTTCCTAAACATTGATTGGTAACTCGTTCCAACTCATCGTCAAGCGAACACTCGCTCACTGGCGACTGCTATCGGCAGTCGTGGTGGGTGTTGTTCTCGCGTCCACCATCATGGCCAGCTCGGTCATATTTTTCGACGCGCTGCGTGACGTGGCGCTGCAAAGGGCACTCTCAAATCACGAACCAGCTGCCATCGACGTGATTGTGGAAGTGGGCCAGGTTCCTACAAACCCGGAATCCCACGATGTGATGATCGATGCGATGAACAGGTCACTCGTCAATCGATTCAGCTCGTTCCTCAACCAGCAAGAGTTCTCGATAAAAACGTGGACATTCTTCGTCGATCTGCCCCCGGAACGGGTTTTGCCAGAGGACTGTAGCTGCCGAACTGCAATCAGAATAATTCCAGACTCCGACGATGAATTGGTTGAATGTAACTGTCGCCGAGTGGCGATGATGACAATGCCGGATATCAACAACCGGATAAACATCATCTCCGGCAAAATGCCTCGAGCTATCGTGTACGACGGAGAAAGCGATACTTTCCAGATCGAAGGCATGCTCGATGCGGAGTCGGCTGAGATGCTGGGTCTGAGTGTTGGCGATATCTATCCCGCTCAGCCGCACTGGGAGGATGTACACGACCGCGTTGACGTACTCGTAACCGGGGTGTTCGAGCGTATTGATCTCGAATTTCCACACTGGCGAGTACACGACGAGGCTTTTGGTTCGCGTACAGACACTCTCCAATTTGCAAGATTTGTCGTACCACAGGAAACCATTCTCAGTGGTCTTGGCCCCTTCCTCCCGGATATGGGAACCGACTACGCATGGTGGTTGGACGTCGACCCTGAAGGGATCAAGGCTGCCGATACAGAGTCGATTCAGGCCACTATCGCCTCTACAAGCCGAGAACTCAGGGGGAACTTCGATGGCTTTTTCCTCAGGTCAGATCTGCCCCAGGTACTGAGTGCGTTTGAGACTGATCTGTTCTTCAATCGGTTGCCGATGTTTATCGTTCTGATACTCATCGTTCTCGTTGTGCTCTACTACGTCGTGACCCTAGCATCGCTTCTCGTCGATGCCCAGCGCAGCGAAGTTGGCCTTCTGCGAACCCGAGGTGCAACTTCGAGGCAGATTCTCGCTGTGTTCGTCATTGAAGCAGGAATACTGGCAGCCACTGCGGCCGTTTCGGGGCCGTTCCTGGCTCTGATCGGAGTCGGATTTATTGGCGTCTTGCCGATATACAGCGAGCTCAACGGTGGCGACCCACTTCCGGTGCGACTCACACTCGATGCTTTCCGCATGGCGTTGTTCGGTAGCCTGCTGGGACTATTAGCGCTGTTCATACCTGCCTTGCGGGCCACCCGGCTCTCACTACTCGCCAGCAGGGTTACACGGGCAAGGCCTGCCAGATTGGCACTCGTACAGCGCTACTATCTCGATCTGGGTTTTCTAGGTCTGGTCATGTTCCTTTTCTGGCAGCTAACCAAGCAGGGATCGTTCGTGGCTGTAAGCCTTTTCGGTGAAACCTCAGTCAACCAGCTGATTCTCGGTGTCCCAGCGATATTCCTTGTCGCAGCAAGCCTTGTCCTACTGCGCGTCTTCCCTGTCGGAATGGACCTGACAGGCAGGATATTGTCCAGACGACCGCTGTCATCGATTACACCTCCAGCCCTGATTCTTGGCATCTGGCAAATGGCTCGAAACCCTGCCCACCACTCACGATTGTCTCTGCTGTTGATACTCACGGCAGCGCTCGGAGTGTTCGCAGCCAGCTTTGGTGCGACTCTTGAGCAGAGCGCGATCGACCAGGCCTTTTACAGGACTGGAGCCGATTTGAAACTCTCTTCTGTGAACTACCGCCAGGGCGGTATTTCTACTTCTGTCATCGACGCCCTAACGGCAATCGATGAGGTTGAAGCTGCATCACCGATTTATCGTGAGCAGTCGAGCGTAACGGCGGGTATTACCTCCGAAAGATTCGAACTGCTCGGAGTCGACCTCGATACCATCGATCAGGTCGGTTGGTTCCGAGATGATTTCGACCTTTCGTCATTCGGCGAAAAGATTTCAGTTCTCGATATAGGTGGCCCCACAGGTATCGAGCTGCCAGCCGACTCTCGTTGGATATCCGCAAACATTCGCCCGTTGGTTAGACAGCCATCTACATTCCTGGTTGGCAGACTTTCGGACGCGAACGGTCATTTCTTCTCAGTGCGACTGGGAACTATGCTGCCACTGGCGACAGACGAGGCGAGATTCAACTGTCCGCTCCCCGAAGACGAAAAGCCACCCGAGTGGTGTCGAATCGGCTCAAGCCTCCATGCGGTTCCTTCACGCGGAGTATCGGGTCTCCTTGCCCTACAACCCATCCGGCTTCATTCGCTGGGTGTCGTCAACTACGAAAACGGCATGGGTCCCGCAGCGCTGGATATCGACGATATAGCTGTACTTAACTCGACTGGTACCGAACTGACCATAATCGAAACGTTCGAGTCGGTAGACAATTGGCGAACTATGACGCCGACCCGCGATGCGCTGGGTGACAGCTTAGATCTCGCAACAATGCCCGACGGCACTCCACTGGACGGTGTAGCTCGGTTGCGCTGGACAACGGCTAACAGGCGTGAATACCGCGGGCTTGCACATGGATCACTACTGGGTGTAGTTCCGGTGATCGCCAGCGTCGATTTTGTAGAAGAGTTCGGGGGCGAAGACGGGACGCCAGTGGAGATTTCGATCAACAGAGTCCAGATAAAGGTCTCGGTGCGCGATGTCATCGAATTCTTCCCGACCCTTGGCATGAACGAACAGCCTTTCCTCGTGGCCGACTTCGAAGCACTTCACGAACGTATGAACATAACTCGTACAACCGGAGAGGTTCAGCCAACCGAATTCTGGATTGCCACAACTCATGGCACGGAACTGCTTGAGTCGGAAGAAGGGGTACTCGAATCAGGGAGCATCAGCGACCCGACGATCAGGAAAATTCGGCTGGAAATGGCAAAGGTCAGGCTTCGACCAGGGTTCAACATCACAGATCGAACCGCTGAACTTTCGAATGTTGCCTTCGATCCTCTTGTTTCTGCCGGCTGGCGGGCACTTCTGGGAATTGCATTCTTTACAGTGCTCGTCGTAAGCGCAGTTGGGTTCCTTGTTCACGCCAAAGTGTCGTTCGACGGCCGCCGGGCTGAACTGGCATTGCTACGAACAATTGGCCTTTCAATGAAACAGCTACTGTTCCTCGTAGTTTTGGAACAGGTCATGGTAATCGGCGTGGCCGTCGCACTTGGTATATTCATGGGATCGCGCATGGGCACTTCCATCATGCCGTACCTCGCAAATTCAGGTGAAAATGCAACCGTTGTTCCACCGATGGCAATTCAGATCGACTGGTTTGGTTTTGGAATTACGTTCGGTCTATTAGGGTTAGTATTCGCTGGAGTGATCGGCGTGATACTGATTTCCGTCTACCGTATGTCGATTCATCGAATAATGAGGATGGGTGAAAGTTGATCAAGTGCGCGCTAATGAAGGCGAGCAGAGGTTAATCCAAGTGACAACACCGGATTCTGCATACATCGAGTGCAGCGGACTATTCAAGATTTACAAGGCAGCCGAACTGGAGGTCGTAGCACTACGCGGCCTCGAGCTCACTGTGAATCCGGGCGAAATAATCGCCATTGTTGGTGCTTCAGGTAGCGGCAAATCAACTCTCATCAACATTCTCGCTGGGTACGACGCGCCTTCGGCAGGAACGATTCGAGTAGGCAATTACGATCTACTGCAAATGACGAGTCGAGAGATAGTCGAATACCGAAGACACGAAGTTGGGTTCATCTGGCAGGAAACGTCACGAAACCTGTTCCCTTATCTCAACGCACTCGAAAACGTAGAACTTCCCATGGTTATCTCTGGTGCTCCAGGAGCAGAGCGCAGGAAGCGAGCGTTGGAGTTGCTGGATGTGGTTGGCCTTGCCGATCGAGCAGATCACAAGCCAGCACAGCTTTCCGGAGGTGAACAGCAGCGTGTCGCAATAGCGGTCGGGCTGTCTAACGAGCCTCCACTGTTGCTCGCCGACGAGCCAACCGGTGAGCTTGACGACCAGACCGGTAAAGAGGTTCTCGAACTACTCAACAAGGTCAATCAGGACCTCAGGTCGACTATTGTCATCGTGACCCACGACCCAGCGATCGCCACCAGCGTTGGAAGGGCTGTGGCAATCAAGGACGGTAAAACCAGTACGGAAACCACCAGAGAAGTTTCGTTCGAACGGAGGCTTGGTGGCGATGCTTCAGAGATGGAGGAGTTCGTGCTGATCGACACTGCCGGGTCGGTTCAAATTCCTCGCGAAATGCTGGACAAGTTGAACATTGGGCGACGCGCTCGAGTAAATATAAAAGATGGAAGGGTGACACTTGAGTCAGGCGACTGAACGAACCGCCAGCGGCGAATCATCGAGTGCTTCAGCGCCGATAATTCAGGCGATAAATATTTCCCGCCAGTATCAACTTGGGGGTGAAACCGTTCACGCGGTTCGGAATGTGAACCTCAAAGTTCGACTCGGTGAATTCATCACGCTCGTAGGTCGATCCGGTTCAGGTAAGACCACGTTACTGAATCTTCTCGCGGGTCTCGACCACCCAACATCGGGTCAGGTTTTGTTCGAAGGCGAGGATCTGGCTGAGTACAGCGAAAAGCAGTTCATTCAGCTGAGAAGGCACCGCATCGGAGTCGTGTTCCAATCGTTCGCACTGCTGCCGTTGCTGTCCGCCTACGAAAATGTCGAGTTGCCAATGCGAATAGCTGGTGTTGGGGCATCAGAGCGTTCCAAACGCACGAACGAAGTGCTCGAAATAGTCGGGCTTAGCAGACGAGCTAAACACCGTCCATACGAGCTTTCCGGTGGTGAGCAACAGCGAATATCGATTGCTAGAGCCGTGGCGATGCGCCCAAATGTGATTCTCGCCGACGAGCCGACGGGTGAACTCGACTCAGTGAACGCCGCCGAAATTTTCGGGCTGTTCCAGTCGATGGTGCACGAGGAAGAAATGTCGATCGTAGCGACCACGCACGACCGGACGCTTCTGGACATGGCAGACAAAATCTACACGGTTCACAACGGTAAAATAGAGTTGAGCGAAGTAGGCGAGCGGGTCGACGCAGAGGCACCCTTCAAACGACCCGAGGACTAAATAGGGTTCGCCCTTACCCCTGTCATTGCGATGAGTCTGACGACGCCTGTACTGAGCACAGCCGAATGGGTGGCAATCAGCGTCTTTGAGCCACGGGTAGCCCGATTTCGGGAGATAAATCATCCCGGGTTGAATTTTGCGACTCGATCAACGCAAGCTTTCGATCGCGCTTCCAACTTTTGATCTGTTTTTCACGTTCGAAGACAGTCCAAACATCGTTTGTGGTCTCGAACCATGCGAGTGATTGAAGATTGTGAAGCCGCGTGAACTTAGATCCGCTGCCGGACCTGTGTTCAATCACACGCCGTATGAGGTCACTCGTTACGCCGACGTAAAGTGTGCGGCGAGTGTTCGTCAAAATGTAAACGGCGTATGTTTTGGTGTTCAACTGAAACGTGTGACTTGTTCTGGCCTATCGGATCACAGTAGTGTGGCAACCCGGCGCTGAGCCTCCAAGGCACTGTGTCTCAGAAACTACCGTTGTCGCTTGTGCTCAGTGATTGCCACGTCGTCGGACTATTCGCAATGACAAATTACCTGCGTCCATACGAGCCCATGTGTGAGCCCGACAACGCCACACTACTGTGTGCGGCGCCAGACCCTGTTGCGGGATTCTGTCGCTGTGTAGAGAGCATCTTCCACTGTGCCGGCCACCACGTTGATGTGGCCCATTTTGCGGCCCACCCTGGCTTCTTTCTTGCCGTAGAGATGCAAGCTGACTCCCGGCATCTCCAGCGCACCAGCCCAATCGGGGTTGCCACCGGTGTCTTCCCAGACCTCGCCGAGTAGATTGACCATAACCGTTGGAGAGTGGAGCTTAGGTTCAGCTATAGGCATTCCAGCCAGAATCCGCACCAACTGCTCAAACTGCGAGGTGTCGCACCCATCCATCGTGTAGTGACCCGAATTATGCGGGCGAGGTGCAAGCTCATTCACGAGAATTTCGTTCTCTTTTGTTATGAACATCTCGACAGTGATCAGACCCACCACGTCCAACTGCACCGCTATATCGGCAGCAAGTGACCGGGCGTTTTCAATCACGCTGTCAGGCAGCCTGGCGGGAACAATCGAAATATCGAGTATGTGATTACGGTGGATGTTCTCGGACGGTGGAAAAGTCGCTGTTTTACCATCGGCTGTCCGAGCGCAAATCGTCGAAATCTCCATCGTAAACGGCACGAACTGCTCAACAATAAGCTCGGTACCATGCGCTCTCAGCAATTCGTAAGACTGCTCCAGATCCTCAACCTTGGTGATGATCGCCTGACCCTTGCCGTCGTAGCCCTGGGTTGCGGTCTTGAGGACCATCGGATACCCGAGATCGCCAGCGGCTTCTTGAAGGTCACCCAGAGAACCGACCTCCCGAAACGGCGCAACCGAAATTCCGACTTTGAGCAGCGCATTTTTCTCGCGTATCCGGTGTTGGGTAATGCGCAGAACGGATGGCGAAGGGTGAACGGGTGCCAGTTCTGCTGCCGAAGACACCGAGTCGGCGTCCACGTTCTCGAACTCGTAGGTGAGAACATCAGCAGACCGCGCCAGTTGACGAGCGGCGTCTCTACTCGAATAGGCATCCTGGATTTGGCCATCGGCTACCTGAGCGGTCGGACACTCGGGGTCAGGGTCGAGCACAACTGTTTTGTAGTCCATCTGGCGCGCCGCTATCGCGAGCATCCGCCCGAGTTGACCACCACCGATTATTCCGATCGTCGATCCCGGATTCAGGGGAGATTCATGTTCCATCTATTACTCGCCTGATCCCGATTCTGGCTTCACGAAAGTGCTCGCTTCAACTTCAGCGGCAGCGTTTGCTCGCCGTTTTTCAATATTTCCCTGAACCTCAGGAACAAGCAGTCCAATAATTTCGGCCGCCAGAATTCCAGCGTTTACCGCGCCCCAGCTGCCAATCGAAACGGTTGCTACCGGAACACCGCGAGGCATCTGGACGATCGAGAGGAGTGAATCCATCCCACTCAGGTTGTGAGCTTCTACCGGAACGCCAATCACTGGCAGAACGGTTTTGGCAGCCGTCATTCCGGGAAGGTGAGCAGCACCACCAGCACCTGCAATGATCACCTTGATTCCGCGGTCTTTCGCCTCTTCGGCGAACTTAAACATAAGGTCAGGGGTTCGGTGGGCCGAAATAATACGAATCTCGTGCGGAACGCCGAGTTCTTCAAGAAGATCGGCAGCACCCTGCATGGTGGGCAAATCCGATGTGCTGCCCATAATCACTGATACGAGCGGTTGTGCCATTATTCTGACGCTCCAACTAAAAATTCTCGACTTAATTGACGACCGAACGATTTTACAGCCGCCCCAGCCAAAACGCGAAGAAGTAAGCCTTTAGAATCATCCAATGCCAACGCTATCGTTCGACTCGCTTGAAATTCACTATGAACTATCCGGTTCAGGCCCGCTTTTGATTCTCCATCACGGCTGGGGTTCACGCTCAAGTGACTGGGAGCAGGGCGGGTGGCTTAATGCGTTGGAGAAGCATGCCACGCTATTGGTCTTCGACTCTGTCGGTCACGGCCTTTCTACCCCGTCGCACGAGCCAGCAGACCACACGGTTGAACAGCGGGTGGCAGTCGTCACTGCACTGGCCGATGAGGTAGGTGCAGGCAAGTTTGGTTTTTTTGGGTTTTCGATGGGCGGTCGAACGGGCCTCGAACTCGCCGCTTCGGTACCGGAGCGTCTCTCGATTCTGGTGATCGGTGGAATGCACCTGCTACCGCCATCGGTCGAAGCAACAAAGTTCGAACGTCGAATGGTCGTGCTTCGCTCGGGCAGGGCAAAGCTGCGTGGAAACGATCCGCTTGCACTGGCCGCATCGCATGAAGCTTTGCTTCAGTGGCAAGGAGCCGGAGATCGAATCGTGAATCACAACGCTCCCACACTTTTGTTCTGTGGTGAGGACGACCCCTATTTCGCAAACGCCAGAGAATCTGCCCAAAACCTGAACTACGATTTCACGGCACTCCCGAAGACGAATCACACGGACGCGTTCTTTGCTTCTGACCTGGCAGTACGATCGGTCACTGATTTCGTATCGAATCACCTGAGCTGATCCACCAGAAAGCGCTCAATCTGGTGCTACCATTTTCTACTGTATGCGTTTTAACTGAGCCGTTTTGCTTTAACAACGGGGGCTACTTTATTTATGACGACCGGCGACGGTTCTAGCGAAGAGTTCAAGCGAGCTATGGTGGTTACTGCCCACCCAGACGATGCCGAATACGGCTGTTCTGGCTCGGTGGCGAAGTGGTGTCGGCTCGGATGGGATGTTGTCTACGTCATCTGCACCGACGGTTCAAAGGGCTCGGAAGATCGAGAAATTTCCTCGGAACAACTCACAGAAATCCGATCTGAAGAACAGATCAACGCCGGCAAGACACTCGGCCTGAAGAGAGTCGAGTTCCTCGGCTACCCGGACGGCTATCTTGAGCCCACGCT
>Ga0302123_10001267_pt1 | contig 18050 bp, 16 predicted proteins | sample CB21_321_MG_FD_203109 | JGI IMG/M metagenome (GOLD analysis project Ga0302123, IMG submission 203109) | Marine microbial communities from Western Arctic Ocean, Canada - CB21_32.1 | ecosystem: Environmental > Aquatic > Marine > Oceanic | place: Canada: Western Arctic Ocean | collected 2017-09-28 | reverse complement strand
TGGACGAAAATTCGATCCGCATTTCATGGTAAGCAGTTCCGAACGAAGGCATCGCGCCAAATATGAACACAAGCGCCGACGTGACGATGATACCTAGCATCATCACGAGTCCCACCATCAGTTTATTTCGTTTGTCATTCATTGGTTATATAAATCCCTTACCCATCACTTAGTTCGATAACCCGTTGGCCAGCTTCACCGTGGATAAATTGTGCAATTCGTTGATCGGCGTGACGATCTAAAGTGCTAGGAGGTCCATTAAAAATAATTTGAGCATCGTCTTCCGTTAAGCGATCAACTGGATGGAGCATAATGACTCGATCCGCAACCTTACGCGCTGTTTTCATGTCGTGCGTTACGATGATGCTAGTGACGGTGTGCTGAAGTCGAGATCGCATGATGAGTTCATTGATGACATCACTTGCGATCGGGTCCAACCCAGTGGTGGGCTCGTCATAGAGCATAAGGTCTGGCTTGAGGATGTTTGCTCGAGCGATAGCCACACGTTTTCGCATCCCACCAGAGATTTCCATTGGGTAACGTTGGCAAACGTTGTCAGTTAAACCAACTTCTCGTAAGCTTTCAGTAATAAGTGACATGATATCCTCATCACTTAATCCTGTGTCTGAATTGATTTGCGAGTTGGACTGACGGATTGGAAAACCGATATTTTCCGCGACCGTTAGACTATCAAACAACGCTGCACCTTGAAAAACGAAACCCGTGCGGGTTCGTAGGTGCGCTAATTCAGCGCTAGTTGTTTGACATAAATCCACTCCGTCAAAATGGACCGTGCCCGCTTGGCCTTGAATCAAACCTATCAGTGACTTTAATAACACAGTTTTACCACAGCCACTCTCACCAATGATTGCCAATGTCTCACCGCGACGGACCTCGAGGGTTACGTCTTGTAGCACCACGTGTTTGTCGAAACTAACGCATAGTTGGCGGACTTCTACGAGTGGACAGACAAACGGGCTGTCACTCTGTTGACGAGGCGATGATTGCAGAGGTGGTTGTGAACTCATAGCAATGCGTTTCCTCCAGATTGCAAAGGTAAGAAAAGCCGGTCGAGTCCCATTCCGAGAAGTAGGTCGACTCCGAGGATTAATACAAAGCTAATGACAAAGGCGGCGGTCGCAGCGCGTCCTACCCCTTTTGCACCTACTTGGCAATGAAATCCGTGGTAGCAGCTGACAATAGCAATCGTACATCCAAAGAACAGACTTTTAATGAGCCCAGTGAGTAGATCCCAGCCACCGACGAAATCTCGTGAATGTTGAAAATACAGGTGGGGATCAATATCGAGAGCCAAATAGCTATAGGCGAACCCACCAAAGATTCCCATAAAATCTGCCATTATCGTAAGCGTTGGGATGAGCAGCAGGGCAGCCGCTACGCGGGGCACGACTAAATGATGGATGGGATTGATCCCCATACTCTCCAATGCATCGATTTGTTCGGTGACGCGCATGGTCCCCAATTCTGCAGCCATAGCACTACCTACGCGTCCCGCTAACATCGTTGCGGCCAATACGGGCCCAAGTTCTCGGACGAGCGTCATGTTAATGACAGCGCCCATGTGATTTGCCAATCCGATTTGGCTGAACTGAAAATGGCTTTGAACAGCAAGCACCATTCCGATAAAGAGCCCAGTTAGTGCGATAACGGGCAGGCTCAGTACTCCGATTTGAAAACAGGCGTTGACGAGCGTACCGGGTCGCATTTTGTGTTGGCAAAACCACTTCAGGATCTGCCCTGTAAATAGTGTCAGGTCGCCGAGTTGGAAGATAAAGTTGGTACAGGCATCGGTGACTTTGCGCAGCAAGCCCTGGGAGCGCAAGGCGTCAGGTGGTGTCTCTGGGTTTAACGTCGTCTCGACCGAATTCATGAGCAGCCTAAAAGCGGAATGGTTTGTTCCGTATTTGTGTGTCCGCATCAAAATTAGCGCACAACCGTACCTGCTTTAACTCTTCGGCTTGTTAACATAGAGAACTTAAGGGATTCTTAAGGAAAATACCGGTATTAACGATTCCCGCCGCTAGACTGCTTTGGCGGATGGAAAACCCTTCCAATTCGTGCCCTACTCGGGCGTAGATTTAGGTTTGGCTTTGGGTTTAGCTTTAGACTTTGCTTTGGCTTTTGGCTTGGCTTTCGTTTTGCGTTTAGTTTTTGTTGCTACGTTTTCTGTTCCGCCGTCGTCGTCATCATCATCGCTGACAACAACCTTCTCGCAAAACTCACCTTGGAAATCAAGACGAGTGATTCGTTCGTGGTCGTCATCCCAAATAGCGTCGACCACAATTTTATTCTTGCCTTCGAATTCGCCTTTGAGTAATTCCTCTGAAAGAGGATCTTCGACACGGCTTTCAATGGCACGTCGCAACGGCCGCGCGCCGTAATCTGTGTTCGAGCCGGCATTGACGAGATACTCTTTTGCGTCGTCGGTTAATTCCAACGCAATATTCATATTCGCAAGTCGTTCTCGGACTTTCGCCAATTCCAAATCAATGACTTGTTTTAGATCATTAATATCCAAGTGTCGGAAGATGATCGTATCGTCGAGGCGATTGAGGAATTCAGGACGAAAGACTCGTTCGATTTGCTCGAGCACTCGGACTTTCATCGACTCATAAGACGCATCATTGTCGGGTGCTTGAAAACCAAAGGAAGCTTCATTTTTAATTGCATCCGCTCCGGCATTGGTAGTCATAATCAGGATTGTGTTACGGAAGTTTACGTTGCGACCAAAACTATCGGTCAACCGTCCTTCTTCCATGACTTGCAGTAGCATATTAAACACATCGGGATGTGCCTTTTCAATTTCATCAAGCAATATAACGGCATACGGTCGACGTCGAATTTTCTCGGTCAATTGGCCGCCTTCTTCGAATCCGACATATCCTGGAGGGGCACCGATGAGTCGGCTGATGTTATGTTTTTCCATATACTCACTCATATCAATATGAATGAGCGCTTCGGCGTCACCGAACATGTATTCAGCGAGTGCTTTAGCGAGCAAAGTTTTCCCGACACCCGTGGGTCCGGCGAACAGGAAACAGCCAGTGGGTCGTTTCGGGTCTTTCAGGCCACTGCGACTGCGGCGAACCGCTTTTGAAATCGCTGTGACTGCTGAGGCTTGGCTAATCACCGTCTTATGCAATTCACTTTCCATCGCCATCAGACGCTTGCCTTCTTCCGTTGACAGGCGAGTAAGTGGAACGCCGGTCATTTTCGAGACAACTTCAGCGATGACGTCTGCATCAACAACTCCACCTGCTTCAGCAGATTTTTCACGCCATTCTTGGGTGATGTTTTCTTTTTTCTTACGTAGTTTGTCAGCGCTGTCACGCAACGCTGCAGCCTTTTCGAAATCCTGATTTGCAACCGCTTCTTCTTTTTCACCGTTTAGGGCTTCGATTTCAGTATCAAGCTCTTTAAGATTTGGCGGGCGGGTCATTGTCTTCAACCGAATACGTGCTCCGGCTTCATCAATAACATCAATGGCTTTATCTGGCAAACAGCGAGCGGGGATGTAACGTTCAGAGAATTCGACCGCAGTTTCTAACGCTTCATCGGTGAACTCTACGCGATGATGTTCCTCGTACCGCTGTCGTAGTCCTTTGAGAATTTCAACAGTTTCTTCCTTGTTGGTTGGGTTCACAATGATTTCCTGGAACCGTCGAGCGAGCGCGTTGTCTTTCTCAATATATTTACGGTATTCGTCTAACGTTGTAGCACCGATGCATTGGATTTCGCCTCGAGCTAACGCTGGCTTGAGAACGTTCGCTGCGTCGATTGCGCCTTCTGCGCCACCAGCACCAACGAGTGTATGGAGTTCGTCGATAAATAGAATGGTGTTCTTTGCTCGGCGTACTTCATTCATAACCGCTTTGATACGTTCTTCAAATTGCCCTCGATATTTTGTGCCGGCTACCATCATCGCAAGGTCTAATACGACGATTCGTTTGTCTGCTAGCAGGTCTGGGACTTCGCCATCAATCACCCGCTGGGCGAATCCCTCAATGATGGCTGTTTTTCCCACGCCCGCCTCGCCAAGCAACACAGGATTGTTCTTGGTACGACGGCAAAGTACCTGGATGGATCGTTCAATCTCTTGGTCACGTCCAATGACGGGATCAAGTTTCCCTTGCTTGGCAAGTTCCGTCAGGTCACGCCCAAAGCTATCCAAAGCGGGCGTCTTTGATTTGCTACTTTTGCCACTTGATTCCGATGAACCTGAATCGTGGCGAGAGCGTTCGTCTTGTTCGCCGTTTTCGAGCCCATGCCCCAGTAGATTGAGTACTTCTTCACGGACGTCCTCAAGCTTCATACCGAGGTTCATTAATACTTGGGCAGCAACGCCTTCTTGTTCGCGAAGCAGGCCAAGCAGAATATGTTCTGTACCGACATAATTATGGTTTAAGCTGCGAGCTTCTTCCATGGAATACTCGAGCACTTTTTTGGCGCGTGGTGTTTGAGGGAGTTTCCCCATGGTCACCATTTCGGGGCCACTTTGCACTAGTTTTTCAACTTCAAGGCGGATCTTGCGCAGATCGACGTCTAAGTTTTTCAATACATTGGCGGCAACACCACTACCTTCTTTAACTAGACCTAACAGCACATGTTCCGTGCCGATGTATTCGTGATTAAATCGTTGCGCCTCTTGATTGGCAAGCTGCATCACCTTGCGTGCTCGATCTGTAAATCGTTCGTACATGATGACTCCCTCCTTGTTGTGTTTTTTGATTCGCTAAAGTAACACTCGTTATGCCGTTTAAAGCGAAACCGCATGTCAAGTATGTTCCAAAAATCCCGGAAATTGAATCAAGGCCATTTCAAATTGTAGTTCCTAGTTAACAACATACCCGAAAAAATGCATTTCGGGGATACCACCAAATGGAATCTTAAGTAGACAACGAGTTGGTTTTTTAAATTGTTTTTTAATTAAGATGCTTACGGTGAATACACGTTTTATGCCGCCACGGATGAAAAATCACTTTTGTTTTGCGACGTTAACTTCAATTCCAACAATTCTAGTTCTCGTTTTATTTCAAAATCCCATTGTTTTGCGTTGTCCCACTTTTGAATCTCCGTGATCTGAATAAGCGATTTTTCGATGCGATTTGTATGTCGCAATAAAGTAATTAGTAGTAATCGCGCTTCAATATCATGAGGTGACTCCGTCAGAATTTGATTGATGATCGATTCAGACTCAAACCAGTTGCCTTTGAAATATTGATTTCGCGCGTCGAGAAATAGTTCGTCTGAAATATCAGGTGATGCAACGGCCTCGTGTTCGTCTGACGGGTCCAATAACGGTGGAGCATTAGACACGGTTTCCGATGCTGTGTGGTTTGTATAGTCGCGATTGAACTGGCGACGTATTTGCAGTTGGGTTGCATGTTTACAAATGATTCGAAAACCGTCGATGGCACCGATGCTCCAACACAGCCCTACACAGCTCCAGATAACATCCAAACTAAGGCTCGGCACTGTTTCGATCCACATAAATTGGCAGGTGAGAGCTAAGTTAAAGAGCACTCCGAACCCAGCGGCCAGTGCCAGTCCCGTCCATTGGCCGCGCAGCCATAATCGTGACAGGCCCGGCCAGGCGGCTGTAATCCAGGGATTAAGAATGATAGGGGTCATGTCAGTATTGGAAATCATTGGTTAAGACAGAATCGTTAATAGGGATTCTACCGACTCCGCTCTTCTTGCGGCAAGGTTACTTAACATCGATTTGTTCCTGTTGTGGTTATTTGCACATTCATATCTGTTTTTGATAAATGAACCGTACTGGTTTTTTGGGGTGTTGAGTTGGGGGATATCAATGGTGTCACTTTCTGTCCTGCCATTTTGACAGGGTAGCGTCACTGTTAATCTCGGTTTGCAGTAAAACGGCGGCGAAATGCTAGCCCCCACTAGTAATAATGCAAATGCCGTTCCAAACTAAAAGAAGTGAAGAATAAACCTCCTGTTTTTCAACGTAGTGGTTTGATGGACAACAACGAAGCTATCGGTGTATTGCGAATTATCGATGCGAACGCAAATCGAGCTGTGGAGGCATTGCGCACTATAGAAGAGTATGTACGTTTTGTTGTGAATGATGCTCACCTGTCCCAGGCAACCAAGTCATTACGACACCGTTTGGCGACCATTACGCAATTGGTACCATTGAGCGATCGCTCGGTGGCACGTGAAAGTCAGAATGATGTGGGACGCAACTTGACGACAACTCAAGAAACGGATCGTGACAACGTTTTGGCCGTCGTCACAGCAGCTTTTTGCCGACTAAAGCAGGCAATGCGTTGTTTAGAGGAATATAGCAAGACGATGTTTTTGGATGCGGCGGAATTGTTCGAGCAACTGCGATACGACGTTTATCAACTTGAAAAGATGATCATCAACGCATCGTCAACGGACGAGCGACTTGGTCGGGCCAACGTGTATGCAATTGTTGATGGACAAGGCGATAATGATGAATTCAGTCGCCGCATTAACGAGTTGTGCGCAGCGGGTGTTGACGTTATTCAATTACGCGATAAGAACCTCAATGACAAAGTACTGCTCGAGCGCGCACTGCTGCTACGTAAATTAATTGATACAGCAGAGTGCACTCCTTTGATGATCATGAATGATCGACCGGACTTAGCGGTATTGAGCCGCGCCGACGGAGTGCATGCCGGGCAAGCGGAACTATCGGTCGAACAGATGCGGAGGATTGTTGGTGTGGATTCGCTGATCGGCGTTTCGACTCATTCGATAGATCAGGTAAAACAGGCAGTCATTGATGGCGCTAATTACATTGGCTGTGGCCCAGTGTTTGCGTCTGAGACGAAAGAGTTCGATAAGTGTCTAGGGGTTGAGTTTTTACGACAAGTTGTTGACGAGACCACGGTACCAGCGTTCGCAATCGGCGGCATTGCGTTGGATAATATCGGCAAAATATTTGGCGCCGGTTTTACCCGAGTTGCTGTGAGTGCTTGTCTGACTAACACGGGCGATGTAACTGCGATGGTCGCCGAATTAAAAGTCGCCCTAGAACCCGATGAAATAGACGTGGGCTAAGCTGATGCAATACGAAGTTGAACAAAAATATGCGGTTTCAGATCGAGCGACTCTCGAATTGCACTTGGACAATTTGGGCATCGTTTGGGGCGAGACGGTTCAACAGCGTGACGCGTATTATAATCACCCAGTTCGCGATTTTGCTCAGACCGATGAAGCAATTAGAATCCGAACTTCTGCTGGTAAACACTGTATTACGTATAAAGGTCCGCGGATTGATAAGACGACTAAAACGAGACAGGAAATAGAAATCCCGCTTGGTTCGCATGTAACTTCCGCTGGGGCAGAACAGCTACTCGTCGCCCTCGGTTTTACGTACGTGGCGGTTGTCGAAAAAACACGCCGTGCGGGAACTTTGACCTGGCAGGATCAGCCTTTGACGATAGCTATTGATGAGGTCGTCGGTTTAGGGACGCATATCGAAATTGAGTTGATGGCGTCTGAGGAAACGTTGTCGGCGGCCCAAGATGTCGTACAGCAGGCCGCTCGCAAACTGCAATTGCAAGGCAGCATCCGAGTGGGTTATTTGGATCTATTGTTAAGGGATTTACATCCGCAATAATACTGGTCACTCCGACCAAAACGTAGACGGACCATTAAACAAAAAGCCACGAATCCCGTTTGGAGTTCGTGGCTTTTGTATTGGCTTAAGAAAATTTAGTCCCTCTTACCACGACGGGTTTTCTTTTTAGGAGCAGCCTTCTTCGCAGCCTTCTTCTTCGCAGCCTTCTTAGGAGCAGCCTTCTTAGGAGCAGCCTTCTTAGGAGCAGCCTTCTTCTTCGCAGCCTTCTTAGGAGCAGCCTTCTTCTTCGCAGCCTTCTTAGGAGCAGCCTTCTTAGGAGCAGCCTTCTTAGGAGCAGCCTTCTTCTTCGCTACTTTACGACGGACGACTTTCTTCTTTACCGTTCTCTTTTTCCCAGCTGGTTTTTTAGCTACCTTCTTAGGAGCAGCCTTCTTTTTCGCAACTTTTCTCTTTACTACTTTCTTGCGAACAATTTTCTTTTTTGGTGCTGCTTTTTTACGTTTTGCTTTAGCCACGATCATTTCCCTCTAAAAACATGAAATCAGATCCGAGAATCGAGTCGTAGTTCGACTACGAAAAACTCAACACCGAACTGTAAGTAATCTTAATGTATTTAACACTGTAAGTAATCTTAATGTATTTAACATCGGAATTAATGCAATATGATTTGAATGTTTATTTGCTACAATGGAAAATTCTGTGACAAAGGTTTTGACGTATTATCGTTGAATTTCAATTAGCCCAACACGGGGAGTTGCACTTGCGGCGGTTGGTCGGCAGCGGCCGTTGCCATATTGTTAACCAAATTGTAGATGATCGTTTCGATGTATTGTGCAGAGCCGTCGTCGTCGAGATTGTTTTGTGTTGTTCCAGCATCTCCGTTTTCGCGGATTGATGGTACGATGGGGATTTCACCGAGGAACGGTAGATTTAATTCTGCCGCCCGAGATTTCGCCCCGCCCCGGCCAAAGATGTCGTAGAGTTTGTCGCAATCTGGACAAACGAAACCGCTCATATTCTCGACCATTCCCAATACTGGAATGTTAACCTTGCGGAACATAGAAATCGCTTTGACGGCATCAAGCAGCGCTACTTTTTGCGGCGTGCAAACAATAACACAACCGCTGAGAGGAATCAGTTGGGACAACGTTAGCGCAATATCTCCAGTGCCTGGTGGCATATCGATAATCAGATAATCTAAATCGCCCCAGTCTGTATCACGCAGGAACTGCGTGATCGCTCCGTGTAGCATCGGTCCGCGCCAAACGACCGCTTCATCTTCAGGAATCATAAAACCCATGGACATCACGGGCATACCGTTGCAATCAATAGGATTTATTTTCTGGTTTTCGTCGACAGTTGGACGACCAGAGACTCCCAGCAATTGCGGAATGCTTGGTCCATAGACATCGGCATCCATGATTCCGACTTTACTGCCAGCTTGTTGTAGCCCTAAGGCGAGACTGGCTGCAACCGTGCTCTTGCCAACGCCCCCTTTACCCGACCCGACGGCGATGATGGTTTTTGCAGTTAAACCAATTTCGCCAACTTTATTTGCCGGTCGCTTGTGGATGACGCTATTGATAGTTAGGTCTGTGAGCTCTGGAAATTGACTGCGAATGCCGGATTCGAAATCTGCACGATAGGTTGTGGCAATCGGGGCGCTGTGAGTGGTTAATCCTAGCGTTAGTTGCAGGTGACCGTCGTTGAGCGAAATGTCGCTGATCTGATCCATCGTCATCAATCCACGACCTGTTTCGGGATCTTTGAGTTCTGAGAGATGTTTTTCAATAGTTTCGATTGTCAATTTGTCAGTCATATTACCTAACCGGAAAAAATTGTCTTGTTGCGATTATTATCAACCAGAAGATCAAAATAGGACAGGGTGGCAGTCACTTCTTTTACTCTCTTCTTTGTGCTTTCATCAAATTGGCGTACATTGGTATTGGCACTGAATTGCTGCGAATAAATATTGCAAAGTGGTATGCACAATGATGACCAAATTGATAGAACGATTCTTGTTACTGTGGCTGATTCTGCTTTCACTCGCGGCATTTTATTGGCCATACATTGAAATTGATTTCGATCCCTTTAATCACCGATGGCTGCTCCCGTACTTGATCATTGCCACGATGTTTTCTGTAGGCTGGATGTTGCCGGTTAAGGAAGTGAAACAAGTTCTGACTAAATGGCCAGTCGTACTTGGTGGCACCGCTGTCCAGTTTATCTCGATGCCGTTGTTGGCTTGTTTAATTGGGCAGCTATTAGGGTTTGAGGGTGAACAACTCGTCGGGATATTTCTTGTAGGATGTGTCCCCGGCGCAATGGCCTCGAACGTTTTGACAATCGTTAGTAAAGGCAATGTTAGTTACAGCGTTAGCCTGACCACGTTAGCGACGTTATTGTCGCCACTGGCAGTGCCGGTGTTGTTGCGTCTGCAAGCGAGCTTTGCCGACCCTGTCGCCGCTCAGTTGCTGACGGAGAACGCCCAAGGAGCGAGTACTGTCTATCTTACGGCGGGATTAAAACTATTGAAGTGGGTGGTCATTCCAGTGGTCTGTGGATTTCTGCTCGGTCGCTTGTTGCCACAGTTTGAAAAGCAAGCAAAATCCATCGGCGCGATCATCGCCAATTTGAGTATTCTTATTATCATTGCGACCGTGGTAGGTAGCTCTCGCGACAAGCTTGGTCAATTGGAAAGCAGCCTGTTGGTGGCGCTGTTGCTGATTAATTTAATTGGTTATTGCTGCGGTCAATTTGGAGGTAAGTTATTGAAGCTCACGCCGGGGATGAAACGAGCACTCACCTTGGAGGTGGGGATGCAAAATGCAGGGTTAGGAGCAACTTTAGCTGTTGAGCTTTTTCCGACCAATCCAAGTGTTGCTATAGCCCCAGCCTTCTATACCTTTTTCTGTATGTTCACCGGCACGATTCTCGCTTGGTACTGGAGTGGCAAAAAAACAGCCGTTTAAAAACCGCGTTGGTAGCGTTGCAGCAATTGATACGACGAATATGCCATCAGGAAGAACATCAACGTCAAGAACATTGAATTGTTGTTCAATCCCCAGATTCCGATGGCCACCCCCGTGGCTATAGAGACAAAGAGCGATTTTGGAATCGCGTTGTTGACGTTGAAGAGCACTAGTAGTTCACGAGTGATTTGACCGCCGTCGAGAGGGTAGACTGGGGCGAGGTTTAAGATTGCCCAGAACAGACTAATCATCACGAAGATAGTTATAAATTTATTGAGGGCGTCCGATTCGAAGAGTATTTGATAATCTAACGTTTGCTGCAGATCCGATATACGAATCATGTTATCGTCCCGTACATCAGCAGCATCTAATAATTCGCGTTGTGCACCAATGAATCGCTTCTTGCGCTCGGCTGAAATAACCGCTGGGGTTTGAAGCTGCTGGTCCATACGACTGATGCTATCCAGCGTGATTGCAGATGGTCCTAGAATGGACGTCTGATTAGATGTTCTAAGGGGCGAATTAACGGTTGTTTGAAATACGTCGTATTCGGCCAAAGATAGCAATTGATCATCATTTGTATCGGCTGATGTGAATAGTGCTTGCCTTTTTTCATCCATGTGCCGCAGATTCCATGCGAGGTCACTGCGGCTTAGAGACATGATGATATTGTCGAGCGTGCCGTGGGGGTCAGCGGTTAGCCGAGCGGGTATTCCGACTTGCGCCGTTAGAAAACCATCAGTTTTCCCCACAGCGCGTACAGCTACGATGACTAACAATGCTGCTAAAATTTGCATGCTGGGGCCGGCCGCAGTAACAAATAGTTTTTGTTTGGAGGTATATCCAGATGTATGGTCGAAATAGGATTCCATCCCCTTGGGAACGGCTAAGCCACCAAAGTGGTACAGGACGATATGGGCCCGAATTCCGCAGCGACGAAATGCCAAGGCGTGACCCATCTCGTGAATTAATAGTGATAGAAACACGGCCACGCTAAATACGAATAGATAAATTGGCGTAGACATCCTCATACTAAACCCTAGAAAGACGCAAATGGCCCAGAACCCTGGGTGGATGCGAATAGCGATTCCTAGAAATTGGAATCGCAAATCATAGGCTGTGATTTTAGGTTCCCCTAGCATCTAGACGGCTTCCTGTGACAAACGATTGCGTTGGTGAGTTAAATATTTGATGGATAGCTATCCATAGATTATGCCGCTTGAGGGACAGCAGTGATAGCATCATCGGCCAACGTTGCCAGAATAAATTCGGCGGCACGTCTGGACGCGCCGCTAGTGGCGTATTGACTCGCTAGGGTCTTTAATTGCGCAACGCTGTGCTCAAAACATTGTGGGTCTGATAGCCACTGGGTAAGGTGCCCAGCGACCTCTGCGGACTTATCGGTACACGTTGGATATTCTGGCATTGGAATATCTTCGCCGCCCGGCAAATTTGGATGCCACATTTCTTTGGTGCGTAAGAACGGATTGGATGAGGATATCAGATTCACGAGTGTGATGTATCGTGCTCGAATGAGGTGATTGCCAAGAAAGTATCGAAATCGATTTACGTGATATAAAATCACCGTTGGTGTGTGATGGTACATGAGTTCCAATGAAACAGAACCGGAACATGCTAGGCAACAATGCGCGGCTTGCATTAATTCGGGAGTTCTGCCGACATGGATTTCGATGTTCAAGCCAGATTCGGCGACCAGTTTGCTGGCATAGTCAGCTTGTACTTGATTGAAGCTGGCGATGACGAAACGAGTATCGGTCACTTCCCGCTGGACCATAGCCACGGCTTTGAGGAACCACGGAAGTTGTCCCTCAACTTCTTGTTGCCGAGACCCCGGCAGTAAAGTTACCAATTTCCCGGCTGTATCGCGTTGGCGAGTTAAGAATTCTTTATCGATGGTTTGTTTTTGGTTTTCCATTTCATCAAAAAAGGGATGCCCGACAAAGCTTGCGTTGCAACCACGGTCTCGATACCACTTTTCCTCAAATGGCAGTTTGCATAACGCATAATCAACGCGTTTGCGCATCTTGCGTATCCGCCATGGAGCCCAAGCCCACAACTGCGGCACTCCATAATAGAATACGGGAATTCCATGCCGCTTTGCTTTCTTAGCAATAACCCAGTTGAATCCGGGATAGTCAATTAACACCACGGCGTCGATGGTATTTTCCTTGAAATATCGCTCGGCCTGCCGTGCAAAACCGATAAACCGATGTAGATTAAGCAAGACCTTGACGAACCACATTACGGCGAATTGAGTGAGATCAAATAGTAGTGTACATCCCGCTTTTTCCATCAGCGGACCGCCGAAGCCAACGCACTCGATGCCGTTGTCCCGATGTAGCATTTCACGAATTAGGTTGGACCCGTGCAAGTCGCCGCTGGGTTCACCAACTGAGAAGAAAATCTTCATATCAAACGTGTTGTTGTCTTAAGGAATTTCAATTTTACCGGTCAGATTATTACTCATTACGCAGCCTAAGAAAAGATTGATTGCGATAGTTGTGCCATACGTTTGTCACCACTGCTGATAGGTTAAGTGAGCAACAACGTGGCCTTGGACATGTTGAACCTTTGGAACGAAGATAACGAAAGTTTTCTAAGCAGAGGAAAGCGATGTGTGGGGAAACCAAGGTGTGCGTTTTGCAGCAGCTAGCGAGATTCCTCGAGCTCGTTAGCTGTTTTTTCGTCACACGTTTCGCGTTGCATTTCTGGGCACTCATTGACTGGAATCGAACAAACGTCGCACATAGAATTACCGTGCTCATCTTTCATGCCAGCTAAGCCTCCGCAACTTCCCTTGATTTGGCGATTGCCAAAAATGACGCCTACAGCCATTGCTAGAATGACGCCGCCAAAGACGCCACACGAAATTAATACGATTTCAAAAAAATGCATGGATTAAGGGTTTTCCGATTATTCCAAGAATAATTTCATAGCGCGATTGGGTGCCCATTCGAGTTGGTCATTGATACGCGTGATTAACAGTACAGCAAATGGTTGGTCGTGCTTGTTAGCTATATCATAGGCTCGTTTAGGCCCAAGTACCAATAGGGCGGTTGCCCAGGCATCCGCCGCAGCACAAGTGTCGGTAATCACCACCGTCGAGGCTAATGGATGCTGTACTGGCATCGCCGTGGATGGGTCGATCGTGTGTGAATATCGCACCCCCTCGATTTCGTAGTAGTTAACATAGTCTCCGGACGTGGCAATCGCTTGACTCTTAACTGCAACGATTCGCTTGGCAGTAAGCGCTTCCCCTGATGGGTCTTGGATTCCTAATCGCCATGTGCGTCGATTGTCGCGATTTTTGGCGTAGCTAACCGTTCGGATTTCTCCACCAATTTCAACCATATATTGCATGTCGAGTTGTAAGGCTTCGAGCAGTTCAGTAACCTGATCGACTGCGTATCCCTTGGCGATAGCGGACAAATCTATTTGTAGCTGGGGATCATCTTTCTTGAGCCCAGGCGGGTTTTCCCGTAAATGAAGTTGTTGATAGCCGATATGCTTAAGTACTTGAGCAACATCATCCGCGGTAGGAATCCCGTTAGGTTCGGTAGTATTCTCTTCGGTTTGGGGGCCAAACTTCCAGAGGTTGACCGCTGGGCCAACGGTGATATCAAAAGCGCCTTGAGATTGTTCGCTGATGGACTGTGCTAACTGTACAATTCCCAATAGTTCTTGTGAAACGTTGCACCACGCGGTAGTCTGCGAACGATTGAATTGTGAAATCTCCGACTCAGCAATATAGGTAGACATGATCTGATTGATATCAAGCAGTCGTTGCTTAATGGCGGATTCAATTTCTGATAAACGCAGAGTATCGGTGAGTCCTTCAATCGTGACCGCGAAGGTTGTTCCCATCGTCTTGCCCCGCAGAATGACCTTAACAGGCTGTTGCTCAGATGTGTCTTCGTTTGTCTGTGTTGTCCGCTTGCTAATCGGTTGTCCAGGTTGGAGGACTCGTATAAGCAGCAATACCGCACAGAACATCACCAAGGCGATGGTAAGTTTCATGAACGGAGATATTCGTTTCATAAATCACCTGAACGGCTATTCGCAGCGTTGCGGATACGATTACGTTGCATGTTAGTCACTAAGTTATGGCTAGCCGCCAAAGTCATCGAAGGCGACATTTTCAGGTTCAACGCCAAGGTCGTCGAGCATGGATCGTACGGCCTGCAGCATCATTGGCGGCCCACACGTATAATATTCGATATCTTCTGGAGCTGAATGAGATGTTAGATATTCATCGAGCACGACTTGGTGAATAAAACCAGTAGAGCCTGTCCAATTGTCTTCCGGTAGCGCGTCTGATAGAGCGATGTGGAATGAAAAATTTGGAAATTGGTTTTCAAGTTCGCGGAATTCTTCCATATAGAATAATTCTCGGGCGCTGCGACCGCCGTACCAGTATGATATCTTTCGGTTGGTGGATTGGGATTTGAGCAATTCAAAAATATGGCTCCGCAAAGGGGCCATACCTGCACCTCCACCAATGTAAACCATTTCCGATTCTGATTCTTTGATGAAAAAATCGCCATAAGGTCCAGAAATGGTAACTTGATCACCTGGTTTGAGATTGAAGAGATACGAGGACATTTTCCCCGGTGGTGTACCTTCTGGTGCTTTGGGGTGTGGCGAGGCAACCCGCACGTTGAGCATAATAACCCCTTTTTCATCCGGGTAATTTGCCATGGAATAGGCTCGGAAGACGTCTTCGGTTACAACGGATTTATAACGCCACACATTGAACCGGTCCCAATCACTGTGATATTCTTCCTCAATATCGAAATCTTTGTATTCAACAGTGTGCGGTGCACACTCGATCTGGATATAACCGCCGGCTTTAAAGCCAACATCCTCGCCCACGGGCAATTCCAATATTAGTTCTTTGATGAATGTTGCAACGTTTCGATTTGAGCGGACAGTGCAGACCCATTTTTTGGTATCAAAGACTTCAGGCGGGACCTCAATATTCATGTCTTGCTTGACAGCGACTTGGCATGCGAGCCGCTGACCTGCTAAGGCTTCACGTTTGTTAATGTGACCACATTCCGTCGGCAAGATATCGCCACCGCCCGCATGGACAACGACTTTGCACTGAGCACAAGTACCACCGCCTCCACAGGCAGACGAGACGAAGATATCGTTAGAGGCGAGTGCACTGAGGAGTTTACCTCCGGCAGGGATTTCAATCGTCTTTTGGTCATTGATGGTGATTTGCACAGGGCCGGAAGCGACTAGTTTAGATTTTGCGAACAAAATAACGACGACAAGTGTCATCACCACAGTGGTGAACATCAGGACGCCCATAATAATTGTTTGCATATCGTGCATTATTTTTTGTATTTAAGTTGTTGATCCAAGGTTTAAAGCTGAATACCGCCAAAGGACATAAAGGCTAGTGCCATTAAGCCAACGATAATAAAGGTAATTCCGAGGCCACGGAGGCCATGAGGTACGTCGGAGTATTTTAGTTTTTCACGAATCCCAGCCAGCGCGGCGATTGCCATGGCCCAACCAAAGCCACTGCCAATACCAAATTCAATGCTCTGTACAAATGTAAAATCACGCTCCACCATTAACAACGAACCGCCGAGAATGGCACAGTTGACGGTAATCAATGGCAAGAAGATTCCGAGTGCGTTATAGAGGGGAGGAAAATAGCGATCGAGTGTCATTTCCAGTATTTGAACCATAGCAGCAATGACGCCGATGTAACTAATGAGCCCGAGAAATTCTAGATTTACTTCTGGGTATCCCGCCCAACTCCAGGCTCCGTCGGCTAAAAGGTATTGGTAAATTAAATAGTTTACCGGCACGGTGATACCTTGAATTACGATGACCGCCACACCGAGGCCGAGTGCTGTTTTGACGTTTTGCGATACCGCCAAGAAAGTACACATGCCTAAAAAGAATGCCAACGCTAGGTTTTCGATGAAAATCGCTTTAACGATAATACTTAAATGTTCTGCCATCGTTTATGCCTCCTCCATCTGTTGCGGACGCAGTGTTCGTACGATCCAAATGATGATAGCAATCAGGAAAAACGCGCTAGGTGAAAGTAGCATTAATCCATTGGGTGGATATATGTCAGGCATGACCTGTAGTCCAAACAGCGTACCGCTTCCCAGTAGTTCTCGGAAGAAAGCCACAATTAACAGGATACAACTGTAACCAAGGCCATTGCCAATACCGTCAAGAAAGCTGTCCCACGGATTGTTTTTCATGGCAAACCCTTCGGCTCGCCCCATCACAATACAGTTGGTGATGATCAATCCAACGAATACGGACAGTTGTTTGCTGGCATCGTATGCATATGCTTTGAGAAATTGGTCAACGACAATGACTAACGACGCAATGATGGTCATCTGCACAATGATGCGAATACTCGAGGGAATGTGGTTTCGAATCAGGCTAACCGCAGCACTAGAAAATGCGACAACGACGATAACGGCGATGCACATAGTCAACGAGGTATCGAGCTTGGTCGTGACTGCCAGAGCAGAACAGACGCCAAGCACTTGTACCGTGATCGGATTGTCTTTCAAGACGGGATCAAAGAGCACGTCTTTGGCTTTGTTGTTAGCCATTGTTAATTCCTTAGTTCTAGCACCGGTGCCGAGAACAAGTGGTTAGTTAAGTGAATATTAAGTTATTGTTTTTGTGTTGTGGTTTGTATTTTATTGGGTCGAGAGAGGTATTTTCCAAAGCCCTGTTCGCCTAGCCAAAAGCGAACGAGTCGGTGGACACCTTGGGTCGTAATCGTTGCACCCGCCATACCATCAATTTGAAATCTTGAATCCGTGACTTTTCCTTGTTTTTTGACTTCAATAACGACTTGTCCATCTTCGATGGCTGCCTTGCCAGGCCATTGCGCTTTCCAGTCCGGATTATCCACTTCGCCGCCCAATCCAGGCGTCTCTCCGTGCTGATAAAACGTAATGCCAGAAATCGTACTCGCATCTTCGGCAAGCGCAATATATCCGTATAACGTGGACCATAAGCCGCGACCGCGTATGGGAATGATGACCTGATTTTTCTTTACGTACAGAAAAACAACCGCGTGATTCTCGCGAATGCCACCTAAGCCAGCCGGGTCTTTGTCTAAGACCGTGATGTCGGTCTGTAAAACCTTATCTAAATTATAAGTGTCCACGTCTAACTTCCCGTTTTCGGTTTTCAAGACATATTCACCTGTCCGCAGATCGACCAATTCGGGTTGAATATTGTTGGAGAAAAGGGTGTCAATGGACTCGGGTGTGAACGCGATCCCACAGACCTGCAGGATCTTTTTCTTTTGGTCGAGTTCCTGATTGAGGATCTGTTTATTTTTCAAGCCGACGGCAGCAGCTGACACTAGGACGGAGCAAATGATGCAGAGCAAGCCTGAGACGATAAACGTATTTTTGATGGAGTCGCGGTTAATTAGTTGTGTCTCCTTCAAGTGGAGTTTGCGC
>Ga0302123_10001254_pt1 | contig 18136 bp, 31 predicted proteins | sample CB21_321_MG_FD_203109 | JGI IMG/M metagenome (GOLD analysis project Ga0302123, IMG submission 203109) | Marine microbial communities from Western Arctic Ocean, Canada - CB21_32.1 | ecosystem: Environmental > Aquatic > Marine > Oceanic | place: Canada: Western Arctic Ocean | collected 2017-09-28 | reverse complement strand
GAACGTTTATCATTACCAAATGAATCGCGATTTGGTAGATTTGGTTGAGCCAGAACCTTTTTAGCAGACTTACAACCTACTATTAGTAGTAGTGGTATCTTGGTTGTGGGAGGTTAACTATGAACTGCCCCAGATGTCATAACGATTTGAGTTACGAAGTCGAAAGCGGCGCGACAACCGGAATGTGGTCATTCCAAATTATTTGTGAATGCGGCCAACATCTCCAGTGGCGACAAGGCAGATTACTTATGCGAATTGGGAGTACCCTTTCAACTTCGCTCGCTTCTCGCTGAGTGGTGTCCAGTTTCTGCGGATAATCCTGCGTTCTCTATCGGTTGTCCCGCCCCATATGCCTAGTTCGTGGTTGATGACGGCGTAGTCCAAACATTCTCGTTGTACCGGACAAGTTTTGCAGATCGCATACGCCTCAATCCTTTTCACCCGCTGTTGCGGGTCACCGCGAAGGATGAAGAAGTTGGCCGTGTTTTGATTCCGACACGCCGCCTCTGCAATCCAATCGTCTACACCGCTAAGGTTTTCTTCCATGTCAATCCTCTACATAGTTGTGAATTCAAGAACAATGAACGGCCATTCGTCTTCATTGCCACGACGCATCCGAACCGGCCATTCCCGCTGGTCCCTCATCCCACGGTAGTGATTGACTTCCATCACATTGGGGTCTGTCGGATCAGGACTAATGGCAATACCGAACTCAGACCATCGGCTCCAAACTGCTGAACCGAACGGCCTCAAATCTCTACTGGTACCTGATCCCAATGGGGCGTGGTGTTCTAACCAGAGAGCGCAGTCGTATTCATATCGGATGTAGTCAAGAAATTTGGCTACTTCTGTGGTGACTGATTCAGAGGTACGTCCACCGGGATCCAAGAACGCTTTATACAGTGGACCCAAAACGAGAAGTTCTGGTTGAGTCTCATCAATCCAACCAATGAGTTTGTTGCGGTCCTCAACTTTGAGCAAGTCCAATCCATCAGGCTTTACGACGAGATGGGCTTCCATCTCTTTCGCCTTTCCGACCATGTCAATCCGATGGTAGATGCGACGGGCTGTTCTACGAATAATTCGTTCAGGGTTTTCAAGATCAACAAACAAGGTTCTTATGGGAGGCATCTTGTCTCGTTTGAATGGATGGATCCCCGCTGCCGACATCAAAGCAACTTGTCTTGCTAGGAAGGTTTTTCCTACTCCTTCGGCGGCAACAACGATCACTCGTTCTTGACGTTCCAACAAATTGGGAATCAACCAGTCATACTCATCATCGGTTTCTTCACCTAGCAGGGTCGCCCAATCAATCAGCCTTCCCGGCTCTTGTAGGGATTTGTCAACATCGAAACCGTCCAGCAATCGCTGAGCCTTGTTGACCCGTTGAGCCAATGGGAGACTGTGATCTAGATCCATGAGAGATTCGACAAAGTTCGTAAACTCGTCACGGATTTCACCGGCCACAATCTTGAGATCTGAAAGTTCTGCACCGGATCCGACGTGATCCGAAACGTCTTTGCCGATGGTTGGTTTAAATACCTTGACCTTCGATCCGGCTTCACGAAGTAAGGCAGCAACGTTGCTTGCGTGAATCTCGCCGGGTTCGTCATTATCGGCAATGATGACAACCTTTGCCCCAGCCAAGGTCTTCGTATGGTTGGACAGCCACTTCTCTTGGCCTTCGGCTCCTGCCCCACCGGGGTTACAGGTAGCGACTTTTCCTAATCGTTCCAGAGTGGCGACATCTTTTTCACCCTCTACAACATAAACGATTCCATCTTTTTTGATCTGCTCAATGACTTCTGGCAACCGGTACAGGGGCTTTTCTATTCCTTGCGTTCCCCAAATCCATTCACCATTTTCGTAACGCTGCTGACGAAAAGTTTTGCCACCATTATCTTCACGAAAACGAAGCACCTGCATCACCGGATCACCGGTAGCGTTCTTATAAACGTATGTATCTTCTAGTTTCATTTTGCCCTTAGATTGCTTTTCTCCTGAGTCTGGAAACAACTCATTAGGCTTGATGCTTATCGAATTGCAGATCTCGCTGAAATCACATCCACCGCCACGATGACAGTTGAGCAGAACCTGCCCTTCACGACCCAACCCGATGGTAAGGGAAGGATTTTGATCATCCTCCCGACAGGGACAGGCTGCATTCCAGCCAGTTCCGGAACTCGTTACCTTGTTTAAACGAGAAAGAACCAGATCTATCTCGGGCGTTCTGTCAGCCACTTAAATACCTGTTTCTTTCTGTCTTTAAAACTATCGTTTCATAAGCCCTTAGAAATAGTTCTCTATCAGAATTCGTTCTTAGACCTGCACCATTCTTTGGAAATGAACGCATGGTTTCTCCCACCAAATCGTGGGGCTTGTTGAAACCGGTTCCAGATTCAGCCGCATCTATGGCGGCACGAAATTGTGACCAAGCCTGAGGCGCAGTCGGGATGTCATCTCCCAACGAAAGGTCGATAGCCAACCGCCTGACCTGCCCCACCCGCGGTAGTCGCTGCTGATCTAAAACTATTATCTGGTCAACAGCGTCATTCACCGAATCGGCTGACAGGTCTTCAAGAAACTTCCACCACAACGCACACCGTTCCTTGAAGGGGGGACCGCCCGTGGCAGCATCCCAATTGATGCTTACCTTTTTTACGATACTGACGAGATCTAACTTTTCCATTGCCGGATCAGAACATCGTGTCTTCACCATTGGCGAAGGCTTCTAAGACTTCAAAGCCATCTTCCGCCTTGTCGCAAAGTTCCAAAAACGTTTCAATGTGCTGCTCGTCTCTCAAGATCAATTCGATGTCGTCGTACTTTTTTCCCTGAGGGTTGTGTCCCATGTGCCACGGAGAGTTGGTGCATCCACGGATAGCATCCTTGCAGTCTTGAATACCATACATGCTGATGGCCTGCTTGATTTTCCTGCGACGCTTTTCCCCTAGAACCGGTTTACGACCCGTGGAAGAAGTTCGACAGAGGGACACCCACTCTTGGAAAACCTCAAAGACTTCTTCTGGCGATGGTTCGGACATCGGCACCCTTCCTTCCGTCCTGTCCGCTCATCATAGATCGTAGATCCGGGTTCCGCAAATGGGGGCTGGATCAAGAGGGAGGGGTTGACTTTTCGCGAAGACCCTGTATGGTGTCATCAACCACATTTGAACGCGGGGATGTGCTTAGAGACATCCTGCCGAAGACCGCAAGAATACTTCGGCCTCCCCCTTCGCGGACCGTCTGCCTAGGGGAACTCTTAAGGAAGGTTCAGATGTTGGTTTCACCTGTTTGAGAAATTCCTAGATCTGCGCGATTTTTTTGCAACATTTCTGCATCTACGGACATGTGAACCCTGAACACCCTGAACAGATGCGACCGTGTCTCCCATTAGGGGACGCAGGAGGTGAGTTATGGATTTGGAAAAGGAAGTAGATGCTTTCGACACAGATGAGATTGGAGGTGAGTACCTAGCGGATTCCACCAACTACGGATGGGGCTTTGAGTTGGGAGCCATGCGCCGCGACGGCGAATTGGACAAGATGGATTCCAACATCGAAGCCAAAATCCTCACTCAACTCATTCCGTGGTTGGAAGACGAAAACCATTCATGGGATCTTGGGGGTTGGAACGATCCCGAAGATTACGACATGCAGAGCGTGTGGTGGCAGATGGGAAAGATTCTGGAGGAACATTTCAACGACTTTCCACGCTATCTGGTGCTGCTATTGACCAAGGCTGTTACGGAACTCTGTCCCAAGGTCACTCCCCTCGTTGCGGAGAGATCTGAGATACGAGAAGAGAGAATCAAGGCCAGAGGAGCGTGCAACTCAAGTGCTGTCGCTGAGAAGATCAGCCAACGCACCGACGAATTGTTCGCTCTAAAGGTCGAACAGTATTCCGAAATCAGAGAGGAGGTGAACGTGATGGAAGCAACAGAGACATTTCAGGCCACAGGCATGAATCGGTTTGTGCATGGCAGCCCGGAGCATCGGGCTGCTTTCCAGATGGAGATCGACCATGTCAATCTTCGTTTGGTAGATCTCAACGAGGAGATCAAGCGACTCTCCGATTATGCAGAGCATTTGGAGCAGCAGGGAATCTCCTACGAGGAGACAACCGCCGACTCAGAGTAGTCAATCAACAGGGCAAGGAGGGGGGCAGATCCCCCCCTCCAAACCTGCGTTCCCTGTGGGAGCGGCGGGAATCGAACCCGCAACCGTCGGATTAAAAGTCCGCTACTCTGCCAATTGAGTTACGCTCCCGAAGTGGCGATGGCGGGACTTGAACCCGCATGACCCTAGAGTCGGGAGATTTTAAGTCTCCTGTGTATGCCCGTTCCACCACACCGCCGTGTGGTTACCGTAAGACCTTAAGTTGTCGCCTCGTCAAAGAGATCGTTGCAGAGTCCACAACCATTTCTCCCCACTGGTTGGATCGAATCACTACGTCAACCTGCTCGGGAAGAACTTTGAACCGGCCAGCCAAAATCGCTCTCAACTTGGACGCCTCCAACTCGGCACCAGACAACCCGTCGTCGTAAGGACTCTCCACGGGAATGGCAAGAGACTGACTCATCTCTTCAAACGTTTCAGCGTCGATACATTTGATACACCCAAGAACACCAGTCGGAGACTTGCGTTTTCTAATTACACTGTGTCCACACACCAATTGGTGAACCCATTGGACATGACCATATTTGCCCAATTTGGTAACAGTGACCGTTTCCCTACGGGGGGCATTACGCGGACTGGCCATCGCACCACTGGTTAGCAGATTGGATTGCTTCATTCAGATTAGAAGACCACGGCATACACAACGTCATCCACCAATCAGCAAAAACCCACGGATGCTCATGTCTGTCGTTAGAACCAATGGTGTGCAATCTCATAACCGTTGCGTCCACTTCAGGCCATAAGCCTTGTTGAACCTCAATCCATTCTTGAACTTCTTTTTGAAGTTCCTTGTCATCAGGATCCATCAAATAGCGATGAATGCAGCGACCACCCTGTTTAGGCAACTGACGCTCAAACGAACAGATTTCAATGGCTTGAATCAAATCTTCTGGAATTGAAAAAGTTGTTTCTGACATGTTTTTAAACCTTTACAAAAAACTTTTATGAAATTCTTGCGTACCGGACCTCACGATGCTACACTGTAGAACATCGGCACGGGCCGTGCAACCCTACTAACAACGACCGTGACCTACCAGCGAGAGGATTTTAACCATGCTTCCCCTACCTTTAACATTCAAAATTGGGATAGCGCTGTGCTGCGCTGCCTTCGTTTCTCAATGCAACATCAATCAGGCTGGGACTTATGTCCTTCCCGTGGAAACAAATCAGGTGGTGACGACAGACACCCTTCCTGTAATCATATTTTCCACAAGCACGACAACCAGTACGACGACGACTACTACTACTACAACAACCATTGTTCACAGTGCCGTCGAATCACGACATGCCTTGAACTTTGCTACTCCGGGCAAAGAATATGCAGCCCAACTGCCGCCTGCCGGAGCGGCAAGCGATCTTTGGTATCGGGGCGCCTATCCTCCCGGCGGCTCCTTTGATTCAATCCCTTTTCTCATCGACAACCAGTACGGTTTCTATGAGAAGGGCAACCACATCGTAGAGTTGCAGCGCCTGCTGGGCATGAGATTTGTAGACGGCATCTATGGACCTGATACTCGGGAACTTCATATGAACTGGTTCGGATCCACGGAAACGGCTCAGAGATACTTTTACAACCGGGGAAACTGGTGGATGGAAACGCACGATCCAGAAATGGATTGGAAACACAACTGGATGAATTGGGATGAACCGCCCTCGTTGCAACAATTGGTTGATATCTATTTTCTGCCGGAAGATCGTGCATGGGCATTCAGGGTTGCTTTCTGTGAGTCCAGTGCGCTACCATCAGACACCTACTCAAATTCTGTTTCGTCGGCTTTGGCCGTGGGCTGGTTTCAGCATCTAAGCAGATACTGGCTAGAGAGGAGTGTCGCATCGGGATGGCAAGGTTATGACATCTTTGATACTGAGCCAAATGTTGCTGTAGCAGCATGGCTATTCTATGAGAGCGGGGACCATCATTGGAACCCGTCAAAAAAGTGTTGGGGAGGAACCACACATGGCTAATGAAATACTTGAACAGGACGACACGAAAATCGTGTACCAGACTTCCTTCGGAATTGTCACTGTGTTTCTGAAAGACGAACAGGGAGCAAAGGGTGGCAAGGCTGGAACAACCATAACGGTTCCACATGAGGGTCAACCAGCCCCCCGTCGGATGAAACTAAAAAAGAAGTACCGGGGGCGTTCGTGATTCCCCACCCAGCGAAGTTCACCTCAAAGCATCTAAACGCAATCACCGAAATCCTTGAAGATCTTTTTGGACCCGACCACGCCGCTGCGATTTTAGATCCCTTTGCAGGTATCGGTACGATCCATGAACTTCCATATGAAACACGGGGTATCGAACTTGAACCAGAATGGGCAGACCAACACGAACTAACTAGTGTTGGAAGTGCCCTCAATACCAAATACCCTGACGCATCCTTCGACGCAGTGGTAACTTCACCATGTTTTGGCAACCGGATGGCCGACCATCACGAAGCCAAAGACGACAGCAAACGACACACCTACAAACATTATTTAGGCAGACCCCTAACAGATGGCAGTTCTGCTGCCATGCAATGGGGCGAGGACTACCAGCATTTCCACACAGAAGCATGGTCAGAAGCAAAACGAGTTCTAAAGCCCGGTGGGATTCTGATCATCAACATCAAGGATCACGTTCGGGGTGGAAAAATTCAACATGTAACAAAATGGCATGGCGACACTTGTGCCGGTATCGGCTTTCAACAAGTCGATACAATCATCATTCCAGTTACAGGTCTAACCCACGGGGAGAACTTCAACCAGCGAATACCCCATGAGTCATTACTAGTCTTTCAGAAACCCTTGCCTTTAGCAGAAACGGCTGCTACACTCGCTTCCTGAAGAGAGGATACTAAAATGAGCATGAAATCTATCCGGGCTAAAATCCGGCACAATAATAGACAAATAGAAATTGGGTATTACCAAACCCAAATGCAAGCAACCGCCGCTAAGGCTGGAGCGCACGCGGCTTTGGACAAGTGGGAAGCATTTAATCCCCCCAAGTCCGCGCCAAAACAGAAGTTGCCTAGCGTCGAAACGTTAAAGCATTTCGTTTCTCAAGGGATTTACGATTCTGAGATTCAAGAACTTGGTGAGATGATCGTGGCTCGGGCAAATCTGATACGCCGAATGAAACAAGCAAGTAAGGCTACACTCGGGCGCTTTGATTTCGTCACTCCGGCGGAAGACTTCGATATTCTAATTTAGACACGGCAGGCGAGGTGTGGCGTGGCGTGGCCCGATCAGGCCCGGCATGGCGCGGTAGGGCGAGGCAGGCACGGTTTGGTTTGGCTGGGCACGGCGGGGCGTGGCGAGGCAGGCATGGCAGGCTTGGTTTGGTTTGGTCAGGCTAGGCACGGCAAGGCAGGCGCGGCAGGGCAAGGTTGGGATTGGTTAGGCTGGCCTAGGCACGGCAGGCTCGGTTTGGTTAGTCATGGCGAGGCAGAGTACGGCATGGCAGGCTCGGTTGGGTATGGCAGGGCGTGGCTTGGTCCGGCAGGGCACGGTAAGGCAGGCATGGTCAGGCTCGGCTCGGCGTGGTCGGGCGGGGTTCGGCACGGTAAGGCAGGCACGGCTCGGCTCGTTCCGGCAGGGTCTGGTACGGCGGGGCATGGTAGGGCGAGGCAGGCACGGTGTGGTTTGGTTCGGCATGGCAGGCATGGTTGGGCTTGTCTGGGCGAGGTCAGGTCTGGTTAGTCATGGCGAGGCAGGCACGGTGTGGTTGGGATTGGTTAGGCTGGTCTAGGCATGGCAGGCACGGTTTGGCGCGTCAGGGCTAGGCGTTGCCGGGTTCGGCATGGCAGGCGCGGTGCGGTTTGGCACGGCAAGGCAGGGTTCGGCACGGCAGGCTAGGCGCGGCACGGTCGGTTCGGCGCGGTGCGGTGCGGCGCGGCAGGCGCGGTGCGGTATGCCGCGGCAAGGCACGGCTCGGCTCGGTTCGGTATGGCAGGCAAGGCTTGCAATAGAACTGTAACATTCAAATACTTGACAAAGGCTTACAGTTTCGATACACTACTTTCATCGGCACGGAAACCCTTCCGGTCGTTACCGTAAACTAACTAACGAGAGGAATAACTATTATGGCTACATCAGTAGCAACATCATTGACCAAAATCGTTCCTACGGTTGTACAGATTGAAATTGAGGGTCTCACACCCCTGATCTGCAACAACTTTTCACAGAAGATGAAGGAAAAGATGAGGTTGGCACAGTCTGGCGGCAAGCCGCCGAAGGAGCCTAAGGATCCTGCGGCACTGTTTGAGGGTGCGAAGTATCTGCTCCCCGACGGCTCCTACGGTTTCCCGGCTGCCGGATTCAAGGGTGCTTGTGTAAGCGCCGGTCGTTTCTTCAACGGCATCACCATGACAGCATTGCGTCAGGGTATCTTTGTCCACGGCGAGGGTCCGGACCAGTTGGTTCGCCTCACCGGGTTCACCGATGAACCCATTATGCGCGAAGATGCTGTCCGCAACGCTACCGGGGTCGCTGACCTTCGGTACCGTCCCATGTTCGAGAATTGGGGTGCAACCATCAAGGTTGAGTTCATTTCTTCGCTCCTGTCGCTGGACAGTGTTATCAGCATCGTAGATGCAGCCGGTATCGGCGGTATCGGTGAATGGCGTCCCACGGCTCCGAGAAGCAATGGCGACTATGGTCGTTTCCGGACCGTAGAGGGCGGCGTGTCTATTCTTGAAGAAGCACCGGAGGCCACCTGATGCGCGAAGTTGTCGAAGATGAAGACGTTGAGACAACCGGAGAGGTAGAGGTTGTGCCTCGCAAGACAACGGTTGATCACATCAACGATGTCATCACCGACTTGCAGTCTGATGGGGTTACCCCAGAGGAATTGTTTGAAATGGTGAAGGCGGATGAAAACCATCCGTTGCGTCATCGTTTCACATGGGAACAGGATCATGCTGCCTACAAGTACAACATCCTTGAAGCCCGCACGATTCTTCGTCAGGTCGTGTTGATTTCGGCTGGCGGATCAGAAACAATGCGTGCGTTCGTGCCCATTGAGGTTGTTGAGAATCGCAGGGAGTACGTTCCCACGAACGTCGCCTTAGCGAATCCGACAGGACGGGCACAGTTGTTCAACCGGTACCGTTCCACCTTGCGTGGATACCGGCAGGCACTCTCCGCCTTTGAAGAGTTCACACCAGTTCTCTCAGCAATTGAGGATCTGCCAGAACTTTCCGTAGACGTAGAGTAACAACAAAATAATCAGGGGAATGGTTGGGAGAGGGTGGCTTTGCTGCCCTCTCCCTCCCCCCGTTGACACGGCAGGCGCGGTCAGGCAGGGCTGGTTTCGGAGCGGTTTGGCTAGGCACGGTCTGGCAGGGCAGGCGCGGATCGGTTAGGCAGTGCTGGGTTAGGTAGGGCAAGGCATGGCAGGCAAGGCACGGCGCGGCCGCGTGAGGTAAGGCAGGGTCGGGTTAGGCATGGCAGGCGGGGTAAGGCCGGGTAGGGCAAGGCATGGTCAGGCAAGGAAATGTTAATGGGGTAGCATAGTCGCTACTCGGATAAAACTATCTGAAAGAGGGGAACCAATATGAAAGAATTTAAACCATTGAACAAAATAATCTACCCCCTACTAACCGGGTTGATTATATTCCTAATCATATTGATTACCACTACAAGATCCGCTGACGCCAGCCACGACACGATCTACACCCCGTGCGACACCGAATACGGGTTCATTCACATGACATACGAAGAATGGGCCGCGCACATCGCCACAATGGAAGCCAACGGCACAATCCCACCCGGCATGGTGTTCCGTTACTGGGAAGAACTCCACGGAGGCAAAGGCGGCACCGTTCTAGAAGACGGAACCATCCCAGCATGGGACACATGGGCCTACAACCTCACCGACGGGCAAATACTATCCATAGACGACTGGGCCAACGGACAACACCCAGCAATCGAAAACCTCATGTTCAGTTCAGGCATGATCCCCGAATGGATCCTAGACGCCAACAAGACCATACGAAGATTCAACGACCCCTACTGGGCGCAACCAAACCCAATGACACCAACATTCACCATCTGGCAGTCACTATGCATGGCTAACTACGGATACTCGCTGCCAGTCATGGAAATCAACGACAACGGAATATGGGTCACAAACATTCCCACCACAACAACTATGACCCCACCAACAACTACACAATCTGCGGTGGAGGATTCAACCCCGGTAACGACGCCCCCCGTCCAACCGGAAAAGGTGGATCCTTCACCGCAACCTTCGACAGTGGAGGGTTCGGACACAACAACAGAGACGAGTATGCCCTCACTCCCTCAACCCACTGTGCCCCCAAACCCTTCATCGCCGTCAAGCAACTACGACCTGTTCGACGCCGAATGGGACAACTACCCCTTTGAAGCCACAATACGACTACTAGAAGAACGATACCCACCCGGCACACCCAACAAACATCACTTCCGCCTATCCACAGCCGTGGAATTCCTACGCACAGGCGGCATGATCAAAGGACTAGACAACCTATGGGACAGCCCCGCATAACACACAACACACAGCACTAAAAAATATTTTTAAACAGGGTCAGACAGCCCCAACTTCAACAATGCTACCCTTACAACAGCAAACCTTCCATCGACAGGACCAAACATGACAAAAGCACCAGCACCAGAAGCAACAAGTTGGACAGAACAACACGACAACGCCATCACCGCACACATCGACACCCTCCTACAAGAAATCCAAAACCTCCTAGCCCTAACCAACAAAAGAGACATCTTCACCAGCAACGACATCCAAAACCGGATGCTAGACCTCCACAACACAGCAACAAAAATCGCCCCCAAAATCTCAAATGACCCCCACGACCAAAACTAACAACCTAACGGTACAAGTCAAAAACCTACAAATAGGCGACAAAATCATAGGACCACAAACAGGCAACCACCTAACCATCACAGGAAAACCACAATCCACCGTCTTCGGATGGATAGCAGCCAACACCGAATACGGCCAACTCTACCTAGACCCCGAAGCACAAATACAAATAGCAGCAGGATAAAACTATTCTAAGAAAACCGGCACAAAAAAATATCCCACACCACTACCCCCCCACTATTGGAAGGTTGGAAAAGTTCGGGACTCATTCGGTTCTGCTATGTTACTCATCGGTAACTTGAAATTTCGCTCGTTATGGCGAGCGATTTTTTCGTCGAACAAGTGTTCGGTTACCAGTCGGTAACTTGTGAGATCGGAGTCGTATGTTACCCATCGGTAACTTGCGAGTCGAATCGGGACTACATAGCCCTACTGTAGCCTTGCCTTTGATCATCCATCCTTTGATCATCTCTCATCGGAGGTCTGATCGAACCTACGTTCGATCCCTACGGATTGCCTCTCGGAGTGCCTGTCCGTGGGACTTGTGATTCGACACCGTGCTGTTCGCATTCCGTGTGTCGATGACGAGCCATCCGCCGTCGGGGTTTGGTTTGATATCGTATCGTTCTGACATGCCCGGTAGTATAGCAAGGTCAAATGATCTTGTCAAGTCATTGCCTAGTTGACTTGTATCCTCATCCCTCTCCTCTCTCCCTCCCCCCTCATCCCTTCCCTCACTCTCCCTCTCTCTCCCTTCTCCCTCACTCTCTCTCCTCTCTCATCATCCTTCTCCCTCCTGATGTCTAAATACTTGACACCCTCCTATCCTCTATGCTATACTAATACTCATGACATACGAATCGCTTATCTCATACGAACAACTACACATGATGGTGCTTGCTTTCCTTGCTACATGTATCGCCATCCCCGTAGGTAGTTTCATCTACTCATGGATCATCTCCCTCACGCACCTAGAATCGCAGAAGATCGTCGTTCCCTCCTATGACTTCGGTCCTGAGAGAGATCCAATCCACATCATGGGACAGCACACGCCCTACGACTGGGCACAGGAGATCAACTAATGGAACCGGAAGAACTACAGGAACGCTTGGACAACTTCGCCACATGGAAGGTTATGTCACAGCGACAACGCATCGCCTTGTGGTCATGGAACATGACGGACACGGATCACTTCACGCATAAGTGGTCTTTCCCCATGTTCTCCACATCCACATCCAGCATCGTGTCAGCGATCTCTCGTCGCCGGGACGCCATGACAGCAGGCGAGCATGACTGACTTCCATATGCCTGATTCGTTCTACGATCCGCCCGATGACGAGGAACCTTGCGAACATTGTGGCAACCGGGAGCCATATTGCGAGAACGCAGGCTGCAAGTATTGTGATTCTCAAATGGCATACGACGAATACTGTGACCGACTGTCACAGGCAAAGAAGGATGGAGAGGCATAACCCCCATCCCGATGTCTAAATACTTGACAAAGCATCACCAGACTGGTATACTGTAACTACAGAGAGGAAATATAACATGACAAACAACCTAGAACAACGACAGCGATCCTTCCCACCTGACGAGACTTCGGAACTACTCAACACCGAAGGTGCCCGATGGTGGAGGACTGTCTGTCAGATCACACCGAACATCTACCTATCCGGCGATCTGCCTCACGGCGAACGTGCCATGCCTGCCCTTCGGTCTTGGATCGAAGATCACGGCATCACGCACATCCTAGATGTCCGTGAGGAATACTCGGACGAGGCATTGGTAGCGAAAGCGTACCCCGATGTGGGATACGTCTACCTTGGCACGCACGACAACGGCGGGCATCAGGATCCAGCATGGTTCCATGCGGGCTGGGATGCGTACAAGGCAATCATAGATGAGGATCCCACGGCGAGAGTCATGGTTCATTGCCACATGGGGATCAACAGGGCACCGTCCATGGTGTTCTACTTGATGCTCATGGAAGGCTACGGGACTACACAGGCTCTAACCATGATCCGTAACAACCGCCCCATCGCTGCCTGCTTCTATGCGGAGAGTGCTTGGAAGACGTACTGTCGTGTCGAACCGGAGAACGCTGACGATGACGGCGACCTTCTTATCGAATGGTTCTTCATTGAGAACGAAATCGACTTGCATGGAGTCATCCATCAAATCCGACAGGTCGAATACTTGTAGCAAATAGTTGCATTTCGCAACCGGCTACGTTAGCCTCAAAATCTGAGGCGCGGGCTATCATGCCCGGCATTAAGAAAAGAGGAAATGAACTATGCAGGAAGTGTCACACTTCAGGTTCCCTACAAATACAGGTGGTAAGTCCAAATACGATTGGGACACCATCTTGAATGGCAAGACTTGGGAACTGTCTCAGGGTGAAGACTTTGAGATGGAACCCCGTACTTTCGTGGCGCATGTCCACGGGACTGCCAAGCGTCGTGGCCTTAAGGCCCGCACGCACACGAAGGATGCACGCACGATCATCGTGCGGGCGTACAAGGAGAAGGTCGAAGTTGACGACAGCGTTGTCGTTGCTGTCTGATCTTTCCTAGTTTGATGTTCGTGGGGGGTGTAGGGTTGGCGCATGTCAGCCCTCATCCCCACGGATGTTTCCGAATCTCTCTTAGATAACCTATCTGACGCGTTTAGCGCAACAATCGAAGCCTTCCTTTCCGATGACCCGGACTTGATGGCCGACGGCTTGACGATGCTGCAACAACGTGTTATACTATGCAATGAGAGGATAAGTGAGTACCTTGGACTTCCAGATCAAAGGATATGAAGACGATCCCGACATCCTCGCCAAAGCGGAGTTTGTCGTAGACGATCAAAAGTATGAAGTTCTCGTCGTCACTTCACCAGCCCCGGCGATGAGCAGCAAGTACCTCCCCGAAGTCATCGACTTGGAACAAGAAGGCGACATCAAACGAATGCTTGTCACTTTCGACCACGATCATTTGAGTAAACAACTTGACGACGCAGTTCGCCGTGCCCAAGCAGAACTCATCGAAATAGATGACGAAACGAACTATGCCATGCATGTCGGGACTGCCGGGGCTTCGGTGATTTCGTTGTGGATTAACCGCAGCATGGAAGCAGCAAAGGCGCACATCAAAGAAAATGGCTAAAGTAATCTGTGAGTTTTGTGACGAAGAACTTGATAGCCGGTACTCTGCAATGAGGCGAGTTCTGTGCTGGATCGAACCGGGAAAGAAAACCGGTGCCAAACTTATCCAAGAATGGGATGGCTGGGCGCACACTTCTTGCATCGACATCGAAGCAAGGAAGTCAAAGAACCCCCAAAGCGACGGACCGGCCCTGTTCTGACGGGGCTTACGGAGTTTGGGTCGGATTGACCCCCCGTTTGATGTCTATATAGGGAGAGGGGCAGAAAGAACTGACCGTGTGCGAACCCGCACTTGACAAGTCAGTTCCAATCTGCTATACTAATATCATGGACACTACAATGCTAGAAGAGTTTCCTCAACTTGAGAATCCCCCGTGCTTGCATCAAACGAAGTTTGGCATAGCCTGTTGCGGGTTTTGCACCACGGCCCGTTCCATAGCGAACGGCATGGGATTCGGCGTCAAAGAGGACGGCATCGAAAAGCGATTGACGATGCGGGAAGGGATTGCCTACAACCTTGCCGTTTGTGCGAAGCGACTAGAGCGGTCCCGCCTAAACGACAACGGCGATCCGATTGACGAGATCCGACGTGACGGCGGGCGTATTCTAAAGAAGGGTACCAACGTTTTCGTGCAACTCAAAGCGAAGAAGGGGACTGCTCGTTCCGAAGGTTACGTTGTCGATTGCTACGAGAACAACAAGGTTCGTGTCTTCGTCAATGAACTCGGGACTACCAAGGTGGTTTCTGCCGATGAGTTCGTTACCGGACGCAAAGGCACAACCGAAAAGGAGCAAAACTAATGAATCAAGAAGTAATGCATCCGACATGCAAGGAATGCGGCAAGTATATCTTTGCTGTTGATGGATGCAAGGGCCATAAAAACGACTGACTTGACAAGTCGTCATCGAAGTGCTATACTAACGGTGTTGAGTGAAAGCGGGGAGATCCCCCGGCGGGTGTACCCCCGCTCACGGGCAGCACAAAGATTTGACCGACCGGCCCGGAACGAAGCCCCCCTTCGGGGGGGCTTTTTCATTTACCCCGATCCAAGAACAGCAGTAGCAAAGCAACGGCGAGGGGCAGCATAAGCAGCATGGAAACAAACTCTGATTTCGACACGATAAGCCCCGGACTTGACAAACGACTTGCCGTGTGTTATACTAATACCTAGGAGGAATAACTTATGACTACTATTTACTACGATGACGCCTATGTCGGGACTGGTACGGACTTCGATACCACCCGCAAGTCGAAAGACATCGCCAAACTCATTATCCAACAGGCTTGGGTAGACATCGAACTGGCCGAACCAGACAAGATTTCTTTGAGTTACGCCGAAAGTCTGATCCTGAAGATGCTTGATTCCGAATATGCCAACGCATTGGCGACTGGCGAACCACGGAATCTTGCTGAATCCAACGGATTTGCGTGGGACAAAGGCATTTGGGACATGGCCGTGCATTCCACAGCGGGTGTTCTAAACGCAACTCACAGCGCAATGGCTGGTGGACTCAATCACAGGATCCACGGAAGCCTTTCTTCGGGACTGCATCACGCAACCCCGTATGCGGGTGAGGGATTCTGCACGGTGAACGGTCTTGCTTTGGCTGCGTATTTTGCTCGTCATTATCTTGGTTTGACGGGGAAGGTGTTCATCCTTGACTTTGACGCGCATTGCGGCGGGGGAACGATGCAGTTCCTGAACGAGTTCGACATGAACTGGGTGGAACAGTACGACGTTTCGACTTCACCGTTCGACTTCTACAAGCCGACGAGTCCCGATGAACTCATCATTGTCGATGAGGCGGAGGACTATCTGCCTACTATAACAGACTTGCTGAATCGTGTCAACTTTGACAACTGCGGCTTGGTGTTGTATAATGCGGGAGTTGACCCGCATCCTTGGATCGACTTCGATACCTTGGCGGAACGTGAGCAGATTGTGTTCGATCATCTGCGGGGCTTGGGCATCCCGACGGCGTTTGTTCTTGCTGGTGGCTACACGGCTTCTGGTTACAGCCGGAACTCGTTGGCCCACGCGCATCTGAACACGATTCTGGCTGCGAATGGTGATGCGTCGGTCGGTAACCCTGACTTGACATTGACTGGCTGATCTGTTATACTAGAACTACGGAAGGCATAAGCCTTTCGTTACAACTAACTAGGAGCAAGATTATGCCATGGTACGAATGCGTCGCCCGTGTCCACGGATACGAGCGAAACATCGAAGCCGACGACCGTTCTGAAGCAGAAGGACTCATGGAAGACTACTTCTATGGGGACTTTGCTCAAGGCAAAGTTGACTTCGACATCACCATTGAGTTGGTCAAGTCCTGATCGGAGCGGGGGGCGAAAGCCCCCCCTACTCCATAAGCCCCGAAAGAGAGAGAACAATGGAACGAACACACATCGGTGAAAGCCGTGAGTTTGAGGAAACAGAATGGACCGAAGAAGCAGCATGTGCGGGTCATCCGACCAATGTGTTCTTCGTAGATGTCGGTCAGTCGTCCAACATTCCGACTGCGAAAGCAATCTGTCGGAGTTGCCCAGTTCAGAAGCCTTGCTTGGATTACGCCTTGCGTCAGAAGGAAGAGTTCGGCATCTGGGGCGGGGCTACACCAGCAGAACGTGAGAACATCCTGCGTTTGAGGGCGTTAGGCATGAGACATGTGACCGACTTGACAAGAGGCTAGCGGTCTGCTATACTAATACCTATGAACAACTACAACGCTAACCTAATCAAATGGGCGTGCGAGGAAGTGGACAAGCAGGGCGAGAGTGCCCTATCTGTTCCCGGCTTCCTCAAAGGGTGGGACTTTATCCACACCACGCCGCATCCAGTACAGCAATCCATCACCATGCTCAATGGAATCGTTCGTGGTGGATTGCGACATAACCCCGAAAGGAACTATCGGACCACACCGGTCACGTTCCGAAACGGAAACACCGGAGCGAAAGCCGATCAGATTCCACGACTTATGAATCAACTTTGTGATTCAAACTTGTGGGACACAGATCGTGAAGCATTCGTTCTGGAGTTTCTAAAGATCCATCCGTTTGAGGATGGCAACGGGCGAGTGGCAGCGATCCTGATAAACACGCCTTCCGATCCTCACCGACGGGAGTTTGTTCCGGTTCCCAGCATGGATGGTTGGGACGAGGGCTACGGCAGTCAGGTCGAACTCGTTGACTTTGAGGACGATGAGCATGGCTGCGGACGGCCCGTCATCCAGATGAACATCTAAAGGAGAGGGGTGTGGCAAAAGTCACACCCCTCTTTCTTTACATTTAGGGATCAAAGCCCCCTTATAAGAAGAGAGGAAAGGAAACCATGAGATTCATCAAGAACCACACAACAGGCAAACACCTATGGGCCAAACCCATGAAACTCCCCCGCACCCTGCGGGGCCAACTCACCTTCCTAAACGACCTCCACCGCAAGATGCCGGAGGGAATCGACAGGAATCAGGTCGCAACATGGCTACAGGAATGCATGGAGAAGAACGAACGCTCCAAGAAGCAGGGCACCCGTCCGTCGTGGAGGAATCTCTGGCTGATGGACACACCCGTCTACCTGTGGTTCATGCGACGGAAGGCGTGGTTCGGCATCTGCTTGGATTGCGACCGAGGCCACGGAGCCAAGCCCTTGCGTCGCAAAGAGATGTATTCGATGATGGCTGCCCGTAAGCCGGGGAAGTGGATGACCGCACCCGGCACCTGCTTGGAGTGCGCGGAAGTCCCAGCATGACACACAGCCAAAGCAATGTCGATTACATCCTGTTCTTGGAAGAGGACATTCTTACCAGAATCCGAATCGAAGAGTGGATCGAACAGATCGTGAATGAAGGCGAGAATCCACGGGACTACTTCATCTCTGTGATGGAGGACGAGCATGTGTGCCCGCCGATCTGGTGCGAGAACCTGTTTGGCAAGGATGACTTGACAAAGGACTAGCGATCTGC
>Ga0302123_10001253_pt1 | contig 18138 bp, 16 predicted proteins | sample CB21_321_MG_FD_203109 | JGI IMG/M metagenome (GOLD analysis project Ga0302123, IMG submission 203109) | Marine microbial communities from Western Arctic Ocean, Canada - CB21_32.1 | ecosystem: Environmental > Aquatic > Marine > Oceanic | place: Canada: Western Arctic Ocean | collected 2017-09-28 | reverse complement strand
TGACTAGCCCAACAATGAATCCGGCGTAGAGTCCTACCAGCGGGTCGACTCCGGCCACAAATGCGAAGGCAACTGCTTCTGGAACGAGAATGAGGGAGACTGTAATTCCGGCCAGGATTTCTACGCGAATCCGACCCAAGTTTAGGTACTGTTGCATTTATCGACCGGGATATTGTGAAAACAGATTTTATTTCTACACCACATTGCCCTCAAGTAGTTAACTTATAGTTAAGGCGTTCCGTCGGTTTACTGGGATAAATGACGGAAACCGCCTTAGAAGCCTATGAAGGACGACATCACTCCAAACCGAGAAGTCTATTTACACGGCCATCACCCGGTCGTCGTCGACGAACATGCGAGACGCAGCGCAGAGAGAAACGCCGCATATCTGCTACCCCACCTGAAGCCAGGGATGTCGTTGCTGGACATCGGGTGCGGCCCGGGCAGTATCACCGTCGGACTGGCCGAAGCTGTCTCTCCGGGGCGCACGGTAGGTGTAGATATGTCCGAGATGGCCCTTGAACGAGCGCGGGCAGACGCAGCGAGCTCCGGGCTTACCGATATCGAGTACCTGGCCGCCGACGCTTACGAGCTTCCGTTCCCAGACGGTTCTTTCGACGCCGTTCACTTGCACCAGGTCTTGCAGCATCTCTCGGACCCGGAACGGGCTATGCAGGAGGCACTGCGCGTAATGACTCCCGGCGGTGTGATCGGTATTACAGAAGTGGACTGGGACACCGCCACGTTCTGGCCGCGCCCCCCGGAAACAGATCGTTTCCTGGAGATATATGACGCCGTCGCCCTGCACAACGGAGGCGACCCGGATATGGGCCGGCGTTTGCGGTCTATGCTGGAGCCTTTAGATCTGTCTCGGATGGAGATCGGGGCGATTGTGTGGACGTTCGGAGATGCCGAATCCACGGAGCAATGGGGCGATCTGTGGTGGTCCAGAATCCAGGAGTCGAATATCGCCACCGTGGCGGTAGAGGTCGGTATTTCGACCACAGATGAGCTGGCGAAGGTGGGCGCGGGTTTGCATGATTGGGGTCAAGCGCCGGACGCATATTTTTCGATCACCCACAGCCAGGCGCTGGGCTGGAAGTAGATCTCCGATGGGAGGAGGACTAAGTGGTGCGGTGCCGCATGAAAATGTGAGAGGGGTGGCGAAATCCTGTCATCCTGAACCCGAGGCGAAGGATCTCCCGGCCCGTACTCCGCCGCGCCAGTAGACAAAGTCAACGCGGCTGCTACGGCGTCTAGCAGCACGACCGGGCGGAGCAAGCCCCGCCCCTACATCGGTCGATGCGATCCCTAGCCAGACCCAGTTATCCGCAGCGCCTCTTAAAGCTCGCCCTCAAGGCGCTGGATCACTGCGCCCGTGTGCAGCTTGGGGTGGAAGTAGGTCGACTTGGACGGCAATCGCTGTCCACGGGTCACTATCTTCTCGAACGGATCTATCGGCACGGCACGCATCACGAACCCGACCTGTGCTGCGCCCGCAGAGACAGATCGCAGCACGGCGACGGCGTTGTGCTCGAAGGCGACGACCGTTTGTTCCCGTTCCAGGTTGAACGTAGGCCGTACGACTTCATTGTGCAGGCGTGTGTAGTCAGATGCCGCAAGTTCGTCCGCTGCGGGCGCAGGGCTGCGCATCACGCCAATCTGCAGGCGACCCGGTTCAACCCCGGCGAAACCTATAGCAACTTGATCCTCAGGAACGGCGTTTAGTGCTTCCTCAAACGAGGCTGCGTTCGTGGGATCGATCGGTCCCTTGTCTTCAAGATCAAACGCACCGACCACGTACTCCCGGAACCGGGCCAGTTCGTCGTCCGATGCGCCTTCTAGCTGCCGGTGGTAGCCGAGCAGCAACAGGCCGGGGTCTTCGACCGAGATCAGCGTCATCAACCTGAAGTTGATCGCATCGTCGTGGCCAATGGCCCGAGTTTCACGTACTTCGTCGCGGTACGTAAGCGCCGTCTCGTATCGGTGGTGACCGTCTGCCAGGTAAAGCTGCGTATCCGCCAGGGCTTCTGTCACGGCTGCGATGTCGGCGGCATCAGAAATCCGCCAGAGTTTCATAGAGGGAAGACCTTCCGGCGCAGCGTCGACGATCGGCTTTCCGGACGTCGCACGCTTCATCACGGTAGCGACGGCGGCGTCCGAGTCCCTGTACAGCACCATCAGAGGGCTGTAGTTGGCCTTCGCAGACCGCATTAGCTCAAGCCGGTCCACCTTGGGACCGGGCCGTGTGTACTCGTGCGGGAGCACCACACCCTTATCGAACTCTTCCAGCCTCACGGCGGAAATCAGCCCCTGTCGGATGTGATTTTTACCGGCGAACGAGAAGGTCTCTTCGATCGCATACAGCGATACAGAGTCGTCTTCCTTGAGCACGCCTGAAGCGAGCCATTCAGCCTGGAGTACGGCGGCACGGGCGTACCAGTCGTTGCCCGGCGTGTCGCCCGGCTCGTCCCGTCCCCACTCAAGCCTGATGACGTTGTAGGGAGATCCGGCGTAGAGCCTCTCCCGTTCAGCCTCAGAGATAACGTCGAAAGGCGGAGACAGGAGCGTCGAAAGATCGCCCGCTGCCACGGTGTTATAACGAACTCCACGGAAGGGTCGTACATCTGCCAACGCTCCGTGCCTCCTTTCATTTCATTCAAAAGAACCTCTCTCCCGACGAGAGAGGGCCAGCTGGATGCACACCTTGCGGTGCATTTAATTTCGGATCACCGATTGTAGATGCGATACCGGCTGTTTTACGTGTAACTGCCGATATCCAGCGATGTCGATGTTTCCGCGTCTCACAATAGGACTGACATCCGGATTTGGAGCTAAGCCGCTGATTTCATATTCTGCACCAGAGTCGGGAGAGTCAGGGTCGATGGTTGGACCGCAAAATCACTGTTCCCCTTCGTCGCCTGATCTGGAAACCGTGTCAAGCATAAAATGATCGCCATGACCTCAAAATCCGCCGAGATGCGGGCTGCCGAGCTACGCGAACAATTGAACCGGGCAAACCGGCTGTACTACGTTGAGCAGTCGCCGGAAATGACCGACGCCCAGTGGGATGCCATGCTCCGGGAACTACAGACGCTTGAAGCGGAGAATCCAGAGCTCCTCACGATTGACTCGCCTACGCAGCGGGTCGGAGCGCCACCTTCAGACGGGTTTGCGGAGGTCGTACATCCATCTCCAATGCTCTCGCTCGGCAACGTGTTTGATCGAGAAGAACTTGAGGCGTGGCATCGACGCGTAAGTGAGTACGTCGAAGTCGAACGCTTCGACATGAGTTGCGAACTGAAGATAGACGGCCTGGCGATTTCGATACGTTACGAGGACGGCGTGCTGGTACAGGCCGCAACACGCGGCGACGGGATTCGCGGCGAAGACGTCACAGCGAATATCCGGACCATCAAGTCCATCCCGCTGCAGCTGGCGGGCGATGACGCTCCGACAACTCTTGAAGTCCGCGGCGAGGTGTTTTTCCCAATCTCTGCGTTTGAGAAGTTCAATGCGGAACGTGCCGAACAGGGCCTTCAGACCTATGTGAATCCGCGTAACTCGGCTTCTGGCTCGTTGCGACAGCTTGATTCGGCAGAGACGGCGGCGCGGCCTCTTGAAGCGTTTATTTATTCGATCTCGTCGTTTTCTGGCGATGGAGCCGTGAACCGCCCGACGACGCAATCAGGCGATCTTGCTGCGTTAAAAGACTGGGGCTTCAAGACCAATCCGTGGTCTCGAGTGGCGATCGATCTCGACGGCGTAGCTGCTGCGTTCGAAGCCGCTGGAAGCGACCGACCAGATCTGGATTACGGCATCGACGGGCTTGTCATCAAGGTCGATGAACTGGCGTTACAGACCCGGCTGGGCACGGTTGGACGTGATCCCCGGTGGGCCACGGCGTGGAAGTTCCCGGCGGAACAGGTGACTACGATTCTCAACGAGATCGCGATCAACGTAGGCCGGACCGGTAGTCTGACACCGTACGCCATCCTTGAGCCGGTTTTTGTAGGCGGTGTAACGGTGAGCCAGGCAACACTGCATAACGCAGACGTGATCGCCGAAAAAGACATTCGGGCGGGCGATCTTGTGATCGTCCAGCGCGCCGGAGATGTCATCCCTCAGATCGTCGGCCCTGCACCGGGTAACAAGCGCGATGCGGACTCGAAGCCGTTCGAGATGCCGGATAGCTGCCCGGCATGCGACAGCGCCGCGGTTCCGGATGACGAGGACGTGGTGATCCGCTGCGTGAACGGCCGCTGCCCCGCGCAGACTGTCCGCTTGTTGGGGCATTTCGCTTCACGTGGTGCGATGGATATCGAGGGCCTCGGCGAGAAGCTGGTTTCAGTGCTGTACGCACAGGAGTTCGTGGCCGACGTATCCGATATTTTCGATTTGACCGATAGACGTGATGACCTGATCGCTATCGATCGCATGGGCGAGATCAGCGTCGACAATCTCCTGAAGGCGATCCAGGGCTCAAAAAAACAATCTCTCCCCCGCCTCATCACTGGCCTTGGTATCCCTCACGTCGGGTCGGAAAACGCGGAGTTGATCGCTGGCTATTACCGATCTTTCGAAGCTCTAATTGGTTCGTTCTCGAAGGCCAACATCTGGCGGCACATTCCAGTCGATGACGAAGGACATCCGAACCTGATCGGAAAACTCACTGGAATTGAAGGAATCGGCCCGACCATCGCCGAAAGTGTCCAAGACTGGGCGCAGCTCACCTCAAACTTGAAAATCCTAATAAACCTCCGTGACCGTGGCGTTCAGCCGCCGCTTATCGCAGTGCGTGCCGACAACGATCTGCGCTTTGAGGGGCTGCGATTCGTCGTGACCGGACGACTTGAGTCCCTGTCGCGGCAGGAGGCACAGGCCCGGATCAAGGAGCTTGGCGGCGCCGTGTCTTCTTCAGTGTCAAAAAAGACCAGTTACGTCATCATCGGCGCGGATCCAGGTTCGAAATACGACACGGCGGTCCGCCTGCAGGTCCCTGTGCTTGAAGAGGACCAGTTCCTTCAGATGTTGGACGAAAGTCCGCTAGAACCACAGGAAATTCAAGAGCAAGAAGAGGCTCAAAAAAGCCTGTTCGATTGACCAACCCGTCCTTGGCTTATCGACGGCCCAACTGACGTAGACGAAGCGAAGGAGTGACAATAATGGTTAGCCCGAACGGTCATTCAACTTGCAGCCATCGTGTGACGTGTGCGGAAAGGCACTGAGTTCACCTTCAGGGCGGCCAGGCATAGAGGGTTATTTGTTCGATCTGGAATCGGTGTTACGGTCATATAATCGGCGTTTGAGTTTCGTAGCAGTACGGGAAGTCTTGGCCGTTAGGCAACCTGAGCGTTTATCCAAGCTGTTCAAGTTGCGCGACGCCGCAGATCTGTCCGCTCTTTCGGACCATCTCAACAACGATGTAATTGATTTCCTCCGGGAGTTTCTCGCGGAGTCTGACTCACAGGAATAACGATTGGTCCTCAAGAAGTTCCTCGACCCGTTCCGACTCCTCAAGGGTGAGGAGCGCGAGGGTATGGAAAACGCCAGCTCACGCAAGCCGCTGATTGTGGTCGGCCTCGCTAACCCGGGGGCGAAGTACCGCGGTACCCGTCATAACGTGGGAGCGATGTTGGTGGATGAACTCGCTCGCCGTGCTGGCGCACGCCTGGAGAACAAGGTTCGAGATACCGAACTCGTTGAGACAGAAATCGGTGAAGCCCCGGTGATCATCGCCAAGCCGATCACCTTCGTCAACGACAGCGGCAAGTCGGTCCGAAACATTCTGCGCAAGTTCAACACCGAGCCAGACCGGTTGCTCCTAGTTGTAGATGACATGGACCTCAATATCGGACGCCTCCGCCTCAGGGCGGGAGGAAGCTCCGGTGGACATAACGGCCTCAAGTCGGTCCAGCAATTGATCGGCACGGGTGAATTTCCGCGCCTTCGTATCGGAGTCGGCAGGCCACCAGCAGGCAGTGATCCAATCAAGCACGTTCTGGGGCGATTTCGCCCCGACGAGCGGCGGGTCATCGACGATGCCCTGAATCGGTCAGCCGATGCGGTAGAGGTAATTCAACGCGAGGGCCTAGACAAGGCGATGGAAATCTTCAACCGGCCTGCTTGAGGCGTAGTCGAAGGGGCCGATTGATTAAACCCAGCCTGAGGCTCTCGAAGGGCGGGGATGCAACAACGCCGATCCTTCGAGTACCTCATGACACGGTTGAGGTCACCTAAATACACGGTCCGGATGCCTTACACGGACAGCGCGCCCGCCGCGCTTACCCGATCGAGTCAAATCCCGTGTAGGGCCTAAGCACCTCTGGGATGGATACCGTCCCGTCCGCCTGCTGATAGTTTTCAAGGATGGCGATAACCATCCGAGGCAATGCCAACCCGGAGCCGTTCAGCGAGTGGACGAAGCCAGGTCCTTTGCCATCTTCGGGTCGGTACCGCGTGTTAGAACGTCGGCCCTGGAAATCTGTGCAGTCCGAGAGCGAACTGACCTCCAACCACTCCTGCGATCCCGGAGCCCACACCTCAAGGTCAAAGGTCTGTGCGGACTGGAAACTGATGTCGCCCGTCGCAAGCGCAAGCAATCGCCAAGGCAGTCCAAGCCGTTCACACAAATCGATCGCGTCCTCAATCATCGACTCAAGCACACCTTCTGAGTGCGCGGGGTCCACGAACTGGAACATCTCAACTTTTTCGAACTGGCGTACGCGCTTGATCCCGCGCGTATCTCGCCCTGCCGAAGACCGTTCCCTTCGGAAACAGGGCGTGTGAGCCACGTACTTAAGGGGCAATTGGCCCCCATCAATGATCTCACCGGCGTGCAGGTAATTTAGCGTCACCTCGGCCGTGGGGATTAGCCAGAGATCATCCTCTTCGTCGTGAAACATCGTGTCGGCAAACTTCGGCAAATTGCCTGAGGCCGTCATCGCCTCTGATCGGATCATAAACGGAGGTGCGATCTCTGTGTACTCGTTCTCACGCGTGTGCACATCCAGCATCCAGTCGGCTAGCGCCCGCTGAAGCGCCGCCCCCTTGCCCTTAAGAACGTAGAAGCGTGCGCCCGCCATATTGGCCCCGGCTGCGAGATCAAAGATCCCGGTGCGGTCTGCGAAATCCCAGTTAGGCTCCACCTCAAAGTCACGCTTCTCGGGAGCCAGGCCTTCTCGAACGACGACGTTCGCTTCCTCATTTGCACCAACAGGGACGGCGTCTTTAGGGAGGTTCGGGAGGACGATCAGGAGATCGTGCAACTTCTGCTGGATCGCTTCTTGATCCGCTTCGATGGCCTTGATCTGGTCGCCGACAGAACGCATCTCGGCGATCTGTTCCGGCGATGGCTTGCCGCCGGACTGGCCGATGCTCTTACTTACATCGTTACGCTTCGAGCGTAGTTCATCACCCTCATGGACCAGCGCACGTCGCTGTCCGGCCAGCTCGATCATCTCTTCTATCGGCGGGTCCTCGCCACGATCGATTAGCTTCTGTCGGACAAACTCCGGGTCGTTGATTATCTGTTCGATTGAAAGCATATGAGTCTCTTGATATCAGATTCCATGATCGGGTTTGAAATGCGGATTCCGGAGATACCCTCTTCTAGTCCCTGAGTTGAGGATAGAGGATGACCTCCCTGATAGACCTCTCGCCCGATATCAGCATGGCGAGACGGTCGACTCCAAGTCCAAGCCCGCCGGTGGGCGGCATGCCGTGCTCAACGGCGACGAGGAAGTCTTCATCCAGCCTGTCCATTTCATCATCGTCATGCTCGCGCCGTAGACGTTCCTGGTCCTCAAATCGCTGTCGCTGGTCTATCGGGTCATTCAGCTCCGTAAATGCGTTGCACAGTTCATGTCCACCGACGAAACCCTCGAACCGCTCGACGATGCCGTCCATCCCGGGCTTGCGCTTGGCGAGCGGCGACATCTCGACCGGGTAGTCGACCAGAAAGGCCGGCTGCATGAGGTGCGGTTCGACGTGGTCTGAGATCACCTTGTCCAGCAGGCGACCCCAGTTGGCGCCCGGCTCCACGTGGATGCCACGCTCACGCATGGCGGCAGAAAGCGACTCCACGTCATCCAGCTCAACGAAATCGATGCCGGAACGCTTTTTGACTTCTTCACGCAGATCAAGACGCGGCCACGGCGGTGTCAGGTCTATCGGCTCTCCGTCCTCTTCGGCCGGAGGTACGATTATCGATCCGGTGACGTCCTGGGCGATGGACGACACCATCTGTTCGACCATCTCCATAACATCGTTGTAGTCGGCGTACGCCTCGTAGCTTTCGATGGTCGTGAACTCCGGGTTGTGGTCCAGGTCAAAACCCTCATTCCGGAAGATCCGACCGATCTCACAGACCTTGTCGAAGCCACCGACGATCAACTTCTTGAGGTGCAGTTCAGTGGCGATACGAAGATACAGGTCTCGGTCAAGCGCATTGTGATGCGTGCCGAAGGGTCGCGCTGATGCGCCCGCCGGAACGGTGACCAACATCGGCGTCTCCACCTCTATGAACCCACGGTCGTGCATGAAGCGACGCATCGATGCCACCATGTCGGCCCGCATCTTTGCAATCTCCATGGACCGATCATTGGATATCAGGTCCAGATAGCGCTGCCTGAAACGCTTCTCGATGTCAGTCAGTCCAGCCCATTTGTCAGGGAGCGGCCGAATCGCCTTGGTGAGAACCGTGAGGGAATGGACCTCAATGCTTGGCTCACCACGTCGGGTCCGGAAGACCGGACCTTTTGCGCCAATGATGTCACCCAGGTCGAGATCGTCCAGCAAGGCGTAATCATCGCCCAGCACGTCCTTGCGGAGGTGAAGCTGAATCGTGCCGGAGGCGTCCTTGAGGTCGATAAAAGCGGCCTTACCCATCCCACGCCGCGCCATCATACGGCCGGCCAGAACCAGTGTTTCAGATTTAGCACCTTGACCCTGATCAGCCTCTGCGGAATCCAGAGTGGCCCTTGCGGCTGCACTGTCAGAGGTCGGCTTGAACCTGGCCGGGTAGGGGTCGATTCCCCTTCCCCGCAGTCGTTCAAGCTTGTCGAGGCGTGCCTGAATCAGGCGCTCTTCAGATACGGGCTGATCGGTAGTTTCTTCTGCACCGGGCATGGAAGGGCGGGCCTCAGCGACGCTCTCAGGCGCCGCGCTTGCGCGTAAAGGGGCAGAAGCCCCCTCGCTGGTTCGGAATCGGAACATTATCACATGGCGGTATGCCGATTTACCGAGTTGATTGCTGTCCATGAACAGCCAATGTTTGCTGAAAAGCGCCTTGGACGAGGCATCGTCTTGAACTCGATTGTCGAAAGGACAACTAAGGCATAGTGACACGCTGATTCTGCGCGGTAAGTATGTTTTGTCATCCTGAGCCCGGGGCGAAGAATCTCCTGGGATTCCGTGCGTCTGGTCGTTGCCCCGCAATGACTGCGCTCGCATCCTCGTTCTTTCTGCGGCCACGTGAGAGTCGAACAGACTGTCCCGCTCATGTGGGGTTAGCGTTAATTTGAGATTGACTGGGAGATTCCTGAATCAAGTTCAGGACAGGCTCTTCGCTTCCGGCTCAGGATGACAAGATTTTGTGCGCTGGGTTAGGCAGCGCAACTCCCAAACGATGTATTGCTGCGGGTCCCTCAGCTTCGGTCGGGATGATTTCGAGCCGCGTATCGCACGAACGGGTGGAACAAGCCCCGTCCCTACGGTGTTGATGGCAGGATGACGCCGCCCCGGTTTTCAAGCGGATCCTGAATCGAGATCAGGACGACTGGCTGCAGGAGTAGGTCGATTTTCCCACACGCGCCCACATTCAAATCCGGCCAAACTCGCACCACGTTTGCGTAGCGCTTGAAGCCGTCACATTTCCATAATCAGGGTTCCGTCATTTGAGACGGGTGCATTTCCTTTGTCGACCGATCAATAAGCAGAGCTACCGGAGGTTCCAATGAGGATCGGCGGTGGAAGCGCCGGTGGGCGAAGGGTTAGAGGGCGTGGGCAACGCCGAGGCGAGACCGGACTCCGTCCGACCTCGTCACGTGTGCGGCTGGCGATCTTTTCGATGCTCGGGCCGGGGGGCCTTAGCGGATTGAGTGTGCTTGATCTTTATGCCGGAACGGGTGCGATGGGGTTGGAGGCGCTCAGCAGGGGCGCATACTCGGCGATGTTCGTGGAACTAAACGAAAGGCGCTGTAGAGACATATCCGAGGCCGCGATCGAGCTTGGCTTTTCCGAGCAATCAACGGTCAGAAAAGGCCGATGTGAACGGGTCAGCACAACGCTGACCGGTAAGTTCGACATCGTGTTCATCGACCCGCCATATGCGGACGATCCATTTGCAGAGGTGATGCGCAACCTGGATGAGGCAGATGTCCTCAACCTGAAAGCCACCATCTTTGCGGAACACTCAATCAAAACGGAACTTGAAGACCGTTACGGCCGACTTGAGAAAACAGACAGCCGACGTTACGGCGATACAGCGATTTCAACGTACCGCCTGTTAGAGAACCAGTAGCGGTCACGACTACGGCGATCCGATCACACGAGTATTTGCCCGTTCACACGAGTAAATGCGAGTAACTGCCCGTAAATAAAGGAATCAGGAACATAACGAACAATCGGGTTAAAGCACTCTACGCCGGAACATTTGATCCGGTTACCGACGGCCATCTGGACATTGTCCGTCGGTCCGTTGAGTTATTTGACGAAATAGTTGTGGGTGTCTATGACCTGCCGCAAAAGTCGTTGATGTTCAACACCAAGGAACGACTGGACATGTTCCAACGTGCGCTGGAAGACATTCCTCAAGTAGTGATCACTGCTTACTCCGGCCTAACGGTGAGATATGCATCAGAGATCGGCGCTCTCGTCCTCGTAAGAGGTCTCCGAATTGGCGCCGATTACGAATACGAACGTGAAATGGCGCTGATGAACAGGGCGATGCAGCCAAATGTTGAGACGGTTTGCTTGATGAGCAGCCTTGAGCAACAGTTCATCAGTTCCAGCCGAATTAAAGAGATAGCAAAACTAGGAGCGGAGATAGATTCCTTCGTTCCTGCCCATGTGTCGGCGGCGGTGGCCGCCCGCATAGGCAACCAGTAGGAATTAACACAGCAGGGCCGGTGAACGGCCACAAGAACCGGTAGCGCACCCATGCGCCGCCGGCAGGGCAAAACAGGGGGCACTAATGTCTTTGGAACAACACTTGGAAGCACTTGAGTCACTCGTAGCAGGCGGCCGCGTACCGGCCACCTCACGGACCTTGATCAATCTCGACAAGTTCAACACGGCTATCGAGCAGCTTCGCTCCGAGTTGCCCGACGAGATGGACGAGGCACAGGCGATCATTCGCCAGAAGGAAAGCGTGATCAAGACGGCCGAAATCGAGGCCCGAAGAATCCGCGCTTACGCAGACGAAGAGGCCACCAACATTCGGCAGACTGCGGAAGAGAAGGCGACTATGGCGCTGGACACCGCATCCGAAAAGGCCTCACGGATGGTTCAGCTGACAGAAGTCACCGCAGAAGCATCACGGGTGGCCGCACAGATCATCTCAGGGGCCAAAGAGAGTGCTGCCGGGATCATCGAGAACGCCGAATCGACCGCAGCTCAGAGGACTGAAGAGTCTGAAAGCCGGATCGGCATGATGATGAACGATGCAGAAGCGGATGCTGGCAGCAGGCGTGATGGCGCAGATAAGTACGCCAGTGAAGTGCTATTCAACCTGGAAGAGCACGTCTCAGGCGTCCTGGGCAAGGTACGCGCCGGGCTGGACCTGCTTGAGTCCACAACTCCGGCAGAGACCACCGCAGTCCACTAGAGCTTCGCTTCCGGCTACGCTAGAAATTCTTACCAATGCAGGTGACCTGCTCTCCGAAATCGTGGACGGATTCAGACCGATATCAGGTGCCAAATCTCAGGCATTGATCACCTCTAGCCCACGACATTCTGTCGTTCTTCGTGCCGACCGTGACAGGCTGACGCAAGTAATGACCAACCTGCTCAGTAACGCCTCAAAGTACTCCGCCAAGGGAGAGTCAATCGGGATAACGGCACGACGGTGGGAGGATCGGGTCTGCTACTCAGTGTCCGACCACGGAATAGGAATATCGAAAAAGGACCGGAACTCTTTGTTCAGCCTGTTCTTCCGTGCCGATAACGAGGAGACACATCGCCAGAGCGATCGTTGATCTTCACGAAGGTAAGATCAAGGCCAGCTCAAATCCTGAAGGCGGAACGACGATCAGTTTCTACATCCCCGGAGCTCGTACCGGCAGCATAGACACCCAGCTTCAAGAACAGTTGATGGCCCGAGTCATCCCATGGTCTCTCATGGATGATCTGCCTCAGCAGGTATCCGGAGAGCAAAACCAAGATGAGGCAGCCAGTTAGGCCGCCTCATCTTGATGATTTGTCAGGTTTCCAAGTTCCCAGGTTGCCAGATTTAGAGCAGTCTATTTAACCGCCCGCACAGAGATGCTTCTTACCGCATCAGCCCATGCGTCTTTACTGTCAGAGGACGTCGGGACGCTTGTGACGACCTCGATGTCGGTAAACCCGGCAGCGGCCATCTGACCCAGGTACACGCCCTGGAGCTGTGCACCTGCGATGCAGCCGGTCCAGTTGCTTACGTCGACCTGTACGTCTAGCGGCAGCTCTTCCGTCACAACGATGTCGGACACATAGAGCCGACCGCCATCCCTGAGTACGCGATATGCCTCTGCGAACACGGCGTCTTTGTCGGCCGCCAGGTTGATAACGCAGTTGGAGATGATCGCGTCAACGGTGTTGTCCGGCTCGGGCAGGCTTTCGATCTGCGAGAGCTTGAACACAACGTTGTCGGCCTTAAGTGTGGCCGCGTTCTTCTGCGCAAGGTTGATCATAGCCGGCGTCATGTCTATGCCGATGACGTGGCCGGTGGGGCCGACCTGTTTTGCGGCAAGAAAGCAATCAATGCCGCCACCCGAGCCCATGTCGAGCACGGTCTCGCCGGCGTTTAGCTCGCCAATGGCTGTCGGATTTCCGCACCCTGCAGCCGCAGCCGCAGCCGCATCGGTCACCGAGTCAATCTCGTCGGCCGAATACAGGCGCTCTGCGTTAGGCGAGCAGCAGACCTCTGAATCCGAGGACGTCGGTCCGCAACATGCGCCGCCATCGTCCGGGATCGCTTGCAGGCCACGCTCGGCGACCAGCGTGTAGCGCTCCTGGATCTCGCTCCTGAGGTTGACCGGGTTGTCGGAGAGAAGCTCCGGCATCTCCGGGCTGGTTTTCGTGTTGCTGTTGTTCTCGGTCATTTTGTTTCCCTTAAGCCCAGACCTGCATCGCAGACCGACTATTCAGTTTCTCGTCGTTCATGAGCTTGGGCTCAAGAACCTTTGCGTTCGACACACACTGTTGGAGCCACGGCAACATCCTTGCCCATGCCCGGGCGGCAGCGGCATAAGCGGCCTCCCCTTTTGGTGTCAGGCTGCACACCTTGCGATCATGCGTCCCGCTGGAGTCGATGTCGCAGTCGATGTATCCACCTTCGAGAAGTATCTTCAGCGTCGGATAGATCATCGCGTCCGTCGGTTCGGCACCGGGGCAGCACTGGCCTATCGAGCGACGTAGCTCGTAGCCGTGCTGCGGCCGCTCACTGAGCGAGGCGAGCAGAAAAAACCGTGAAACGCTCTTGCGGTTCAGCATGTCCCAGTACTTCTCGTCTGTCAGGTCGCTGCCGGTTCCGGTCTTCCCCGTTGTTTCAGGCGCGGTCGCCATACCAAGGCTCCTTATGTATCTGATCGCTATATATAGGTTACTTAGTTATGAACATCTGTCAAGCGCAAAGATTACGACCCGAAGAACATCCGAACAGGTTCCAACGGTTCACACAGCTATAATCCCGGCACTCCCTGTTCCCACTTGATCGGTCGCCACTACCCGGCAGCCGCCTTCGGTGGAGCCCCTTCGTAACGCTCAAGGACTGCACAATGACTCAGCGCGCTTTTTCAGATAACGACCGCCCACTCCTCCTGGTCATCGACGGCCACGCCATGGTCTACCGGGCGTTTTTCTCGATTCCGGAGCGACTCAGCACGTCGACTGGACAGGACACCCGGGGCGCATACGGCTTCCTGACGACCTTCCTGAAGGTCGTACGCGACCACCACCCAACCCACGCCGCCGTAGCGTTCGACACGAGCGCGCCGACATTCAGGGATGACCGATACCCGGAATACAAGGCCGGTCGTCCGCCGATGCCGGACGAGTTGCGCCAGCAGTTCCCGCTGGTCAAACAGATCCTTGATTCGTTCAAGATCCCTTACTTTGAGAAGGATGGCTGGGAGGCGGACGACCTGATCGGAACGATGAGCCGGCTCGCCACCGAGGCCGATATGGACACGCTGATCGTGACCGGCGACCGGGACGAGTTGCAGCTCGTGTCGGACACGGTGAACGTGCTGATGTACTCCGGGTTCGGCAACACCAAGGTGTACGGAATAGATGAGTTCAAGGAGCGATACGCCGGGCTTATGCCGGACTCTCTTCCGGACGTAAAGGCCCTTCAGGGGGACCCATCTGACAACATCCCGGGCGTCCCCGGCGTCGGCGAGAAGGCCGCATTTGCGGTGCTCAGGGGTCGGGACCGGCTGGAGAAGGTGTACGAGGAGCTGGACGAGATCGAGGCGATGCCGACCGCCGAGTTACGAGGAGCAAAGCGGGTCCGCAGGCTGCTTGAAGAGAACGAGGACGTGGCTTATGAGGGTCGGTGGCTAACGACGATCTCGCAGGAAGCGCCGATGGACTTCAAGATGGAGGACACGCTCTTCTGGAACTATGACCGTGAAGAGGTAGCTACAACGCTTCTAGACCTCGAGTTCCGGGCGGTGTTGAGGCAGGTTCCCAACCCGGCGTTTATTAATCAGGAAGAGTCGGCGCAGGCCAGCGCAGCTAACTCGGTTCCAACTGGAGCCCCGGCTGCCTCTCCATCTAATGGTCAACAGCTAGGGCTGGGGTTTGGCGGGCCGACCGCAACAACGTCTGACGGGGGCACGCCACCTCTAAATACGGGCGATAGGGTGGACACGAACTACAGCACCGTTACGACTACCGCCGATCTAGAAGCCCTAATAAAGGAACTTTCGACCCTGGACGGATTCGCCTTCGATACGGAGACATCGGGCGTAAACCCGATGGAGGCCGATCTGGTTGGCGTTTCATTCTCCAATGCCGAGGGACGAGCGTGGTACGTGCCCGTAGGCCACTTCCCGCCGCCTGAGGTTGACCAGGAAGGTCAAGAAACCCCGCCTCAGGAGCAGATTCCGCTCGCCCAGGCGTTGGACGCCATGCGGCCGATGTTTGCCGACCCGGATATTCCCAAAACGGCACACAACGCCAACTTTGACGTGATGGTCATGAATCATGCCGGGCTTGAGGTGAACGGGGTCAATTTCGACACGATGATCGCGGCCGCGCTTACCGGCAGGCGTCAGATCGGTCTGAAGCAGCTTGCGCTAGATTTCTTCCAGGTCGAGATGACGCCGATCACGGCGCTGATCGGCACAGGTCGTAAGCAGATCACGATGGCCGCCGTCCCGATAGACAAGGCCGCACCGTACGCAGCGGCCGACGCCGATTTCACCTGGCGGCTGAAGCGGGACCTGAGCCCGCGGTTGGACGCAGACGAGGTTCGTCCGGTGTTCGAGGACATCGAGATTCCCCTGCTTCCCGTGATCGTCCGTATGCAGCAAGAAGGCGTGATGGTCGATACCGAGCAGCTTGATCGCTTCTCCGTCGAACTGGGCGTCGAACTAGACCGCCTCAAGGCGGACACGGACAACCTGCTGGGCGGCACCGAGATCAACATGAACTCCAGCCAGCAACTCGCGGCGGTGCTGTTCGATGAGTACGACGTCCCCAAGACCCGACGAAACAAGACGGGTTACTCGATGGACGCAGCGACGCTTGAAGGTCTGTTGGACAAAGAGGACCTGAACCCAAGCGCTTTTGAGTTGATCAAGAATGTTCTCAAGTTCCGGGAGCTTGGCAAGTTGAAGTCGACCTACGTCGATTCGCTGCCACGACTTGTGGTCCAGAGCACAAAACGGGTCCACACGAGCTTCAACCAGGTCGGGTCTGCTACGGGCCGACTTTCTAGCTCAGATCCCAATGTGCAAAACATTCCCGTTCGCACAGATCTTGGCAAGCGTGTGAGGCAGGCCTTCAAGGCGGACGGCGAGAACGGCTGGACGCTGCTCGCCGCCGACTACTCGCAGATCGAGCTACGCATCCTGGCCCACCTATCGCAGGAGCCGGGGCTGCTGGCGGCGTTCCGCGCCGGCGAGGACATCCACACGGCGACGGCAACGGCGATGTACGGCGCCGACTCGGACGATCCTACCGGGAATCGACGTATCGCCAAGATCCTGAACTTTGGCGTGATTTACGGGCTAGGCCCGATCGGCGTGGCGCGCCAGACCGACCTGACCCGTGCACAGGGCGCCGAGTTCATCGAGATGTATTTCTCCAAGTACCCCGGCCTTAAGGACTACATAGAGGGCGTCAAAGACAGCGCCCGTGTGAAGGGCTACGTGGAGACGATCACGGGACGACGACGACGGCTGCCGGACATAGCGACCGGTAATCAGATGGCTCGCGCCGCTTCCGAGCGGATGGCGGTGAATATGCCCATTCAGGGAACGTCGGCCGACATCATCAAGATCGCCATGGTCAATATCGATCAAGCGATACGAGACCGCGGCCTCAGGTCACGCATGATCATTCAGGTGCACGACGAGCTGATTTTTGAGGTGGCACCGGGTGAGCTGATGGAGGTCCAGGCAATGGTATCGGAGCTGATGCCGGCCGCTATGGAGCTGTCGGTTCCGCTAGACGTAGAAATCAAGACGGGTCCGACCTGGGGCGATATGGAGTAAATGCCTGAGCTACCTGAAATAGAGGCTCTTCGGCGGTATCTGCTTCGTGAGGGGCTTGTTGGCCGGACTGTTGTTGAGGTGGATGCTGATTGGCCGGGGGTTGAGGACACTGTCGACGGGGCGGGCGGGCTGTCTCCTCTTGTTGGTCGGCGTATTGAGGGGATTGAGCGTCGGGGTAAGCAGTTGATTTTGCCTTTGAGTGCGAGTGCGCCAGATGGGCGCAACCCCCTCACCTCAGCCCTCTCCCGCGTAGGGGAGAGGGGGCAAAATAATGGACCCGGCCAGGTCCTTGGATTGCATATGGGGATGACCGGGCGTCTTGGGGTTATGGCTCCTGATGAGGAGTCGTTTCGGTATCGGCGGTTGTCTCTGTTTTTCGATGACGAGCGGCGGTTGGAGCTGGATGACGTTCGTCGGTGGGCGATGGTTCGGCTTGAGGACGACGCCGAGGCGTTCACAGGCGGTATGGGACCAGACGCGCTGAATCCCGAGTTCACACCGGCCGAGTTCGTTGAACGCGTATCCGCAAAGCGTTCGCCCATCAAGTCGGTTCTGTTGGACCAGAAGGTGTTGGCCGGAGTTGGCAACATCTATGCCGACGAGGCTCTGCTCATGGTCGGCATAACGCCGTCACGACGCGCCGATCAGATATCAGTAACGCGGCTTGAGTCGCTGCACAACACCATCGTCGGCGTGCTCGAGAACGCGCTCTCCTTCATCGAGTCGCAGCCGGACGATCAGGGCCGTCCCTACGTGATTGACGCACAGGATGACCGCATGCAAATCACTCGCAAACCGGGCGCGCCATGCCCACAGTGCGAGGCAGCGTTAAAATCACGAAAGTTCGGCGGCAGGACGGCTTACTACTGCCCGTACTGCCAGCACTGAAGAGTCGCCCGGATAGCCGCACATCGCCCCCGGCGACATTTCGCCGCCGGAGCATTTCAGGGCAATTCGGCGCTTCAGGCGTGACGCCCGAGAGGCGCAGCCGGGGTGTGATAGATGTCTTTTCCAGAGACCTCTGGGACCCCTAATATTTCTGGCATCACAAGTACGTGCCTCAGGTCTGGGCGTAACGGCGTCATGCCAAATAACCGTTGTTCATGCTCCGGCATATCGCCCCACACCAAGGCCGCTACCAACACTCCAACTCCAATGAGGAATGTCGTGTAAAGAACCGCAAGGCTCATGGTCATGGTCATGGTCATGGCACACC
>Ga0302123_10001250_pt1 | contig 18152 bp, 13 predicted proteins | sample CB21_321_MG_FD_203109 | JGI IMG/M metagenome (GOLD analysis project Ga0302123, IMG submission 203109) | Marine microbial communities from Western Arctic Ocean, Canada - CB21_32.1 | ecosystem: Environmental > Aquatic > Marine > Oceanic | place: Canada: Western Arctic Ocean | collected 2017-09-28 | reverse complement strand
ATGGAACGGATGTTGACGCTGACGTTAGCGGGGAAGGTGCGGGCGTATACCTTCGACAGCTTGCGTAGGAGTAAGGTGACCGAGGGCAAGATCAAGGATCATCGCTACGTTGTGTTCTATGAACCAACCGCACTCACAACGATGGACACGCGGAACATCGCCGATTCGCGTGCGGTGGGGTCGGTGGGCGTCTTTTCGACGGAGCTTGATGGTGAGCGGATGGAGTTTGAATTTAGGAACGGCAAAATCTTGGACAAGGGTTCAAAGAGCACGTGGGATATTCTGGGGCAGGCGGTTGACGGTCCGCTTGAGGGCAAGCAGCTTGCGTCGCTTGAGCACGGCGTCTATTACGCGTTCGCTGTGTTGGCGTTCTATCCCAATGCGGAGTTGATCGGGGTACGTCCGGAGACGATCCAGGCGCCGGCGGGTGGTTTGGGAGAGCAACGTCAGCAGCCTAGAGTTGGGGGTCTGCCTTGATCGATGAATCCAAAGTAGGGTTGGTTGACTTAGGCGATTTGGTCATCGCAGGCTTGCGCCTGCGGCTCTGAGTTTCGGGGTTAGCTGTGGACGAGGCACCGAGATGGTGTGTGGGGCAGTAACTCCCTCCCTTGCGGTCGGGCCTCGGTTGGAGATGGGTCGCGGTGCTGGTTGGCTTCACTAGCGGAAATTCTGCACAACTACTGAACGTCGATGATGGCCTTGACGAGACCGGGGCGGCCGGGGAGGTTCTGAAATTGTGCGGGCACTTCGTCCAGGCCGAGGCGATGGGTGATCCAAGGTGTGGTATCGATCTTGCCATCTTCGATCAGGCCGATGATGCGTGGGAACTCGTGGCAACTGTTTCGGCTGGCGAGGACGGTGACTTCTTTGCGATGTAGTTGAGGGTCGTCAAACGAGATCCGTCCCTGGACCAGACCTACCAAGACGAGTCGGCCGCCTGGGGCGACGTAATCAAATGCCGCTTCCATGGCCTTGGGATTGCCTGTGACATCGAAGACCACGTCCGCCGGCTGACCATCGTACTCCGCGATGACATCAACCCCGAGGTTGCGGACGAAATCGCGACGCGATTCGTTGAGTTCGAGCACGCGCAGTGAGGGTCCGGCAAGTCGCGCAAACTGCATCACGCCAAGACCGATGGGGCCGGCTCCGACGATGAGAACGGTTTCCGTCGCCTTCACCTGGCTACGCGCAACGGCATGCGCGCCGATGCCGAGTGTCTCGACGAGCGCGAGTTGATCGAGTGACAGCTTTTCCGAACGATGGAGCAACTCGACGGGAACACTCAACAATGGACGCATGCCCCCATCGACGTGGACGCCGATGACCTTCAAGTCGGCACAGCAATTCGGCCGGTTCAGTTCACAGGCGCGGCAAACGCCGCAACTCATATACGGCTCAATCGCGCAGCGGTCCCCGGCCTTGATGCCCTGGCTGTTCGATGACGTCTCGATCACCTCAACGCCGAGTTCATGGCCCAAGACACGCGGATAGGTAAAGAACGGCTGACGCCCGGCGAAGGCATGCAGGTCGGTGCCGCAAATGCCGATGCTTCGGATCGCTACGAGGGCGTCGGCTTCGGAAGCGACGGGGGGCTCGACTTCGCGCTCACCGAATTCACCGGGCTTGTGGAGTACGATTTCTCTCATCCGCGTAACGGTCAAGTCTAACGAAGTTGCTTGCGTACCGCATCGAGAGCCTTCTGGGCTGTCTCACGCAGGGACTCGTCGTCGGATTTCGCAACCTGCTCCAGATAGCCGACGCCCGCTTCGATTCGTCCCAGGGCTAGCAGGGTGATGCCTAGGTTGCTGCGCGCCTTGAGAACGCCGGGATCGATGGCGAGCGTCTGCTGAAAAGCCTTCGCGGCCTCGGCGTAGTTTGCCTGTTGAAAATAGAGTGTTCCCAGGTTGAGGTGGGCGTCAGCGAAGAAGATATTGGCCTCCGCGGACTTGCGGAACGCTTGCTCGGCCTCGGGAAACTGCTGCATATCGATGTACGCGAGGCCCAGGTTGTTGTAAGAATCGGCGGAGTAGCCGTCGTCGAGTTCAATGGCTTTTTTCAAAAGCTCAGCCGCCTCGTCGGGCCTACCCATATCGGCCAGCAGATTTCCGAAGTTGTTGTACGCCTGCACGAATTCAGGGTCGAGTTCGATGACTTGCCGATAGCTCTTCTCCGCATCTTTGGTACGGCCTAGTTTGACTTGCATTTCGGCGAGCTCGAAGTATGGCTCAGGGTGATCAACGGCCGCTTGGCGCAGTGCCGACTGCAACTTCGAGACCGTCAGCGGGTCCGCGGTTTCTTTGGCGTGGCCGATCGCCCAATAGACGTCCTTCAGCGGACCCGACAGCTCGCTCTCATCGGGGAAGTGGACCAGGGAGCCAGCCTCCCAGTCCATATGCTCGTCGGCGTTCTCCTCAAGGGGCGCCAGCAGGTCGCCATCCGGCTTGGATCGCTGAATCAGATGGTCGGTCATCACGACCTTCACTACGTCTTTCGTACGTCGCGCCGGCATGTGGCATTGGACGCAGTTCGCCGACTGCGACGCGTGTTCGCCTTCGTGGCAGCCCTGGCAGACCTGCCGGTAGTGGGCGGCTCGCTCTTCGGGCTCGAGCGACTTGTGCGGGTCGTGGCAGGTGGTGCAAGTCATGTCACCAGACTGCTTGAAGCACTCCGATTTTTGAAGTCGGTAGGCAGCGCTCACGATCACGAAATCATCTTCGTGCCCGGCTCCCTCTTTGTAGTCGTAGTGAACGGCATAGTCAGTGAGCGGCTCGCCGGGACGGTATGAGTAGAACGGTCTTCCGAAACGACGAATCGACTTGGGTGTGCGGAACGGTGTTTCGAGATGGCATTGCATGCAAACATCGAGTTGCCGGTCGACGCTGAGCCGGGCCGGGTTGGTAACCGTGGTGCGCACGCGTTCAAGCGAGGTTGGAGCACTCGCCTCGCGGATGTGTTCCTCCCCGGGGCCATGGCAGCGTTGGCAATCGATGCCCATGGGGACCGCGCCGCGAAAACTTGGGTCGTGGTCCCATCCGGGGCGATCCGCTTTCATCGCACCCAGCGGATAGCCGTTGTGACAGAACATGCAACGGTTGGTGATGATGCGCGTGAAGCCGGCATGGTCGGGCTTGTCATAGCCAGGCACCAGACCCCAGCTCTTCTCTTGCGAATACCAACCAATCGGCAGAGCCACCATGCGCCCGTCGGGTGTTTGGTGAATGTAGCTGCGGGCACGCGCACCGGAGCCCATGACATGGGTGACCTGCTTCTCAAATTCGTGGACTTGGCGGCCCTGGGCGTCGAGCTGGTAGCGGCGGACGAAGAACTTGTCGTCGCGCTCCGTCATTTCATAGTGGCGCTGGGAAGGCTCGTGATAGTAGGTGTTGTTGTCGGTCCAGTCCTCGATCATCTTGTCGGGATCAGGGATATAGAAAGCCCGGCCCATCGTGGTCTTCTGCTGCTCGTCGTAGATCCCCTGGTGGCACGAACGGCAGGCGACGGCATCGATGTACCCAGCAGTTTTCTCGCTGTCCGCGCCAGAAAGGATAGTGGCGAGCAGCAAGAGCGGAAGGAGTCGTGTGCCGCGAGTCACTTTTCTAACAGCCTACTTTCTCAGCAGCCCCGCGAGGGCTTCGGCCAGAGTTTCGGCAACGAGCGTGTAGCCTTTGCGTGTGCAGTGGATGTTGTCAGCGAACAGATCTGTGTCCTTGCTAGCGCGAAACGCCGGAAGCAAATCCACCACCTTAACCTGCTCTTCGCGGCCGACGCGGCGGATGATCTCTTGCCGGTCAATCGACAACGGTTCGCCCATCTGGCTGCGAGCGGGCCACACCTGGAAGACGGTCTGACTTCCCTTCTCCCGGCACCAAGCGGCGATTAGTCGTAGCTGCTCGGCGAACTCTTCGTCGTTGAGACGTTGCCGATTGCCCGGTGTCGCCCGACGCCAGAGGCGCGTGAATCGCAAACTGCTGAAATCTCCGCTTCGTTCGGCGGCGAGCAGCTCTTCGTGTTCGGCGTCGCTGAGATGGTCCCAGATGCTGCGGCCGTTCGGCCAGAATGTGACGACGACGATATCGGGCGACGCTTGCAGTTGTTCGAGCAAGACGCGCCCTTGGAATATCGAATAGCCAGGGACACCGGCGTTGACCGCACGGATCGTGAGATCGTGCTTGCGGGCAAGTTGCTGTTGGGTGCGAGCCGGAAAGGTTTCATCGTCGTCGACCGGAATCCCGAATGTGCAGGAGTCACCGATGAAGAGAACGGTCTTTGTCGCATCACTCGCATCGGGTATGCGCCGCCGGCCCCACGCGTCGGTCGAAACCGTGAACGGATATTCTCGATCGGGAAGCTTTTCGGATGCCTTCACCTTCTTAAGGTTCTTGATGAGACGCCAGAACAGCTTCTCGTCGGGCTCGAACAACTGTTCGGTGCCGGGAAAAACGTCGAGATTGGTCACGAGAAAATCCCAGCGGGCATTTCCGGCGGCAGAGAGTGGAATCGCGGCGAGTCCGGAGATCAACGGAGCCACCGCGACACAGACCGACACGAGCGCGGCGCTGAGGAACGGAATACGCCGTTTCGAATCGCGTTGCGGCGGGGCTGATGTCATGGCGAAGCAGCGAGTTGCCGTAGGGCGGCCTGAGCGGCGGCGCGCATACCCGCGTCTCCATTGTCGAAAGCAAGCTGATAGTGCCGCTGTGCACGGGCTGTATCACCTTGATATGCCAGCAGTGACGCTAGGTTCATGTGCGCCGTCGCGTAGGTCGGGTCGAGCGCTACCGCTTTCTCCAACTCCGCGACGCCTTCATCAATACGGCCGAGATCGCCCAGCGTGGCGCCGATACCGGCATGGATCTTCGCAGACCCCGGCTCGCCGACAAGCGCCGCCTGATATTGCTCGAGCGCTTGCTCGGGTTTACCGCCGCGAGCTAACGCATCACCGAGGTTCGTGTGCAGAGTTGCGAGGGTAGAGTCACGGCTGTAGGCGCTACCTGGTATGAGTGGCGAACGCGACGTGGATTCGGTAAGGGCCTCCGCCTCGTCCCTGAGAGCCAGCGCCTGTTCGTATTTCGCGATGGCCCCGGCATAGTCCCCGCGGGAGGCCAACACTCCGCCCCAGTTATTGAAAACTTTCGACGATTCGGGGATCAGCTCCGCCGCTTTTCGATACTCGGCGACGGCGTCATCAAGACGGCCCTGCCTCCAGAGCGCGTTTCCATAGTTGTAGTGCGCATCGCCCACGCCCGGCACGGCGGTTGCGAGCGATTCCATCGCGGTGAGTTCACGGTCGGGGCTATTGATCTCGAACACGGCCAGCACGATGACGATGGCCGCGAGGTAGCCGGCCTGAATCATACCCTTCCGCGCGGACTGCATCCTCCGTACGGCCCGTTGCACCTGGGCTTTCGCCGTGGCGAGCTTGCCTTGTCCGGGCTCATCGGCGACTGGGATGTTGAGGCCCTCGCGGGTCTCAGGCTCCCGCATCTTCCAGATGAAGCCGTCGTAGTAGTAGTGCAATGCATTCGAGGTGAAGATGAGAGCGATGAGAACGCGGCCAACCATCTCGTCATTGATGTAGTTGGGCAATAGATTGAGACTGCCGTACCCGAAGATCAGCGCTGTATAGAGAATCGCAAGGCTCCAACGCGGCCGGAAGAGGAACTTCGTAAACGACCGGACCGAACCGTGCTTGTCGACGCGGTTGCGATTGAATACCCAGACAATACCGTAGTACTGGATGCAGTGGAAAGCCGACCAGACCGTAAATCCGACGAGGAATTCGTCGATGCCGACATAGAGATAGTAGGTCGCACCAAGGAAGATTCCCATGAGCGCGAGTTTCTTAAAGCTAACCGGCTTGCCCGTTCGCCAGAGGTTCGCGTGGTAGCCGACGTAGGCGAGCGTGATGATCGACGTGACAACCCAGAGCGTTGTCCGAATACCGCCGACCATGTCGGGCGAGAACAGCGGCAGTCCACTCTGATACGCCCGGCTGAGCATGTTGTGGGCGTAGTGCGGGCTGGCGGCGATGAGGGTGACGTACCACGAGATGGCAAAGGCCCAGTCGAGGTTTGAGGTCAGCTTCTCAACAGCGCCGGCCTTCGAATCGTAGATCCGCATGAAGCCGTAGTGCTGCATGAGGACGTGCCAGATGTCCCATGCCGCCACGAAGAGCAGTAGCCCGTGAAGATTGCGGCTATTGAACCACATCGCTGTCGCGAACAATAGCGGCGGTGCGAGCAGGAAACGCCACTTGAAGCGCTCGAAAAGCTCGTCGTCCCCATAGGCTCGGAGGAACGTTGGAAAGTGGTGTCCGAACGTGAAAAAGGCGAGTGAGAGAATCGCGATCTGCTCGGAACTCATCACGCCGCGCAGCGGCAGAAACGCCACGATGACAACCAGCGGCGCGCCGATGAATAGGAAGCTATCCCAGAAAGGAGAGATGATCCAGCCGGACGCGGCCTTCGCGGGTGCGCCGGACACGGCGGGAGCGAGCCTCTCCCCTCCTGCGCGGGCAGGCTTATTCGACTTCTTACCGGTCATCCGAAATACCCCCAGTCACGTCCCACCGTGCTGACCCGAGCAGTTCTATTGTATCCCTCGTCGCATGGTATGCGGGTTTGCACACGATCTCGCTAGGTCGTTTGTCTCATGGCGCCAAAGCGGCTTGCCCTCTACAATGCCAGGCAAGAAGAGGCCAGTCTTTGGGCTACATGAAATCGGTGACGCAAAAACGCTCCAATCGATGGGCACTCGGAACCACGGTCGTTGCCTGCGTAGCCGCCGCGGCTTGCGCCCCCGTGAGTCAGCTTGTGGACAACTGCAAGTTCCGCGCGCCGCGCTCGGTCACCATTGACGTAGCGGGGGCGCGGTCCGTTCGGGTCAAGGCTTTTTCAGGGGGGCTCAATATTCAGGGCAGCCCTGACCTGACCGAAGTGCGCGTCACGGGCTCGGCGTGCGCCGTTGAGGAACGATGGCTCGAAGACATTGACGTGAAGACTGAGCGGCGGGACGGCGAGTTGCTCATCGAAGCGGTCGCGCCGGCTGGGCGCGCTTGGGAAGGGACTGGCCGTCTCGATCTCGAAATCGAAGTACCGTCGTCTGTGCGGTTGGATATCGTCGACGGCTCTGGGGCGATGGAGGTCATGAACGTAGCCGCACTGCGTGTGGACGACGGAGCGGGACCACTCAGCATCTCGATGATCGCGGGAGATGTCGAGATCAAAGACGGTGGCGGTGATCTTGATATCGAGGATGTTCAAGGACACGTGAAGATTGAAGATGGGCGAGGAGACGTTACGATCCGCGACATCGGCGGCAGCGTCACGATGAGCGACCGCAACGGGGATATATCCGTCAAACGAGTCGGCGGTGACTTCACCCTTTCGAGCGACACCAACGGCTCCGTCAGCCACTCCGATGTGGCGGGCCGGGTCTCCGTCCCCGGCGAAAACTAATCGCGCGATTACTTAAAGTTCGTGTAGGGCCCGGCGTTGGTAAACTCGGTGGCGGCGAGACCCTCGGTGTCCCAGACAATCGCGCCGTTCCTCACGGTGAGGACACAGAAGAGCTTCTTGTCACCGATCATCTTGGCGCGACCCGAGTCAAGGAATCCGAACTTGCCTTCGCTCAGGCGAAAGACGGCAATGTCCGCCTCGGCGCCTTCGCTCAGCGTGCCCAACTCGGTCCGCCGAATCGCTTTGGCCGGGGCGACTGTCGTGCGTTCGATGATCTGCTCCAGGGTCAGGCCGAGGTTGAGGAACTTCGACATCGTCGTCGCCATGTTGGCGCGCGGCAGCATGATGCTGCGCTTGTGGATGTCGGTCGAGATCGTGTCCGGCAGAAAACCCTGCTTGAGCGCCGGGACGGCCTTGCGGTAGTAGAAGCTGCCGTTGCCGTGGCCGACGTCGAACAGGATGCCCTTCTTGCGCGCTTCCCACATGTAGGACTTGACCTTGTTGTTTTCGTCGAGCCAATCGAAGCGCCGGCTGTAAACGTGCGTGTGCATGTCGCCGGGACGCATATGCTCGAGCAATAACTCGCGATAGCCGCGACCTTCCTTTGGGCGGAAGTCGACCATGAGTACTGTGTTGCTTTTCTCAGCGGCCTGGCGCGCGTTGTCTACCGCGGTCCAATTCGCCGGCTCGTAGTGGGCGGTCTTGATGCCGACGATCGTGTCCGGGTACTTCTTCACCATCCGGACGGCGGCGTCGACGTCCATCTGCTTGGGGTCGTCTTCGACTTCGGGGCCGTACATGCCGGCGCCGACGATGTTGAGTAGCGCGAGCATGCGCGTCTTCGACTTGTCGATCGTTTCCGCCTTGAACTTCTCGAAGCCTTTGTGGCCTGAGCTGCCCGCGTCGACGGCCGTCGTCACACCGTTAGTCAGCGTATGATGGTCCGGCTGCAGATTCAGGTCGGCCCCGTAGGCATCGAAGTGGGTGTGCAGATCAATCAGGCCCGGCGTGACGTAGAACTCGCTGAGGTCGATCACCTTCTTCGCGTGCGACGCGGGGATGTCCTTACCCACCTTGTGAATCTTGTTGCCGATGATCGCGATGTCAAAACGACCGTTGCGTTCATTGTGCGGATCGATCACGTGCCCGTTCTTGAACAGGATGTCAATGATCTCTTGTGCAGCGAGAGGCGAACCGGCCAGACACAGCACAAGCCCTATGGCGATGACGGAACTTCGGATCTGTCTATCCATGGATTGAAACTCTGTACTTAGGTCAGACTGACGATGCACTCTCTTTGATGATTTCCTTGATGCGCTCGGCAATGATCGATTCTTCGCCGGCTTGCAGCAAGTACGGAAACAGGCCAAGGCCCTTCCACGGAGGATTGAACCGCCGCATATCAGAAGCTTCAATCGACGGGCTCCCTTCGCGGAGCCTCTTCGTCATGTCGGTGAGGGACAGGCCGAGTTTCTCTTCATCCCATTGGACAGATAATCGCGGTGAATGGCTGAAGTCGTTGTTCGGGATGAACTCCGTGTAGACCGTCGGCAGACCTTGCAGGCCCTCCGCGATGCGGTTCAGCTTGGCGTACCACTCGCGCCGCTCCGCCGCATGATCTTTGCGGAGGTAGAGTTCGAGCGCGGCGAGCATACCGACGATCTCTTCCTTACCGACCTTCGCGATACGGGGGAGGTAGTTATTCGGCGCCGCATTGGCGTAGGCCTTGCGTATCCATTCTTTCTTGCCCATCAGGATGCCGGCGCATTGCGGGCCTCGCATATTCTTGCCGCCGCTGAAGGCCACCATGTCGGCGCCCATCTTGACGAACTTGCTGAGGTTTTCGACCGGCGGAACCTCCGCCGCCGCATCCAGGATCACCGGCAGCTTGTGCTTGTGGGCGATCTTGATGTATTCCTCCAGTTCGACCTTGTGGCCAAGTACGTGGTGGCTGCGGACGAATGCGAAAGCGGCGGTTTTCTCGTTGACCGTCTTTGCGATGTCATCGGCCGTTTCGACATCGATGAGCTTCGCGCCAACCATGCGAAAGGCGTGATCGTAGGCGGTGTGGTGGATCTTCTGGATGATGACTTCATCCTTCATGCCCGTCAGGTCGGGCAGCCGCTTCATCTTCTCGCGGTCGTCGCCGGCCGTCACCGCACAGGTCGACAGGCACAGCCCGCAAGACGCTCCGGCGGTAACGAACGCATCCTCGGCGCCAACGAGTTCGGCGATGCGAGCGCCGGCCTTCTCCTGCAGTTCGTGAATGCGTACGAAATTCCGCGAAGCCTCGTGCATCGCCGCTTGCACTTCCGGTTGCATCAGCGTGCCGCTGAAGGTCGTGATGGTACCGACGGCGTTGATGAACGTACGCACCCCGAGACGTTCATAGACGCTCGCGGACTCGAAGACACGCGGGGCGCTCGCGGCAACGGCCATGGAAGCAGCGGCGGGGAGCGCCGCTCCGGCCTGTACGAAGTTGCGGCGTGAGAAGCTCTTGCTCATGATGTGACTCCTTGGGTCGTTGTTGACCTCTACGCTCTCTTCGCGGCCGCCAATAGAATCTCGCGCATCCGCATACCAACGATGCGTTCTTCACCGGGGAATAGGTTGTAGGACGCAAGCTCCAAGCCGGTGTCCTTGTTGTTGACGTCGATACGCGGTTCGCCGTCCTGCAATTTCTTGAAGCATTCAGCGTAGGTGAGACCGACTTTCCGCTGATCCCACTTCACTCGGAGGTACGGAAGCGGATGCCCGCCCGGCCCGGGGATGTATACCTCTGTATCGATCGAGGGCACCTCGTTCACCATCGTGGCGATGCGTTCCATGAAGCCACGCCACTGCACCTGATCGTGATCGTGGTCGCGCTTGTGGTAGATCTCGACCGCCTTGAGCAGGCCCATGATCTCTTCTTTGCCGACCTTCATCGTGCGGCCGATCGTGTCGCTGTGCGGATTGTTGTTCTTGTGGGCGGCCTCGATTAGTTTCTTGCGGCCGATCAACAAACCCGAGGCTTGCGGTCCGCGCATACCCTTGCCGCCGCTGAAGCCGACGAGATCGAAACCCTCGCCGAGAATAGCGGTCAGGTTCGTCGCCGGAGGCAATTCCGCCGCGGCGTCATTGAATACGGGGACGTTGTGACGCTTGCCCGCCGCAATGAAATGGTTGCGGTTGATCTTGCCGCGGTGCTCGAAGATGTGCACAAAGAACAGCATCGCCGTCTTCTCGTTGATGGCCTTCTCGAGTTCCTCGGGCGTTTCCACCTCAATGATCTTTCCGCCGGCGGCGCGCGCCGCGTGGTCGAAGCCCATACGATGGCTCTTCACCATGATGACTTCGTTCTTCATGCCCGCCGTGTCGGGGAGGAGGCGCACCTTGTCCGGATCGCCCTCGGTGATGCAGGCAGCCGTCGCCAGCGTAATCGCACTCGCCGCGCCACAACTTACCATCGCGGCCTCGGCGCCGATCATCTTGGCAATGCGCTCGCCGACAGCAAGTTGCAAATCGATGAGAGGCACAAAGTAGCGGGACGCTTCCGCCATGGCGTCGCGAACCTCGGCGGACATGACAGAACCGGTGAGTGTTGTGTACGTTCCGGCGGCGTTGATCAGCGGGCGCACCCCGAGGGCGCGGTAGCTCTCACCGTGTTTGTCAGCTAGATACGCGCCGTAGAGGTTGTTAGGACGCAACGAACCTACAGTGGATGCAAGTCCGGCGGCTAGTAGAAACTTGCGGCGGTCCCATGAAGTGCGAAAACGATTCATGATTTAATGCCTCGGTGAAGCGGTGGGAAATACACCGTCCGAGCGGGATCACCGACAGGACGGGTCGCCGGTATTGTAGCACCCAGTTACGGGTTTCCCGGGGCCTGAAGACCGCAGAAATTGACGGCCGCGAGCGCATAAACCTGGGCACAGTGCGTCAACTGGGCAATCGAAACCTGCTCGTGGTCGGAGTGCGCCGTCTGGTGCGCAGGGCCGTAGTAGACCGTCTTGACACCTCCATCGTTGTCGTAGAGGTTGGCGTCGCCGACTAGGCCCATGCCGATGATCTCCGGCGGCTTGCCGGACACCGCCTCGGCCGCACCGGTGAGCGCTTCGACGAGCGCATGGTCCGCGGGCGTCTCGAAGGGTTCGCGCTCACCCTCGATCGAGTAGCTCCAGTGCAGGCCCGACTGTTTGGAGTAGCGATCGCAGATTTCCTGGAACTCAGCGCGGATGTCAGTGAGCGTGATGCCGGGTGTCCAACGCCGCGTGCCCGTGATATTGAACGAGGCGGGCAGCCGGTTCATATAGTCGCCGCCGTGGACCATCCCGACGTTGTAAAGCTGCCGTCCGCAAAGGGGGTGGGCGGGTTGCTTCTTGAAAGCCTCCTCACGCTCTTGCAACTCGGTCAACAGTTTGCCCACCCAATACGCCGGATTGGTGTCGTAAGGAACCTTGATCGTGTGAATGGGACCGCGGTCGTCTTTGATCTCAATGTTGAAGATGGCGGAGCCCAGACTCGCCGACCAGATCGCGCAGGGACCTTCGACGATGATGATCGCGTCGGCTGGAACCCTGCGGGAAAGCAGATGCTCGATCAAGCGCTTCGGGCCTTCCTTCTTGCCTTCGGGCGCTTCGTGTCCGATGACGCCGGTGAGCCACAAATCGCCCGCCAGTTCGATGTCGGCCTTCTTCAAGGCCGAAGCGGCGTGGACCATCGCCACGAGACCGCCCTTCATGTCTTCGGTGCCGCGGCCGATGATCCAATCGCCATCGCGGCTGGGCGGGGTGCTGTTGCCGATGGGAATGGTGTCGGTGTGTCCGTTGAAGGCCAACACCTGTCCGCCACCCGTCCCTTCGATGCGTGCATAGACATTGGGACGGCCGGGCTCCACGTCGTCCATCGCAACCTCGAAGCCCTCACGCTTGATCAACTCGGCTAAGAAGTCGCTTCCTGGACCCTCCGAGCAGGTCTCGCTCTTGACTTCCACGAACGCAAGCGTGTCGCGGGCAATGGCTTCGGAATCGATGTGTTGGAGGATGTCGTTAGGGTTCATTCGTTTGTGTCTATTCAGGAGGCACTTGATACGCCTCTACGTTGCGAAGGTGAAAATGTTTGCCGTTTGAGAAGCTACCACGCCAGCGGACGTAGCGCACTTCGACGGTGTCGAAGACATCCGTCTGGGTGGCGCGCCATGGGCCGTGGGTGCGGTCGGCAATAGAGAACCATTCTCGCCCATCGAGCGAACCCTCGACCATGTAGTGCGCGTACGGCGCCGGGCCGCGGTGCCAATCCGGGCTATCGAAATCGATGAATGGCGGCAAGTCGTAGCGTAGCGCGTGGAGTTTGACCGGCCTCTCCCAGGAGAGGAGTGTCGGCTCGACCGCCGCGATACCGGCTATGTTGTCGTCCGACTTGAGGCTTCGAGCCGTCTCAAGGTAGTGGCGGACGATTCGCCGATAGATCTCGTGGTAGCGCGTATTGGCGGGATCACCGAGGATATTGGGGAAGTTCTCGCCGGTGATCATCGCCAGTCGCAGGTTCTTGTGAGCAGCCAACCCGACGCGGTGGATCGGTGTGTCGTCGAAGGCATCAATGCCGAACTCACGGCCGACGGGTTCGGCATCGAGGGAGCGGATCAGCACGTCCCAGGCGTGCGGCTCATACGGGACGTCCACTTCCCCGCCCCATTGGCCCGGCACTCGGTCTCCGGGCCTTAGACCCATGTCGGCGAGAATCGGATGCGATGCGTCGGCGATGACCGCCGGACTGCCCGGCACCCAATATTCGACGGTGTTGTGGAACGGGTTGAGGTAGTCGATTGCATCGCCGGTGTCGGGATTCACGATCGGGGTATCCGCGGCGGCATCAGCTGGCAATAGGTTCGGTGCGCGGAACTCGCTCGGCTGATCGCTCATGTGCGCCCACAAATGTCCACGCTGCCAGATGTAGCGCGGCTCTTCGAGGCTCGGCAAATACTCAACGAGGACCGCGAACGAGTCGCCACCGTGTACGAACACCGCCCCGCCCCGGCCCATGTATTCGGTGAAGCGCCGGTAACTTTCGACCGTCGTGAACTCGCAATGACTGCCGATGATGACCAGTTTGTAGTCATCGAGAGAGACACGTCGCAGGGCCACGTCTTGCTGTGTGGCATAGTCAACCGTGAACCCGTCATCGCGGCTTTGGTTGTCGACAAAGCGATAGTGGTGAAGGTCGTTGTAGCGCCCGTAGAGACTGTAGTAGAAGTGATTGAGCCTCCGGCGGCGGCTGCTCATGACTGTGGGCGAATAGCCCACGCTGTCGTCGTAGCCGGTGCGCCAACCGTGAAAGTCGTGGCCGCCGTTCGTGGAGTAGGCATTCCACATGTCGGTCGGTGCGACGAACAGTACGTCGCCGCTCGGTTGCGGGGCGCGCACGAACACATTGGTGAGCTTTTCGTCGAGGTTGATATCCGCTGGATCGACTTGGGCGCCTGCCGGGACGAGAATCAAGCGATAGAGGCTGGATGCCCATTCGCCGACATCGACGCCGAGGTGCGTTACCGGCAGATCGTACTCGAAGGCGACGCGAGCCGTTTCCGTACGGGCAAGCTCGTCGATGATCACGAGTTCCATCGGCTTGCCTGCATCGTCCGGTCCGGGAACGATGTTGACTTGCTGCCGCTCGCCGGGAGCCCAACTCATGTCCACCGCTGTGAAGATCGGAAACAGATTACTCGGTAGCGTCGGGTCGGTCTTGCTGCGCAGTTGATACCACTCGGCCCACCAGAAGCGTTCGTCCGCCGGTCGGTAGGCAAAGAAGGTGATGGCCATGTCGGGATGGCCGGTGGTGGTCATCAACTGAAACGTCGAGACGCCGCTGAAGCGCGAATGCCCACGCCGGGCGTGCCGTGACGGTTCGGCGCCTGCAAGCTGCGTCCCGATGACGACGTTGGCGTGGCGATGATAGAAGAGCGTGCCCCAGTTCGTGAACAGGTTGTCGGGGACCGTGTGGGTCGGCAGATAGAGCGGAAGGCCCTGCAATGCGCCCGCATCGAGCGTCATGGATTCGTTGTATCCCTGGGACAGCGTCCACGAAACCTTGACCTGCTCGCCCCGCAATGGTGATCCGGGGGCCTGGCGGATCGTATAAAGGTCGATGCTTCCCTGCCGTTCTTGGGTCAGTTGGAGTTCCACCGGAATGGTGTCCACCTTCAATGGCAGAACGTTGCCCTGCTTCGGGCCCGCCGGACGGACGCTCTCGTTCGCGACAAGGAAACCGATGCGGGGCGCGTCATCGCTGAGGATCGGTTGCTCATCAACAGGCGCGGTACCCAGCAGTTCCTGGAAGAAGTTCTTCGGGCTCTGCGCCACGAGCGAGGGCGTCACTAATATCAACGCCCAGGCAATGGCAAAACGGGTGGGATACGTCATCAATCTGATTCCTAAACGGCCGTGCTATCCGATGCGGTATTTGTCGACGGCGTCTTCGTCGAGTGTAATGCCGAGACCGGGCTTCTTCGGCACCTGGTAGAAGCCTTCCTTCATTTCAAACGGCTCAACGACGAAGTCATCCTCAAGCATGTGCGTGACGCTGATTGTGTACTCGATACCGGGGAACGCCGCCGCTTGGTGTGCCTGGAAAACCTGGTTGATGCCGCAGCGCGTGCTGTGTTCGACCCATAGCGGAACGCCTGTGACCTCGGCCATCAAGGCGCGCTGGATCAAAGTCTGTCCCATCGGGAAACCGACGACGATGGCGTCGAGCAAGCCTTCTCGGATGTAGGGCATGGGATCTGACGGCATGTGCTCCGTAACCGAAAGGCCGACTTTGCCCTTCAATTGCCGGTAGCCGTCGAGCAACTCGCGCCGGATCGGCGACTCGATCGCGAAGTAGTTGTGAAGCTTCTCCAGCCGCCGGCAGATGGATATCGTCCGCCCGACCGAGCCCCACCATGCGTTGGCGTCCACCCACACGCGCATATCCTTCGAGATCGCGCCGCAAATCGCCTCAGCCTGCTCAACGGGATCTTCCCAAGGGCGTGCTTTGACCTTGTGGACCTTGTACCCACGGCTCTCGGCGACCTTCGCTTCCGACGCCATCAGGTCGGGCTTGAAACATTGGCTCCACCACGTTTGGACGATGCGCTGCTTCGGGTTACGCGCGAATAACCGCGAGACGGGAAGCTCCAGCGCCTGACCCACAATGTCGCAGACCGGAACGAGCAGGGCCCGGATCGAGTCGTCAAATAGGTACTCCCACGGTGATCGGCCGACCATCTGCTCGGCAATCGCTTTCGTTCGTGCCGGGCTCAGCATCGAATCGCCAATGCCGACGATACCGGCGTCCGTCGTGAGCTTTACGAGGACCGGCTCGTGATGCGTCTGAAAGCGGTTCTGCATGAACCAACTGTGCTGCCAGGCTTCCCGGACGCGAACATCCATCGGCACCCGTAACGGGATGACCTCGTAGCCGCTGATACGTAGGTCCGCCGCGCCGTTCTGGGCGGCTGCTAGCAGACTCCCTGCGGATGAACCCACGCCGGCGACGGTGAGCGATTGTATGAGTTCCCTACGGTTTGGTTTCGACATGCTGACTATGCGCGGCGGTACTTGTCGACGGCCTCGTCATCGAAGTGCACTCCCAGGCCGGGCTTGGTCGGGACTTCGTATCGGCCGTTCTTCATCTCGAAGGGCTCGGCCATCAAGTCGTCTTGGGTCACGTGTGTGATGCTGATGGCGAACTCGATACCCGGAAACGCCGCCGTCTGGTGGGCCTGAAAGACCTGCGAAACGCCGGTGAAGATGCTGTGCTCGATCCACAACGGCACACCGGTGGCCTCGGCCATCAGCGCGCGCTGCATGGTCGTCTTACCGATTGGTCCGCCGACCACCAATGCGTCCAGCAAGCCCTCGCGGATAAACGGCATCGGGTCAGAGGGAAGATGTTCGGCAAGCTTCAGCGGAAAGCGATCTTTGAGCTGGCGATAGTGGTCGATGCTTTGCCTGTGGCAGGGTGATTCGATCGCAAAGTATCGGTGAAACGGCTTAGGCGCTCGGCAAGCTCAATCGCCCGTCCCACGGAGTACCACGTCCAGTTCGCGTCGGCCCAGATGCGGAATCCCGGCGGAACAGCGGATGTGATCGCTTCGGCCTGCTCGACGGGATCTTCAAACGGCCGCGCCTTCACCTTGTGGACCCGGTAGCCTAGTTCGTAGCCGAGCTTCGCCTCCGACGCCATCACATCCGGCGGCAAGCATTGGCTCCACCAGGTTTGAACGATGCGCCTCTTCGGTTTGTTTCCGAAGAGCCGCGAAACCGGCATCCCCGAGGCTTGGCCGATCAGGTCGTAGACGGCCATCAATACACCGCCGAGACGATCGTCCAGCAGGAACTCCCAGGGAGAACGCCCGACGAGCCGCTTACACATCGCTTCCGCGCGTGGAACGCTCCCTAGCGAGTCCTCTACATTGAGCAGCGCGTCGCCGACACCCACCAAACCTTCGTCGGTGTAGAGCTTCACCAGCGTGGAATCGTAGTAGTCCCGGAAAATACCTTGCTTCCGATAGGCGGCCGCAAATACGTCGCGAATCCTCTCGTGCATGGGTACCCGGACAGGGATGACCTCGTACCGGGTGATACGCTGTCCGGCAGCCGAAGCGGGCGTTGCCGCGTTCGCGTGCCCGAGCGCCGCGGATACGGCGCCAAGCCCCGCAATGGATGGAATCGCGCGAAGAGCATCGCGGCGAGTGAACCTACGCATAGTCTACAAAGGATGACGGCTCAGCGCCGAGCTGTCAATCGCAAGCCCCGCTTGCGCTGGGATTGCAGCCGCATAATGGCCTCGCACGCAAGGTGTTCCCCTTTCGCGTCCGGAGCCCAGCATGATCCGTTGATAGCGGTACAGCACTTCCTCGTTCCGTCCCTAGCCCTCAAGGAGCGCGGCCACATTGAAATGAGCGGTTGCAATACGTGGTTGGACCTTGAGGACGCCGGCACAGTTGACAGGGATAGGCCGTGAGCAGCCCCCGCTACAAAAACAAAACGGGCCGACCCGAAGGTCGGCCCGCTGGTTAAAGGTTATCGAAATTCTTAGAAGAAGAACTTCAGAGCAAACTGCTGAATCCGCATCGGCGTATTGGTACGGCGGATTTCACCGTTACGTGAGCCGTCCGGCGTCAACTGGTTCGTGTTGGAGAAGCCGATTCCGCCCGGCGAGCCAAAGTACGGCGTGTTCAGAGCGTTGAACAACTCCCAACGGAACTGAACCTTCATGGTTTCGGTGATCGCGAAGTTCTTGAAGAAACCGAAGTCCGCGTTGACCTGCCCCGGCGCATCGATATTGTTGTAGCCGTTGTTACCGAAGTGACAAAGGTCCTGACGGTCCGGAATGTCGCACGTGACCCGCTGGAATGCCTGCGGGTTGTACCACAACTTCCGTGTCGGGTTGCCCAACTGAGCCGTACCAACGAGGTCAGGTCGAATGTTGGAATCAGTAACGTTCAAGTCGTTCCGCGGATTGACAATCGTTAATGGGAAGCCGGAACGCAACGAGATGATGCCATTGGACTGCCAGCCGCCAAGGATGTGCTTGATCGGCCCGGACAGGTTCTGTCCCGGCATCTCCCACACGAAGTGGCCTACCATGTTGTGCTGCTGATCGAAGCGGAAACGGCCGCGATCGCAGGACAGGCAATTGCGCGGGTTCTGGAATTGGGCGCCTTCC
>Ga0302123_10001249_pt1 | contig 18158 bp, 13 predicted proteins | sample CB21_321_MG_FD_203109 | JGI IMG/M metagenome (GOLD analysis project Ga0302123, IMG submission 203109) | Marine microbial communities from Western Arctic Ocean, Canada - CB21_32.1 | ecosystem: Environmental > Aquatic > Marine > Oceanic | place: Canada: Western Arctic Ocean | collected 2017-09-28 | reverse complement strand
CTCGCTTATGAACAGCAAAGGCCTGTCGTTTTCCAGGCCGTTACCCAGTAGAAGTGGTGCCGAGGAAGGGACTCGAACCCTTACGCCACTTTCGTGGCAGCGGATTTTAAGTCCGCGGCGTCTGCCATTCCGCCACCTCGGCATGGGTGTGCGGCTCGCCAGGAAGTATAGGCGCACGAAGGCCATCAACTACCGTGCCGCGGCTGGTTTGGCCGAGGAACCGCGGTCGTCAGCGGGGTCGTCTACAATGGCGCGAACCCCCGCCCGGAGCCGCCATGAAGGTCGACCTGCGAACGCCACCTTCCCACCCCGTCGCCGAGATGGTGGCGTTCGCCCAGCGCTGCGAGGAGGCGGGCTTCCACGGCTGTGGTTTCAACGACTCTCAGCTCTACTTCCGTGACAACTACGTGGTCTCCGCGCAGGTGCTGGCGAACACCGAGCACCTGGTGGTCCACCCCGCGCTGACCTGCCCGGGGCCGCGGCACACCTCGGTCATCGCCTCGGCTGCCAAGACAGTTCAAGAGTTCGGGCCTGGCCGCTACGAGCTCTGGCTGGGACGAGGCGATGCCTCGGCGTCGACCATCGGCCACGCGGCGCTGACGCTGTCCGAGACCCGACAGGCCATCAGCGAGATCAAGCGGACCATGGCCGGCGAGTGGGGCGTTTGGGGAGACCCGCACGTCCATCTGCATCATAGCGATGGACCACTCGTCCCCGTGTTCCTCGCGGGCCGAGGGCCCAAGGTCATCGGCATCGCCGGCGAGCTGTGCGACGGCGTGCTGTTGGCGGTTGAGCCCAACGCTGAGTCCATCGCCGAGGCTAAGGGCTGGCTAGCTGATGGCGCCGCCAAGGCCGGGCGCAACCTTGCCGACGTTGAGGTAGTGCTGGAGGTGCAGACGATGATCCGCGAGACGCGGCGGTTGGCCCACCGCACGCACGCCCCCAAGCTGCTGCCCAACCTCGTGCGGGACGACTCCCAAGCGTGGCTGGTGAAGCGGGGCATCGACTACGACCTCGCGCCGATCAAAGCGAGGCTCCGCGAAGGCTGGGAGCAGATGCAGAGGCTCGCGCCGTCCGCGACTCATCCCTACGACTGGAGCGCCGCCGAAGACATCGCAGACGCCGCCATTCCTGAGGAACTGCAGGCGGTGGCGGGAGACACCATGGCGGTGCTGGGAGACCCGGACTACGTGGCAGCCCGGTACCTCGAGTTCCAGGCCCTGGGCATCGGCCGCATCTATATGTACGCCAATCTGTCGTTCCGGTGGCCGGAGGACGAGAGACGCGCGTTCCAAGAGGTAATCGGCCCGGCACTGGCCCGGGGTGCGAGTGCAGAAGCGGGCTAGGGGACGAGTTCCGGTGACCACACTTGCCCGCTGCGCCTCGCCTGGACGGCCCATGGCCGGGCGTGCGATAACGGTGCGGTGACGACCGAACCGAACCCATATCGTGACCTCCCCAGCGTCGACAAGGTGCTGGCTGAGCCCGCGCTGGCCGCGCTGCTGGCCGAGTATTCTCACGGCTTCGTCGCCGGCGCGGTCCGCGAGCAGCTCGCTGAAGCGCGCGCAGCGCTGGGCACTGGGAGCGGGGTACCGACAGCAGAGACCGTGGCCCTGAGCGTCGCAGCCCGCCGCATCCGCGCGTGGCGAGCCTGGCCTACGCCTGTCATCAACGCCACCGGCGTCGTGCTCCACACCAACCTCGGCCGCGCGCCGCTCTCCGAGGCGAGCATCCGCGCCGCGGAGTCGTCCGGCGCCTACTCGGACCTCGAGCTGGACCTGGACGACGGCAAGCGGAGCACGCGACACCGAGTGTTGGCCGGGCTCCTTTGCGAGCTCACCGGCGCCGAGGACGCCATTGTCGTCAACAATAACGCTGGGGCCATGCTGCTCGGTGTGGCGGCCATCGCCAACGGCAAAGAGGTCGTCGTTGCCCGCGGCGAGGCCAGCGAGATCGGCGGTGGCTTTCGCATCCCTGACGTACTACGGCAGAGCGGTGCGCGGCTGGTCGAGGTGGGAACAGTCAACCGGACGTACGCGAGCGACTACGACGAGGCGGTGACTGCTGATACAGCGGCCCTGCTCGCGGTCCACCGAAGCAACTTCCAAGTCATCGGATTCACGTACGAGCCGTCCGTTGCAGAAGTGGCGGCCGTCGCCAAGAACAAGGGCGTGCCCCTGTTGCATGACCTCGGTAGCGGCGCGCTGATCGACACCGCGCCCTTCGGACTGGCCCACGAGTGGACGCCACAGCAGAGCATCGCGGCGGGCGCCGGGCTGGTGTTCATTTCCGGGGACAAGCTCTTGGGCGGCCCCCAAGCAGGCATCGTCGTCGGCGAACGAGAGCTCGTGGCGAGGCTGGCGCGGCACCCGCTCGCGCGACCGCTGCGGGCCGACAAGCTGACGCTTGCGGCGTTGCACGCCACGCTGTTGCACTACCTTCGCGGCGAGGCAGCCGAGGCGGTGCCCATCTGGCGCATGATCGCGGCGACGCTCGACGAAATAGAAGCGCGTGCGCGAGCGGTCACCAAGGCGGTCGGGGCGCAGGCTAGCGTTACGACCGGCGAATCGACGGTCGGCGGCGGCAGCCTCCCTGGGGACATGCTGCCGACGTGGCTTGTGAGCTTGGATCCGTCGGGCATCGACGGCGGCGCCGACGAACTGGCGCGCACGTTGCGCACGGGCGAGCCAGCGGTGATGGCGCGAATCGAAAACGACCGCGTGCTGCTCGATGTGAGAACCGTGCTGCCCGCGCAGGACGCCGCGCTCGCACCGGCCATTCGCGCAGCGTTTGAGCCCTAGAGCCGTAGGCTTCGGAACCGAGGGTTCAGGAGCGCGATCAGCGTGACCGCGGTTACGCCGACCACCGCGCCTGAAACCAGCGCCGTCTGCACTCCCCACGCTTCGGCGATGAGGCCTCCGACGAGGCCCCCGAGCGGCATCATGCCAATGTCCATCATGTAGACGCCCATGACCCGGCCGCGCATCTCGTCCGGCGTCATCATTTGGAGCATCGTGTTGTTGGTGGTCATCACGGCCATCTGGAACGCATTGACGAACACCAGAATGGCCATGGCCTGCCATAGCACGCTGACCTGCGCGAAGCCGATGATGCCGAGCCCAGCCATGAACAGGGAGATGATGACGAGTCTGCCCTTGTTGCGGATCTGACTGAAGATGGCCATGAGGAAAGTGCCAACGAACCCGCCGATGCCCGCGCCGGTCAGCAGCAAACCAAGCGTGCTTCCCTCACCCGGCTTCTGCCCGAGCACCTCGACAGCGTAGACCGGCATCAGCGTCATGATGAATGACATCATCGTCAGCGTCGGCACCAGCGCCACCAAGATCACCGTCAGCGTGTTCTTGTCGCCGACCACGTAGCGGAAGCCCTCGCGCACGTTCGAGAAGATGGACCGCCTCCGGATCGCCGAGTGATCCGACGTGTACTCGGCACGGAAAGGCAAGATCATCACCATGACGCAGACGTAGAAGATTCCCTGGATGAGAAAATTGAGGCCTGGGCCGAAGAACGTGATGAGGAGACCGCCGACCGCCGGCCCGAACACTCGGGTGAAATTGAATGCCATGGAGTTGAGGGCCACGGCGTTCATCAGCGCTTGGCGGGGGACCGAGTTGCTGACCAAGACCTGCCGCACTGGGTTGTTAATGCTCCACCCGACGCCGGTCAGGAAGCTGAACAAGTGCAGATGCCACAGCACATGGTTGTCGCTCAGGACAATGGCCGCGAACCCTAGCGCCAGGACAGCGAGGAAAGCCTGGTCAATCAGCATGACCCGGCGACGGTCGAAGCGGTCGGCGATGGCCCCCGAAAGTGGCGCCATCAGCAGCGGTACGGCACGTAAGCCCACGACGAGGGACACCTGCAAAGCCGAGCTGCTGAGCTCAAAGGCGAGCCACCCCAACGTCACCTGCTGCACCCAGTTGCCCCCGCTCACGAAGAGCGTGCTGATCCAGAGCAGGCGGAAGTTGCGGTACTGGAATGCGCTGAATGTCTGGTGCCAGCGAGAGCCACGCCGAACGGCGGCGTCTTCTGCGGGTATACCCTCGGCTGCTTGGCTCATTGGGACCTGTTCGACGGCACCGAGGACCGCGAAAAACAGCGGCACCGGGAGAACCATTCGAGTCTAGCGACAGAAAGTGCACAGTCAACGACCTATCCCGCGGTTTGCCACGCGTTGACGGCCTGCTTGCCTGACCCATACGATTGCGTGACGTGTCGTCCGGCTCACTGTGGCCCCCTAGCTCAATTGGCAGAGCAGCTGACTCTTAATCAGCGGGTTCCGAGTTCAAGTCTCGGGGGGGTCACCAGCCCGCCTGCCAACTCCATCAGACGTCAATCGCATTGGCGCCTGAGCCGTGCCGGGGACCGTACGGCGCTCTTCGCGGACGAGCGGGCGACAATTACTTATTACAGGATGCGGACTTGCGGACGACCGTAGTATTGCAGCGACGTGAAGGAGTGATCGGTGGCAGTGGCGAAAAGACGACGCAAGGGACTCTACCGGCCTGAGTTCGAGCACGACGCGTGTGGTGTGGGCGTCGTGGCGAACGTCAAGGGCGTTGCCTCTCACGACATCGTCGAGCAGGGCATCGAGGTGCTCGCGAACCTCACCCATCGGGGCGCTGCGGGCAGCGATCCTCTGACAGGTGACGGCGCGGGGATGCTGTTGCAGATACCTCATGCGTTCCTGTGCCGGGAGGCCATGAAGCTGGGCTTTGACCTGCCCGCGCCGGGCGACTACGCCGTGGGCTCGGTCTTCCTGCCGCAGGATCCGACGGAACGGGCCCTCTGCGAGGCCGCGCTCCGCGAAGCCACCGAAGCCGAAGGCCAACGCGTGCTCGGCTGGCGCGACGTCCCGGTCGATTCCTCCAGCATTGGGCACGTGGCCCGGGAGTGCCAGCCAGTCATCCGTCACCTCTTCGTGGGCCGTGGGGCGAAGGTCGCCGACCAGAATGCCTTTGAGCGCAAACTGTTCGTCATCCGGAAGGTGGCTGAACGCCGCATCAACGAGTCCGACCTAGAAGAGGCAGACAACTTCTACGTTTGTAGCCTGTCGTCCAAGGTGATCGTCTACAAAGGCCTGTTGATAGCGACGCAGGTCAGGGACTTTTACTCCGACCTGCGCGATGCCGATATGGTCAGCTCCTTCGCATTGGTGCACTCGCGTTTCAGCACGAACACGCTGGGCTCGTGGAAATTGGCGCACCCCTATCGCTACGTCGTGCACAACGGCGAGATCAACACCCAGCGCGGCAACACGAACTGGATGGCAGCCCGCCAGAGCACCATGACCTCGCCGCTGTTCGGTGATGACATGGAGAAACTGTTCCCCATCATCTGGCCTGGGCAGAGCGACACGGCGTGCCTGGACAACGCATTCGAGCTGATGCTCCAGACTGGCCGGCCGCTGCACCACGCGATGATGGCGCTTATCCCCGAGGCCACTGGCGACCGCGTGGCCATGTCGCAAGAGAAGCGGGACTTCTACGACTTCCACGCGTGCATGATGGAGCCATGGGATGGGCCAGCGCTGGTCGCCTTCACGGATGGGACGCGCGTCGGCGCCGTTCTCGACCGCAACGGCCTGCGCCCATTCCGCTACCTTGTCACCACTGACGACACCCTGGTCATGGCCTCCGAGACCGGCGTATTGGACGTACCGCCGGAGAAGGTGCGCCTCAAGGAGCGCATCCACCCCGGCCGCATGTTCCTGCTGGACCCAGAGCGTGGAGGTATCGTCGACGACGAAACCATTAAGGCGGAGCTCGCTCAGAGTCAGCCATATGGGGAGTGGTTGCGGGCGAACCAAGTGGATCTCGACACACTCCCCACGCCGACCGACTCCGATGCCGCCGAGGCGCTGGACTCGACGACAGTGGTAGACCTGCAACAGGCTTTCGGCTACACGCAGGAGGATCTGCGAATGCTGCTGGAGCCGATGGCGGCCCATGGGACTGAGCCGACCGGTTCCATGGGCAACGATACACCGCTGGCGGTCCTCTCCGAGCAGCCTCAATTGCTGTTCAACTATTTCAAGCAGTGCTTCGCCCAAGTTAGCAACCCACCCTTGGACGGCATTCGCGAAGAGCTCGTCACGTCTGTTGCCATGCGACTTGGTGCGCAACGGAACCTCTTCAACGAGACGCCGGAGCACGCGCGCCAGGTGAGGATCAGTAGTCCTATCCTCACCAACGCCGACCTCCGCAAACTCCGCGAGGTGGACGCTCCGGGTATCAAGACGGTGACGCTTTCGACTCTCTTTCCGTCGGACGGAGGCGAGGGTGCACTGCTGCGTGCTATGGACGAGCTATGCGGGAAGGCCTCCGAGGCAATCGACCACGGCCACAGCATCATCATCCTGTCCGACCGCGGCGTCGACGCGGGCCACATGGCGATACCCAGCCTGCTGGCCGTCTCTGGCGTGCATCACCACTTGATCCGCAAGGGCACCCGTACCCGCACCGGTCTCGTACTGGAGTCCGGCGAGCCGCGAGAGATTGCGCACTTGGCGTTGCTCATCGGCTACGGCGCGGGAGCCGTCAACCCGTACCTGGCCTACGCGACGTTGAAGGATATGGCGAGTCAGGACACGCTCTTGGCGGGCCTGGACCCGGAAATGGTGGAGAAGAACTACATCAAGGCCGCCAACAAAGGCCTGGTGAAGGTCATCTCCAAGATGGGGATAGCCACCGTACACAGTTACCACGGAGCACAGGTATTCGAGGCTGTCGGCCTCAGCCAGGACCTGATCGACCGGTACTTCACTTGGACACCCTCGCGCATCGGCGGTATCGGACTCGATGCGATCGAGCACGATGTGCTGGCGTTGCACCGTCGGGCCTTCCCCTCGATGGAGGTTGCGGCCAACCAGAGCCTGCCGTCCGGTGGGGTCTACCATTGGCGGCGTGACGGTGAGTACCACATGTGGAACCCCGACACTGTCGCCAAGCTCCAGTACGCGGCACGCATGAACGACGCGGGCTCCTACGAGGCCTTCGCGGCGCTGGCCAATGACTATGAGCGGCGTTTCAGCACGCTTCGTGGGCTGCTGGACCTTAAGCCGGTTGACCAGCCGATCCCCATCGACGAGGTGGAGCCGGCCACCGAAATACTCAAGCGCTTTGCCACCGGCGCAATCTCGCTCGGCGCCATCAGCCGGGAGGCGCACGAGACCATGGCCATCGCCATGAACCGCATAGGTGCGCGCTCCAACAGCGGCGAGGGCGGCGAGGACTATCATCGCTACACCACGGACGCCAACGGCGATCGGCGCGTCAGTGCGGTGAAGCAGGTTGCGTCCGGCCGGTTTGGCGTGACCACCAACTACCTCGTGAACTCAACCGACCTCCAGATCAAAATGGCCCAAGGCGCCAAGCCAGGGGAGGGTGGCCAGCTCCCTGGCCACAAGGTCGACGAGTACATCGGTTGGATACGCCATTCCACGCCGGGAGTGGAGTTGATTTCGCCACCGCCGCACCATGATATCTACTCCATCGAGGACCTAGCGCAGTTGATCCACGACCTTAAGAACGTGAACCCCAGCGCGCGCATCCACGTGAAGCTGGTGGCGGAAGTCGGTGTCGGGACCATAGCGGCGGGCGTGTCGAAGGCCCACGGCGACGTGGTGCTCATCAGCGGCGACACCGGAGGCACAGGCGCCTCGCCGGAGTCGTCCATCCGCCACGCGGGACTGCCGTGGGAACTGGGCATCGCCGAGACGCAGCAAGTGCTCGTCGCGAATGACCTGCGTGGGCGCATCGTGGTGCAGGCCGACGGCCAGATCAAGACAGGCCGGGACGTTGCCGTGGCATGCCTGCTGGGCGCCGAGGAGTTCGGCATCGCCACCGCCGCCCTCATCACCCAGGGCTGCATCATGCTGCGCAAGTGCCATCTCAACACCTGCTCGGTGGGGGTCGCAACCCAGGACCCGGAGTTGCGCAAGAACTTCACGGGCGAGCCCGAGCACCTCATCAACTACTTCACTTTCGTGGCCGAAGAGCTCCGGGAGATCATGGCCCAGCTCGGGTTCCGCACCATCAACGAGATGGTCGGCCGGGTCGATCGCCTGGAGACCAGCCGGGCTATCGAGCATTGGCGGAAGACCGAGGGCATCGACCTCAGCGAACTGCTGGTCTGGCCCGAGGCACCCGAATCGGTGGCACGTCACCACAACATGAACCAAGACCATGGCCTAGACGCGGCCCTGGACCAACAGCTCATCGAATTGTCGAAGCCGGCGCTCGAGCAGCAAACGCCCGTGGTCATCGATCTGCCCATTCGCAATGCCAACCGCACGGTCGGCGCGATGCTCAGTGGAGAGATCGCGAAACGGTACGGCGAGGAAGGATTGCCGCTGAATACCATCCACGCCAACTTCACAGGCTCTGCAGGCCAGAGCTTCGCGGCATTCCTGGCCAAGGGCCTCTCCTTCACCCTGCAGGGTGATGCCAACGACTACTTAGCCAAAGGCCAGTCCGGCGGCCGTCTCGTGGTGATTCCGCCTAAGGAGGCGACCTACCTGCCGGAAGAGAGCATCATCGTCGGGAATGTGGCGCTGTACGGGGCCACCGCCGGCGAGACTTTCATCCGTGGCATCGCCGGTGAGCGCTTCGGCGTCCGCAACAGCGGTGCGCGCGCGGTCGTCGAAGGCGTCGGAGACCACGGAGCTGAGTATATGACCAGCGGACGCCTGGTGGTCCTAGGCCCCACGGGCCGCAACTTCGCTGCGGGCATGAGCGGAGGCATCGCTTATGTCTTCGACGAGACGGGTGACTTCCCGAGCCGCTGCAACCAGGAAATGGTCGACCTCGAGCCGGTGGAGGACATGGAGGACGCGGAGGAGCTGCACGGCCTCGTTCAACACCACCTCGACTACACGGGCTCCGCCAACGCCAAGCGGATCCTCGAAGACTGGAACGCGCTCCTTCCCAAGTTCGTGAAGGTCTACCCTCAGGACTACCGGCGTGTCATCGAGGCCCGCAAGCGCACGGAGCTGGAGATTGGCACCCGTGGGTAAAGTCACCGGTTTCATCGAGTTCGACCGTGAACCCCCGGAGCGCCGCCCGGTTACCGAGCGGACCAAGGATTACCAAGAGGTCTACCTGGCATGGCCGGAGCAGCAGGTGCGCGACCAGGGCGCCCGGTGCATGAGCTGTGCCTTGCCCTTTTGCCACAAGGGCTGCCCGCTCGGCAACCTGATACCCGACTGGAACGATCTCGTCTACCGGGGCCGCTGGCGCGAAGCGCTGGGTGCGCTACACGCCACGAACAACTTCCCGGAGTTCACCGGCCGTATCTGTCCCGCTCCCTGCGAGGCTTCCTGCGTCCTAGCCGTCAACGACGAGCCCGTGACCATCGAGTTCATTGAGAAGGCCATCGCTGACCGTGGGTTCGAAGAAGGCTGGATCACGCCTGAGCCACCGGAAAAGCGCACCGGCAAGCACGTCGCTGTCGTGGGCTCAGGCCCCGCGGGCCTCGCCACGGCACAGCAGCTGAACCGTGCGGGACACCTCGTCACGGTGTTTGAGCGGAGCGAGGTGGTCGGTGGCCTGCTCGCGCTCGGCATCCCGGACTTCAAGCTCGACAAGTCAGTGGTGAGCCGGCGCGTCGCGGTCCTCGAGGCTGAGGGCATCGAGTTTCGCACCAGTTGCAACGTCGGCGTCGACATCAGCGCTGAGGAGTTGCGCGCCGAGTTCGACGCTGTCTGCCTCGCGGGCGGGTCGACCGTGGCGCGCAGGCTTGGCGTTCCCGGCGAAGACCTGGGCGGCGTCCACCTCGCGATGGACTACCTGACGCAGCAGAACAGGCTCAATCAGGGTACGCCGGCACCTGCCGGCCAGCGCATCTCGGCCGAGGGGAAGCGGGTCGTCATCCTCGGCGGCGGCGACACCGGAGCGGATTGCCTGGGCACCGCCCACCGCCAGGGCGCCGAGGTCGTGCACCAGTACGAGATTTTGCCCGAGCCACCCAAAGATCGGGCGTCGAATAACCCTTGGCCTGTCTGGCCGCTGACCTTGCGCGCGTCCAGCGCCCACGAAGAAGGCGGCATCCGCGACTACAGCATCCTGACCAAGTCCTTTTCGGGGGACGACGGTCAAGTGACGAAGCTGCACGGCGTGCGGATCGAATGGGGAGCACCGGACGCCACGGGCCGGCCGAGCATGAACGAAGTGCCGGACAGCGAGTTTGAGCTCGAAGCGGACCTGGTTCTGCTCGCCCTTGGCTTCCTGCACCCCCAGCGTGAGGGCGTCCTCGAGCAACTTGGTGTGGAGCTCGACGGCCGTGGCAACGTCAAGACCACCGAAGACAAGATGACCAGCGTGGTGGGGGTGTTCGCCGCGGGCGACATGGCCCGAGGACAATCGCTAGTGGTCTGGGCCATCGCCGAGGGACGCCAGGCGGCCTTCGGCATCGACAAGTTTCTCATGGGTGCGACGGAGTTGCCGAGCGTGAGCTTGGCGGGCTGGGCCTAACAAAAGCCCGGGCGGTGCGATTCCGCACCGCCCGGGCGCCTCTCGGTCACCGATGCCGGTCCAGCATTGGCGGCTGCGTGATCTCTCGAGTTACTTCTTGCCCCGCATGTAGTCGTCCCTGTCTATCCGCTGAAAGTTGCCGCGCGTCTGGATGCCCCGCGCCTCGCGGGCGACGAGCTTGCGCCATTCGACGATGGCGTAGTCGGCTCGGTACAGGCGCTCGCGGTGCCAGAAGTCCTCGTATTGGTAGGCGTGGTGCGACGACTCACGGCCCAGGATATCGAAGTTGTTGAAGCCCTCCGGCTCCACTCCTGGCAAGGTGAACACATCGGCGGCGAGCGTCTCGGCGACCTCCTTACGAAAAGCGTCGGCCTCCTCGGGTGTGTTGCACTGCTTGCCCTGGATGATCGTGTACATGTGGTGGTCCTCGTCGATGGGGACATACCATTCCCAGTGGTAGAGGTCAGGTCGCGGGAATCCCTTCACGTCGAGCTGGCATGGTAGGTACGGCCCGAAGGAGTCCGGGTAGAAAGATACGTTCTCGGGATCCCTGCCCGGCGTCGCTGTGAACAACTGTGACATATCGGGGATGTTGTTGGGGTCGACGCCCGCTGGTGCGACCATCACGCCCTCGACCTCGGCCACCCAGGCGTTGATGGACGAGCGCACCAGCATGCCGACGGGCTTGCCCGGCTCGTTGACCACCTTGATCTCTCCACGGTTCGCGGAGCGTGTCCCCATAGGGAGGACAGCCCCGTAGCGCTCGGCCGCTGCCCAGTTGCGGTGTCCATAGATGTGGCCGGTGTCGTAGCCGTTTTCGACGGCTAGGCGCCAGTTCGCCTTGATGGGGTGGCGCATGAGCGGGTAAGTCACGAGATTCGGATCAAGGAACGTGGGCATCACGTCGTGCTTGAGCGGAACCACCGGGTCACCGTCGCCGATGTAAACGAAGATCGCACCGTTGAGTTCGTCGCAGTGATAGGTCTCGATGGTGATCTTGCCGATTACCGGGCTTCCCGGGTCAGACAGAACCTGAACCAGCGAGCCGTCACGGACGTCGAAGGTGAAACCGTGCAAGAAGCAGGAGACAGTGTTTTCCGAGAAGCACTCGGGCCTGTGGGAGAGCGTTGCACCGCGGTGCGGACAACGGTCCGCGACGCCGTACACTTTGCCGTTGACGCGCTTGAACAAAATGCGCTCGCCGCAAATGACGGCGTTGTTAGTCTTGCCTTCCTCCAGTTCGTGGGAGAAGAGCGCCGGATACCAGTACTCGCGCAGGCCGAGCTCGGCGTCGAGGTAGCGCTGGTACGGCCGGTAATGCTCGTGACCAGCCTCCTCTTCGTGGCCCACCTCTTCGAGGATTTTTTCCTGTTCTCGTTCCTTGACCATGGCACCCTCCGTTTCTTTTGGGACGTGCGCATTCCGTAGGCTGGCCCAGACCATACTCCACCTGCGCGCGCAAGTGGCCTGCGAGCTTTTGGCTAGTCGCCCGGAGTGCTGGTATGGTCGCGCCATGGCAACCCTAGATGGACCGCAGCGCGACCCCAAGAACGGCGGCAATGCCGACAGCTTCGTTATCCTGCTGCACGGGATTAGCGGGTGTGGCGACGACATGATGTTCCTGGCGGACGGCCTCGCCGATGCCCTGCCGGGCACCAAATTCTACGCACCCAACGCACCGCACCCCTACGACTTCGCGAACGACCCCAAATCGAACCGAGGGGCTGACTTCGATCCCACCGGCCATTACCAGTGGTACAACCGTTTCTCGGAGCGCACTCGGCAACAGGGCCTCTACGAGATCGCCGTGCCCCTTAACGCATTCATCGCCGAGTGCGCCAAAGAGAACGGCCTTGACGAGTCGCGCGGCGCGGTGATCGGTCACTCGCAGGGGTGCATGACGGGCCTCAACGTTGTGCCGCGGCGCTCGTCACCGCTCGGCGCTCTGATCGTACATAGCGGCTACCTTTTCTCGCCGGACTCGCTCCCCCAGCGTAAGACACAGCGCGAACGCTTCTTCGCGGAAGTCAAGAGCCACACGCCGACTTGTGGAATCCATGGGACTGAAGATTCAGTCCAAGCGTGGCAAATGATGCAAGAGGCCATCGCGACCTACGACGAGCTCGGCATCCCAGCGGAATTCCACCTGATCGGCGGTCTCGGCCACGCTATCGGCCCGCGGTCAATCGCGATCATGTCGTCGTTCCTGCAGGAGCATCTCCCTCCTATCAAGAGCTGATGCCCCCATAGGGACTAGTCGAAGACGATCGGCTCGTCCCAGGTGTCGGCGAAGGCGATCTCCTCGACCGGCATGCGCGTCTTCGGGCCGTGCGACTCCGCGGGGAACCCCAGCGGCACCAGTGCGATGATCTGGCGGTCCTCCGGGACACCAAGCGCCGCCATCAGCTCCTCGTATCGCAGCATGTGGTTCGTGGTGATGGTGCCACCTAGACCCAACGCCCGTGCCGCCAGGAGCAGGTTCTGCACTGAAGGGTACGACGACGCGAACGGGGTGACAGTACCGAGGCCCGGCCGACGGATCACTGTCGTGCAGACAACCACGATCACGGGCGCCTCGTCCATGTGGAGCGCCAGGTACGCCGAAGGATCCTTGTCGGCGTTCTCCGCGGCGGCTCGGCCACGGTTCTCGAAGAAGCCATCTTCGTATATCCTCGCCACTTTTCGTTTCTGCTCGGGGTCGCGGACGATGATGAATCGCCACGGTTGGTTGTTACGCCCGCTAGGGCCTTGCGTCGCCGCATCAAGCACGCGCCGCAGCAGCGCGGAGGGTATGGGGTCGCTGCGGAACTTGCGGATTGCGCGCGTCGTATAGATGGCCTCGAAAAGGCCCATGTCCTCAGGCATTGTCGGCTCCTGTCAAGGAAATCCGGGAAAGCATACCCGCTGGCGGTGTGCGGGGCGACGGCATCGACCGGCCGGATGGTGAGCCTGCGGTGCGGCGAATGGCACGCCTGCAACGTGTTGCTATCTGCTTTATCGCCCGGTCACGAGGTTCGAGTGAAGACGGAGAGGCACCGTACGGAATGGGCAGCGTGAGGACCTAGGCGCTGACGGACAGTTCCTCGCGTAGAGTCTGCACCTGTGCGGCCATGGGGACGCGAGCCCAACGGGGCGGTCCATCCTCGGGCTCGATGGTCAGCTCGATGAGAGACGGGCCTTCTGCTGCGAGGATGGCGGGTAGATCGTCGCGTAGCGTGGCTGCGTCGTCGTAGCGCGCCGCGCGCCGGTACCCTGCCGACAGCGCTAGCCCGCAGGCGTCGAACACCCCGCGCCCAGGTAGGGGCTGGTTGCCGGTGCTCTGGTAGAGGCCGTTGGCAAAGACGAAGTGGTAAAGGTTCGTCGGGGCGAGCCCGGCAACCGTCACCAGCGACCCTAGCTGCATGAGCAGACTGCCGTCACCGTCCAGCACCCACACATGGCGATTCGGCCTACCCAGCGCGAGCCCGAGGCCGATTGACGATGCGCTGCCCATGCAGCCCGTCGCGTCGATGTGGCCCTGCGAAGCCTGCTGGGCTTCGTGCCACGGCACGATCGACTGCATGCAGGCCACGCTGAGGGCATCACCACGATGGTCTGCGAGCGTCTGGATGGCTTCAGTACGTTGCAACATCGTCTCCTAGCTTGTCGCGGCGCCGATCAGAACGACGACAGGCCCCCGGCGCTCGTAGCTTTCCCGGAGCGCGGCCTCGACGTGCGGAAGGTCGGCCGGCGAATCCAGCCGATAGAAAGGTACGTCCCATGCGTGCAGCGTCGGCTGGATGACGCGAACGCGTGGGCTGGTGTGCTCCGACACGGGCTTGGTGACGTCCCGTCCGAATTCGCCCACGAACATGAGGGTCGGGACCTGCGCCTCTACCGCGATGGCTCGCAGCGTGTTCAGCGAGGCAAAGAAGCCGGTGTTCTGCACCAACAACATCGGGCGGTGACCGCTGATGTAGAGGCCCGCGTTAATGCCCACCGCCTCGTCCTCGGTCGCCACGGGCAAGAGCACCGGGTCGCCCTGCTCGGCGATGGCGGTGATCAGCGTTCGCTGTAGGGTGTCCGGTACTGTTATGACGTGCGAGACGCCAAGGCGCCGCAACTCGGCGGCGATGACTCGCCCTTCGATGGGATGAGCCAGAGGCGTGGCTTCAGTCTGCAAGGCGGACCTCCCTCGGACGTCGGCATGATACGCCAGCTAACCCCACACTGTGCGTGCGGTCTGCGCGACGACGCCCAGTTTGCGAGCCTGGTCGGCAGGGCTCAGGCGGTTGCCCCCGACGGAAGTGGCGAAGCCGCACTGCGGGCTGACACCGAGCTGTGCCAGCGGAAAATGGCGAGCGGCCTCGGCGATACGCGTTGTCAGGTTGGCCACTGTCTCCTCGCGAGGTCCCTTCGTCGTCACCAGGCCTAACACCACCGTCTTGTCATCAGGTATGCCCGCGAGCGGCTCGAACCCCCCTGAGCGAGCATCGTCGTACTCCAGCATCAGCCGTTGGGCGTGCACCTGCTGGAGTACAGGCCGCGCGAGCCGCTCATAACCGCCCTCGGTCAGCCACCGGCTGCCCTGGTTACCTCGTCAGAGGTGGAACGCGAAGGTCACATCAGGGAAGGCATCGATCACCGAATTGTCCAACTCGATACCGAGCGCCACCCAGTCCGCGGCACTCCATCCCTGTGATGCGTAGAACGCGGACCAAGCGGGATCGAGGATTAGCGGGTAGTGAGGCGCGTCGAGTTGAACGTACGTTGCGCCGAGCCGGGCGAGCTCCGCGACCTCATCGCGCAAGATGCTGGCAACGTCGCTCAAGAAGGCATCGAGGGTTGAGTAGGCGTCGAGTGACTGCGCTGGCGACCAGAAGTTGGCGAACAGGCTTGGGCTCGGTAGCGTTGTTTTCACCACTGAGCCGGTCTTGCCGCGCAGGTAGGTAAACTCCTCGACAGACAGGTGCCGCTTGCGGCGGAGCTTCCCGACTACGCCGAGGGCCGGTGGCCGACCGACGCTCAGGTCACCGACGTCCGCGTCACCGTGCCAGCTTCCCCACATGAACGCGTCGAGGTCGAACTGTCCAAAGCCATCTACAGCCTCTGGCATCTGGCTCTGGAACGACAGGCGGCGCATCTCGCCGTCCGTGACGATGCCCAGGCCTGCGTCCACCTGGACGGCGACTGCCGCATCCACGGCTGCGTCTTCGATGCGCTTGAATTCGGCTGCTGAGATGCGCCCGCCGGCTAGGTCCTGGCGCGCCTGGAGCAAGGCGGCGGGTCGGAGCATACTTCCGACGACGTCCGCGTGTGGCAGCGAGTCCATCGACCCAAGTATAGGCGCGGGACGACGAAGGGGCTCCAGCGCGCCGGAGCCCCTTCGTCATTGTCCTGTCCTGCGATCCCGCCGCTAGCCGGCCGCGATAGGCGCCTGCTCTTCTATGGGTGGCCAGTAGACCCAGCCCGAGCCGGTCGTGACCTTGCGGGCAGGAAAGTAGTCGGTCCACTCGGCTTTGTGACCAGGCTTAACCTCATCAACCGCGCCGGCGACGACCGTCCAGCAGCGCAGCTCGCCTGTGCCACCCACGAAGTTTTCGGAGCGAAAAGAGAACATAGCCTTGAGGTTGTCGGCCTGACCGGAAGACAACTGGTCCAAGAACCAGTTGTCCAAGGGCTCGTCCACCCAGCCGCTGCGAGGGCCACGCGGGTCGTGCGACATGCCGCCGGACCCATAAATAGCGATGCGCTTGGACGAACTCTCGCAGATACGAGCGATGGCGCGGCCCAACTCTAGGCAGCGCTCCCCGTTCAGGATCGCAGGAGGGCCGTCGTCTACGTTGACGAAGACCAGCACAACCGGGATGTTCATGTCGGGTAACAAATAGAGGCCGGTGTTGCCCCAGCCGTGAGGCACACCCTTCTGTGGCTGCGACTGCGGGTTCATCTCCGTGACGATGGCTGCGTCGAAGCCATCCTTCACCAGACCGTTCAAGATGGCCTTAGAGAGTTCCTGGTCTACCTTCACGGGGTAACGGAACTGCTCGTCATAGGGGTTCGGCGCCGGGTCAACATCCATCTGCCCGGTGTTGTGGACTGTGTCCACGTCCGGCCCGACGTAAACCGCGACGTTCGGAATGTTGGACCCATCGAACCACTCACGCTGGTCGCCTATGACGGCGATGATCACGTCCGGGTTGAACTTGGTCAATTCTTCCTTCAGGCGCGCGAAGTTGGCTTTGATACGAGGCACGCGCTCGGCGATGACTTCTGCGGTCTCGAGTTCTGTCTCGTGTGGCTGCGGGTGACCGTCGTTCAGCCGGTGATGCATCCGCTGCCATCCGCCGTAGGTGGAAAAGAACAGACTCGGTGCATGGGAAGATGCGAGGCCCATTCGAATTGGCATGACGCCCTCCTTAAGTAACTGACTCTTCGCCGCGCTCCGGCTGGATGGCGGCATTCCGGCGATCTTCTACTGTGCACATTCTACTCTGCCGTTGCAACTGCAGCCGGGCTACGGCTTCCAGTACGCGAAGGCAGTCCCCACGGTGGCGTGATGGAAGCGAATGTAGTCGACGACGTTCGCCTTGGCTCCTAGGCTCTCCATGGCGGCGCCGACCGCGATCCACTGACGAACCTCCGCGGTGGCCCCGCGCACGGTGTTTGAGTCGAGATCCCATATCGACCCCAACTGCTTGGACCGGCCTCGCCGCAGGCGGGAAAGCACCCAAGCGTCCAAGCTTTCGTCCACCCAGCCAGCGAGGTAGCCTTGCGGGTCGCCCGACAACCCTCCGGATGCGACCAGTGCGATGCGCTCGTCCCTCTCTCCCAGGACGCGGGCAATCGCAGCCCCCAACGGCGGCATCCGGTGCCCGCTGATGGCAGGCTGGAGGTGTGCGTTTATGAACACCGGGACCACGGGTGTAGTGAGGCCGACTAGCTTGCGCACTGGTTCCGTCAGCGCCTGGCCCACGCCGTCCTCCGGCGCGCCCATTGGCTTGAAGAATCGGCTGATGTTGACGTCGAATTTCTCTTCGGTTAACTCGTCCGCTAGCCATGCCGATATGTCGGTGTGGCACGCCAGCGTGACCAACTCGCCGTCGCTCGGCGACTCGCCGATCTCTGCGTGGTGGGTCGTGCCCCATATCTCCTCGCCGACGTAGACGCTGAGTTGCGGGACCTGCGTGTCGTTGAAGACGCGCCCTCGGTCCGACGACAACACCACGACAGCGTCGGGCTTGGCGGCAACCAGCTGCTTCTGGAGCTCACCGAACCCCGCCTCGACCCGCTTCGCGTAGTCGTCCAGCGTCTCGGCCGTCTCCGTCTCCGCGCGATTCGGCTGCGTCACATCCTTGATCAACTGCCGGTAGATGTCGTCCCATCGTGCACGCGGTCGGTACAAAAGAGGTGAGTTCGAGACGGCGACACCGAGAACGACAGGCATGAAAGGCTCCTCAAAGGAATGGAGTGATGGGGTGATAGCGGCCGCCGCGACCGTATAGGCATCACTGCGGGGTGTCAACTTGGTCACGAGCGGGTCTGGCGGAGGTGAACGGATAAGGAACCCCCGCCGCCACTGTAGCGCGACCATGCATTCGCTTGTTCTCAGTACGTGCTCGCCATGCTCAAGTTCTGCCTTCTTTGTGTCCTTACTAGGCTCCCGCGCTCCCGCGCTCCCGCAGG
>Ga0302123_10001247_pt1 | contig 18172 bp, 11 predicted proteins | sample CB21_321_MG_FD_203109 | JGI IMG/M metagenome (GOLD analysis project Ga0302123, IMG submission 203109) | Marine microbial communities from Western Arctic Ocean, Canada - CB21_32.1 | ecosystem: Environmental > Aquatic > Marine > Oceanic | place: Canada: Western Arctic Ocean | collected 2017-09-28 | reverse complement strand
TACAACTCAAAGAGAATTCACCAGACTCTCGGTTACAGAACACCTGACGAATTCGAAGAAGAACACCGCACTAAACTCGCCGTCTAAATTCTATTTCCGGTGTCCACTTTCATTGGTCTATCGCAGTACGACACAGAGGAGTTCCACATCGCGACCTCGCGCAGCGATCAGTTGTTGAATTACACGCCCCGGTTTCTCGGTAAGCAGTTGTTAATGGCGCGACGTTTGTGCGAGGCCGGTTGCGGTTTCGTGATGGTTGACTGTTTCGGATGGGACATGCACGGCGAGCAGATCGGCGACCAGTTCGGCATGAAAGAAGGCATGAACGCGCTCGGCTGGGCGGTCGACAAAGCCGTCGGGGCGTTCATCCAGGACTGTGAGCAGCGCGGGCTCAGCCGCAACGTCATGCTGGTCATCACCGGTGAAATGGGACGTACGCCAAAGCTCAATAACCGCGGTGCCGGACGCGACCACTGGAGCGAGATCGCGCCACTGCTGATCTATGGCGGCGGATTGAAGATGGGTTCTGTTGTCGGTGCCTCGGACCGGCAGGGAGGCCAGCCCACCACAACGCCCTACAACACGAACCATCTCGCAGCGACGATCATGCACGTGCTGGTCGACGGTGGTCAGGTGCGACTCCGCCAGGAGCTTCCACGAGACGTCATCCAACTCGCAAGCGAGTACGCGCCGATCGAACCATTGATCTAACACGCATCGCTGGTGACTGCGGCGTCGGGCTGATGCCCGAGCTATATGCCGCCGCCGCTCCGCGGCTAACCGGGATCCGGTTTAGTACCGCTTTACGTCTGCGGCACCGCCAGAGACCGACCGTGACGCAAAGACTGGAATTCCAGACAGCACTCAAAGGACACACACCATGAGACCCCACCGACTCGTTGCGTTGATAGTAATGGCCACCAGTACGTTTCTGGCACAAAACGTTCGCGCGGCTGAACCTGCGAAGGACAACGTCGCCCCGAAGGGATTCAGGGTTCTGTTCAACGGCAAGAATCTCGACGGCTGGAAAGAAGGTGGCAAGGAACCGGAACATTGGACCGTCAAGGACGGTTTGTTGCTGTTCGACGGGAAAGGGCGTGACCTGTTTCACGTCGAAAAGTTCAGCAACTACGTACTGCATGTTGACTGGCGAGTCGAGAAGAACGGAAACAGCGGCGTGTATCTGCGGGGCGGCAATCCCGTGAAGAGAAGGACGGAAAGCATCGGACCACGACTCCGAAGGGCGGTCAGCCCGTGACTGGGGTGTTCCGGACGCCAATGCGCGCTCGCAATGCGCGCCCGTGAGGTCAAAGAATCGGAACGGGGTGCAAATCCCCTGTTTGTGCAGCGTTGAGCACGAGGTCGGTCCGTCCTTTCGACCGACAGGAGGCATGACGGCGGTCCGATGATGCGCCAGAGAGCGGATTCATGTGACGTACCACATTACCACGAAACCCTTGGAATACTGCTTATGGTTGTTAGTGTTTGTGGTACTTTGTGAGTCGCTTGGCTGCGACGAATACCGCGTAACCTGTTACTGGCCCACCAGATAGAAGAAACGGGAAACTCCGGCACGTCTACATTCGGGACGCAGAGGTCGCAGGTTCAAATCCTGTCATCCCGACTGAAGAAGCCTTGTCAGAAAACCCTTCTGATAGGGCTTGTTTGCTTGGTTTTGAGGGATTTGCCTTCTCTGTTACCGGTCGTCATTCACAGTACAGACGAGTGACCGACGACCGGCTCCGACGAAGGCAAATCCTCCACGGGCCGTCGCATCACCCAGATGCCCTGTTCCACACAACCATCACCCCGCGCCCACCAATACTGGGGAAGTTCATGGCCGAGCATCAGGCTGTCGAGTTTGAGTCGCGAAAGGTGTTTCAAACCGTCATCGGTAATCTTCGTCTTCTGCAGGTCCAGGTGGCGCAGTTGAGGCAAACCGCTGAGTGACTTAAGCGTCTCATCACCAATCTCAGTTTGGACCAGAGTGAGCGAGGTCAATTGTGACAGCGAACCCAGTGACTGTGCGGCGGCGGCGGCGGCGAGGCTCGCGCCCGTCAGATTCAGCTGGTTTAGTTCAGGCAGGGATTTGAGATGATCAACTCCGGCGTCCGTAATCCCCTTGCACTGGTCCAATGCGAGGACGGTCAAAGATGGACATGCGGCCGTCAGACGTGCCAGCCCATCGTCCGAGATAACACTGTACTTGAGTTGCAGCTGCTGAAGTTGCGTGACTCGTGCGAGGTGGGCTACGCCAGCATCGGTCAGCCGCGGCTGATTGCCTGTGGGTCGACAAGCCATTGAGACGACGCGCAGCCGCTCCATTGTTGCGAGATGCCGCACGCCATCGTCGGAAACCGATGTGAATGTCAGGTGGATATTCGTCAGGTTCGGATGACCGACCAGGCGGGAAAGTACATCATCGTCAAACCTCTCATTGCTGAAAAAGGCGTACCTGAGATTCGGCAGCGAACGAAGGAAGTTCCAATCACCACCAGTGATACCGAGACGACCAATGCCGTGGAGTTTGTAGATCTCGAACGGGACATCCGGCGGACCGTCCTGGAATTCTTTCGCTCGTTTCTCGAGTTTACCATTCAGACGTACCCACGCAGGCAGTGGTGGATCAGCCATCCCAGCATGCGGACTTCGGGGTTCGTGCTGTTTCGATAGACGGCGGGAACGCTCGCGTCCAGCTCAATGACTGCCGTCTTGCCCTGAGACGCCCAGACACGTGTTGTGTCATCCGATGTGCCGCCAACGGTCGCATTCGGCGCACGCACGGCGCCGCGGCTCTCTCTTTCGACGGGCTCATCGATTTCGATCGGTACAATCTCTGTGTCGACCGGCCGCTCTTTGCGGACGTATTTGCCAACACGGATCATCAATACTACGGCTGCCAGAAGAACGAACCCGGCGGTTACGGTCGTTCCCCACGAACCGCGGCCAGCATTTGGACCTGCGGATCGGTACGTCGCTGGAGGATCTGGCTTTCTGCCGCCACCTAGGTGGGCTGCACTCATACTGGCTCCCGGTGTCCGGCGGTCAAATTCGATCTGAACAGTTGAATTACGCGGATCAGTCTACGTTGATCCGGACCAGAATTCGCACGCGGAGACACCAATTGTCCAGTTCACCAAGCCGAAATCCGTGCGATCAACGGGTCTCCCAAACGGTAATCGCACGGTGGCAAGACATCTCATGTTCATCATCAGAAAGGATTCTGACACACTCCGGCTCGACGATTCCGGCACGAATCAATGGGCGGTCTCCGTGGAAACCACGCTTCATCAGCAACTCAAACGGCTCTATGCGGTCGACGAATCGGACTGCGAAGTCTCGGTCGATGGATTTCGGATCGACGCTGTGTCGGAAGGTCAGTTGTTCGAAATCCAATGCGCGTCGCTCTCGGCGATTCGCGGCAAAATTCGCCGGCTGGTGGAATCCTATGACGTCGTGGTGGCCAAGCCGCTCTTCGCACGCAAGCTCATTGTGAAACGAAGTCGCAAAGGCGGGCGTGTTGAATCGAAGAGGTACAGCCCCTTGCGGCAGACGTTTCACGACATCGCCGTTGACCTCGTCCACTTTGTTGACGTTTTTCCACACCCGCGTCTAACACTCGAAGTACTGCTGGTGGAAGTGGAAGAGACTCGGCTGCCACCACTCCGCCACCGCTGGACTCGAAAGAAGTATCGCGTGCAGGATCGGCAGTTGCTCAGCGTTGGCGAACGCCTTCTCCTCCGATCGGCGGCGGATCTGCGAGTCCTGTTGCCGGACGATCTGCCCGAGCCGTTTACAACCGCCGACATCGCGAGTGGTGCCAACATTCCCCGCTGGAAGGCTCAAAAACTCAGCTACTGCCTGCGCAAGACGGGAGCCGTGGTGACGGATGGAAAGAGTGGCAACGCCATCCTGTACCGCATCCCGACGACCGAGCGGAAGGCCGCCTGACTTGCGCCGTGGCGATCTGGACGGGCGGGCTGTGTCTTCGGTATCGATAAACGATCGCTGATCCGTCAGGATGTTCGAGACGTGAGACTCGGTTACGTCCCGATTCCTGACCGGAAACAGATATGGCTCGTCGGAAACCGCTCTTCCGCATCGCAGGCGGCATTTTGCCGTTCCTGACCGCTCTGGTTTTGAGCAGCCCAGTGTGGGCGGCGCCGTTCATCGACGAGGTCGACCCGCCCGTCCTGCGTCGAGGTGCAGTGACACGCGTAACGCTGCGAGGCGAGGATCTGCATCAGGCGGTGGGTGTCTGGACGTCGTTGCCAACGTCTCCCGCATCCAGTTCCGTGGTGTCGGCGTCTGGGCGGGATGAAGCCATCCTCGAGATTGCTATCCCCGCCGATGCACCTCTGGGCATGTTCGGGCTGCGACTGGCGACGCAAGGCGGACTCAGCAACGTTCACATTGTTCTGATCGACGAACTACCTCTCACATCAGCAGCCGACGAGCAACCGCGTCCCGGCCGTGTGGTCGACGTTGACCTGCCCTGCTGCGTGGCAGCGCCGTGCCGTCCGGAATCAATTGACCGGTACGGGATCCAGGTGCAGGCGGGCCAGTCCGTCGCGTTCGAAGTCGTGGGCAGTCGTTTCGGCAAAAACTATGACCCGCTGGTCACCGTTCGAGACGAAGGCGGACGCATTGTGGCTCAGCGAGACAACGACCCCGGGCTGTTTTACGACTGCCGCTTCGGGCACAAATTCGAATCGTCCGGACGATTCATCGTGGAAGTGCGGGACGCGCGTTTCGAAGGTGACGAGACCTGGAACTACGTTCTGCGTATGGGGAATTTCCCGGCGGCCAATGTCGTGCTGCCATCGGCCCTGCAACCCGGCTCGGACAGTCCAGTCCTGTTCCCGGAGATTGCTGACCTCCGCCTGACGCTGAGGGGACTCGATCGGCCACGGACTCAGGCGTTCTTTCAAGAGGTCCGCCTGTCGTCCGATGCTCCGGCGAGCTGGGTTCCCATGCATGTGTCCTCGTTCGAGCAGCACGCGATGGAGACCGAGCCAAACGATGCTCCGGACGAATCTGCCACGCTGGTGACCGTTCCCGGAACGCTCAACGGCGTCCTGCGTTCACCGGGCGATCGAGATTGCTTCGCATTCAATCTGTCGAAAGGTCAGACGCTGGACTTCACCGGAGTGTCTCGTGACATCGGTTCGGCCGCGGATCTCGAATTGATTCTGTACTTGGACGAAGGACGTGAAGTCAGGCGTATTGATGACGTTTCGCGGCGAGTCGGCAACCAGACAATCGCGCAGGAAGCTCGGTTTTCATATGCCGCCGGCAAAGATGGGCTGCATCGGCTGATGGTCCGCGACATGGCGGGTGACGGCGGACCGTCGTTTGCCTACCGCATCGACATTACCGAGCAGAAGCCAGTCCTGAAGCTGACCGCCGATGTCACCCGGCTGACCGTTCCGCGAAAGTCCTGGCAGCCGTTGCCCATCAAAGTGACTCGCGAACGATTGAGCGGCCCCATTGAGCTTGAGTTAATCGGTGCTCCAGCCGGAGTCTCAATCGAACCTGCTTCCATACCAGCAGACGCCACCGAGTTGCTGTGTCACATCATGGCCAACGCAGAAGCCCCGTTGGGAATCTCGACGATCGAGATCGTCGGTCGCTGGAAATCCGAAGACGGCATGACCGCAGCGGAAGGCGTCGTCTCGGTGCGCCCGAACATCGATCGGCAGATCATCGACAAGGACCGACGGCTGTATTCGCTGCGTGAGAATCAGCTCCGACTTCCACCGTCCCTCACGACACGCCTGGCCCTGATGATTACCCCGCCCGCTCCCTTTTCGATCAAGCTGCCTGACGAACTGGTTGTACTGACGAAGTATCAGACGGCCAGCTTTGCGATCTCGACACAGCGACTTGCCGGTACTGCCTTCGATTCACCGATCATGTTTCGAGCCGTCGGTGGTCAGATCGGTGTGGAAGAACAGGAACGCGACAATGTGTTCGCACTGATCCCGGATGCAACAGTCGGTCGTCCAGAAGTGAATGGAGTGTTTCACAACCGCATCAACACGCGATACGAGAAAGCACGAGTTGATCTGAGTGCCACGGCTGAGTTTGAAGGTCACGAGGTCACACTGATACGAACATTCGATCTCGATCTACGCAGCGCATTCAAGCCAGCGTTCGAGCCGTCAACTGTCACGGTCGAACCGGGGGGCATGGCAACATTCAAGCTGCTCGCCAATCGAAGTCCCACGTATGACGGTGATGTCACCGTTGTTCCCTCGCTGACATACGGCCTGGCCATTCCCGAAAAGATCATCATTCCAGCCGGCCAGCCACACATCGAACTGAGTGTCCCGATCCCGGCGGATCGAAACCCAGGCCGGATCAGTATCCGTTGCGAAACGACCGGCCAGGTCGGTAAATACGAAGAGCATCTTCGAGAACCCAACCTCACGATTGATGTGAAGAAACCCGCGCCTGTAAAGAAATCAAAATGACGAATCGTGCCACATCAATGACCGTCCGGCACCACTACGCTGACAGCCGCGAAGCGGCGACAGGCGATAGCCTGGGGCAACGGACGAGACTTTCATTCGTTTTGGTACTTCTGCTGTTTATGTCGGCGGCAGCGAATGCGACGCCGCCGGTTTCACGAATCTCGGTCGCCCCGACTCGCATCGAACTGGTGGGTTCGCGTGCCCAGCAGCACTTGCTTGTGACCGGACACATCCAGGAGGGGATTGAAGAACTCGATCTCACTCGGCAGGTTCGATATGAGAGCCGGTCGCCGAACATCGCCGTGGTGACCTCGAACGGTCTGGTGCTGCCGCGTGGTTTTGGCGAGGCAGATATAGTTGCGCGACATAATGGAATCGAGGCAACTGTCACGGTGACGGTGCGTGACTTTGGATCGGCCGATCCGATGGATTTCGATACGGACGTCATCGCGGCCATCAGTCGAGCTGGATGTAACTCAGGAGCCTGTCATGGTGCTCCACAGGGCAAGAATGGATTTCGGTTCAGTCTGCGCGGTGGCGATCCGACCCTGGACCACCTGACTCTGGCACGCGAAACTTTCGGACGCAGAACAAACCCACTGGCTCCGGACGAGAGTCTGATTCTCAGAAAGGCCCTTGGGCAACTTCCGCACCAGGGCGGGATCCGCTTTCGGCAGACAGACACGACGTATCAGGTCCTGCGCACGTGGATTGCCGAAGGTTGCCGTCCGAGCGTGACGCAACGAAAGCTCGAGCGTCTGGAAGTGCTTCCGAGTGAACGGCGTCTGTCCGCCGAATCTCCGCAGCAGCAGTTGATCGCCATTGCTCACTTCGACGACGGAACAATGCGCGATGTGACAGACCTCGCCGTCTTCACGTCAAACGATGAAACGCATGCGTCCATTTCGACCAACGGATTTGTTGAGTTCACAGGAACGGCGCAATCCACATTTCTTGTCCGATACCTGGGCCAGATTGTTGGCTCCCGCCTGACGTGCGTGCAACCTGATGAGCAGTTCGTGTATCGCTCGCCGCCAGCCAGGAACTTTGTGGACAACAGGGTTTTCGCCCAGCAGCGTGACCTGCAGATCCTGCCGGCCGAACTGTCGACGGATGTCGTGTTCCTGCGGCGCGCCTTCCTGGACACGATCGGGACAGCGCCGACAGCCCCAGAGGCGGCTCGGTTTCTCGATTCCAAAGAGCCGGACAAACGCGGGAAACTTGTCGATCAGCTCCTGCAGCGGGACGAGTTTGCCCACTTCTGGGCCATGAAGTGGGCCGACGTCATGCGCGGCAGCGATGTCACGATCAGCAAACGCGGAGTTCACAGCTTCCATCGCTATCTGGTGGAACGCTTTCGTCACGATCGACCGTTCGACGAATTCGCCCGGCAGACGCTGACCAGCCTGGGTAACACACTGAATCGGCCCGCCGCAAACTTCCACCGCGTTGCTCGTACGCCAGCGGACGCAGCCGAGGCGATGTCACAACTGTTCCTGGGCGTGCGGATTGGTTGCGCGAAATGCCACAACCATCCATTCGAGGCCATTACTCAGGATGACTACTACGGGTTTGCGGCATACTTCGCACGAGTGAAGTTCAAAGGCCAGCAATTCATGCTGGATGACGAAGTTGTCTACCTCGATCGACGCAGCGAAGTACGACATCCGATCACAGGAAAGAACGTCGCGCCGGTCGCGTTTGGTCACTCACCTGGCGAATTGGCGCCGGACGATGATCGTCGAGAGAAACTCGTCGACTGGCTGGTGAGTCCTGACAATCCCTACTTCGCCCGGTCCATTGTGAATCGACTCTGGTACCACCTGTTGGGCCAGGGCATCGTCCATCCCGTTGATGACTTTCGTGACACGAATCCGCCGTCCAATGCCGAGCTGCTCGATCAGCTTGCTGCCGAATTCGTCAAACACGGCTACCGGATCAAGCCGGTGCTGCGCGTGATTCTGAACTCCAGCACTTACCAGCTCAGTGCGCGGCCGGTCGAAAAGCAGTCACCGCAAGCTGCCGAACCGGATCGGTACTTTGCCCACGCGCAGATCCAGATGCTGCAGGCTGAGCAGATTCTGGATGCGATCTCGTCCATCACGAGCATTCCAGAACAGTTCCCTGGATTTCCGTCCGGGACACGCGCGATTGAGCTGGCGGGTGGGACCGTCGACCACTCGTTCCTGATGGCTTTCTCGAAGCCTGTCCGCGACGCCACGTGCGAGTGCGCACGTGACCCCGAGCCATCGCTGAGTCAGGTCATTCAAATGCTCAACAACCCGGCCATCGTCAACAACATCAAGTCACCAGATGGCCGCATTCACAACTGGCTCACTGGGGGAAAGTCCGCGGACGAAGTCGTCGATCTGATCTATCTGACAACAGTCAGCCGCCGCCCCACACAACAGGAGCGGGACCTGATCGGACGACATTTGAAGACGCTGCCTGATGTTCGCACCGGTCTGTTTGACGTACAGTTTGCCCTGCTTAACTCGAATGAGTTTCTGCTTCGGCATTGATACAGAATGATGGGGCAGCCGATGGCTGATTGTTTTGTCGGCGCCGAAACAAGTTTTCGGCGCCGAAGTCTGCAACTGGTCCACAATAAACACGCAATGCGTGCGCACAGAATGATGCGGTTCCTGATGGTTTTGGACCGATGATTCTGTAAGTAATCGCCGTCGTGATTCTGTCACGGAAATAACAACACAGGATGACTCCATTGGACTTCACTTCGCACACAACCAGTCGCCGCGACTTTTTCACCATGGGAGGCCTGTCGGTCGGTGCAATTTCCCCATTGGGGCTGTCGCTGTCTGAAGTACTGGCAAAGGAATCGGCCAGCGGTGGTAAGCAACAGATCAACGTGATCTTCATGTTTCTGCAAGGCGGCGCTAGCCATATCGACATGTACGATATGAAGCCGAAATCACCTGCCGAGATTCGGGGAAAGTACGACCCGACCGCTACGAATGTTTCCGGTCTGCAGTTGAGTGATCAGCTCCCGAAACTCAGTACGTGTGCGGATAAGTTCTCGCTGATTCGCTCGATGACTTCTTACACGTCCAAACATGGTGAAGGCGACGTCCACATCATGTGCGGGAGTCCGCTGGACAGGAATGTTCAGCCGCCAGGCATCGGTGCGGTCCTCAGTCTGCAGCAGAAGCAGAAGGCTCCCGTTCCTCCATTCGTGCATATGGGGGACATGAAACACCCGGCGTACAGCGCCCCGGGTTTCGGCGGGTATCTCGGTCGGACATTCAATCCATTCCTGATCACGCAGGATCCAAACTCTCCTGATTTCCGAGTGCAGGCATTTGATACGGCCGCCGGCCTGGACGTCAGTCGTCTGGCAGGTCGCAAGACGCTGCTTCAGTCACTGGATCAGTACCAGTCGGAGCGGGAGAGACAGCTCGAGTTCGCCAGGTCACACGACACGTTCACCGAGCAAGCGCTGAAACTGGCGACATCCCGCAATGCCAAGGATGCATTTGACTTGTCACAGGAACCGGCCCGCCTTCGCGATGCGTATGGTCGCAATCGAGTGGGACAGGGAATGCTGATGGCTCGTCGATTGATCGAGTCCGGTGTGCGATTTGTGACGATCCAGGGCTACGTCGATACGGGCATCTACGCCTGGGACCATCACTGGGGAATTTTCCCGCATCTGGATCAGCAGTTGCCCATTTACGACAACAGCTATTCCGCTTTATTGAACGACCTCGATGACCGTGGTTTGCTGGAGACCACGCTTGTGATTACGGCAGGTGAGTTTGGGCGAACGCCAAAGATCAACACGCAAAGTCGAGGTCCCGGACGTGACCATTGGGGACGATGCTTCAGTCTGACCATGGGTGGCGGCGGCGTTAAGACCGGCCAGGTGATCGGTTCCAGCGATAAATATGGAGCCGTGCCGGAAGACCGCCCCGTATCCGTCGCGGACTTTGTCGCGACGGTCTATCAAGCATTGGGGCTTGATCCGAAGGCTCAATTCATCGCACAGGGCCGGCCGATGCAGATGCTGCCAGAAGGCTCGGTTGTCAGCGAGTTGCTCTGAGGGGACCGGCAGGTATGACCCTCAACGATCGCCGCTACTGAACCTCGAACTGCACGCGTTTGGTCGCGTACTTGCCGCTCAGTTGATCGCTGATCTGCAGTACCAGCGTGTACCGCCCGGGTTCAAGATCTTCGGGTATCGTGAAGTCGTAGCTGTGGAAGTAGTCGCGGCGGACGTTGCGGCACTCGTCCCGCGTCACCTCAAACGGAATCGACGCCACGGCCGGCTCGTCCTGTTTTGCGTACGGGTAGATTTCGATGTTTGAACTTAGAGCCGTCTGGAAGTGCGAATCGTCCAGCCGTTTGCTGGCGAAGTTTTCGATCTCGGCATACACGAGCACCTGTTGGCCAGTCGTGAACTGGTCGCGGCTGAATCGCTCATAATTTCCGAAGCTGACGATGCTGTGACAGAAGGTCACATTGCTCAGCTGCAGGTCGGCCTTATCACGCAGGTGATCGATCGCGGAACGCAGTTGAGTGATTGTCTCGGCGGCCCGCGTGTTCGCTTCGGGAATCCCGTCCGCGTCGAAGTGATTCGTCATCGCCCAGAACATCTGCTGCCAGAATTCTCGGTCGCGCGAATCGATTCCCTGGATCGGTTCAATGGATTTCTCGTAGCGGTTCTCAGCCAGATGCAGCATCCGTAGCGCCACAGCCTTTTTCTGGTAGTCGAACTCATCAACCGACATTTCTTCGGGCGTTACCGCGTCCAGTTCGTTTTCGAGTGAGCTGATCGCGACGTTGATTGGCGACGGTGCTGCCTCGGGCGCCGTTTCTACGGTCGCTTCGGGCGGTCCCCAGACACGTGCTTTGATTGTCTCACCCGCCCGCTGAATGCGAGTCAGGTTCTGCGTGAACATCCCCGGCGGCTGTGCTTGATCCTCGGTCGAGTAGGGAGGCTGAAGCACGGCGGAGTTGCCGGACGCGTCGACGGGAGTGTGTCCTGGATTCTGCAGCCCGGCTTGTGGTTCACCCGGAATTTCGAGGCGCTGCTCGAGCACTGCCGGATTGTCACGGATGGGATTGGTCAATTCGGCCTGTCCGGGATTGATCACGGGTCTCAGGTCATCTTGCCGACCGCCATTGGAGTTGCGGGGTGGACGGGAGTTTCCGCCCGCGATGAATGGAAGCTGGCCGCCTCCGGTGGGTGAACGCGTTGAACCAGATACCGTCCGTATTCCGCCGGACACAGCATCTCCGCCCGCCGGTTGAATCGTTGCAGTTGGCGGTCGATTCGGATCCTCGTTCCCTCGCTGGAACGACTGATCTGCCAGTGTCTGTGGCAGAAGCGAGGCACTCGGAGGACCTGGGCCGTCGGACCCGGGAAATGGCATTCCCAGACTTTGCTCCGGGAGCATGCCAAGACCTGGTTCTGGAGCTTGTGGCGAACCGTTCAGCGTCGTTTGGCGACCTGGTGGCAAAGGAGACGTTGCCGGTGTCTCGGTATCCGCCGGCCATGTCATAATCTGCTGCCCGCTCTCCTGAGTTCGCCGCAGATTGGCCAACAAACCACGCAGTTGCGACACCTCCATCAGTGAGTAAACACCGCGCTGGCCGTCTCGGCTTTCGGGGGGGACGATCAGCAGCAACTCGTCGATGATCTGCTCGCGCTCGCTGCGCGTGTCTTTTGGTGGCCGAGTCTGAGCAGCACGACCAGCAGAATTCGGCTCGAAGGCCGTCTGCTCGACTCCGGCTGCTATTTCGATTCCGTTGCGATTTGGTCGAGACTCGGGACGCGGCCTGCCTTGAGGATCAAGTTGATCCATCAATCGACGGGCTCCCTCCATATCACCCTGTTCAATCTTCGTATTGATGCTCGCCAGCAGGCGCTCACGTTCGGAATCACGCGAGTTCGTGCGATTTGCGAACGGACTACGAAATGCGGCGCAGCCAGACACACTGACGAGTGTGAGTAGCAGAACGATCAACAATCTCATTTCGGCGTCCTTGCCTGCCTGGATTGTTCGGAATCGGCCGAATGTCGTCAGATAGGTCTGCAATCGCAGTAACGAAACGGCTCGGAAGTGGATAAACGGGACGGGCGCCGCGAGGGCGTGCGGGAAGGGAGCGGGAAACTAATCCAAAGTCAGCAAGTCCGACAATATCAGCCGGTTTCGCACTGGTTTGGACGACACGGAACCGCACCCGTCAGTAACCCGAGCCCGTTGGTTGCAAAGCGTCTCGAACCGGTTGGCGGATACTTTCATGTTTTGCTCTTGCGGTAGCGAACGCTTTCGCCACACTGGGTGGCGAAGACTTTCGCTAGTGTTGAGCGATAGACCGTCGAAGGTGAACTATTGAAGGTCCGGAATGACAAAGGCCCGAGCACTCCAGCCGACGGAAGTTGAGCTGCAGATGTTGAGAACTCTCTGGGAACTTGGTCCCAGCACAGCGCGGGCGATCCACGTCCGGCTGAACGCGGACAAGAGAACGAACTATTCCACCACCGTGAAGATGCTGTCGGTGATGCTGGATAAGGGATTGGTCAAACGCAATGAAAAGGCGTCGCCACATATCTATCGGCCCGCACTGACTCGCGCGACCGCGGGGAAGCGGATGCTGAGCGATCTGATCGAGAAGGTTTACGATGGAGCTGCAATGAGTCTGGTATTGCAGGCCCTGGCTTCGACGGCGGCGACGAAACAAGAACTCGATGAAGTTCGCCGTATGCTTGATCAGATGGAGGGGAAGGAATCATGAGCGCTTTCCCCATTTCAGCGATGACTGTCGAGCAACTGGGCTGGGTGTTGTTGCATTCGCTGTGGCAGTTCGCGCTGATTGCTGTGCTGGCAGGAGTGACTGTGAGACTGCTCCGTCGGAGTTCGTCAGCCGCGCGCTACGGTGTTCTTGGTGTGGCAATAATTGCGACGGCGTCGGTTCCGGTGGCGACCTGGATACTGTTGCCTGCCGCTTCACCGGTTAGTCCGTTGAGCCGACCCGACTTCGAAATCGAACAGCCAACGCTTGCGGCGAGCATCCCGGCCGCTGACGCGTTACGGTTAAACACTGAGCCGATCATCGCGACGGAGACAGCCGGGGAAGACCCGTTTATCGATGTCGCAAGACCTGTCGTGTCATTGGAAAGCCTGCCGGCAATTCCACTGGCTGCACCGACTGAAACTCAGGTTGAGCTGTCGTGGTCGGAGCGGGCTACTGGATTGCTCCGACCGTGGCTGAGCTGGATCGTCGCCGGATGGTGTGTGGGAGTCGTGTTGTGCGCGCTACGACCGCTGCTGGGCTGGCACACGCTGCGACGACTGAGGCGTGTGGGAGTCTCTCCAGTTTCGGACGAAATGGTGGCCACGCTGCAGCGGATGTCTGAGCGGCTCCGACTGCGACGAGCGGTCCGCGTGATGTCTTCAACGCTGGCTCAGGTGCCAATTGTGGTCGGCTACGTGCGGCCGATCATCCTGCTGCCAGTCAGTTTCATGACGAGCATCCCGACGGCCCAGCTGGAATCGATTCTGGCTCACGAACTGGCACATGTGCGGCGGCACGACTTCCTGGTGAACCTGTTGCAAACGCTCGTCGAAACGGTTTTCTTTTATCATCCCGCGGTCTGGTGGCTGTCTCGCCGGATGCGCACGGAACGCGAACACTGTTGCGACGATCTGGTGGTCGAGACTCTCGGCAACCGTGTCGAATACGGCCGCGCGCTGCTGGCAATTGAAGAACTGCGTGGTAGCAGTTCGGTATTGGCAATCGGAGCCGCCGATGGTTCTCTGCTGGCCCGTGTCCGCCGAATTGTCGCGTTCCCGCCCGACCGTGCCCGTACTTCACCATGGCCGGCGCTGAGTCTCGTTGTCTGCGGCATCTTTCTCGTCTGTGCGATGAGCGTTCCTGGTTGGCACAGGCAGGCAGAAGCCGATCCCCCGCCGTTGGAACAATCGCCGGTTGCAGAATTGCCGGACGGCGTTCGAGAAGCCGACGTGAATCTGTCGGGGGAGCCTGAGACCAGGTCGGAAGCCAAGCGTGATGTTGGTGCATCAGAGTCCATTGTTGGAGAAGTTGTGGATGCGGTGACCGGCAAGCCTGTCAGTGGGGCCACGGTGCGATTCAAGTTCCGAAAAACGCGGGACGAGAGGGGCGAGCCGGTTGCCGAACTCGTGTTTCGCAACGTCGGGCAATTCACGTTCCAGTGGCCGGATGCGATCAACATGGGAACGGACTTATATGTGGAGCGCACGGCGGAGCATCCTGACTACCAGTCGCCGCGGCCGGTTGGTCAGGTTTTGAAGTTTCTGCTACATCGCGAACCGAACAGCTGGCGCGATTTCATTCGGAAAGTGGAGTTATCGCCGGGAGCTGTCGTTACCGGGTTTGTCAGGGATCTCAACGGACGTCCGGCGAAGGGTATCACGGTCGTCGCCCAGAGAGATCACCATGGATGGTCGACCGGCTACAAGCAGAAGACAACGACCGACGCCAATGGCCGATATCGCCTCGTGGTTCCGACGGATCAGGGACGGGGACGACTCTATGTGACCCCGAATCATGCGGCGGGAGTGGCGCGGGCGATCACCACCGATTTTGGTGAGCAGCAGGTTTTCCAGCTTCGGCGTGGCACACGGTTGTTCGGTCGCGTCACCGATGCTCAGGGCCGCGGCGTCGCCAATGTCGTGATCCGCGCGGATGGCACGGACCGCGTTCCGTGGCGATATACTCGGACAGATGCCGATGGACGGTATTCGCTCGCGCCGTGTCAGTACGGCCAGTACGTCATCGAACTACTTAACGAAGGTTCGATACCCGATCTCCCCGGAAAAGGCGTCCGGCTGCCCGACGTCTTTGTTTCACAGTTGGTGAAACTCGCCAGGAACGCGCCGATCCAGCAGCAACTCGATTTCGCACCAACCGCGTCAGTGCGCGTCACCGCTCGTTACACGACAAGCGACGATCAGCCAGTGAGCAGTCGACGCCTTTTCATTATGGGAACTGCGAACGAAATGGGCTGGGAGGGATACTTTCATGAAGTGTCTAACAATCCGGGGCTCTACGAACTGCGAGTTCCTCGTGGTCTTGAAGGTCGCATTCCTGTGAACGCGGACAACGGCCTGCTGCGGATTGTCCGCGAGTCAAAGGACTCCACGTCCATCACCAGCAAAGACGTCACGGTGTTCGATGAGAATGGCATCTCATTCCGAATCCACCGCATGAAACCGACATCAGTCACTCTGCGACCCGTGTTTGGTGGCAAGGTTGTGAATCCCAGCGCGTCGTTCGTGTTTCCCGAATTCGCAGATCCGAAAGCGGCGAAACGAACGGGTGCGCGCCTGGCATGGGCACATCAATTTACACAACCGGATTCTGGCGGGGTGAAGTTTGGCGTGCATCCCGATCTCGACATCGTGCTGAAGGTCAATCTCCCTGGCTTCAAACCGTGGCAGGAGACCGTCCGAACGCCCGAAGGCGAAGACCGAGTCATCGATGTGGCGCTTGAGCCGGACAAAGATGGTCCAGAGGCGAACAATGCAGAGAGAAGAGGCGAGGAGGATGCACGCGCAAATCAGCAGCCCCGCGTCGAGTCGCCCGAAAAGCCGGCCGGCAAATTGAAGCCGGGCGCAAAGGCGAAGGAGATCACTGACTCTGCTTTGAAGGCCACGATCTCCATGGAGATGGCCGAAGTCATGGTCGGCGAACCGACATGGATCAGGTTTAAGGTGGAGAATCCCACAGACAGGAAGCTGCTTCTGCGTCTCAAAGGCGACCACCGCAATCGGACCATCGATCCCACCAGTAAGACAGTGCCCGAGTCTTTCTCTGTTGAGATGCGCAACGAAACTGAAACTCTGTTGCCACAAATCCCTGCGCGGTCGAATCGAATGAACGGCCTCATACGGCCGGGATTCGACCTGCCGGCGAAAGGCGAGGTCACTATCGAACTGTTCGTGCCGCATTGGGTCACGATCACGGAACCGGGGCGATACGACGTCAAGGTTCACTGTCAGTGTGAACTCTCCCCGCACGAAGGACGAAATCTGATTGAGTTGGTCGCCGAGACGACGCTCCAGGTCACTCCGGCCGACACCAGGAAGTTCGGGGAAGTCATCGATCGCCTCGGGCGGAAACTGGTGGCCGACGACTCAAGTGCATCCGATCGCGCTCATCGCATGTTGATGGTCATTCACGACGAGCGTGTCGTGGTGTGGTACGTCAAGCTGCTCGAACAGTCCCGTTACACTCAAAAGTTCAACGCCTGCACGGGGCTTGGCCCGTATGGTTCAGATACCGCGCTGTCAGCACTCAAGCGAGCCATGCAGGTCATGGGCAGAGATATTAGTAACACATCCACTCGCAAAGGGGCGTGATCCCTTTACGTGGCGGTGGTTATGCTGACGTAAGTTGTTGTTGAGTGTGAGTTTTCCGCGTTGGCGGCTGGATGTCGCGGGGGGACTTCATTTCCTGTCCCATGTCCGGGGCAGCCCAGTGCCAGTCTCGGCGGCGGCGGTCGCGACGCAGGGCGGATCGCAGGCGGGGCATCGTCGACTCCCACTGATTCGCAAGGATTAACGACCGCACGGCCAGGACCGCCTCGGCATTGCTCTCCTCCCAGTAGATCGAGTTGCCCTTGAGGCGAAGATTGATCGACCTCCGGATTGTACTTTCGATCGCTCCGCTCCCAATCGGCAGACCCGCCTGGCGGTATTTTCCGTACGAGAGGTGGCTCGCTTCACCGTGCTTCTGCAGGTAGGCAATTTCGGTCCAGAAGTCCGAGTCTTCTGGAATGCCCGACCCGTGTTCCAGAAGTGTGCACACCACCTCTTTCCACCAGCCACGCTTCAGCTTCTTCCGCAACGCGGCGGACAGCTCACGGCATTGATCGTCCGGCAGACCACAGGCTTTCACGGCCAGACCCACATGCTGCGCCGCGTGATAATAATCGAGGATGCACGACACTCTGGTATGAGAAAGACCGCAGCGGCGACGGATCCATTCGAGTCGTTCCCAGATCCAGGGAGCCCCATCAGACACAAACGCCACGCACTCCGCTCGGGCCGCTCCCAGCCGCCACAGGTGGCAGGCCACCAGTTCAGCCACGTGATCAGGCCCCTGCAGTGTGCCATCGATCAGCCGGAAGCTGTCCTTCTTTTCCATACGCCCGGATTTGTCGAACGTGAAGATCGTCAGCACTTTCGGCTCGCGCCATCTGGTCGTAAACGCTCGGCGTTTGCCATGACCGCGTTCGCTGGCTGTTTTGCGAGTGCGGAGGCGGCCTCCATCGATCTGCACGGCCACTCGTCTGCCGGCCAGTTCGTCCGTCTGTGGCAACGTGCCGGCCCGGAAACTGAGCAGTTCCGCCCGCCGCATGGCCAGCAGTTGTTCGCCGAACTGTTCCGCGATCCGCCGCACGGTCTTCCGATCCAGCGTGATCCCCTGCGACTTCAGTTCGTCCCGAGCCAGATTGATCGAGGGACTCATGGCCACGGTTCGGGCCACTTTCTCCGCCATCATCGGCGAACAGCCCAGCGAGCAGCCCAGGGCGGCGAGTTCCGGATAGAGTCCCTGCAACTGCGTCTGTTGAGGACCATCGTCGGCTTTGCGTTTCTTCGGCGGACAGTACAGCGTGGTGACGAAAATGATCAGTCCAGACAGCAGCCGAAGCCGGACAGTCCGCCGCTCCGGCGACTTCAACGGCA
>Ga0302123_10001244_pt1 | contig 18195 bp, 18 predicted proteins | sample CB21_321_MG_FD_203109 | JGI IMG/M metagenome (GOLD analysis project Ga0302123, IMG submission 203109) | Marine microbial communities from Western Arctic Ocean, Canada - CB21_32.1 | ecosystem: Environmental > Aquatic > Marine > Oceanic | place: Canada: Western Arctic Ocean | collected 2017-09-28 | reverse complement strand
ATGATGTATGGAACTGGGTGGCCGATCCGGCAAACCTGCCGGTTTGGGCGAAAGATGTGGACGATCCGGGTGTCTGGCTCGATGACGGTGGCCCGACGGTCGGATCTCTATACCGCATCGATTACAATTACGGTCGGAAATCCGACGAAATGGTGTTCGAGATAGTCAGATCCGAGCCCGGAAAGTCGTTTGCCGCCGACACTGTAACTGGCAAGTACCCGATATTCGTCGAGTACGAGTTTGAAGAAACGAGCGATGGTGCATCAACTGACCTGAAAATCATCATGCACGCCAGGTCCGACAGTTTATATACCGCCGTTCTGTTCGTACTGACGGGCTGGTTTGCAAAATCGTTTATGAACAAACGTCTGGCGAACGAGCTGGAAAATATCAAGAACGAACTAGATTCGAACTAATTCGACCTCGCAATTTGGACTCAACTGCAACTGAATTTGGAAGACAAATGAACGACCAAGAACTGATGTTCCTACCGGCACACGAGCAGCGGCAGATGATCATCGATAGGGAGATATCCTCGGTAGAAATGACTGAGGCATCGTTGCGTCGGATCAAGGAACTTGAACCCAAGCTCCATGCGTTCATAACTCTGGACGAAGAAGGCGCGATTGCAGCGGCCAAAGAAGCCGATGTGAAACTCGCCGCGGGAACGAAACCCGGTGCGCTTCATGGCGTTCCGATTGCCGTGAAGGATCTTGAAGTTACGAAGGGCTTGCGAACAACACTCGGGAGCACTTTTTTCAAAGACTGGATTCCTGACTACGATTCCGTAGTGGTTGAGCGACTACGCGCCACCGGAGCGGTGATTCTCGGCAAGACCAACACCCCCGAGTTTGGCAACCGTGAAGAGACGTTCACAAACATAGCTGCGACTTGCAACAACCCGTGGGATCCGGCCCGGATCCCGGGTGGTTCGAGTGGTGGCACGGCTGCGGCTATCGCATCGGGAATGTGTTCAATTGGCACCGGCTCAGATGGTGGTGGTTCGGTACGACTGCCTGCCTCGTTCTGCGGCATATTCGGGCACAAACCCACTCATGGGCGGTTCCCACGCTACGGAGGACAGGCAAAACCCGCCTACAACTCGGCCGGTACAAGCGGTCCGATGTCCAACGACGTGCGCGACTCGGCGATACTGAGTCAGGCGCTTTCCGGGTTCGATTCTCGTGATCCCGGTTCGGTGAAAACACCGGTTCCCGATTATCTCTCCGAACTTGAAGCCGGTGTAGAGGGGATGCGCATCGCCACGACGATGACTCTTGGAATATCTGATGTCAACGATGATGTTGCCGCTGCACTTGAAGAATCGTGGTCGGCGTTTAGTGAGTTGGGAGCGAAAGTCGAACCGCTAGAGCTCAAGTTCGACCCGATTCCTCGTGAGGCGTGGTGGACGCTCTGGACCGCAGGGCAGGTCGCAATGTACGGCCACCTTGCCGAAGAGCGCCCCGAAGACCTGATGCCGTACACGCTGGAAATGATCAACCACGGTAGAACTCTTACCGGAGCCGATGTAGCTGTTGCTCTGCGCGACGTGCAGAACTTGCAACTCAAAATGCATCAGTTGTTCGAAGAGTACGATCTGATACTCGCTCCAACAAACGCCGCTGTCGCCTGGCCGCACCTAGATCCTCCGACCGAGATCGGATCCACGAAGAACAACGATGAGATGGCAGGAATCAACTACGGAGCTATCCCGTTCACGATGATCTTCAACTCTTCGTTCAACCCGGCAGCTTCAATCCCTTGCGGATTCGGAGAGGGCGGCATGCCTGTCGGGCTGCAAATCATCGGTGGCTACGATGACGATGCGACGGTGTACAGGGGGAGCAGAGCGTTCGAAATGGCGCGACCTTGGACCGGAACGAGACCGACTGTTTCCTGAGTTTCGAGTCCCAAAACAGCGACCCCGGTAGTAACCCCGGTCGTTTAGGCGGTCGTTTAGGCGGGCAGGACAGTTAGTCTAGGGACTAGACCTTTGCGCTTTCTTTCGACCAGATGTCGAGCATGTCTTCCATCTTCGGAACCATGGTCCTCAACATCGAGACGATCGGTAGGCCGTACGGGCAACGAGACTCGCACTGCATGCACGAATCACAGGCGTCGTGATCGTTGATCTTGTTGATCAAACTCTCGCGCCCCTGCAAGTCAGCCTCAACGCGAGACGGCTCCCACGGGAATTTCGAGAAATTCACCGGCCCCATTGTGCGGTAGTGGTCGTAAAGAACATCGGTGCCGAGGGTACTGGGAATCGTGATGTCGGAAGGACAGGGCAGGCATTCCATGCATATGCGGCAACGATCGGTTGACAGCTGCAGCGCCCAGCTTGCGACTTCAGACTCCTCGTCCGCAGTCAGAGTGTACTCATCGAGCGCACCAATGGACGCGTTCTGTTCCATCTCAGCGACAGTTGTAGAACCGGGAACCGCAACCGCTATGTTCTGGTTCATCAACCATTTCAGTGCGAGCGGCGCCGGTAGAAGCCCTGTTGCCACCGGCTTCATGATTGTGATTCCGACGTTTTTCTCGATTGCGAGAGGAATCAGTTCAGCGAGAGGCTCACGTTCGACGATGTTCAGTGGAACAAGAAATGTGTCGAAATCGAATCGCTTCAACGCAGCCACCAGTACTGATGGGAAGGTATGGCCGGTGATGCCGATGTTCCGGATTTTTCCGGCCTCGCGGGCTTCAATAAGCGCTTCGAGCGGGCCGCCCAAACGCACATCGACATCGTCCAGATCGGAGAGTGCATGGAGGTGGTAGTTGTCTATGTAATCCGTCTGGAGCTTCTGAAGCGACTCGTCTATATGGGCAGCTGCTTCTTCTTTCGTTTTCCCACCGGTTTTGGAGGAGACAATGACGTTTTCTCGCTCGCCCTTCAGCGCTTTGCCCAGCTTGACTTCACTGTCCCAGTAGCCCTGCGCTGTGTCGAAGTAGTTGACGCCCATATCGAGCGCCTTGAATACGATTTCCTTGGAATGGTCGTACTCAGACGAGCCAAGTTGAGCGGCTCCTAGTCCGATAGGCGCTACATCGATACCGGTTGAACCAAGTGGGCGTTTTTTCATCGATAGATCTCCGTGAGGGGCAAGTTGATCGCAACATACTACTTCAACGGGCAGGAGTGTGTTTTCTGCTGAACAGAGCCGATTGTCCATACGTTGGTCAGAACAGGCCGATTAATCGGGTTCATTCAGCCACTGAACACCGAAGTCTACACAGTCTCTGACACCAAACAGGCGGCTTTCGGCTGACCCCACGCCGCAAACGAACCCGACGGATGATTGCTTCGAAACACCCCGGGGAGCTTCCTGAAAAGTTCCGGCACAGTTCCCATGCGCCATGTCGGGGTGACCGCGGGTCGTACACAGGAATTCTTCGTTTGACCTCGGCGATCCACTCCGCAGGGATAGGCGGGTGGCGCCAACCACCGGGATCGCTGTAATCGCCGCTTTGTGTTGGCATTACGATCGAGCCGGTATTGCCAACTGCATCTTGAAGCGCCTAAATGTAGGCGACTGCACCGCCGTTAACCCATCCCAGACTGTGCATTGAGGTGTGAACGATCAATCGGTCGCCACTCAGTACGCCAAGTTGCTCAAGATCGCGGCAATCGACTCTCTTGTTCGAGGGAATTTCGATTCAGCGATTACCTTTGCAATCGAATCGTCTTTGAGTTCTCGGGAAATCATGTCTCTATATTGTGGGGATCTATTGAGTGCAGAGCTGCTTGACATATTCGCACTAGAAGCGGCGCGAGCCAAGGGCGAGTAGAGATCATTTGCCTTACTCAGGAGAGTCCTGAAATCAGTTTTGAGGTGAACAATGCACGCCCAGATCGATTAACGTCTGGGCGTGTTGAAATCACTAAGTAAACTAGGCGCTGCCTGTTTACCAGTCAGAGACTGATCCGTCGTTATCGAAGTAGTACTCGCCGCCGAGTTCCTTGTGGTAGCCAGCCGTCTCGCCGTCGTATTCCTTAGTTGCTTCGACCTCGTCGACTTCGACACCGAGTCCCGGAGTGTCCCACAGGTCGATGTGACCATCTTTTACCACCCAAGGTTTCTTCAGCAAGCCATTTCCAAGACCGGCATCAACCTGTTCCTGGATCAGGAAGTTCGGAACCACCGCGTCGACGAGCATGCATGCCGCCAGGGCCAGCGGTCCGATCGCACAGTGAGGCATGATGTGCTGGTAGTAGACCTCAGCATAGTTTGCAATACGCTTCAGTTCGGAAGGTCCACCGCAGTGGGCGACATCTGGCTGCAGTAGCGAAACCGCCTGCTTTTCGATGACTTCGCGGAACTCCCAGCGTGACAACAAGCGTTCGCCGGTCGCAAGGGGGAACGGAACCTGCTCCTGAACCCGTTTCAGGGCCTCAGGGTTTTCCTGCGGCACGGGCTCTTCGACGAACATCGGTCGCATGCCCTTGAGCTCGTGACATATTTCTACAGCGAGCCCCGGAGTCATCTTGCCGTGGAAATCGAAGCACAACTCCACATCGTCACCGACCCACTCGCGCATCATGTACGCGGCTTTTACGAACTCGTCGATTCGTGATGGTGGCTCGTGCGCTCGCCAGTTTCCGGCCGGTCCAGATTTGTAGGCGGTGTAGCCCATTTTCTGAAGCATGGTGAGTCGATCGCGAGACTTCTCAAGTCCTTCATCAGTGAGATCATTGATACCCCAGTGAGCATAGACACGGATCTTGTCGCGAACGTTGCCGCCCATCAGCATGTAGCTGGGCACGCCATAGTGCTTGCCAGCGATATCCCATAGCGCAGCATCGATAGCCGCAATTGCTGTCATGTTGTGTACGCCGCCCCTGAAGAACGCAGATCGGTACATCTGCTGCCAGTGGTGTTCGATTCGCAGGGGATCTTTGCCGATCAAGTACTCGGAATACTCATCGATGGCTGCTGGCACGCTTCTCGGCTTACCTTCGAGCGTGCTCTCCGCCCAGCCTTCAATTCCGGAGTCGGTGGTAATACGGATAAGCCGTGTGCGGTGTCGCGGTGAGAACTGATCTACTCGGGTGATTTTCATAATTATTGGCTTCGGTGTTGGTCGAGATGCCCACCGCGTGCCATCGCGTGAACGGGCTAGTGATGATGGAATCGATTGATGTTGCGACCCAGCACAGTTGCTGAATCGCTGAAATATTAACCCCGTCGACGCAAGAATGGGGGCGAACTTGAACGCGTTTCGAGTTTGACCCTATATATCTGAGTACCTAACATGCAGTTATGTCTACAGAAATTACAGTTCCACAAACCGGCACCGAGGTTCGACAGCTCATCAGAGAGGGTCGATTTTCGCAGCCAACGTCAGGTGTATCTCCTCACCACGTACAGGCCAATGTTGCGATCCTGCCGAGGGACGTCGCTTTCGAATTCCTGTTGTTCTGCCAGCGCAACCCGAAACCCTGTCCGGTAATTGAGGTGATCGAAGCTGGCCAGGTTGAAGCAGCGTTAACCGCACCCAGTTCAGATATTCGTACCGATGTTGGTCTCTATCGCATCTTCAAAAATGGTGAACTGGTCGAAGAGCCTGATTCCATTGAATCGCACTGGCGAGATGATCTGGTTACGTTTCTGTTGGGATGCAGTTTCTCGTTCGAGCACGCGCTTATGGCGAACGGAATTGCTCTCCCTTATTACGGCACCGAGCGAAACGTGCCTATGTTCATTACCGACATTGAAACCGCGTCGTCAGGTCCGTTCTCGGGCCCGATGGTCGTTTCACATCGCTGGGTTCCAAGTAGCAAAGTGGTGCGGGCTGTACAAGCAACGTCACGCTTCCCAGATACCCACGGCGCTCCGATTCACATTGGCGACCCGGCGAAGATCGGTATTTCAGACATCACGAAGCCTGACTTTGGCGATGTTTGGGAGCAGGGCAGCGAAGATGAGGTACCTGTGTTCTGGGCGTGCGGCGTGACTCCGCAATCGGTAGCGATGAAGTCGAAGCCCGAACTGATGATTACCCACGCACCCGGCTACATGTTTGTAACCGATCTTATGGACGAAGATCTGGCCGTTCTTTAGCCTGAACTTCGTAACATCCTGTAAACAACTGACTTATACCCGTCGAATTCTCGGAAACCTATGCCTGACTCACCTGACTCAAACGTATTCACAAAAATCGAAGACATCATTCTGCAAGATGACTTTCGTGGAATGAAGGCGCTGCGGCAGCACATGCCAGACGGCTGGCTGGACTCTTCCGCGCAGCTGGTGATCGATCACCCCGGCAAAGTACTTATTGCGACCGGGTTTTACATTTTGCGAGCCAAAGAACCTGAGACCGATGGACCTCCCGGAGCAGTGGCTATTGGCAACGCGATAAAAGCCCTCGGAGGCACGGTTGCGTACGTTACCGATAAGAACTGCATGACCGTGATGCAGGCGATTGCGGGTGATGATGAAGTTATAGATTTCCCGATTACGACTCACCGAGAGTCGAGTGAGTTCGCTCACAAGCTTCTCGTGGAGCATGCGCCCTCTGCTCTGGTTTCGATCGAACGGGCGGGGTTGCTGGGAGACGGAACCTACCGGAACTGGAAGGGCGTCGATTTTTCCGAGCACAACGCCAAGATTGACCACATGTTCGATGAGCACCCCTACTCAGTCGGCATCGGCGATGGCGGCAACGAAATCGGAATGGGCAACATGCGTCATGTCATCCCGGGTATAGACAACCTTCCTGACGACCCCTGTGTGACCACCACGACCCAGTTGATCACGGCTAGCGTCTCCAACTGGGGTGGCTATGGTCTCGCAGCCGCTCTGTCGATCAAGTCTGGCAAGAACCTGCTCCCATCAGTTGAGCAGGGCTACGAGTGGGTCAAAGACATTGCAGCGGTCGGTGCGGTCGAGGGCATGAGCGGTGAGTCGAAAGACTGGGTTGATGGCCGCGCACCCGAAGATGACGCCATGTGCCTGCGTGATCTCAACGCTCTGCTGGCGAGTGAAGGTCTCTAACCACTCGCAGCTTCCAAGTTATAGCTGTACCGCCTGCAGATCACTTACCGGATTTGGAATCGGAGCTTCGCGCACGCCTCGGTGACCGCTGCATCGTCTCTTTGACGACGAAGATGAGCATCAAGGCACCGAATACCCCGATTCCGGCGGTAGCCAGTGATGCAACTCCGAGCGTGACGACCTGGGCTATTCCGCCAATTGCAACAGGTCCGCTTGCTCCACCCGCATCGGAAATCAGTCGCCAGACTCCCAAAAATTCACCCGGGCTTTCTTTTGGCGAGAGATCTGTTCCCATAATGAGAACGAATCCACTGGAAAGTCCGTTTCCTAATCCAGCAAGCAACCCGACGATGAGCAGGCCACCGAAACTCCCGGTCATCGGGATCAGGGCGACGGCTAACGCAAGGATGATAAAAGCCGGGATACCCGTGGACTTCCTACCCCATCGGTCCATCGAGTAGCCAACCCATGGGAAGAGCATCGAATCGACTGCGTATGACGTTGCGGCGATGATACCGATCCTGAATTCACCGAGGCCGAGTTCTCCAGCCCAAACAGGTATAAGAAATTCCCGACCTGCCCGAATGAACTGGAGGGACACAGAGGCGACACCAGCGGTTGCAAAATCTCGACGGTGACGGGTAACGACACCACCCAGTTCTGCGAACACGTTAAGTCGCTTGGCTGCCCTTGGCGGTTCAACCATGTTCCTCATGGTCGTTAGAACCATGATCAGGGTCAATCCGGCAACGACCGCCTGCGCGTAAAACGGTACCCTGATCCCAACGTGCTCTGCCAGCAATCCACCGAGTAGCGGGCCAAGAATCGTCGCTATTCTGGAGATGCCACCGAACAGGGACAGAGCCCGTCCTCGCACATCCGTTGGAACCGCCGAGGCGAGGTATGAGTGGCGTGAGATGCTCCACAGGGCGAAGCTGGCTCCGGCCAGTAGGCGGGCAGCCATAAGGGATCCGAAGTTAGGTGATAAACCAGCCCAGATCGCGGACAGTCCAAACAAAATTACACCGGCGGTCATCGTCCTGCGAAGCCCGAGCCGACCAACGAGAATACCGGCGGGAACATCGAAGATCATGGTTCCGATGTAACGTGCTGCGATGACCAGGCCAACAAGCCCGATCGATACTGCCATCTCTTGTTTCGCAAATCCCGGAAGTACAGGAATCAGAATTCCCTGTCCGAGAGAAAGCAGGAACGAAGGTGCGTAAACAGTCCATACGAGCGATCGTATGGTCGAGCGAACTGTATAGCTGCCCCGTTTAGGCTCTAGCGATCCTGACGATGACATAGGCAGACAATGCTATGCCTGAGATAGTCGAATCGCGAGCGGCGAACGAATTGAAATGGATCAGTTCTGCGGATATCGTCGTTATCCCGGTTTACGTATTGCATACCTATCTGCTGAAAAGACTAATGCTTGGACTTTAAATACGAGAGAACAATCGCAGTTCCGGTGTCGACCATCTGGGATGCCCTGATCGATCCTGACGCCATGACTCCGCATCTTCCCGGTACCGCGAAGGTGGTCGCTACCGGGGCAAACGCGTATCGGGTTTCGATGAAAATATCGATGGGTTTCTTGCGGCCGACAGTGAACGGCAATGTTCAACTTTCGAACCTCAACGAAGGTGTTTCGTTCGATATCAGCCTGACCGGGAAGTCGATGGGTGCTGGTGTAACGGGGTCAGCTGAGGTCGTTCTTAGTGATCCCGATTCTGGAGCTAATTCAAGCCGTATTCAGATGACAGGCTCGATTCAAACATCTGGACTTCTCAACAAGATCGCTGATTCCAAGATTGAGGGCGCAGCAACAGGATTTCTGGAAGCGTTTTTCCAGAGTATCGAGCGGTCAGCGACGGGTTGAAAACGATCCGAACGTCGAGTATCTGAGTACTCCGACTAGAGCAACACGCCGTCCTCGCTGGTGAATCCGTTCTCATCAACTGTGCGTGCCGTGTCCGAGTGGTCTCCCCGAGTAGCGATCTCGATTCGGTTGCCGTCGGGATCGTAAACGAACAGGTAGTGCTGACCGTCGTAGCGGGTTCCGATTCCATCAGCAATCTCGACATCGGCCTCGATAAGGGCCTCAGCGGTGGCTTCAATGTCAGCGACCTCAAATGCAGTGTGTTGTCGAACGGCTCCCCTTGGACCGAGTTTTTCTGGGGGCCCAATGACGTGAACCATCGAACCGTCTGGTAGTTCAGTCCAGGCAAGGGTGTTGCCGTCGGCCTGGTGGGGTATCACCTTGATGTTCAACAGGTCGCGATACATCGGCATGCATTCGCTCCGGTCAACGAAAGGTATGCCCACGTGATTGATGGTCAGTATCTTGATCTTCGAAGGCGAATTTACAACCACGTTCTGCCCAGATTCAGCGGTGTATCCGAGCGCATCGGCTACTCGAGATGAGGCGTGCACCCTGCTGGCCATGGTGAACTCAAGCCGGTTGCCCTCGTTGTCGTTGATGAACAGGGCTTTTTGTCCATCATGGCGCTCACCGGGATCGGTGATGTTTGGGTAGCCAGACTCTCGCAGCGCCGCAACCGTTGCGTCGAAGTCTTCGACCTCGAAAGCAACGTGCGGCACTGTCAGAGTTTCACCATCAGGAGGTTCCATCAAGTGGACCATCGTTCCATCGAGTGTTTTCATCCACACGACGCTCGATGAATCCACCATCGAAGGGATGACCTGCAAGCCGAGAATATCTCGATAGAACCTCAACGACACTCGACGGTTCCAGATTGGTATTCCGACGTGGTTGATGGTTCTGATTCGTATATCGCTCGGCATCTACTAAGCAGGTCTCACTTTTAATTTTCGCCAGAAATCGCCAAAAAACGACGGGAGCCGAATCTACTTGATTTCGACAATCATTTCGATTTCAACGGGGATCTGGCCGGGAAGGCTACCCATACCGACTGCTGATCGTGCGTGCTTTCCGGCGTCACCGAATACTTCAACAAGTAGGTCGGAGCAGCCGTTGATGACGGCTGGCTGGTCGGCGAATTCAGGCGTGCAGTTGACCATTCCCAGAAGTTTTATGACCTGGGTGACGTTGTCGAGGCTGCCGACATGCGCACGCAGCGCAGCGAGCAGTTGAATGCCCACGAGCTTCGCTTGTTCGTAACCCTGTTCAGTACTGAGATCGGCGCCAACTTTACCGGCCATCATCGTGCCATCGGGCCGTCTTGGTCCATTTCCAGACAGGTACACCAACTTACCGGTTGTAACTGCGGAGACGTAGTTTGCGATCGGTCCGGCCGGGTCTGATAGGTCGAGACCCAGTTCTTCTACTCTAGCTTCAGCGCTCATATACGGATTCTCCTAGTGTGTTTAAAGCAACAAGACCGGCGACAGTATGCACCGGTCTCGCATGATTTTCTATTCGTTTAGCGTGCTTAACGTGGAACTACGCCTTCGGTTCGGTCATAGCGAGCGGCTCAAGTATTACGTCGAGTTCCTCTGAAGAGTACGAGGTCATGCGCAGGGCGACTTCTTTAATCGTTTCGCCGCTTTTTGCCGCGGCCTTCACGATATCCGCCGCTTCGTCGTAACCGATCAATGGTGCGAGAGCCGTTCCGATTGCCAATCCCTTCATCACCATGTCGGGGCCTCGGTCGGTCGCAACAAGATCTTTGATGCACTGTTCCGACAGGTTGTGAGCAGATTTTGCCAACAGGTCGATCGACTCGAGCAGGTTGTAAGCAGCGACTGGCATCATCACGTTAAGTTCAAAGTTGCCTGATTGGCCGGCGATGGCGATAGTCGCATCGTTTCCGATCACCTGCGCGGAGACCATTGCTACCGACTCAGGGATTACCGGGTTGACCTTGCCCGGCATGATCGATGATCCGGGTTGGACCTCCGGTAATGCTAGTTCTCCGATTCCGGCGCGTGGGCCCGAACCCAACCATCGAAGGTCATTGGCAATTTTCAACATGCCGACAGCGATTGATTTGAGTGCGCCCGAGGCAGAAACGACGGCATCGAGGGTGCTCTGAGCCTGGAAGTGATTGGTGGTCTCTGAAAGATCGAGTCCGGTCATCTCGTGCAGTCTCGAGATTACCCGGGTCGCAAATTCGGGGTGCATGCCTGTTCCGGTACCAACCGCCGTGCCGCCAAGGGCAAGCACGGAAAGTTCAGCAAGTGCTGTTTCTGCCCGTTTGCCTGCGAATTCGAGCTGACCTGCGTAGCCGAGAAACTCCTGACCCAATCGGATGGGCGTTGCGTCTTGTAGATGTGTTCGACCGGTTTTGACGATTCCCCAGAACTTTTCTGACTTGACGCGAAGCGCATCTTCGAGTTCCTTCAGAGCAGGCAGGAGATCGTCTTTTATCGCCCCGGCTGCAGCAAGGTGAATAGTGGTTGGGAACACATCGTTTGACGATTGGCCCTTGTTGACGTGATCGTTCGGGTGCACGGGATCACGAGAGCCAAGTTTTCCGCCCATGGCTTGGATAGCTACATTCGAAATCACCTCGTTGGCGTTCATGTTTGTCGATGTGCCGGAGCCTGTCTGGAATACATCAACAACAAATTCATCGTCGAAATCACCGTCGATAACTCGCTGGGCCGAAGCGATGATCGCCTGGCCGATTGTGTCGTCGATGGAGTCAAGATCGAGGTTTACAATCGCAGCCGACTGCTTGATCTGGCCAATGGCCTTGATGAAGGATCGGCCCAATCGCAGATTGCTGATCGGAAAATTTTCTTCAGCCCGACGAGTGTTGCCACCGTAGTAAGCGTTTACCGGGACTTCCAGTTCGCCCATCGAATCACGTTAAATGCGCATTTCCTGCGAGGCCATTGTTCACTCCTGATTTAGTGGTTACTTCGTTCGAATCTACAAACAAAACTCGACGCTGCATAGATCGAAACTAATGATAATCCCGAGATGGCCAAGAAGGGTTTACTCACTGCCGTCGCGGGAGGGGTTTTACAAGCGCCAACGCTCCGCCGAACACCGTTGCCGCTGCGGCCGCCCAGAACACCATCTCGATGCCGAATGCCGCGGCTATAGGGCCGGATGCAGCAGGCCCTAACAACATTCCGATCGCATAGAGCGCCTGGTACGAGCCCATTGCGGTGGCGCGAGTAGCGACTGGTGCCGAGGCGAGCGCCATGCTGATCAACACGGTGTTCATCATTCCGCGACCGAATCCGTTGAACGCCTGTAACCCTGTGAGCGTCAGTAGATCTGTCGTGATCGTCATCATCACTAGCGACACTAGCGTTGCGGCAGCGGCGATGATTATCGCTGCAGTTGGCCCCCAGCGACTCGAAACCCAGGCAGATAACGCCGTGCCGACTACGGATGCCACAAGCCCGGCGGTTGTGATGTAGCCAATCTCCGATTTTGAGGCCCCAAGGTTTTCTGCGTGAATCGGTAAAAAACCAAAGTTCACTCCGAAAGTGACGAACTGGAGAGTGATGGCGATAGCTGCGACGCGCAAGAGCAGCGGCGTTTTGATGACATTCACCAGTGTCGACAAAGAGTATCGAGCGGTCTTTGCGATTCTAGGCTCAGGGGCTATCAACAGGAGCATTGCACCGGCAAACCCCATCCCCGAAGCTCCGTAAAACGTACTCAGATTCCCAAAATATTCTGCGACGATTCCGCCGACAAACGTCGCCGTTACCAGAGAAAGGGTATTGACCGACATCAAGACAGCCATTGCTCGGGATGACTTGTCGGGCGAGTAATACGATGCAAACAGAACACTGATCGCAACCCATCCAGCGGCCGCTATCCCTGTAAGAGTCCTGGCCGCAAACAACGACCACGGGTTGGGTGCCAACCCAAGCCAGAGTGCGCCCAGCGCTGCGAGAACCAGGGCTGCGACGGCGAAGGGTTTTCGTCCAATAATGTCCGAACCCACACCAACCGGTATTCGCAGTAGGATCTGGCCGATTGCATATGCCGCAATCACCAATCCAACCATCTCTAAGTTCGCACCAAGTTCGCGTGCTTGCAATGGCAGTACGGGCACGTACAGGTAAAGAGATATCCAGAAGAAGTAGGTCGCAGCGCCGACAATAACTAAGTATTTAGTTGCTGATCTGCCTGTTGGGGCAGGGGGCGCCGTTTTGCCAGATGCCCCAGATGCCTGAGTCACAGGTGGGGGATCCCGTTTTCTACCGAATTGGTTTCTCTTCTTTTTGAGAATCTCATGCGAATAAGTCGTGCGTCAGGTCAAAACTAGCTAGCGTTAGCGGAGTAAGAGTACCGCCGCGTTCCCTGGCTGGGCTGGGTAATAGGCACCAACTCACGGAAACTGCCATAAGTAAAAGGGATTCGACATTGCTAAACGTGACGCGACTTCTCTGCGACGAACCAACCCCGGGTGACGATCTTCGCTTCGGCGAGAACAGCAAAAAGCACGGAATGAGGGTAGCCGGTGTTCATCATCGGCCCATCGTAATCTGGAACATCACACGTACATGCAATCTCCACTGCGCGCATTGTTACGCGTCGTCGCAGGATGAACAGTACCCCGGTGAACTCGATACAGACCAGGCGAAGGCCGTTCTCCGTGATCTATCGGACTACAACGTGCCGGTGGTTCTGTTTTCGGGTGGTGAACCGACTATTCGCCCGGATCTTGCTGAACTGATCGCCTATGCAAACGAATAGGGCAACTTGAACCCGCTCATTTCCACCAACGGTACGCTGCTCACGAAACCGATGGTGAAGCGTCTGGCGGACGCAGGTCTTAAGCGGGCTGGGATCAGCATGGACGGCATGGAGAAGGTTCACGATAAATTCCGTGGATCGAAAGGTTCATGGAAACTGACGCTCGACGGAATCAGGAATTCACTCGAAGCCGGGATGCGTGTCAGTCTTAGAGTGACCGTGACGAACCGAAATGTGCAAGATCTGCCTCATCTTTTCGATCTGGCCGAGCGCGAGGGGATTCCGAGAGTCTGTGTTTACCATCTGGCGTACGCAGGTCGCGGTGAAAAGTTGCTCCGATTCGACCTGCAACACGAAGAGCGTCGGAAGATGATCAACTACGTGTTCGAGCGCACGATTCAATCCTATGCGAAAGGGCACAAGCTAGAGGTCCTGGCCGTCGATAATCACACGGACGCCGCTTATCTACAAATGTGGGTCGACAAGAACCTGCCGGCAAGCTCGGAGCGAGTACGTGCGTTGCAGGCACGTAACGGCGGAAACACTGCAGGCAAGGGCATGGGCAATATCGACAACCTCGGCAATGTCCACCCGGATCAGTTCTGGTGGAATCAGACCGTGGGCAATGTGAAGGAACGAAAGTTCTCTGAAATCTGGGAAGACGATTCGATAGAACTGCTTTCCAATCTGAGGGATCGTAAACCGCTGCTGTCAGACGATTGCCAGAAATGCCAGTGGCTGGGTGTGTGCAATGGAAACCTGCGAGTTCGAGGAGAATCGGCTACGGGAGATATTTTCGGAAAAGACCCAGCGTGCTATCTGGCCGCAGATGAACGACAACCTGCCATGGCAGGAGCTTGATCCGCATGCCAGGGCCCCCAGAAAACTCAAGACACGCAGGTCATCCGGGGCATCCTACCGGTAAAGGCAAAATGCCGTCCATCTCGAACGATCTCGATCGTGACCCGGTGGTCATTTTCTGGGAAGTTACCCGGGCGTGCGCTCTCAAGTGCGAGCATTGCCGGGCAAAGGCCCAACCAAAACGGCACCCGCTTGAGCTCGATACCGAGACCTCGTTTGGTGTGATGGATCAACTCATGGAGTTCGATACACGACCGATCGTGGTTCTTTCTGGTGGCGACCCGTTCATGCGCCGGGACATCTTCGAAATTGCCGAGTACGGAATCAGAAAAGGGCTGACGGTGTCGCTTTCGCCTTCAGCAACCGCGCTTGTAACCCGTGATCGATTGGCGAAACTGGTCGATATTGGCGTGAGGCGCGTTTCTTTCTCGCTGGACGGCGCAAGTGCCCAAACCCATGACTCGTTTCGTGGTTTTGAAGGCACGTTTGATCGAACTCTGGCGGCGTTCGACGCTGCCAACAGTTTCGGGCTTTCATTTCAAATAAATACAACCATCACAAAGAGCACGAAACCAGAGCTTCCGGAAATAGCAAAAGTCGTGGAACTCAGTGGAGCTGTGATCTGGGATCTTTTCTTTCTTGTTCCGACGGGGCGTGGACTGAACCTACAGCTGATGTCAGCAGATGAGCATGACGAGGTTTACAGCTGGATACTCGCCAATCAACGAGACTGGCCGTTTCGTTCGAAGACGACCATTGGGCAGCCGTATCGGCGTGCGATGACCCTAAGGCGATTGACCGCCGGTGGTAAATCGGTGGACTCACTTACCCCGGAGGAGATCAATTCCGCCTGGCCCGGGCCTCCAACCAACGACGGTCGTGGAATTTTCTTTATCTCTCATCTCGGTGAAATTTATCCGAGCGGATTTATTCCGCTTTCGGCCGGAAATGTGCGAAAAGATTCAGTGGTCGATGTCTACCGAAATTCGGAGCTGTTTACGAAAATTCGTGATCGTTCGGAGTTACAGGGGAAGTGCGGCATCTGCCCGTTCAACGTGATTTGTGGTGGTTCGAGATCACGGGCTTACGCGATGACCGATGATATGACCGCAGCTGATCCGACATGCCGGTTCCAGCCACCGCTAAAGCTGGTTGAGGCAAGTTAGTCGGTCGCTGATCCGTCGAGCCCGAGTACGCCCTTGATAGCTTCGATCATTCCAAGATGTCGATTCATATGTGATATGTGCCCGAACATTGCGTCACCCACCTGCAGCCTGACTCCGTCCCAATCGTAAAAATTCGACTCGAAAATACCGTCGTCGATCTGTGAAAACCGCATTTCGCACAATTCGAAGGACGATCGAGCGTAGCCAACAATTCTGATCATGTCGGGCAGTCGCAGTTTTGATGATTCTGCGGTTCCTGTGCCGGTTACTCCGCCCAGTTTGCCGGGCATTTGAGTTTCAAAACCCCACTCATCAGCGATTCCGAGGGCAATCCACAGTTCAGTTCCCTTATTGGCAAGGTCGGATTCGTTATTCGCTATAGGAAACAGCGTCGACTGAACGATGTCTGACCAGCGTGCGACGTGCCATAAGTGCCACTTTGCTGACGGTGCCGTCGGCGCGGTCCAACGAGATGCCTGTTGATCGTAGAGTCCAGAGACAATCTCAAGAAGCAGCGCGTTGGCGCGCATGAGGCGACGAAGGGCTATGGCAGAGGCTGAAAGATGCATGGGCTTCTGCCCAACTCTACTAGATATGAGCGTTCATCAACGTCCGAAACTACAAAACAATCTGGCATGCGTGAGGCACGCCCCGTCGGCTCTACTGGAACCCCTGGCTAGACAGTAACCGTGCCGTCTTTCCCGAGTATGCCGCTGATCGCTTCGAGCATTCCCAGATGTCGATTGGCGTGCGCAATGTAACCGACCATTGCGTCGCCAACGTTTGTCTCGACGTCGTGCCAATCGGTGAACGCTGCGTTGAACGTACTATCGTCGAGTTTGGCAACTCGTGTTTCGAGTAGTTCAAAGGCCTCTTTCGCGTAGGCTTTTACTTTCGGCACACTCGGCAGGGGTAACGATGCACCATTTTCGTTTCCAAGGCCAGATCCCGCACCCCACATACCCAGATCAACACCGTCGAATCCCCATTCATCGGCGACACCGGCAAACTCCCATAGTTCGGGCGTTTTCTCGTCCACAACTGGTGAGAGCAACGACTGAACATAGTCCGCCCATCTTGCCATGTGCCACAGGTGCCACTTGCACGATGGTGCCGTTGGAGCGGGCCACGTTGAGGCTTCCTCGTCGGTGAGAGCATTGAAGACCTGCAGCAGTTGCCCATCGAGTTTTTCGAGGCGTGATGAAACTATTTCAGATGGAGTTGGTAGAGGCATTTTTTCTCCGGTTGCCAAAAGTGAATTCCGAAATCTGTGATCAGGTGAATTATATGTTCAGAGGCGTGCTGAGCTAAGCGTGAAGACGCTCCCATTCAGGATCGGGATGCGCAGCAATGTAATCGTGATCGAGTTCGTATCCGAGTCCGGGCTTATCCGGAAGGTGCAGTTCACCATCACGAATATCCAACGGCTCAGTAATAACTGCATTGTAGTTTTTGAGCGAGTGATCGGACATCTCAAGGCGGTAGATGTTCGGAACGTTCATCAGCACGTGTGCGCCGGTAATCACGTTGAAGGCACCCGAGGCGTCATGCGGGCTAATCGGAACGTAGTAGGTCTCGGCGAGAATGGCAATGCGCTTCATCTCAGAAATACCACCTGTCCAGCAGATGTCGGGCATGATGTAGTTCACCAAACCCTCCTGCAGGTACGGTGCGAAGTCCCAACGTGTGTACTTCCTCTCGCCGATACAGAGGTTAATATCTGTATTCCCTCGCAGTTGCCGATGTGCCTCGAGACTCTCCGGTTGAAGTGGCTCTTCGAACCAGGTCAAGTTGTACTTCATCATCCGATTGCAGAGGTCAGTGGCGGTGGAAACATCGAAGTTCCCGTGGGCGTCGATCATTAGTTCAATGTCATCGCCTATGCCTTCGCGCAGCGCACCCATTAGATCGTCGGCGTAGGCCGCGCCAGCAGCAGAGATTTTTCCATCGATATAACGTCGGTGGTGCTTGCCCTTTTCGGGGCTGAACGGATCGAGTTTCAGTGCCTGATAACCGAGCGCTATCTGGCGTTTGGCGTCGGCAACGCATGCGTCGATATCGTCGATGTACGAGACGTGTGAATATACGGGGACCGTGTCTCGCATCTTGCCACCCAGCAGGTCCCAGACGGGGCGACCCAGTGCCTTGCCCTTGATGTCCCACAGCGCCATGTCGATACCGCTGGCGAGTGTCGTACCGAATCCGCGTGATCCGAGCGTGCCGAACCGCCTGTAGATCCGATGCCATATCGCATCGATGTTGCCCGGGTCGAGCCCGACCAGACCTTCGGAGAAATCCTGGCCCTCAAGATCGTTTTTGAGCATCTCGTATGCTCGACCCACGATCAGCGCTCCACCGCCACCAGAGTTGGTTGACTCGCCGACCCCGGTGATGCATTCGTCGGTATCTATCTCAACAAACAGCCATGACCGATTATTGCCTTCCGGTCGTGTCAGGTAGACGCGCAGGTCGGTGATTTTCATAATTTGGCCTTCGATTTTCCTTGATGCTGCCCGGT
>Ga0302123_10001241_pt1 | contig 18211 bp, 16 predicted proteins | sample CB21_321_MG_FD_203109 | JGI IMG/M metagenome (GOLD analysis project Ga0302123, IMG submission 203109) | Marine microbial communities from Western Arctic Ocean, Canada - CB21_32.1 | ecosystem: Environmental > Aquatic > Marine > Oceanic | place: Canada: Western Arctic Ocean | collected 2017-09-28 | reverse complement strand
AGAACTTCAATCTTCTCTATTCAGTAGTAGTGATGCCAAGGAAGGAATCGCAGCATATGTTGAAAAGCGTGTGCCAAATTTCACCGGTCAGTAATCGCTTCTAATCAGCGATGTCTTGAAGGATGAGGGCAAGGTCGGAAGGGCCGTATGGCCTCTGAGTTCCATGTACCAGCCGATGTACCCGATGACCTCGCGGAAACCTATATCGAAAACATGATGGTGGCAACGGCTGGCAGTGGTTCGATGAACCTCTTTGCTTGTGATCAGAAAATCGAGCATCTCAATGATGATTTTTACGATGGTGATAACAAAATACCACTTTCCTCAAATGACCCAGGCCATCTATTCGAGATTGGTTTAGCTTGCCACGAAGAAGGAACCATTGGTGTTCTTGCCGGCCAACTCGGTTTGATAGCCAAGTATGCTCGTGATGCTCCTGATGTACCATATCTTGTGAAGTTGAATTCCAAGAGTGGTTTGGTGAAAACCGCGCAAAGGGATCCGGTGTCGATGGCGATGTGGGATCTCGATGATGTGATGGGGCTGATTCACAATGGTATCAACGTGGTTGGAATCGGTTATACCATCTATTTGGGAAGTGAATATGAGCATGATATGTTGACCGAAGCTGCATCGATGATTAGCCGCGCCCATGAATTGGGATTGATAGCAGTCGTGTGGATGTATCCAAGAGGCCAGGCGGTTGCTGACGAAATGGACCCACAATTGATCTCAGGTGCAGCAGGTGTTGCTGCCTGTATAGGTGCTGACTTTGCTAAGGTAAATTATCCAAATGCATGGGATGGTATGACTCAGCCGGAAAGTTTGGCAATAGCAGTTGAAGCAGCGGGCCGAACCGGTATCATCTGTAGTGGAGGTGGCAGCCTTCCTCCGCGAGATTTCTTAGAGAGATTACATTCACAGATTCATGTCGCAGGTTGCCGGGGTGCTGCTACAGGACGTAACATTCACCAGAAGCCAACTGAGGATGCGGTTAAGATGGCTGCAGCCTGCCATGAAATAATTTGTAATGGCGCTTCGGTTGAAGAAGCATTAGCAATCTTTCAGGGATGAATGATATATTCATCCACGGCGGATAAGATCCTTGGTTAGGACCTTACCATCAGAGTCGACCAATAGTGGCTGGCCTTCTTGCCAATCAGGACAATTCTCGGAAACCCAGATGCGGGTTGCCCATTCACAGATGTCGTAGCCGCCGGAAAGAATACCAGATCTCTTGATATATCCAACCTTTACGATATCTTTGTCTTTGGAAAGTACGTTGCCCAATTGTTGGCTAGTGGTGCCATGTCGCATGGTGCTGTTGATGTGTTCGAGAATTTCTGCAGTATTGCGTGGTCTCTCAGATAGGAACTTCTTAATTTTTTCTCTGATGCGCACGGTTTTCATGTTTCTTCCTCCAGTCATTGATGGCTAATCCGGCTAGATACCGTCCGCCAAAACGAAGGAGCGAAGCACCTGATATAATGGTTATCCAAAATTGGCCTTGAAACTTACATCGTGTAACGCGAAATGGCGATTTACTTATCGCGTTCCACAAGGGAATAAGGTATTACTTACTATCTCCATTGGAAATGTGTAAGTTTATGTAACTAGTTATGGCTATGTATTGGAAAAACTCAATAATACGAACTCCCGCCCCCAAAGTGGTGACGACTGATGCCGCGAGATAGGATTAGGTCGGTACATCAACGTCGATTACTCGATTGGCTTGCCGATGGAGGAGGGACTGTGTCAGATGCATCTGATGCCTTGGGTATTCGCATGCCACACGCTTCTGCTGCACTCAAACGACTACGTGAATCAGGGGATATTGTGCGTGACCATGGTTCAAGGCGGGGAGCGAATCATCGGCTTACTGCTCAAGGACTTATGAGATTGGAACGAGATGGGCTCGATAGGTTATTGCAGTTGGTTCAATGGCCGCCACCAACAAAAGCACTCGGTATTGTACTCGCTAGAGATAGAGAGATGGTATTGCTTGGTTACACCTCTGATGTGATTGGACCATTGATGGGCTTGCCAAATCGCCCCCTAGAGGAAGAATCCGAAGTGGATTTAAACTCCATTGGAAATGAAGGGGGGTCAGACACTTGGAGATGGGCAATCCTCAGAGGGGAAGGGCCGATTTGGTGGGACCTTGAAAGTCAAGAGCGGACTAAACGTCCTGTAGTGACCTCTCCGGCAACTTTGAGCGCTTGGACAGATCAACCAAAAGTAATGGGTGTGATTCGCGCACGATTACTCGAAGATGCAGAATCTTGGCCATTGGGGGTGGGTAGTTGGTTTACTGCACTGCCCGAAGGTCTTTGGCCAGAATTACCTGAAAATCTCAGAGCAGGACCGACTGCAATCGGTCGAGCGGGTAGTAGCGGACCAACTATTCGCCCTCTCGATGGGATTCATGCGCGTTTGTCAAATCGACACGACAAAACCTTAGCCCTACGAGCATATAGTAGCGGTTCACTTGTTCTTGCCGATGGTAAATTATTAGGTCACAAACGTACATCGTTACCCACTGGCTGTCTTTCACGATGGATTTCATTGGTTCATCCACGTCTTTCCACATCAAGGGTGTTTGAGAAGTCTGAAAAACTACGTCAGGATCTTGCAGACAATTCGCTAAATTCACTCACACGAGCAATTCTAGGGGACTTTGGTGGTCGTGATTGGCACGATGGGCAAAAAGAAGCCTTTATCGATACAGGTGGATTATCTATTAGAGGAGCTACTGCATTATTGCAATGGTGTCTCGAAGAGACGGATGTAGATCTCGTTGTAGAATGGCGCTGGCCTGTTGCTGATTCAAGGCAAATTATTACGAGGTTGGTTTCAGATCCACGCTGTAGATTATTGGTTAGTGATGGTGATTTGAAATTGCCTCTTCGCATCGAATCCACGGCGAATAATGGTCAGGTGATGTTGCATATGAAAGAAAGGGTAAGATTACCAGTACGATTAGATGCACTTGCTGGAAGTCATATGATACCGGTCGATTGGGTTGAACCGAGCCATCCACGCGAGTTGAGCAGAGGTGGTGGACTTGCGCCAAGCAGGCCTCCTCAATCACATCGAGAGGCGATGTGGATCGCTTGTGATCTTGAAAGTGGCGATTCTCGTTGGGCGGAATTATGTGAAAAGACCTCTCCTCTTGCTGCCTTTATCGCCACTCCAAAAAGCGAAAGGGTTTCGCGATGGCGTCGAATAAGAGAATCTCTGAATCCAGTATGGTCTGCACTATTGGAGCTTGACACACTAGAATTATCGGAATTATCGGAATTAGCGATTACTCAAGCAGAAGCGCTTGATTCCTTGGTCGCTCGAATCAGGTCATCACCGATGGTAGTAATCGATGAGCAAATCAACGAGGGATTAGGCGCAGCAATCCTCCTTGCCAGACAATGGTTTGACGATGAATTTAGATCATTATTGATAGAAGCAGCAGAATCTTGGGCAAGAAATCCTCTAGCGATTGAGAAGGTGATGCCTTCGCTATGGATGGATGATGAGTTGCGGCAAATCGCATTACGCTCTGAGGAATTGGAGCCCTATCGCTTGATGAGTTTGGGTGAGGTAGAAGATCCCGATACCCAAAGGCAGATCATCTGCTTTGTTCATCCTTGTATTTGGTTAGATTATGCAAAACATTGGTTATTGATTCAACTCTCTTCTTCAACCGGTAGATCGATTCTCGCAAGTATGGAATTACCTTGGCCGGCATTGCTCTGGCGAAACCCTCCTACGGTCGAGGAGTTACGAGTGGTGCATCATCTTGAGGAGGGCCCAGGGAAAAACTCTCTTCTCGATGTATTGGATGCTCTTGAAAGTGATTATGCACCACCTACTGGCCGGACACATCCCTTAGCAGGCTGGTTATTCCGTTCAACGGTTCCATTTATTTCAAGTGAGGTTGTTGGTGATGCAACCATTCATCTCGAACTCTATCGGCGCTTTCATGAATGATAACATTCAGGCGATGTCAACCGCGCATGCAACATCACCGTGAGGCACGCCAATGATCGGTGATACTAATGACGCGGGGTGCGCCATCGACGAAGATCAGAGTGACCTTTAGGAATGACCTCTTGATGCAAACCGATGGACGATGTGGTTGAACGATGGGTCCTTGCCGGACGTCAGGATGAAGGTGAGACAACCATTCAACTGCACAGAAGCCCTGACGCCGAGGGTCATGCCTTGGAGGTAACGATGATACAGGCTGTTAGGTGTCGGGGCACAGTCTTCAAGCGATGTTCCTAAGTGCTTCAAGTTTCGACATCACCTCATGGGCGCGCGGCTTGAACTGTGCTTGGTCGGAGGAACATTCGACCGCTTTCACATTGGCCACGCCCATTTGCTTACCAACACATTAGCTGCAGCAGAATTAGCTGAAGTATGGATTACTAGCGATGAAATGGCACGGATTAAATCTCCACAAATAGAGTCTTTTGAAACGAGGCGCGAAGCGGTACTTTCTTGGGCCGACGTTCATGCCGATGGCAGAATAAAAACCTTTGAACTCAAAGATTCATTCGGACCTGCACCAAAACGCTCAGATTGCGATGGAATCATCTGCACACCAGAGACACTTTCAAATTGTAATGAGATTAATAGCAGGAGGTTGGCAAGCGGATTGACACCACTGGAGGTAATTGAGGTTCCTCATTTACTAGATGATGAAGGGGGGTTGGTCTCCTCGACTAGAATAAGGGCTGGAAGCATTTCGCGTGAGGGTAAATCTTGGTTATTATCGTCAGATAGGTCGAAGGATTACCTAATGACTGATGAATTGGACCTAGAATTAAAAGACCCATTCGGAGATTTATTCACCGGACCTGATAACGTATGTGAAATCGCAATGAGTTCTGCAATCGAATCGATTGACAGTGGACTATTGGTGGCGGTTGGTGATATAACCGTCTCAACATTACTCGGCATGGAAATAATTCCAGACATCGCGTTTGTTGATGGCTATACCAAAAGAAAAGAACTTCCCAAAAAGGTAGATCTACAAGCTTTCGATGCAGTGATCAACTGTAGTAATCCAGCGGGAAGCCTTACTGCGTCATTGATTACAGCTATAGATACAGCCTTGCATTCAGATGGTACTGTCTGTGTCAATGTCGATGGCGAGGAAGACCTTGCACCGATTATCATCCATCTCTTGGCACCAATTGGCTCTAATATTCTCTATGGCCAGCCTGGTGAGGGAGTGGTATTAGCCCAAACCGGTGAACTGATTAAAGAACGATGTAAAATCATACTTTCAAAATTTGAGGTGAGGAAATGACCTTTGTCAGTATCACGGTATGCGTACGCGACGGAGTTGATTGGGTCGATGGGTGCATTGAATCCTTGATCGAACAAACCCATCGACCGTTGGAAATCATCGTAGTCGACGATGGTTCAACCGACGGCTCGAAACAAAAGGTTGAGTTATGGCAAGAACATGAATTGGTTTCGACGATATTGCAAGAACCACTTGGTTTATCTGCTGCAAGAATGGCTGCAGTAAATGAAGCAAAAGGAGAATGGGTTGCAATTACCGACATCGATGTCCGTCCTGAACCGGATTGGATCGAAAACCTTCTCCTCGCTAGTGAGCCATTGGAAGGGGAAAATATTGTTGCCATTACCGGAAGGACGGTTTTCAATCGTGGTGATGATACAATCAGTATTATTCGTAGTTCGGAAATCGAAGCGAAATATCGTTCACGTAGTCGTATCACCACTCTTGCAAATGGCCCGTGCTCAATGTTTCGTAAAGAGGAGTTATTGGCGATAGGCGGATTCAATCCAGAATGGTATCATGCAGAGGACATGGAGGTTTCTTTGAAGTTGATAGCGGCAGGTGGAGTGATAATATACACCCCTAGAGCAATAGTCAATCACGTTCCAGAAACTGGATTGATGCGGTTTCTGGGTAAGAGGTCACGTGATATTAGGGCCCACGTGCGCATCGTTAGGCATTTTCCTAGCCGAATGCGGAGAGGTCCAGGATTCGATTTTATCGGGAGTTCGTGGTTGGTTTTACTGGGATTGCCGGCACATGGCGTATTGATGGTAGCGCTATTCATTATTGCTTCAGCCTTTACTGAAGGGGGAGTGAATGAGATTGTCAACGGAGTAAATGCAAAAGCAATGGCGATATTATTGGTGATATATCTCACTTGGTTTTTATTATTATTGCGTAATAATATTATTCAAACCATGCTCAAACGGCCAATAACCACACCGATAGTCATTATCAGTTGGTCTATTTCGTTATGGTTTGGATTGATTCTAGGGATTATTGATGCGATACTACAACGCCGCGGGCATGGTGCGCGTTGATCAATCCTCTTCGTCAAGGCCGGACAATATCTTCATTCCGATTCCCGAAGAGATTAATGCAATCGTGACAACATATACCCCGGGGTCAACCCAGGCCATGTAACTTATACCCCAATATATGTAGAATACTATTCCAGAGAGGATACACCAAGCAGCACCTGTGAGATACCAGCCGCCAACTTCTGTCGAGGCAAGAGAAACCCAGAGATTACTTTTCACCATCGAGGAGAAAAATCCTGTGATACCATCCTCTTGAGAATTAATTGTCTTCAATGCCAGTGCAACAAGTCCACCACACATTAGCATGAAAACAAAATCACTAGCGACGAATGCTGGTGCTGTTGATTTCATACCAAAAGCCGCATTTGTATATTCCATGGTAAGTAGGCCAGCCCAAGAGATTCTGTATGTAGGATGTACTTGTCCAATCAGATTGAGAATTGCAAGCAATAATCCAAATGCACCGATTGCCAAGTACCATTTCGCTAGTAATTGTGATGGAGAAATTAGGGTAGAGATGAGACTTTGCTCGTCTACATCTTCAGCAATTTCCACCTCTTGACGCTTTTGCATTGTATTCTTCATGCGCCGGCCCACCTCCAACATAGTTATGAGTGTTGCCAATTCTCAAACAAAGTACAATTGCTCACAATCGTGATTGATGCTTGTATGAGTGTGCAAAAACATCAGCGATAACCGATTCTGAGTTTGACATAATAGTTTTGACATCGAGATTATCAGGTAAGCACGAATTGATCTGCTTTGAACGCCCATATCTGCCTTTACTGACGGTATTAGCGGTTATCAATCCGAGCATATCAAGATTCGAAATAAGTCCTGAGACTCTTCTTGCAGAGAGTAGTGATTGACTAACTCGAGCGCATGCTTGTTTGTAAATATAGAAAACCTCGCCGGTTTGGATGTTCCTCAGGCCGTTGTATTCATTGATCATTACTGCAGCAAGTACGATTTTTTGTTGGGTCGGAAGTGTACGAATCACCGGAGTAATTTGGTCGCACTCAATTTGCGCTTGTGCGGCCCTAACGTGCCGTTTTTCAACCAATTCTACACTTTCTTTTTCGGCTTTTTCCGTAGATACACGCAATAGGTCAAGTGCACACCTCGCATCACCGTGTTCTTGAGCTGCAAGCGCAGAACACAGAGGGATAACTTCCTGAGAAAGAGCACTATTTTCAATTCCTTCCACCGCGCGATCATGTAAGATCTCTTGGAGTTGTTCAGCATTATATGGATTGAAAATTATATCCTGTTGTCCGAGTCTACTTCTGACCCTTGGGTCGAGATAATCTGTGAATTTCAGATCATTCGAAATCCCGATGACACAGGCTCTGGCTTCGTTCAACTCAGAATTTAGATTGGTCAAATTATAGAGTAGATCATCACCGGCTTTTTTGATTAGGTGATCGATTTCATCGAGGATGATGACATATACGCCCCCCCTCCTCTCCATACGTTTTACCAATTCCTTGAAAACGCGATCGGTTGGCCAACCGGTGAATGGAATATCGGGGGCTTCAAATTCTTCAAGCAAGGTATTACCAAGATGCGATAGAACTCTGTACTGGGTGTCAATTTGGCGACAGTTGACCAATACCGGGGACACTTTACGGCCTATTTTTTCACCTTTCTCCTGTAATTGCTTGCACACGTATTTGGTTACTGCAGTTTTTCCTGCCCCGGTAACTCCATAGAGAATCATATTCGAGGGTATGTGGCCTTTTAGGGCTTCGACGAGGTTGAAACTCAAAGATTCTATTTCCTCCTCACGGTGAATCAAGGTATCTGGGAGGTAACTATGCCTGAGCACTTCCTTATTGATGAATAGAGTCTTCAGAGTGAGAATTTCGTCGAAGATATTCCCGCTCATTCTTGTCTACTCCATTGCATCCTTCACAACCACTGGGGCAGCCGCAAGCGGATGTCTTCCGTGAGTCCGAGTCCATGTAATAAGCATGCCCACTAGTCAAGCTAAACAATCGCTAAGTTGTGTGGACTTGAGAAAAGATTGCGCTATTATAAACTGGTTGCAAATACACACTGGAAATTAATAAATTACAATTGAAAACCTCTATTTTTCTTTTTCAATTGTCAATTACAGGGTGATGATTTTTGCTCCGTCCCAATAAAATGAATCTCCATCTCGGGCGTGAATCACATTCGCCGGATGCTCGGGAATCTGCGCCGAGATGATTTCAGGACCATCGTCAACATAGGTATGGGTGACAATTATTTTCGTTTCAGGATTATTCCGCCCTAGGGTTTCAATCGAGGACGGTTTGTGATGTTCGTCGGAATCGACATATTCTGGTAATCCCATCTCCACAATGGCCAAGTCGCATTCACTGACTCTTCGCCATAATTCATCACAAGGTCCGCTATCACCGGAGTGTAGCATCGTCAAACCACTTTCATGTCGCATCATCCATCCATGTGGTTCAACCTCGGCAACGTGTTTTACAGCAAACGTTTCGAAACTCCACCCCTCTACTTGTGGAATCTCCTGCCAATTTATTGTAGCCAGAATATCGTCAAGACTACCAGGGTATGCCATTTTGCACAATGTTTCAATACTCTTTCTAACTATTGGTGAGCCAGCTATTGTCAAAGGCTTAAGCCCATCTCGATCGGAAATATATTTCCTCTCGAGCAGTAGGAAAGGGATACCGAAAACATGGTCTCCATGGACGTGAGTTACTAGAATGGTGTCGATTTGGCTTGGAGAGATACCCCTTCTTCTCAAGCAACTAAGGGCGGTAGGTGGTATATCGATCATGATATGTTCATCGATAAGCAGGAGAGAGTGCATCCGGCCTGATGGCAAGAAAGCATTACCCGTTCCAAGCAACTCTATCTTCACCATAGTGCCTCCACCACATGCGCGTGCTAAATCTGTTTGCACGAAGCGTCATAAACAGAATCTTGGTGGAGCGACTGCACGTGGTCATAATGACGGTCTGGAGCGCTAAGAACCCCTATAGTTCACGTATCACTGAGAATTATATTCTCAACGGAGAAGGTAGCCGTAAAGAAACGAGGCATATCGTCTTTGATCTTGGCGATTCTGGCCTTGAATACAAGGTCGGAGATGCACTCGCAGTACTCCCAGAAAACCCTCAAGAGATAGTAGATAACCTAATCGCTAATCAGGGTTGGAATCCTCTGCAAATGGTCGATGCAGGAAAAGGTGAGAAAACCCTGAGGGATGCTTTGAAGAGGGATGTGGAAATACATCGCGTCAACAAGAGATTCGTCGGTTCATTGATTGGTAAAGTCAAATCTAGTGGGCTGAATATAGATGTGAAGTTAACAGCAAGACGACGGATGATCGTTGGTGGGGAGACTATTCTAGAATGGGATGTGGAATCAGGAAATATCCTCAAAGGTTTGAATTCAAACGCATCTGGCGATAATCCGGTAGCCAAGGTTGAGACTCTGTCCAGTGATTCTTCGGCGATGGAGGATTATATTTGGTCGCGAGATTATATCGATGTATTAGATGAATTTGCAGTTAACTATACCTCAGAGGAATTCCTTGGTCTTGCCGATCGTCTAAAACCTCGCCTATATTCGATTGCGAGTAGCCTTGACGCACATCCGGGATTGGTTGAATTAACCGTTGGTATCATCCGTTATACACATCACGGCCGAGACCGCGGTGGATTGTGTACTCTCTTCATGGCTGATGAAATCGATGAGTCAGACCAGCCGGTTCGTGTATTTATGTCACCAACCAAAACCTTTGTTCTGCCTGAAGACCCTAGTGTCGACATCATCATGGTTGGTCCGGGCACAGGTATAGCTCCATTCAGGGCATTTATGGAACAGAGAATATACGATAAGGCATCAGGTCGGAATTGGTTGATATTTGGTGATCAGTCGTCTAAAACCGAATTTTATTATCAAGATACAATTGAAAAATGGCTCGATGAGGGTGACTTGTCACATTTTACCACAGCGTGGTCACGAGACCAAGAAGATAAGATCTACGTTCAACATCGGATGACAGAGCATGGCAAGGAGATTTGGAAGTGGTTGAGTAATGGCGCTTATTTTTATGTCTGTGGTGACAAGCAATACATGGCAAAAGATGTACATCGTACCCTGATCGAGATTGCGAGTGAACACGGCTCACTGTCCAAAGAGGAAGCTACTTATTTCATTGAGAAGGTGATGATGCGCGAGCAGAAGCGTTACCTTCGTGACGTATATTGAATACCGTCACTCTAGTGGAATTACAGTGGTATTGATTCCTTTTGAATTGGCTGAATCGACCATGACATTGGTCCATTTACTTTTGGCGCTAGGGAAGGCGATTACATGAGTCGCCTTCTCGAGCATTTTCATCACTAAATCAGGGGCTGCTTCGATTCTCCCTCCATCTTCAAGACCCCCTCTTGGCACATTCCATTCCTCATTGAAAATAGCGCAGGGAATGTTGTTATTATCGGCCCAACGTTCAGCCAAGTAATCCACCCCGCTTGCACCTCCAAGAATAATCAAATCAGGATACTCGAATTCCTCGACCCATTCGTCGAGTTTATCCTCGATAAAAGAATAATCATAATATTGTGAATTTCCACAAATCACCAAGTTCACTATTTTTCCGGACTTGTTCAAGTCCTTTCCAGCCATCGCATCAAGCACTCCTGCCCCAGACATCACATACCCCTATTTCTCCCAATGAGTTGGTAGGATATAAATTATGCTGTCATAAAAATTGATAAATGACTTTGTGAAAGGCTCTGATTAAGGTTTGCAACGGTGAATCAATCATCTTAGAGTAGCCGAATGACCGCTTTCATCATAGGGGTAATCCGTCTGGGGCGGATAATGGCATTCAAGCGGGTATTAATCGCGAATCGCGGAGAGATTGCCCTACGTATCCTCAGAACCCTTCGTGATATGGGCATTGAGGTGGCAATAATCCATGGCAAAGAGGACCGTCTTTCCCTACCCGTAAGACTGGCAGATATAGCATTTCAAATCACGCGGGTAAATCCGCTTGACTCTTATCTAGATGTCGAAGCTGTCGTTCAAGCAGCAATAGATCTCAAGTGTGATGCAGTTCATCCTGGCTATGGTTTTCTTGCCGAAAATGCCGGATTCGCAAGGAGGTTGGAAGAAGAGGGGATTACTTTCATCGGCCCTTCTGCCGATGTCATCACCTTACTCGGTGATAAAATCGAGGCGAGAGCGGCGATGGAAGCAGTTGGTTTACCAACAGCGAAAGGTAGTAGTGAGCCGATTGAGGATGCTGCAGTAGCTTGCGCATTGGCTGATGTAATCGGTTATCCGGTTATTATCAAGGCCGCCGCCGGCGGCGGTGGCATTGGCATGCAAATCGTGAATGAAGCGAAAGAATTCGAAGGCGCACTCAAATTATGTCAAAGTAGAGCGAGGTCAGCATTTGGTGATGAACGAGTTTTTATCGAGAAATATATCGAAGGCGCACAACACATCGAATTCCAAGTATTGGCAGATGGTGAAAAAGCCATTCATTTTGGCGAGAGGTTTTGTTCGATTCAACGCCGCCATCAGAAATTGGTAGAAGAAGGTCCATGGCTTGACGAAGCAACGAGAGAACAGATAGGCAATCTCGTTTGTGCTGGTGCAGAGTCAGTGGGTTATAAGGGTCTGGCGACTTTCGAATTTTTACGCGATAAGAGCGGTGATTTCTACTTTTTAGAAGTAAATCCTAGAGTTCAAGTCGAACATACGGTCACCGAGATGATTACAGGTTACAACTTGGTTGAATTGGGTGTCAAAGTCGCTCAAGGAGAATCGTTACCCCTCGGTCAAGAAGATATAACCTGGCGAGGCCATGTAATTCAATGCCGTTTGAATGCTGAGAATCCCAAGGATTTCATCCCAAGCCCAGGTAGATTGTGGGATTGTCATTTCCCTTCCGGTTTTGGAATCCGATGTGATACACATGCCTATGCTGGTTACGAAATGCCCGGTTGTTTTGATAGTCTATTAGCAAAATTGCTGGCTTGGGGACATGACCGCGAGGATGCCATACGTAGAATGCGCACTGCATTGGATGAGACTTTGATAGAAGGGGTCGAAAATCTAATTCCTCTGCATCGGAGAATAATGGATGAGAAAGATTTCCTTGAGCGAAATATAACGATTCAATATATCGAAGAGCACGAGGAATTGCTTGGATAGGATGAGGTGGTAATAATGGATGTATTGATAATTGGTAGTGTCGCATATGATTCGGTATCTTCACCAGAGGGGGCAGTGGAGAATGCACTAGGTGGATCTGCCACATATGCCGGTCTTTCGGCAGCATTTCACGATAATATGAGGAACGGAGGTGGAGTGGGATTGGTCGGCGTAGTCGGAAACGATTTCACCGATGCTGATTACAAACTATTGTCAGCGGCGGGTCTAGATATCTCAGGTCTCGAAGTAGCCGATGGCCCAACCTTTCGTTGGTCAGGCTCTTATCATGGCAATATGGGCGAGGCTCAAACCCACGAAACCCACCTCAATGTTTTTGAACACTTTCAACCGAAAGTTCCAGAGGGTTCGCGTTCACCAAAAGTTACTTTCTGCGCAAATCTTCACCCAGCATTACAGGCAAGTGTTGTCGATCAGACCGAACCTACGCGTTGCACGATTCTCGATAGCATGAATCTGTGGATCGATATCGCTTTGGATGATTTGCGCAAAGTGATGGCTAGAGTTGATATTGTTGTGCTCAATGATGGAGAGATTAGAATGCTTGCAGGTGATGAAAACCTAGTCAGGGCTGCCCATACAGTACGTGAAGAGATGGGTGGAGGGATACTGATTGTCAAACGCGGTGAACACGGTGTTCTCGCTCTGCATCCAGAGGGACTGATAGCATTACCCGCATACCCTACAGCGACTGTTGTTGACCCAACCGGTTGCGGTGACACATTTGCTGGGACCCTTGCCTCTCTATTGGCGGCAGGTGAAGGCGACATTGGTAGAAATGAATTAAAGCATGCATTATTGCATGCGACGGTAACCGCTAGTTTCACCTTGATGTCATTCGGAGTAGGTGCTATTGCAAATTTAAAGCCAGAACATTATCAAGATCGCTTAGAGTCCTTCAAACATATTATTGGTGGTTGAAATGGCTGTTCTCAATATCGCCATGGCTGGTAGCGATGAATTGGCCCGGGAAATTGCAAAGCCCGTCGATAAACGTGATGTAGAGTCCTATGTCCACAAAGAGGTTGTCGATGGAATACAATGTGTATTGTCATTGATCAGACCAATCCGTTATCCTGAGAAACTCAGGCCACTCCTCTCGGCACTTTCCGCTGGTAGAGTTGGTATTATCGAGGTAAAAGAGATAGATGCAACTTTCGGTGAAACACTTGTAGCCTTTTCGGCGGCTGGAATCACAAAGGGAATTATTGTGATAAATCCAGACTCCGGTGGTTGGATAGATGAAGAACAAGTGAAGAAATCACTTGTTCAAGTGGGTTTGGATAAGTGGATTTTTTGCACGGGTGATGGTTTGGTAATACGACAAACCCTATTGGTGATGATGAGTGAATTAGAGGAAGAGCTCGCTAAAGATACAGCAAGGCCATTGGTAATTCCAGTCGATCAGTACTTCAACGTCAAAGGAATTGGCTTGGTTGCGATAGGCTATGTGCAATCTGGAGTAGTCAAAGTTCACGACACTTTAGCGATGATTCCTACCGATGGTAGTGGCGATGTCAAATCACTACAAGTGATGGATGATGATGTTCAAGAAGCACGTGCAGGTGACCGGGTCGGAATAGCACTGCGCAATTGCTCTGAGTCTCATTTAGTAGGCGGGGCTGTGATAGTCCACCCTGAGGTAGAAGACAGAAAAAGCGGTAAATCGGTCCCGCTGGCGGTCGAATTGCATCAGGTTTCCAAGGTTGATTTGCAGATTTCACCTTTTCAACGGCGCCGTCTTGAAGTTGGGGATGTGATTCACGCAAGTATAGACTTGCAGTTTGTCGTTGGACGTATCGAAACTATCGATGATGGGTTGACAGTGAAATGGGAAACACCTCTACTTATTCGTAGAGATACACCGCCACCAGTAATCATCTCTCAATTAGATTCAAGCCTGCGGATAATGGGGCCTGCCACTCTACATCGCTGCGAGTAAAGGGTGCCATTATCCAGTGCAAGCAAGGGTCTGCCTGCGGTGCTTTCATAACTGAATGGACATGATGTGCTTCCGGGATGTACTCAGATGCCGTGCCTTGCGGGGCTGGTGTTAGCGAATCGACGGAGATAATCCGTTCGCTGACATTGGCAGGACATAAGGGGCGCGTACGCGCAGTCCTTTCGCCAAATCAGATATCTTTTGAATCGCGTTCAGGACATGCCCTCGATCTTCATCTCGATGCTGTACAAAGGGTTCATCATTCACATACCAATCTGATTCCAGGTTGGATGGCAATGGTCGGATTACTGTTGGTTTGGATCTCTTTTAGAACCTTAAATGGCTCCGCACAAGCAATAGCCGGTTCTGTAGGTATTGTACTAAGCGCTGGCCACCTGATCACTCGAAGGCCGACTTTGACCATCGATACCACTGCCGGTGATTGCCATTCGATATTCGGTAATGATGCTATTTTGATGCGTATGTGTACTCTGATTCAACGTCTACGTGATGGTGCGACAATGGAAGAAGCTAGGCGGGGATTGGAAATTCTATCGCGAGATGCAGAATATCCGCGAATACAACAATTGGAAGCAGAATTACTGCCAGAACCGATAGAGATTATGCCCAACCCTGTAATCAGTGCATTCTTGGATGAAATAGAAAGTGAGGATGCACAGCAAAATGTACAAGTCGGGCCAATATCAAGTGGATTTGAATTACCCGATTGGTTTGATGAGGTAGAAACCGCCGAACAAGAAGTACCTGCTGGATTATTGAATAGATCAAAAGAAAATCTTCACACTCGTCGCAATCAAGTCGCTGCGCATGGTTGGATGGAATCCGCTCCAATACCAATACAACCGTATCAAGGGGTCTATCGTCAAGAGATGATAGATGGTAATTCATTTGAAATGATGCGGGGAATAGGTATGATTCCTGTCGAGAGGCAGCCGGTGCAACAATCACAGATACCAACTCATTTCCTACCATCTTTTGTCGGCACAGATGGTGCACATATCCCCCATGCTAATCCGGAGGATTTCAATTCGCCAGACCAACCTTTACCGGTCATCGAAGAACAAACCGAAGAGCAGTCCTTGGTTGCCGATGCTAGACGAGACGATATTATTCAAGCCGAAGTGAGTGAGGAAAGTCAGGGTCAAGTCGAACGTTACCCTCATTTTTCTCGCCTATCACAGCGTTTGCCAAATCAATCACCGCGATTATCTACAACCCGTAATCGGCGTAAATCATTGACCGCATCAACGGTGGTCAAGGAGTTGGTAGGGCCTTCCCTAATGAGAGCTGGAAAAATAGGTCGCAAATTAAAAAATCGTTTTAGAACTGGAGATGCTTTGCGCTTGCAGGCAAGAAACGCACATTCTGAAGAGGTAGTACAATCAATACGTGAGCTGGCAAAAAGCAATGGCGGCATCGTCCCCGATAATCAAGTATCTAGCATGATGGCACACATTGGTGAATCCATTCAACCCATTCCTCAATCATTCGACGATTTGGTGGTCAGTGAGGATAACAATGACACTATCTCGGTCAAATTACCTCGCATCGATTTATGATTTATTTCTTAATCCAAGCATATGATTGCGAATATCGATTGCTTTTTCCTGTTCAGCAATCTCTGATTCGGTAACTGGGATAAATTGCGGAATGGGGATTGGTCGCATTTGATTGTCGATAGCAACCATGAAGAAATAACCCTCACAAATCGTTTTTCTGGTCCAATCCGATTTACTCATTGCTTCTGCAGTAACTTTGGCACATGCGGTATGCATGCTAGTGAAAACGATTCTGCCGGTAACCTCGATCAAATCCCCTTGCCGTGCTGGTGCCTTGAATTCAAGTGTGTCGATTGAGATGGTTACGAATTCACGGTGAGCAAATTTTGAGCAAGTAATCCCTGCTGTTTTATCCATCAGAGAAAGCAACCTGCCTCCAAAAAGAGTATTGTAGGAATTTGTATCTTGAGGAAAAACCTCTTCGATAAGTGTGACTGGTTCGGTGCTATAGGGCTCCATCGATACCAGCCACTGCTACATCCGTCTTCAAGGCATTGACTTTTCAACCAGTTCCAGTTACGCGATGCATGGGTGGGACTTGCATCGGTCTTGTCAGTGGCGGAATCGATTCTCCAGTCGCCATTGCGAGAATGGCTGCTGCGGGTTGGAGAATTATTCCAATGCACTTTTCCATGGAGCCAATCACCGGTCCGGAAAGTGAGAGGAAGTGTGTCGATCTCTTGCTTCATCTCAGGGGGTTGGATGGTAAGGTTGGTGAATCGATTCGCACCGGTCTACACCCTGAATTAGTAGTGGTGCCGGTGATGGAGATATTGACCTTATTCACCGAGGAATGGAATCATAAGGAATACTTCATTCACATGAAGAGATTATTCAACGCAATTGCGACATTATTAGCTGAACAATACCCCGAAGCCACCCATGTGCTAACCGGTGAGAATCTCGGACAGGTATCCAGTCAAACCCTGAGTAATCTCGGGGCGATTGAAATGGTCACTCCACTAAAACCATTACGTCCTTTACTGGGTCTCGATAAAACCGATATTATGTCGATGGCAAGACGCCTTGGTACACTCAAAATATCAGAGGGTCCAGAGGTATGCGATGCTCTTGGCCCAGCCCATCCTGCAACCGTGGCCAATCAGGAATGGTTGGAGAAATCAGAAACTCGTAACGGTGGCCTGAATCAACTTGCAGCAAAGGCATTTTCTTTGAGAAAAACCATCGAACTCTCCTGAATAACGGGTCCCCTCCTAAGGAGGGACCCGCTGGCCATAATCCCGTCGTGCTTTTATGTCGGTCATCTCTCGGGCGAGATGAGGGGTAAGATGTCTGAAGTGTCCAAGGTTCGTCTAGCGTTGTCACTTGTAGTCCTAATGGTGATTGCTCCATTTGCCAATGCGGCGATGGTCGATACCTTTGCCAGTGGTGCATCTGAGGTGGAAATCGTAGTCAAAGATTCTCAAGGGTTCATCAATGATGTAGATGCAACAGTCACCTTATCTTCCGATGAAGCGGTAATTTCAGCAGAACTTGAAGTGAGCACATCTATGGTAACCCATCAAGGACAGGTTAGATACGATGGTGATACCTTGGCTAATCCATGGTTACCTTCGGTAATGACCGAATACTCGGATTACCACGATTTCAGTGTTGACCAAAAAGGACTCGGCCTAACAAGTGGAGGTTTTACTACTGATTTTGAATTCAATGACGCCGAATTCGTCGATACGATGGGCGGAATGGGTTGGAGTTATACTTATCTTGATGACGGAACCGTGATTCCAGAAGAGTGTAGTACTGGAAATTGGTGCTGGGGTACTAGCCCATATGATCCTGATAATAACTACACCAATGACCAAGGTGGAACTTTTGAATACAGATTACAATCACCACCAATTGAGATTTTACCAGGCGGTGAATTAGCTCGCTTTTCATCTTGGTTTGGCATGCATTGGAGTCATATAAAGACTGGTCAAAATTGGGTTGACGAGTTCTATGATTGTGCATATGTGCGGGTTCGCAACTCGACCGATGGAGTAGGTTGGAGTCAATATTCATGGACACCATTCACTTGGGGTTCTGGCACAGGAGCGACTTTTAGTCCAAGTTCTACCAATCAAGCTACAGGTAAAGGAGGGCTTCATTCTGTGGGATTCGGTAA
>Ga0302123_10001236_pt1 | contig 18254 bp, 14 predicted proteins | sample CB21_321_MG_FD_203109 | JGI IMG/M metagenome (GOLD analysis project Ga0302123, IMG submission 203109) | Marine microbial communities from Western Arctic Ocean, Canada - CB21_32.1 | ecosystem: Environmental > Aquatic > Marine > Oceanic | place: Canada: Western Arctic Ocean | collected 2017-09-28 | reverse complement strand
TGATAGTGTTCCTCTCCCTCGTCCCCCATACTGCCGGTGAGCCCGTTACCGGCGGGTCGGTCAAAGTCACCGAACAGGACGACGGCTACCTCTTCCAAGAAGGCTCGGACGAGGTGTTCTTCTATCAGCTCGCGGCGAAATCAATTGACGGAAAGTTCGAGCGGTCGAACTACGTCCACCCACTCTACGACCTTGAGGGCAACGTCCTCACAGAGGATTTCCCCAAGGACCACTTTCACCAGCGGGGCATCTTTTGGGCATGGCACCAGGTCTTGGTCAATGGCAAGCGGGTCGGCGATCAGTGGGCCACGATCGACTCGATCTGGGAGGTCCAGGATCGTAAGGCTTTGCCGAGCGAAAAAGGGTCGGCGGCGGTACAGGTCAAGATGCACTGGAAATCCCCCCGCTGGCTTGGCAAGGACGGCAAGCAGAAGGGATTCGTCGAGGAAGTAACGACGATCTGCGCTCATCCGCGAGAGGGCAACTTCCGCAAGATCGACTTCACGATTCAACTCACCGCGCTGGAGGACGATGTCCGTATCGGCGGCTCGGAAGACGTCAAGGGCTATAGCGGCTTCTCAGCGCGCATCCAGCTTCCGAAGGATATTCGCTTTCTCGGACACGACGGTCCGGTTTCTCCGCAAGAGACAGCCGTCGATGCGGGACCGTGGCTCGACTTCTCGGGCTCCTACGGGGCGAAGCCGGGCAGCGGCCTTGCTATCTTGATGCATCCTTCGGTTCCTAGTTTTCCGCAACCTTGGGTTCTGCGCGCCGCTCGCAGCATGCAGAATCCGGCCTATCCCGGACGGCATGCCGTTCGCCTACCGACGGATGAGCCGTTGACGTTCCGCTACCGGCTGATCGTTCACAAAGGTGAACTGACGCGCGATCGCCTGGACCAGCTTCAGGCGGCGTACGCGAAATCGAACTAGACCCGTAGCGCGGACCTCGGTCTTGAGGTCCGCGGGTTTTCTATCTCACGGTCCGAATCCTCCCGCCGAGCCGTATAGACTGTAGAGTTTATGGCTAGCGAGATCCACCAACCAGGAGCGGTCGGCACCCGTCATTTCCGCTATTACGATCTAGCGGTTCACGCGTTCGTTGTCGTTCTGCTGGTGTCAAACCTGGTGGCGCAGAAAATCTGCGCACTCGGCCCATTCGAAATTGGCGGGATGACGTTCGGACCGTTCCTGCTGAGCGGCGCGCAGATCCTGTTCCCGATCACGTACATCTTCGGCGATATTTTCGTCGAGGTGTATGGCTACGCCGCGTCGCGCCGAGCGATCTGGATCGGGTTCTTCTCGGCGGCGCTGCTGGCGGCCATGGCCGTGTTCACAACGAGCTTGCCGGCCGCTCCCGAATTCCAAAACCAGGACGCGTTTGAAAAGGTGTTCGGCTTCGTGCCCCGCGTGCTCGCCGGCAGCCTTGTGGCGTTCTGGTGCGGCGAGTTCGCTAACGCCTTCGTGATGGCGAAGATGAAGATTCTCACCAAGGGCAAGCACCTTTGGTCGAGAACGATCGGGTCGACGGTCGTGGGTCAGTTTGTCGACACGTTCGTCGTCATCTTCATCATTTTCGTGGGCGTTCAGGACATGGCCACGATGTTCAATATGATCTTCACGGGCTACTTCGCGAAGGTCTTGTATGAGGCGGCGGCGACTCCTCTTACCTACCTCATCGTCAACAGGCTCAAGAAGGCCGAAGGGATTGATATCTACGACGAAGGTGTCGACTTCAATCCGTTCAGCTCCGAACAAACTCCTCCCGCGGACGCAAGCTAGTCGCACCGCTCCGCGGGTTCCTCGTTGTGTGAAACTCTTAGCTGACGATGAAGATCGCGATATTGCATGGGCCGCGCGACCTGCGGATTGAAGAGCATCCTCTCGATACGAGCAACCTCGCGCCGGATCAAATCTGGGTCGAGACCGAGATTAGCGCGCTGAAGATCGGCACGGACCGGGGCAACTATGAAGGCGCGGAGAATGTGCCGGGTGCGCCAGATTATCCGCGTTGGGTCGGCGACAGCAACCTGGGGACGGTGCGCGGCGTCGGATCCGCTGTGACACGGTTCGCGGTGGGCGATCGGGTGATATCCCGCTACCATCATCAGTCGGAATATGTTGCGTCGGAATCCGAATCCATTGTGCGGGTCCCCGAAGGTGTCGATGCCGAGGACGCCGTCTACGCACACCTGTATGCCTTGAGCGCGAAGTGCTATCGCAAGGCGCACTTCACGCCGGGCGAAAACGTGGCAGTCGTCGGGCTCGGTGTGCTGGGTCTGGGAGCGGTGGCTTCGGGAAAGCTATTCGGGGCGCGGGTGATTGGGCTGGGGAATAGCCCGGTGCGGCTTGAGATGGCGGAACGAATGGGTGCGCACGCCACCTACTCATCGAGCGACCCGGACTTGAAAAGCAAACTCGACGAATTCACGAACGGGGCCGGCGTGGACCTTGTGATCCTGACCGCGAACCCCTGGCCGGCGTATCGCACGGCTGTCGAGACGGTGCGGAACAACGGACGCGTATCGATCGTGGCGCTTTCCGGGCGTGGCGAAAAACCGCTGGACTTCAATCCGCTGGCGATGGAGTATTTCTACATCAAGGGGATCTCGCTGATCGCCGTGTGCGAGCAGGACGGCTACTTGTATCCGCCACGCGGCACGGAGCGATTTGACGGAGACCGCTCATGCGAGCATGTGCTGTCGCTGATGCAGGACGGCGGGCTTGAACCGAAGCGCTTGATTACTCACCGGTTCCCCTACACAGATATCGCCGAGGCCTATGAGATGGCCTATCGGCGCGAGAAAGAGATGCTGGGCGTCGTGTTCCAGTGGAAGGACGTATAGGAAAAGATGAGACCAAACAAGATCCGGGAACTGCTCGATGCCGACAAGCCGTCAGTTGCCACACACATTCACAGCAGTTGGCCGTCGGTGGTGGAGATCGCAGGGCATACGGGCATGTTCGACTACATCGAGTTTGTGTCGGAGTATGCGCCTTTCGACCTGCATGACCTCGAAAATATCTGCCGCGCCGCCGAGCTGCACAACATGTCGTCGATGATCAAGGTCGACCAGGAACCGCGCAAGTTCTTGTCGCAACGGGCGATCGGAGCGGGCTTTCAAAGCGTGCTATTCGCCGATTGCCGCACGGCGGCGGACGCGGAGGAATGCGTCAAGGCTGTGCGGCCGGAGACGCCGGAAGACCAGGGCACGCACGGCGTGGGGACACGGCGGTTCACGTATATGCTGTACGGCGGTACGCAGGAGTATGTGGACGCATTGCGCAATGTCGTCGTGGCGTTGATGATCGAGAAGAAGACAGCCGTCGAGAATCTCGACGAAGTGCTGTCGGTGCCGGGAATCGACATGATCCAGTGGGGCCCGGCGGACTACGTGATGAGCATCGGGCGGCCGGGCGAATGGTTCGAGCCTGACATCAAAGAGCTTGAGAAGAAGGTGATCGCGACGGCGTTGAAGCACGGGATCGCGCCGCGTGCCGAGATCGAGTCACCCGACCAGGCGAAGTACTACATGGACCTGGGCGTGAAGCATTTCTGTATCTCGACGGATGTGATGCTCTTGTACAAGAGTTGGATGGAAAAGGGCGAAGCGCTACGGAAGGTGATCGAGGGGTAGGACGACGATGGTGAAACGGGCGACTAGCTGGTGCGTCTAGTTATCATTAGCTTCTGATGCGCTCTGTAACGCTAGTCCTCGGTTTGCTGCTCCTCGTCGGGCCGGCGTTCGCCCTGGAAGTCTGCGAGAGCGTCCCGGTCTACGAACCCTGCGAGATCTCGATGGACCTGTCGGCGGCCGAGATCGAGGCGCATCCGAACCCCTATGTGAGTGTTGAACTGCGGGCAGAGTTTCGTTCGCCCAACAAAGGCACGACGTATGTAATGCCGGCGTTCTGGGACGGCGGCGCGACATTCCGGATTCGCTTCTCGCCGCTCGATGAAGGCCGTTGGGATTTCCGGCTGATCTCAAACATCGAAAGCCTCGACAAGAAGATCGCCAGCTTCAACGCCTCGCCGCCCCGCTCGCCGGGCTTCGTGCGCATTTTCAACATGCGCTACTTCCGGTATGACCAGCCCGAGACAGCGCACTTCTGGATGGGCGATACCAACTATAAATTCGCCACCATTCCCTTCGATACCTTCCGTGCCTTGATCGATGCGCGCGCCGAGCAGAAGTTCAATCATCTGCGCGGGCTCGTGCTCGGCCCCGACGAAAGCGCGGAGAAGGTGCTCGCTGACCCCGACCGGCCGCCGGCGGAGTATTTCCGCGACGTCGATCGGCGCGTAGCCTACATGAACAGCAAGGGCATCACCTACGACTTGCTGCTCGGTGGCGACCGCAACCAATTGGCCGACTTGTTGCCCGACCGCCGGCAGCGCGAACGCTACGTACGCTATCTCGTAGCGCGATACGGCGCGATGAATATCACCTGGCAGGGCGTGCAGGAATGGGAAGAGTACGACGACGGCGTGCGTCTGCTCAAAGAGATCAACGGCTACCTTGCCGAGATGGACCCCTACAAGCATCCGCGATCGACGCACGCGGTGACGACCTCGGGCGCGCTGTTCGACGAGGGATGGATCGACTATGTTGTGCAACAGTCGTCGAGTACCGACCTGGCGGCGGTGGAGTATGAGATGTATCCAGTGCCACACGTCAACGCGGAGTTCGGCTACGAAGATAGCGGTGCGGGCAAGTCGCACGGCCATCACATCGATACGACGGAGTTCAGGCATCGGATGTGGCGCGCGGCGATGAACGGGCAGTACGTGACGTTCGGCAACACGGGCACGTACGGCGGACGCAAGTTCGACGTGGATGCGCGCTTCGCCGATTCGCCAGGGGCGCGGCAGATGACGCACCTATACAACTTTTTCACGCAGACGCGCTACTGGGATCTCGAAACGTATCCGCGGGTGGCGGGCGGCCCGGCGATGTCCCTAGAGTTGAGCCGGTACCGCAGCGAGAGGTTGACGGGCATCGAGTACATGATGTACGTCGAAGAGCCGCGCAGCATCGAACTCCTGATGGCCAAGGGCAAGTACGACGTGAGCTGGTTCAACCCGGTTGACGGCACCTGGATTCATGAAAAAGACAAGTTCAAGGGTGAGCGCTTCACGGTATCCAGCCCGCCCGACCCCTCGCACGACTGGGTGCTCTACGTGCGCCGCGAAGGCAAGAAAGAGGGCATGAACAAATCCTACTATCTTGAGTCGCGCCGTCCGAAGCCGAAGGAGATCGAGAGCCGGCCGTCGGAGGTTCCGTTCGAGATTCAGTTGCCGGAAGGGCGCGAATTAGTCGCCGGGGAAGAGTACGAATTCAACGCAACTCTGACGAAAGACTCGGTCGTCGCGAAGCGTACGCGCTGGGTCTGGGCGGCCGAAGTGCCGGGATCAAAGACAGGCTATCGGATACTGGGGTCGGGGCAGTTCGGGAAGTTTCGTATCCCCACGAAGTTCACTGACCGCTACCCAACGACGATACAAGTGCGACTGATCGGGGTCGACGGCCTGCGGCGGCTCTACGAAGCAATCGGAACCTATAAGCTACTGGGTCCGAAAGAGTGACCATCCTTGCTTTAGATACGACAAGCCGTCTCGGCAGCGTAGCCCTTCTGCGCGACGGGGCGCTACTAGAAGTGCGGGCCATTGAGGCGCCCAAGGGATTCGCGGCGAACCTGTATCCAGAGATCCGCGGACTGCTCGAACGCAATAACACGGCGCTCACGGATGTCGACTGCTTCGCAGCGGCATCCGGCCCGGGATCGTTCACAGGGATTCGGATTGGGCTCACGGCGGCGAAATCACTCGCGGAAGTGAACGGCAAGAAGGTCGTTGGCGTATCGAACCTGCGGGCTATGGCGGAACTCGGCGAGGGACGCTTCCGCGCGCCGGTCATGGACGCGCGGCGAGGAGAAGTCTACGCAGCCGTATTCGATGAAGACGGACAGGCCGTTGCGGATGAAGTCGTGACGCCATGGCCGGCGTTCGTCGATCTGGTCGATGGGCGCGACGTCACCTTCCTTTCAACCGAAACAAGCCTGTTTGGTGCCGACGGCGCGGCCCCTCTCGATGCTGGGGAAAACGAAACCGAGACTACCAGTCATATGACCCTGGATACGCCTCTCGCCGCCGGGGTGGCTCGTTTGGCGAAGCAGACGATGACAGCCGGCGAAGCCCTCGACCCGGAGGAACTGGACGCCAACTACGTTCGAAGGCCGGACGCGGAGCTGAATTGGAAGCCGCCGGAGTAGGCGTGGCGGACTGCCGGCGGAACGTGTCGTGCCTCACATTTCAATGAGCCATTTGGCGGAAATGTTTCTTTTTCAACAGTTTCGAGCCCCACGGCGGCTCACTTCCCGGTACACTGGGGTAGCGGTAGCCGCTAGCAAAAGGGCGGGGCTCCCCGCACCCACCCGACCCTGACCTGCCGAGCGGCGCATTCGCGCCGTGCAGCGATCCTGCACCAACCGAATAGAACGGAAGTAGCAGCTCGATGAACTTCAGGTCCATTTTCAGCCTGTTTTCGCGTGACTTGGCGATCGATTTAGGTACCGCCAACACGCTGGTCTATGTCCGCGGCAAGGGCATCGTGGTGAACGAACCTTCGATCGTCGCCATCAATAAAACTACAAATGACGTCGAGGCGGTCGGCAAAGAAGCGAAGGAAATGATCGGCCGTACGCCGGGCAACATCGTCGCGATTCGCCCGATGAAGGATGGCGTGATCGCTGACTTTCGTTACACCGAAAAGATGCTGACGTACTTCATCCAGAAGTCGCACAACCGCAAGATGCTGGTGCATCCGCGGATCGTCATCGGTGTTCCCAGCGAGATTACGCCCGTCGAAAACCGCGCCGTGATGGATTCCGCCTACCGCGCGCACGCGAGCGAAGTCCACTTGGTGGAACAAGCGATGGTGGCGGCCATCGGCGCGGGTCTGCCGATTACGGAACCGTCGGGCAACATGATCGTCGATATCGGCGGCGGCACGACGGACGTGGCGGTCATCTCGATGTCGGGTATTGTGTATTCGCGTTCGGTCCGTGTCGCGGGCAACGAGATGGATGAGGCGATCATCGGCTACCTCAAGCGCAAATACAACCTACTGATCGGTGAGCGTACCGCGGAGCAGGTGAAGATCCAAGTCGGTTCAGCCTATAAGCTCGATCAGCCGATCAGCATGGAGATCAAGGGGCGCAACCTGATTGAAGGTGTGCCGCGCACAGTGTCGGTGGATGACAGCGAGATCCGCGAGGCGCTTTCCGATTGCGTCGATACGATCATGAACGCGATTCGCGTAGCGCTTGAAAGAACGCCGCCCGAGTTGAGCGCGGATATTAGTGATCGCGGCATCGTGCTATCGGGCGGTGGCGCCATGTTGCGGAACCTGGATGTGCGCATTCGAGAGGAAACGGGGTTGCCCGTATCGATCGCGGAGGATCCCCTGGCGTCAGTCGTGCTGGGAACCGGAAGGATGTTGAGCGACTTCCGATTGCTTCGCCGTATTTCACTGGAGTAAAGCCGCGCCGTGGAAGAGTTCGTCGCACGCTACCGAAACGCCTCCCTGCTTGTGGCTGTGCTGTTCGTGCAGTTCGTTCTGCTGGGCTATCAGGTCAAGACGGGTGAAGATGTCCGGTTGGTGAGGGTGTGGACGACCGCGCTCATCTCGCCCGTGGAAAAACTCCTAGGCAACGGCACGGGCGTGTTCGGATCCTTGTGGAACGAATACGTGTGGCTGCGAGGAACCCGCGCGGAGAACGAAACGCTGGAGGCGGAGAACGAGCGTCTCAAACTTGAGACCCAACAGTTGCGCCGCGCATTGGCCCGGTTTTCACGTGAGGAAGAAGTTCTCGCTTATCAGCAAGAAATCCTATCCGAGACGGTGCTCGCCCAGGTAACAGGCGTGGGCTCGAACCCCAACGCCCGCGAGGTCACGGTCGACAAGGGACGTCGCGACGGTATCAAGCCGGGGATGGCTGTCATCACGGCCGACGGTGTCGTCGGGAAGGTGCAGGCGGCCCACGGTAGCTATTCGCTCGTGCTGCTAATGAACGACGCGGATTCGGGAGTGGGTGCGCTGCTTAAGAACTCGCGGGCCCGCGGCGTGCTCAAAGGCACGGGCCGGGTCGAGGGCCGCCTTGAGTATATTGACGCCGAGGTCGAGATCGCGATCGGCGAGACCGTATACACGTCGGGCGAAGACCGCGTATTCCCGCGGGGATTGCCGGTTGGCGAGGTCACGCGGGTAGGGGCGGTCTCCGACTACCAGGAGATCTACGTCCGTCCGTACGCCGCGCTCAACCGACTCGATGAGGTACTGGTGGTAACGGCGGGCGTGCATGAAGACCTACCGCGTTTCGTGACACCGCAACCACCGGAAGTCATGATGCCGATGCCGCCGGGAGTGCCGGACACGGTGTCGTCGAACGGCTTGGGGGACCGGATCGGGACCGCCTCAAACGATGAATCGTCAGAGACGGCCGGCGACCAAGCACCCTCAGGAGAGCTTCCTTCACTCACCGAAGCGGACGCGCTGCTGGAACGCTACCGCGCGCTCGGAGCCGCCCAACAACATCGCTACGGCGAGGGCGACTTACAAACCCCGCCACCTGATTTCAATCTGGGGCTCCCCTCGGCGGCGGCGCTCAGGCCTCCCCAGAGTGACCAAGCGAGCCGGGGAACGGCTTCCCCATCCCCGACCGTGTCGAACCAGCTACCCGGGAATCAGCCACAGGGGAACGAGCTTCCGGGGAACCAGCCGGAGAATGCCATCGAAGGCGGTGGGGAACGCGCCGTTGAAAACATCCGGCCCGATCCTGAAGGGGACGCGAATGCCGCGGACCGGAATCCCTAGCCTGCCTGTCTCGGCACGGAACGGCCGTCGTGCGAATATCGAACATCGGGTGGTGAGCAGTGCGGACTAGCAGCATACGCTCGCTATCGCTCGGCAATCCGCCTCTGCGCCGACGCCCCCTCGAACGACTGGGACCCTTCGGCTCGGTCTGTGTGGTTCTCACCGCCCTGGTCGCACAAGGTCTGCTACCGAGATATATCAGCGGCGCAGGCCTATTCGACCTGCCGCTATTGATTACCGTATACCTCGCGATGACGGAACGGCACGTACCGCGTGGCACCCTGATCGGCGCGGGCGTGGGCTTGGCGCAGGACGCTCTGACCCATGGTCCGCTAGGGGTATTTGGTATTATCAAGACCGTTATCGGCTATCTGGCCGCCTCGGTGAGCCAAGTCATCGAGATCGATTACCCCGGCGTCCGGAGCGTGCTTGCGGCGCTGTTCTACCTAATCCACCAGTTGCTTTACTGGGTGACGCAAAGTGTACTACTGGGGACGGACGCCGCTCTTGATCCCGCACGTACATTGGTACTATCGGCAGCCCACGCCGGTGTGGCGTTAGTGATATTTCGGCTGATTGACGGCCTGAAGAGTCCGCGATGAGCGCCTATCCGAACGGAACACGCAAAGCGAGCGATGTGCAGATCGCTGTGTTCCAGTACGTGGCGGCGTTGGCGTTTCTTTGGCTGCTTTCCGGCTTCTGGCAACTGCAGGTGCAGAGCCCGCATGTATACGCCGAGCGGGCCGAGCAGAATCGCATCAAATCACTGCCGGTGCCGGCGGCGCGGGGCAAGATCCTCGACCGCGATGGGCGGGTGATTGTCGACAACAGCCCGAGCCACAAAGTCTTGTTGTCACGGGCGTCGCTAAATCCTGAGCATCTGCAAATCATCGCGGACGGGTTAAATATCCCTTTCGAGCGCCTCACCGCGAACCTCAAACGCCTCGAAACATCGAATGCGCCGGAATATCAGGCAGCCATTCTCAAAGAGAACCTGAGCCCGGCCGAAGTGGCGTTTGTCGAAGCGCACAGGTCACAGTTTCCGGAACTCGAGCTGATTCGATCACAGCGGCGTCTCTATCCACAAGACGGCTTGGCGGCGCATGTGACCGGGTATGTCGGGGAGATCAGTGACGACGAGCTCGACCAGGACGACTTCATGTTCTACGAACCAGGGGCCGAGATCGGCAAGGCCGGCATGGAGCGGGAATACAACGACGTCCTAACCGGCACCGACGGAAGGCGGCTTGTCGAAGTCGACAGCCTGGGAAAGGAACGAAAACTGTTTGGCACGGTCGAATCGAAGGCCGGACACAGTTTGCGCCTCACGCTGGACCTCGATCTGCAGGTCGTGGCGGAGTTGGCGCTGGAAGGCAAGAAGGGCGCGATTGTTGCTCTGGATCCGCGCAACGGCGAGGTGTTGGCGCTGGCCAGCCGGCCGACGTATGATCCCAACAAGTTCATTGGCGGAATCAGCCCCGAGGATTGGCGTGAGATTCAAAAGGACCCTCAATATCCGATGATGAACCGGGCGATCCAAGCCCAGGTAGCGCCAGGGTCGATTTTCAAGCCAATCGTGGCGCTAGCGGGAGCTGAGACCGGCCTGCTCGATGAGGACTTCGGCGTCTCCTGCTCGGGAGGAGCGACCTTTTACACCCGCTATTTTCGTTGCCACGCCCCGGCGGGCCACGGTACGGTTGGCCTGCGCAACGCCTTGGCAAAATCCTGCAACGTCTACTTCTATACCCTCGGCAACAAGCTGGGGATCGATCGCATTGCTGAATACGCGGAGCTCGCCGGCATGGGACGTCGGACGGGCATCGACCTGCCCAACGAGCAAGAAGGCTTGGTGCCGTCGACGAAGTGGAAACTCAGGCGCTTCCGCGAAAAGTGGTACCCCGGCGAAACGATTTCGGTATCCATCGGCCAGGGCGCGCTGACGATGACACCACTACAAGCTGCTTATGCGATCGGAGGCGTCGCCATGGGGGGCACCTGGCATCGACCGCATCTGGTGGCTCACGACGACCTGAGAGCCCTGCGTCCAGAGTACGAGACGTCCGACCCAATCGCGGTTGAACTCAATAAACGCCACCTGGAGACGATACGACAGGGGATGTGGGCCGTAGTGAATGATGGCGGTACCGGCGGACGCGCTCGGATCGAAGGGTACGATATCTGTGGGAAGACCGGCTCGGCCCAGCTCGCTTCGACACAATTCAAACAGCGCAACGAGGATATGGAACTGAAAGACACGGCTTGGTTTGTCGGCTTCGCTCCCTGTGAAGCGCCCGAGTTGGTGGTCGCGGCGCTGTTTCAGGGTGGCGAACACGGACACCTTGCCAGCCCCATGGTGCGGGATGTGATCAAGAGCCATCTCGACAAGAAGATCCGGTCGCGCTGGACCCAATCCGCGCCTCGCGTTCCGCAACAGAGACCCCGTCCGGTTGCCGAGACCGCCGCCGCGATCGGACGGCAAACTCAGTGACGGGACAGAATTCAGCCAGGGATTTCGATTGGGTATTGATCGGCCTCGCACTTGCCATCTCCGCGCTGGGTGTCATCGAGATCCATAGCGCTACCCAGAACACCGCTTGGCAAGACGCCCATCTGCGGCAAATGGCGTGGGTCGTGATCGGCCTGGTACTGATGTGGATGGTCTCGACGGTGGACTACAACTGGTGGGTTGAGCACGTGCCGGCGTTCTACGTCGCATGCCTGGTCTTGTTGTTGGTCGTGGCGGTATTTGGACACATCGGGGGGGGAGCGCGCCGCTGGCTGCTGCTACCGGGCGGGGTGAGTCTGCAGATCTCGGAGTTTGTAAAGGTGGTGCTCGTATTGGTGGTAGCGTACGTGTTCGGGGAGTTGCCGCGAGAACGGATATCGATTTCGACACTCGCGAGACTCACCGGAGTGTTCGCCCTAATGATGTTGGTAGTCGCGGCTCAGCCCGACCTCAGCACGGCTCTCAGCTATCTGCCGATCCTGGCGATTGGGGTGTGGACCGCGGGAATTCGCTGGAAGTACTTGGCCGCGATCGCCCTGGTCGCGATACTGGCGGCGCCGATCGGGTGGTACTCCCTCAAGCCCTATCAGAAGGAACGAGTTGTCGCCTACATGAATCCGGAAAGCGACCCGCGGGACACCGGCTACCAGTCGATCCAATCGCGTATCGCCGTGGGTTCCGGTGAGATTTGGGGTAAAGGCTTCGCTCGCGGCACGCAGACGCAGTTGCGATTTCTGCCGACGCCGCACACCGACTTCATCTTTTCTGCGTATGCGGAGGAGAGTGGATTCGTCGGAGTCGTCGTAGCGCTTACGCTCTACTTCGGCTTGCTGATGAAGATTGTGAGTAACGCGCAAACAGCCGCCGACAACGCCGGGATGTATATGTGCATGGGCGTGGCGGCGGTTTTGTTCTTCCACGTCGTTGTAAATATCGGTATGGTCATCGGACGGATGCCCGTGACCGGGATTCCCTTGCCCCTAATGAGTTATGGTGGATCTAATACCATTGCGACGTTCATGTTGCTAGGATTGGTGAACAATGTTCGGTTACGCCGCTTCACGAACTAAGAAGCTGCCGGCCGGGTACTTTGGGGTTCCCGATGCGTTCGGTGCGCGAACTGCCGCCGGACTGATCGATGGAGCCGAAACAGTTTAGAACCGTCTCGTGAGGGCAGTTGACTCATGTCGGTTCGATGGAAGCAAGGAAGTTTTTTTGAGATTGAGAAAGGGATGGACAGGTGCCTGTGTTCCGCGGAAGCGGACGGCGGTTCTCCCGGCTACGCGCGTTGAGCGACCGACTTTGTCGAACGATCGCTCCGCTGCCGAGCCGAAGATTCGAGGTTTAATCGTGGGGCCCAGTAACTGAAAGGCCCCATGACAACGCCGAGAAGGTTGGATTGAGGAGAGCTTCTCTCCTCGGTTCGGTCGTACCCGCCTATCGGGCCCTCCCTCCCGCGGAGGTGTCCTTTGTCTAAAGAGTTAGTTGTTTCGTCGACACGGCACGAGACCCGTCTCGGCGTACTTGAGAATGATCAGCTCGTCGAGATCTTCGTCGAGCGTGAATCGCAGGAAGGCTTAGCCGGTAGCATCCACAAGGGCCGCGTTACCCGGGTCTTGCCCGGCATGCAGTCAGCCTTCGTGGACGTGGGCCTTGAACGCGACGCGTTCCTCTACGTTTCTGACTTCGTCGATAGCTCCTCGGAGTTCGACGATTCCGAGGAGGAAGGCAGTTCCTCGGGCTCGAAACGCCGCAAGTCTGGGCGCTCTCGGCGCAAACCCGCGAGGGATAGCGAGGCTAAGCCCGAAAACGAGGCCGAGGCCAAACCGGAAGCTGAGTCCGAGCCTGAACCCGACAAAGAACAGAGCGAGGCGGGCGCCGGGGAAGAACGCGATCGCGAAGGCGGCCGTGACCGGCGAGGGCGCCGACGTCGCGGTCGACGCGGACGCAGACGCGGTGGCAGAGAAGGCAAAGAAGGTCTACCCGAATCCAAATACGCCGATCTCGCCGACAAGGACAAGAAGGGCGACAAGGTCGACGAATCCCCTGAGTCAAAGCCGGCGAAAGCGGCTGAACCGCGGGTCGCCAAAGCACCGGAGGAGGAGGAGGATGAGTCTTCCTTCGAGTTGCTGCCTGGGGAATCGCTCGCAAAGTATGGCGATGCGGACGAGGACGACCGATACGCCGACGAGCCCGATGACTCCGACGAGGATTCCGATTCCGACGAGACGGAGGAATCTCCTGAGTCTGACGAAGACGCGACGCCCGACGACTCCGACCGTGCTGAACAAGAAGCCGACGAGAGCGACGAAGAAGACCCAACGCCCGAAGAAGACGACGACGAGGAAGATCAGGGCGACGAAAGTGATGACGAAGACGACGAGAGTGATGATGAGGACGACGACGAAGATGACGGCCCGGACTTCGCACACGACCTCGAAGAAGCCGAAAGGCTAGCCGCTCTCGTCGAAGAACAGGACGCCGAGAACGGAGAAGAGTCCGACGAAGAGTCCGAGGACGGCGATGCATCTGAAGACGAGAGCGACCCCGAAGATGACCAGGCCGAGGACGACAGCGACTTCGAGACCGACGACGACGAAACAGAGGACCAACAAGACGACCAGTCTGAGTCCGAAGCCGGCGATACTGAGAACGACCGGGACGGAGAGGATCAAGAACCCGACTCCGAGGACTCCGGTGACAACGAAGAGAACTCGGTAGAGCAGCCAGGCGAGCCCCAGGAGAAGGGCGCCGACAACGCTTCCGAACATGCCCGCGAGGAGCAATCGGCGTCAGGCGTCACGATGCCCGGCGCGCCCCTCGACGAAGCCGACGACGACGCGGATAAGCCCGACGACGCATCCGGTGAAGAGGGCGAGGCATCGGTCCCCGGACAACCTGACTCGGCCCGCGTTCGTGACCGCTCCGGATCGTCCCGCAATCTCCAGCGGCGAGGCCGCCGCGGACGTCGTCGTGGCGGACGCGGGCGCGACAATCGCCAGCCGGTGCAAGAGAAGGAACCACAGGAGCGCGAACGCCGCAAGCCAATGCGCGAGCCCATGCAGGTCAGTGGCTCGAACACGTCGGAATACAAGATCACCGACATGCTCCAGAAGGGCAACGAGATCCTGATCCAGATCGCGAAAGAGCCTCTGGGTAAGAAAGGCGCGCGCATCACATCGCATATCGCCCTGCCCGGACGCTTCCTGGTCTACATGCCGACAGTCGATCACGTTGGCGTGTCGCGCAAAATCAGTACCTTTGACGAGCGCAAACGGCTCCGTAATATCGTGCGCACGCACCGCACCGGCATGCCGGGCGGCTTCATCGTTCGCACAGCCGGCGACGGCATCCCCGAAGAAGAGATTCGCGGCGACATGCTCTTCCTCTATAACCTCTGGCTCGACATCCGCCAGAAGGCCGAGGAACGCGAACATCCCGGTCTCGTGCATCAGGATCTCGACATCGTCGAGCGCATCCTGCGCGACCAACTCGATGACGACTTCAAGGCCATCTGGGTCGACGACGAAAGTGAATACGAACGCGTACTGCGTTTCGTCGAGCGATTCCAGCCGAGCCTGCTTCCGAAGGTGAAGCTCTACACGCGGGCCAAGCCGATCTTCGAAGAGTTCAACGTACACACGGCCATCGAGAAGGCGCTGCGGGCGAAAGTCTGGCTCAAGTCGGGCGGCTACCTTGTCATCAACCAAACCGAGGCCCTCGTTTCGGTGGACGTGAATACCGGCAAGTACGTCGGAAAATCCGACCGCCTAGAGGACACGATTGTCAACACGAACGTCGAGGCAGCGAGAGAGCTGGTCCGGCAGTTGCGGCTGCGCGATCTCGGCGGAATCATCGTCGTCGACTTCATCGACATGGATGACCGTAAGAACCGCCAGAAGGTACTCCAGGCGCTTGATCAGGAGCTCAAGTCGGATCGAGCTCCGTCGAAGGTGCTGCAGTTCAACGACTTCGGACTCGTGGCGATCACCCGAAAGCGCGTCAAGCAGTCACTCGAGCGCACCCTCTGCGATCCCTGCCCAACGTGCAGCGGGTTGGGCAGTCTGAAATCAGTGACAACGGTGATCTTTGAGATCCTCGCGGAAGCGAAGAAGATGGCACCCGGCATGGAACCGCAGAAGGATATTACGCTGCGGGTCAACCCGGAGGTCGCGCGCACCCTCAAAGACCGCCAGAACAGTTTCCTGCAGGAACTTGAAACGATTCTGAAGAGTCGCATCCTCGTCCGTAGCGACGGGTCGCTGCATCGAGAAAACTTCGACGTCAACTAAGTTTGGATCATCCGCAACCGTTCACCCTATGACACCAAAGATTGGAATCATCGGAGGCAGTGGCCTCTACAACATGCCCGGCCTCACCGACCGCACCGAACAAGCGGTCGAGACGCCGTGGGGCGACCCGTCCGACTCCTTTGTCCTGGGGAAGATCGAGGGTCGCGAGGTCGCGTTTCTTGCGCGGCACGGCCGCGGGCACCGTATCATGCCCTCAAACCTGAACTTCCGCGCGAACATCTACGCACTCAAGAGTCTCGGTGTGCAATGGATTCTCTCGTTCAGCGCCGTCGGTTCGCTGCGAGAGGAACTCAAGCCTCTCGATTTCTGCATCCCCGATCAGTTTTTCGACCGCACGCGCGGCCGTGCATCCACGTTCTTCGATGAGGACATCGTGGTGCATGTCGGTATGGCGGACCCGGTGTGCGCAACTCTGGCCGACGTGGCCGAGGAAGCCTGTAAGGAAGTGGGCGTGACAGTCCATCGCGGCGGCACCTATTGCTGCATGGAAGGTCCGGCGTTCTCAACCCGCGCTGAATCGAACGTCTATCGGTCGTGGGGCTTCGACGTGATCGGCATGACCAACCTGCAAGAAGCGAAGCTCGCTCGCGAGGCTGAAATGTCATACGCCACGGTCGCGATGGTCACTGACTACGATTGCTGGCACGAAGAACATGATGACGTGACGGTCGATCAGGTCATCGCCTACCTCACGCAGAACGCCGAACACGCGCAAGCTGTGGCGGCCGCGGCAGTGAAACGCATCCCGGAAGGTGACAGTCCGTACTCCTCCGCGATCAAGAACGCGGTGATCACCGATCGATCAAAGATCTCCGAAGCATCAAAGAAAAAGTACGATCTTCTTGTCGGAAAGTATCTGTAGGACCCAATCAAACTATGTCTCTTCTTGTAGTCGGATCCGTCGCCTACGACGGTGTCGAAACCCCTCATGGCAAAGTCGACCGTATGCTCGGCGGCGCCGGAACTTACATCGCGCTCGCGGCGAGCCACTTTACGAAGGTGAAGCTCGTCGGCGTCGTGGGCGATGACTTTGCCGCCGAGGACGAGCAATTGCTAGCCGACCACAAGGTCGACCTCGAAGGGCTCGAAAAAGTCCCCGGCAAGACGTTTTTCTGGTCCGGTGTCTATTCCGAGGATATGAATGAGCGAACCACGCTGACGACCCAACTCAACGTATTCGCCGACTTCAATCCAAAGCTTCCCGCCTCCTACCAGAGCACACCCTATTCGTTCCTAGGGAATATTCATCCCAACCTGCAAAAGCAGGTGCGCGACCAGATGACTGCGCCGCGCTTCGTCGGCGGCGACACGATGAATTTTTGGATCGAAGGCACGCCCACCGAACTCAAAGCGGCGATCGCGCAATGGGACTTCATCCTGATCAACGACAGCGAAGCGCGCGAGCTTTCCGGCGAGAACAATCTACGGAACGCGGCGAAGAAGATTCAGGAGATGGGGCCACACACGGTCGTCATCAAGCGCGGTGAATATGGCGCTATCCTGTTCCGTCCCGAGGGCTACTTCATCGCGCCCGGCTTCTTGCTCGAAACCGTGTTTGACCCAACCGGCGCGGGCGATTCCTTCGCCGGCGGCTTCATGGGCTACCTGACCGAACAGGGGATTACCGATCTTGACGAGGCGACCCACTCGCATCTGCGCAAAGCGATGATCTACGGGTCGGTAATGGGAAGCTTCTGCTGCGAGCAGTTCGGCGTGGAGCGCCTGCGCACTCTCACCCGCGACGACATCGAAGCCCGCTACCAGGAATTCAAAGCCTTTACCGAGTTCTAGCGGCTTGTTTCAGAGTGGCCCGTTCACGGGCCATGGTTTCAACTAGGCCAGGCGTTTACGCCTGGTACCGCCCCTGACGCCAGGATCAGGCCCCTTCAAGGGGCCTTACGCCAACCGGCTTGAGCCACCGCCGGTATGCCCGGTGGTTCCATCAGCCACGATTCAGGTCTGGGATACCGAGTCAATGCAAGCGGCGCTGGGTCGACTCCTTTGGTCGGACCGGCTACACCGGCACTTCGCCGCGAGTTCAGGAGGATTATAAGTGGGAATGAAACGGTATCTGGTCTTGACCCTGGGATTGGCCATTGGGTGCGCTCCGCCACAGGTAGGGGACGCGGACTTTCCGGAGGGAACGGTTCAACACGTGGTTCGCACCCAAGACGTGAACTGGGCGCCATGCGCGCCGAATCTGCCGGCGGGGTGCGAAATCGCCGTCTTGGAGGGAAGCCCGCGAGAGCCCGATCTGTTCACCGTACGCTTCCGGGTCACCGAAGCGTTTGTGATGCCGCCTCACACGCACCCGAAGGATGAACGAGTAACCGTCCTAGAGGGCAGCGTGGCCGTCGCCTTTGGGGTCGATGCCACACGCGACGACGCGCAGCGCTTTGGCCCAGGCGACTATTACGTGAACGCACGGGAAGCCGTCCATTCGGTGTGGGTGTCAAGGGCGGAGCAAAATTAGACCACTTCGGCGGAGCAAAACTAGACCAGTTGGAGATGGAGCCAAGGTTTTGCTTTGAGTTTTTGTGGGACGGCTGGAACGTAGCCT
>Ga0302123_10001235_pt1 | contig 18255 bp, 12 predicted proteins | sample CB21_321_MG_FD_203109 | JGI IMG/M metagenome (GOLD analysis project Ga0302123, IMG submission 203109) | Marine microbial communities from Western Arctic Ocean, Canada - CB21_32.1 | ecosystem: Environmental > Aquatic > Marine > Oceanic | place: Canada: Western Arctic Ocean | collected 2017-09-28 | reverse complement strand
CAGCATGCTCCATCTCTTCGTTGGCGGAGTGGGCCATTATCGCTTTTACCTCGAACTCGGGCGTCGAGCGCAGCCACCCGCCATAGAGATCGGCGGCCTGCAACTCGTTGTGGAGGCGGCTCTTCATAACCATGGCCCGTTGCGCATCCGTCGTGCAAGGGATATAGGTGTAGGCGGGCGGGTGAGCGTCGAAATCACGACAAAATGCCCCGACCTGCTCCATGAGCTCCGCTACGAACGTCTTGCTGTTCACTTGGGTGCTCCTTTGGCCTGGGTCTAGCCAAGGTCTCGCCACGTTTACGGGCCGACTCTGAGGAAGTTCGGCTATGATACCGGCCTCGCGCAGTCATTTTCGAGGCGAGCACAGCATGGGTGAGGAGGCAGACATGGTTACCGATACGGATACGAAGGTCCGCGAGGGCGTGGCGAACCTGATCAGGAACTGCGTCGGCGTAGAGAAGGGCGAGTCCATTTTGCTGCTCAACGAGCACGGCGGCGTCGATCATTCGCTCGTCGCGCTGATGGAGGAGGCCGTACGCGCCGAAGGTGGCAGTGCCTTCTCGTTGTGGGTCGAGCCCCTACCGGGCAGCGCGATGCCGGGTGTACTCGGAGCCGCCGTGCTCGCCGCGGACAAGCTGATAATGAACGCCAACCTCAACCGGATGGTGCTGCTGGAGCACCTACGAACGAACGATAAAGCAGGGCAGGTACGCATCAACAATCGGGCGCGCACCGCTGATGCGTTCACGTCGGAACACGCGTTGTTCAACTGGAAGCTGGTGATGGCGCTGACGGGCAAGATCGAAGAGGTTGCCGGCGCGGCCACGGAGTGGAAGGTCACGAGCCCCCACGGCACGGATATCAGTGGACGCGTTGCGAAGGGCAGCGAGGTTGCAGGGGCGTTCTTCGCACAGGACGCTGAAGCCTCTCGCACTGAGCGCGTGTTCCCAGGTGAGGTTTACGCCCCCGTGGGGTCGGCAGGCGCCAGCGGGGTGATCGCCTTTGATCACCCGGGCTTCTCGGACAAGAACCTGTTCGTGAATCCGATGATGTTGACGGTGGACCACGGCCAGGTCACGAACGTCGAGTGGCGCGAGGAGCCCGCCCGCGAAGGCCAGAGTGACGACACTACGGGAAACACGGTCTGGACGAGCGAACAACTGATGAACCTTCTGGAAAGCAACGCTGCGAAGTTCGGCCACGACGCGGCGTACGCCCTGGACTCATGGCACGGGGGGATGCACCCGCGCGCGGTCCGCAAAGGCGGCCAGCAGTCCAACCCGGACACGATGCACTTCCACATCGGCAATGTACCGGCGGCCCGCTCAGCCTACGTGTCCGATCAGACCATCACGCTGGATGGTCAGCCGTTCTGGGTGGAGGGCAGGCCCGCACTACTCGAAGACCAGTTCATCAAGGACGTGGCCGCCGAGCACGGCGTCGCGCTCGATTAGGTCGTTCCAATATTTCAATAGCCCAATCAAATAGGAGAGTCCACGATGAGCAGCGAAGAGCGATTGATAGCAAACGTTGAAGCCGCGTTCGCTGCGGGCGACGATTCCCGGTCGCAGGCGCAGGCCATCGCCGATGCGATGCGCGGTGCGTTCGCGGAGGGGTGGCCGGAGACGAGTGGGAATATGGGCAGCGACGATGGCACGTATCTGATCCACGCAAACGATGAGCTTGGCCACCCACACGGTGGGTTCCGCATCTACGCGTACCGCCAGCCACCGCAGCCAGAGTCTCCGCCATCGCCGCACGACCACGGCCCATGCTTCGTTGTCTACGGCGTGGCTCGCGGAGGTAACGTCCACACGCGCTGGGCGTGGCAGTACGCCGACGACACTAGGCAGGCGCCAGAGCTGGCGCCCACGCAGACCGTCGAGCAGGGGCCGGGAGAGGCGGCGTACTTCCTACCAGGCGAGATCCACTCGACGCAGGGGTCGCCCACAAGCGAGACCGTGTACGTCCGCATCACGAGCCAGAATCTCGAGGAGGTCTGGCGGCATCGCTACAACCCAGCGCACCACTCCAGCCGTGCGTTCAGGGCGACTGGCTCACCCGTGCGGGCTAGCTAGAGCCGGATGGGCCTGCGCCTGAAGGCGCGGGCCCCGGCACGGCTTCGGGCTTAGGTTCCTTCTTGAGTGTCTCCGGGATGCCGAAGAACACCACCATCGCGGCCGCGACGGCAGCGAAAGAGAGGAACGAGAAGGCCACCGTGTAGCTGAATGCCGAGACAAGAAAGGCAAAGCTGACGGGAGAAGACAGGGATCCGGTCTGTGCGATCTGGCGCGACACGCCGAAGAACGACCCTCGCGCGTGAGCCGGTGCTACGTCAGTGCCTAGCGTTTGCATGTTGCCTGAGATCAGGCTGACGGCGAAGTGCACGGCGATGAATCCGACGACGAAAACGCTTACGGGGACGGCCAGCGCATCGGTAAGCGCCAAGAACGCCATCGCCAGCCCAGACAGCAATAGGCCGGGCACAATCGTGAACTTACGGCCGAACCGGTCCATCACGTAGCCAGCGCCGAACGTGACCGGTATGCCGACGAAAGACATGGCGCTGCGCAGGCCACCGATCTCCAATTCCGACAAGCCAAAACCGTACGATGCGTACACGACGATGACTCCACCGCCGAAGATCCCGCCGCGGGTGACGTTCGCTAGGAACTGGGCCGCGAACACTTGCGGAACTGGTGGAACCCGAAGGTCGGCCCAACTGAGGCCCCGGCGCTCGCCACCACCCGGTGCTCCACCAACTGCGCCCGCCCGCGGGCCGGAAGGAGCAGTCTTGGTCATGGTTTCCTTGACGATGAAGAAGCTGGGCAGCACCCCCAGGATGACAATCGCCGCGTGAATGGCGAAAGGCAACCATAGGCCGATGGTCACGGATGCTATGCCACCAACCACGGGGCCGGTGAGGTTCCCGACCTGCTGCACGCCGAACATGCTCGTGATCTGCTTGCCACGTTGTTGCGCACTGGACGTGTCAGCAATGACGGTGAGTCGGCTCAGCATCCACATCTGCTCACCGATCCCGCCGAAGAACCTGTACAGCAGAATCTCCATGAACGAGCCGTCCTGGACGATCACGCGAACGATCAGGAGGGAGGAGAGGGCGATGAGTATCGGCCCTGCCAGGAGCATCTTTCGTCGACCGATGCGGTCGATCAGGTACCCCGTTGGCAGGGGCGCGACCGCAGTGCCCAACTGCTGAAGGATGAACACCATCATCGCGGCGACCATGCCTTCGCCCAAGTCCTGAGTGAGCTGCGGGATCACCACTACCGTGGCACCGAGGCCAAACCCGATCGAGATCGCAGGGAGGTGCATGGACAGGAGCATGTCCCTGCTAAGCCATCCTTGCTTCTTAAAGAACCGTCCGACCATTGAGCCTAGGCCAAAGGGCAATAACATCCGTGTCCTTCTTCCGAGCCATGCCAGGGGCTTGGGGAGGAGTTGATGGGTTAGCCGGTGTCGTCATGGTGTGCCTCCCTGGCTCCTCATCCGCGTGGCGAGCATCAACTCATCCCGCTCACGCAACCCACGATACACGCGCTCAGCCGTTAGGGGCAGTCCCAACGCCCGCAAACCGCAGGCATCGTCGATGGCGTTGGCTATGGCTGCGGCGGCGGGAGTACTGGCATTCTCGGCGATTCCCTTTACCCCCAAGGGGCCAGTACCGTCCTCAGATTCGAGCAGCACCGTCTGCAACTCAAAAAGATCCGCCGATGTGGGAATCTTGTAATCCGCGAAGGACAGCGTCGTCACATGCCCATCATTGGGCTCCGAGAGGAGCTCCTCCATGAGGGCGTAACCCATCCCCTGGACGGCCGCGCCGTTGATCTGCCCCTGATGGCCCTGCGGATTCAGGATCCGGCCGGTGTCGTGGACCGTCGTCAGCTTCAGCAATCGGACCTGACCCGTCTCCACATCCACGCTCACCTCGGCGACCTGTGTGGTAAACGCCGTAACGCCGGGTGCGGCATCGTCGTTGAGGCTGGCCGAGCCCACGACCGGCCCACCCGTGCGCTGCACTAATGCCGCCCATGGCGCGGTCGCGTCCGTATCTGTCCGGCGTAGCTCATCGCCAGAGATTGTGATTTTGTCTTCGGGCCAGCCCAGAAGGTCCGCTGCAAGCTTCGCCATCTCCCGCTCCACAGCCGACGCGGCCGCGTGCGCAACGTGGCTCCCCACGCGGGTTCCACGTTGAGCCGACATCCCGCTATCGAAGTCGAACCCATCGGTATCCAATACCCGCACCCTCACGCGGCTCGGCAATAGGCCAAGGCGCTCTGCCACCACCTGCTGAAGAATCGTGTACGTGCCCGTGCCCTGCTCGAAGATCGGCGTGGACAGCACGACCGAGCCATCTGGATTCAGCGCGACGGTGCCTCGGGTCTCTCCCCCTGACGCCTCTTGGTGCGCCAACGAGATGCCACGCCCCACGTGGCGAGACTTGGGTCCACCGTAGCCAGATGCCACGATCGCGGCATCCAGGGTATCGATTGCCTTGATGTCCCGGAAGCGTTCGCCGACGCTCGTCTCCTCGCCATCGCGCACGACATTGGCACGCCGTAGGTCGGCGGGGTCCATGGCGATTGAGTGCGCCACGCAGTCCATCTGGGACTCCATAGCGAACGTCGCCTGCTGCCTGCCGGGGCCACGCATGTAGCCACGCGGCACCTTGTTCGTATAGACGTGCGAGGAGGTCACACGAACGTTGGGGATGTGGTACGTGCCTCCAGCGTTGGTTCCCGCCGGCACGAAGCCTGAGGGGATGAAACCCGCATACGCCCCGCTGTCGAACAGCATTTTCGCTTCATGGGCGACGATCGTGCCGTCGTTCTTCACGCCGGTACGCATACGGATGATGGAAGAGTGTCGCGGGTTGGCGGCCGCGAACTCCTCTGCGTAGTCGAACACCATGCGCACGGGTCGGCCCGCAGCTTTCGCAAGGTGATAGCACAACGGGATGTTGCGAGGCTGGCCTTTACCCCCGAAATCCCCACCGATGGTCACGGGATTGAAGCGCATATCCTCAGGCTCAAGGCCCATTGCGCCGGCAATCTGGCGACGGCTGGGGTACGGGGTCTTGTTCGAGGCCCACACCTGCGCGCGGCCGACGTCGTCCACAAGCACGATCCACGCGTTAGGCTCCATGTAAGCCTGGTGCATCATCGATGTGGTGAATACGTTCTCCACAATCACATGCGCTTCAGCGAATCCCACGTCGAGATCGCCCTTGCCCCACTCGTTTGCCACGAAATGGTTGGTGGGGCCGTCCAGCGGCTTCGGGAGTCCTCCGTAGTTATGGATGTCAGGATGGACCAGTGGAGCGCCGGCTGCCATGGCCTCCAACGGGTCAAGCACGGCTGGGAGCCGCTCGTAGTCAACCTCGATCAACTCCAGCGCTCGCTCCGCTGTTTCCTCGTCGTCGGCAGCGACTGCCGCGACCTGTTCACCAACGAAGCGCACCACATCCTGGGCGATGATCGGCAGATCCCTGATGCGGCGTCCCGAAAGTACCCGGGGGACGTCGTCTCCCGTGATCACCGCATGTACGCCGGGGAACGCTCGCGCCTTTGAGGCGTCGATTCGCTTGATGCGGGCGTGGGCGTGCGGGCTGCGCAAGGCCTTCGCCCACAGCGCCCCGTTTACCACGACGTCCGCCGTGTACTCGGCGGCGCCGGTTACCTTCCCCAGGCCGTCAGCGCGTGGAACCGAAACACCCACGGCTTTCCCAGAACTCGCCATCCACGCACCTCGTCGCTCATCTGGATCGCTGCTTCGGCGACGGGCCAACCCTACCACCTAACGCCGATTCGCGTTGACACGCCGTTGGCTCGCAGCTATAACCGCCTCGACCCAGGATGTAAGAGCGAGGGACCATGCAAACGATTGCCGTCGACACCGGAGGAACCTTCACCGACATCGTCGTGCTCGACAGCGATACGGGCGACCTCCGCGTACTGAAGCTTCCCTCGACACCCTCCGACCCAGGCCAAGCCATCAACGATGGGGTTGCCGAGTTGTTGAGCGACGGCATCGCTCCCAACGAGGTCGCGTCGCTTTCCCACGGGACCACCGTCGGCACTAACGCACTGCTCACCGGGCGTGGCGCCAAGGTTGGACTGTTCATCACCGAGGGATTCAGCGCAATCAACGATGTGTGGCACCTGGCGCCGCCCGAGGACACCAGCCGAGCGCCAAGCCTCTACGAAGCCAAGAACCCACCGGTGCAGCCACGGCTGCGGCGCGAGGCCAAGGAGCGAATAAACCATCGTGGCGACGTCGTCGTTCCCCTGGACGAAGCGAGTGTGGTCGAATCCGTCCGCTCCTTAGTCAGCGCGGGAGTGGAGTCGATATCCGTGGTACTGCTCTTCTCGTTCCTGAATCCCACGCACGAGCAGCAGATCGCCCGGATCGTGGCACGGGAGGCGCCGGGAGTAAGAGTCTCTCTGTCCTCACGCGTACTGCCACAGATGCGCGAGTTTCCTCGGCTGAGCACGACTGTGGCCAACGCACGTATCGCCCCGATGATGGGGCGCTACCTGGAAGCGCTGGAGCAACGGATCCGGGAGCAAGGCGTGGACAGCGAGGCACTGTATGTGATGCAAAGCAACGGCGGGGTAGCGCGTATCAACAGCGTCACGCCCATCACCACCGTGCTCTCTGGCCCCTGCGCCGGAGCCATAGCAGGTATCCAGGTGGCGGAGGCTGCGGGCTTCCGCAATGTGCTGTCGCTGGACATGGGTGGCACCAGTACCGACATCGCCATCGGACAGCAAGGGAGGGTGCTTGAGACCACGTCAGGCCGCGTAGGCGACTGGGAGCTGGCAGTGCCGATGCTGATGATCAACACAATCGGTGCGGGTGGCGGCACCATGGCCAGCATCGACGGCGGAGGCGGCCTGCGCGTGGGGCCAGAGAGCGCCGGCGCTGACCCAGGCCCAGTTTGCTACGGCCAGGGTGGCACGCAACCAACGGTGACAGACGCCAATCTGGTGCTCGGCTTCTTGAACTCTGAAGCGAAACTCGCTGGCCGCGTGAGCATGGACCGAGCCAAAGCGTTCGAGGCCATCGAAGACTTAGGCAACCGGCTCGGGCTTGGCCCACTGGAAACGGCCGAAGGCATCGTCCGAATCACGAACGCGAAGATGGAGGAGGGGATACGGGCTGTCTCGACCGAGCAGGGCTACGACCTTCGTGAGTTCGCTCTCGTGGCCTTCGGGGGCGGTGGACCCGTACCGGCTGGCTGCCTCGCTGCTGACCTGCGCATGGCGAACATCGTGATACCGCCGAACCCTGGCGTGACATCGGCTCTCGGGCTGCTCATGGCGGACCCCCGCCGCGACTACGTGACCTCCCGATTGCGCCTCGTTTCGGAACTCAGCGCGACGGAGCTCAGCGCGTTGCTCGACGAGCTACGACAGCGCGCGGAAGCGGAATTCACGGCCGAGGGCTACTCGCTCAGCCAATTGATCCTCGAGTTCGCGGTAGACATCCGCTACCTCGGACAGGGCTACGAGCTAACCGTGCCGGTTGGAGCCAGCAGCGCGGTCACGGACGATGAACTCGTGACGCTCCGCCGGACGTTCGACGAACTGCACGAGAGGTCATTCGGGCACAGCGCGCCCGACGAAGACGCGGAGGCCGTGAACTATCGCCTCCGCGCCTCCGCACTGGTGACCAAGGCGACGTTGCGCAAGCATCCCCGGGCGACCACCGCACTCAGCATGGCCCAGATTGGCCGGCGTGACGTCTGCTTTGACGCGCACGCGAGCTTGGCCTCAACTCCGATCTACGACCGTAGCCTCCTGGGCCCTGGCCACACGATTCAAGGCCCAGCCATCATCGAGCAGGTGGACTCGACGACGGTCGTCTACCCTCAGCAGCAGGCAGTGGTGGACGACTACATGAACCTGGTAATCAAGTGCATTTGAGACGAGCGGCATGACTAGCTGGGGATCAAGCAACTATGGCGACCCTTGCCGCGAATGCGGCTACGACGGGGCGATTACGTTGGCTGAGACATTAGCGTTGATCGCCGATCTGCCGCGTCGATTCGGGGATTTGCTCAACGGGCAGGATGCAACGGTCCGCCACCCTGAGCTGACCTGGTCGGCAGCCGCATACGTTTCCCACGTCGCCGACGACCTGCGCATCTTCGCCAAGCGCTTCGCCGGGCAGGCGCTGGGGGCCACGGGCCCCGTATCCGCTTGCGACCAAGACCTGCTTGCCGACGCTGGCAATTACAGCCTGGTTCTCGTTGAAGACGCCCTGTGGTCAATGGAGCATGCGGTCCGAGACCGGCGAGAAGCCGTCGGCATGGCCACCGCGAAGAATGTGACGCAGGATCACTCAGAGCGTGGACCACTCAGCGTGCTGGACGCCATGCGGATTAATACCCACGACGCGCATCACCACCTGTGGGACGTCCAACAAACCGTCGCGTCAGCGAAGATATAGGAGTAGCAAATGGTGAACGTAGACCCCATAACCTACCAGGTTCTGCGAGCCAGGCTCGACGGAATCGTCCGTGAGATGGAGAAGGCGGTGTTCCGCACCGGATTTTCGACGATCGTTCGTGAGTCCCACGACTTCAGCTGCGGGGTTCTCGATGCGCAGGGTCGACTCGTTGGGCAGTCGAGCCACCCAACGCACATGGCCGCGTATCCGGAATCGATAGCCGGGCTGCTTCAGTTCTACTCGGTTGACGACATGCGGGAGGGAGACGCCTTCCTCTGCAACCACCCCTACTACAGCGGCTGTCCCCACGCCAATGACATGGTGGTGATGGCGCCCATCTTCCACGAGGGCAAGCACGTCGCGTACGCCGCCAGCATGGGGCATACGCCGGACATCGGCGGCGTGGCCGCTGGCAGTCGCAACGCGACCTCTCGCGATATCTTCGGCGAGGGCCTGCAGATCGCGCCGGTGCGTTTCATGCGCGACTACCGGCTGGTGCAGGACACCGTGACGTTCGTGCGTGCCAACAGCCGGACGCCGGACATGATGATCGGCGACCTCAACGCCAAAGCTGGCGTTTGCTTCAGCATCGGAGAGGTCCGTGTGAAAGACGCGATCGCGTCGTATGGGATTGACACGATGCTCCAGATGTTCGAGGACCTTGTCGAGCACACCGGGCAACAGGCGCACACACTCATCGCGACGTGGAAGGACGGCGTCTCAGAATCCGAGACGTGGGTCGACGACCCAACCAACCCGGACAACCCCATCCGACTACACGTTGCGGTTATAAAGGAGGGCGACCGGCTGGTGCTCGATTTCACGCAGACGGGCGACCAGGCTGCCGCACCGATTAACGTTCGTCCGCCATTCGTCCGGGGGTTGGCGTACCACGGCATGATCACGTTGACTGATCCCTATCTGCCCATCAACCACGGACTCTTCGAGGCAATCGAGTGCCGCTTCCGCCCCGGGAGCCTGATCGACCCGGAATTTCCGGCCCCCGTAGGCTTCTACTCCAAGACCGTCTCCATCATCGAGAGCGTCATCATGTCGGCGCTCGCCAAGGCGGCCGGGCAGCCTGTCATCGCCCACAACTCGACGCAAAGCTCCATTGTCATCGGCTATCAGGGCGACGGCGACCGGCAGTACGTGCAGTACGAGCTAATGTATGCGGGCGCCCGGGCATGGGACGGCGGTGACGGACACAGTGGCGTGGGGTCTCGCGCCACCGGGGGCCGCTTCACCAGCGTTGAAATCATCGAGTCCGAGTTCCCCGTCGAGATGACCAAATTCGAGGTGCTGCCGGACACAGGCGGAGATGGCAGATCACGAGGTGGCCCAGGCTACGTCCGCGAGTACAAGGTGAGATCGAACAGCAGGCTCTCGGGCGGCGCTGCCAAGCGCGAGGCGTCAGGCGTCGAAGGCGGTGAGGCCGGGAGCAACGCCTACGTAGTGGTTCACCCCGGCGACGATCGTGAAGCGTCCCACCCCGGAATCACTTCGAACATCGGTCTGCAACCCGGCGAGATTTTCCGCATCGAAACAGGTGGCGGAGGCGGCGTCGGCGACCCGAAGGAGCGTGACCGAGCGCTGGTGGTCGGCGATCTCCTGGATGGCTTCATCACGCGGGCGAAGGCACGTGACATCTACGGGATGACTGACGCTGAGATCGACACGGCGTGACCGATCCCCTCACCTGAGTGCGAGGGCTAACCAACGGAGGAGCATCATGACCATGCAAGCTGGGTACGTGGATGAGAGCAACAGGCTAATCGCGGCGTCAGCCCCGCACTGGATGCAAAGCCCTAAGCGGATCCGAGTTTTCTTCAGCGGCGTGCCGGTGGCGGACAGCACCAATGCGTACCTGCTGCGCCAAGGTGGCATACCCATCTACTACTTCCCCGAAGCTGACGTTCGCCTGGACCTGCTAACGCGAACCTCCACGGTCAAGAATTCGCCGCTGAGGGGCGACGCGTCCTACTGCTCGCTGACCGTCGAAGGGAGGACGGCAGAGGACGCCGTCTGGACGTACAAGGAGCCGGTCGAGTCGGCGGACTTCCTGAAGGGCTACGTGGCGTTCGACTGGCCCAAAATGGACTCGTGGTTCGAGGAGAGAGAAGAGGTATTCGTCCACGCACGTGACCCGTTCAAGCGGATTGACACGGTCAAAACGGATCGCAAGATCCAGGTCCTTGTTGGTGGAGAGACAGTCGCTGAGACGACGGAGTCGGTGATGCTGCTGGAGCCTGGCCATCCAGTGCGCTACTACCTCCCGATGGACAACGTTCGCCTCGATCTCCTGCGCCCCAGCGCAACGGAGAGCCGTTGCCCCTACAAGGGCACGGCGGACTATCACTCAGTGGAGGTGGGCGGGGAGACGCTGGTCGATGCGGCGTGGATGTACCGCTACCCGACGCTTGAGGCGTCGAGGGTTGCCGGGATGCTGTGCTTCTTCAACGAGCGAGTGGACACGATCTACGTGGACGGTGAGGAATTGCCTAAGCCGGTCACCAACTGGCGCCGCTAGGCAGGCACGGCTCGCCCAACACTCAGCAGGGGACGCCCTGCACCTACTTGCTGCCGCTCGCAAAGGCAGCGGGTGGCTTGCGGGGAGTGGAGATGCGACGAGGCGTTCCTGTCTTGTGCGGCACGGGGACACCGAATGGACCCGCGAAGAGCGATTCCAAGGCGAGACCGACGTGCCGCTGTCTCGGAAGCGGCGTGATCAGGCGCGCGTTGCAGCGAGGCACCTCACCTCAACGCGGTTCGGCGCAGCCTATAGCAGCGATCTTTCAAGAGCGTTGGGGATCGCGCACCTAACCACCTGGCATTGAGGGGTGCCGCGCGTAGCTGGTGCCAGCGGCGCCACAGAAATCCTCTTGCCCGCTGCCACGGAGCGGATAATGGAGTACTTTCGCGGCCGGGTGGAGGCCATCCTCAGTGAGCGGGAGCCCGGGAAATCACCTCCCGCTCACCGGTAGACGCCGTTGAGTTGGCTAGGCGAACCGCTCCTCGGTGACTCCCACCGTACCGGTGCAGTAGGGGATGAACGCCTTCATGTTGCACTGGACGCCCTTCTTGGCGAGCTCCGCCTCGAAGATTTCGTGGATCCCGCGATCCTCGTCCTCGTACTCCACCTGGATGCCACCATCCTTGAGGCTCACGTCGCCACCCATCGACCAGTTGGGAGCCATGAAGCCGCCAGGGCCGTCGCGGAGCGCCATGTAGCGGGCACGTGTGGATCCAGAGTTGAAGTGCTGGTGGAACGTCCCGTCTGCAGGCACGGTAACGATGGAGCCGACCTGCCAATCGCATTTGATCATGTCGGACCGGTCGGGCTTGGTCCACAACAGCGAGAACCCGGCGTCACCGCTCAACAACACCAGGTGGGCGCCAGGGCCGTGGCGGTGCGCTTTCTTGTAGGTACCGATGGGGAATTCAGAGATGTGGTTCCCCATGTCGTTCTTGCCCATCCTCAGGCTCACGTTGATACCGCCAGCGCCTCGTTCTCTCCAGCCGTAGAGGGCCATGTCAGGTGCGTTGGGGATGAAGTTCGTGTCCCAGACGCGCTTGTTGTAGAGCGTTCCGCCATTGAAGTGGTTCTCGTCGCCCGAGTAGCGCGTCTCGAACATGGTTGGGCAGTTGAACATGAAGTTCTCGTCGCGGAACAAACGCATCATCGGCGGAGCGTTGGTCGTCGCGATGTAGCGCACCTTCTCGCTGCCGGTGCCGTTGAAGTGCTGGTACCAAGCGTTGAGCGGTACCGTGAACAGGGCACCTGCACCCCACTCGAAAGTCTGCTTGTTACCCTCGTCCGTCCACACGGTTGTCGCGCCGCGCCCGGAGACGACGTAGAAATTGATCTCGTACATGTGGTGCTCGGGCTCGGACTTGCCACCGGGGTCGATATCCACGACGTGGAGGTCGTTGCGCAGGTGTGCGTTGTCGATGCGCACGACCGCGCCTTGGCCGCCCTTGCGCTCCCACGGACCAACCTCAATCTCCCACATATTGGGGACGTAGAAGGTCTTGTGAACGAGGACGTTTTCCTTCTCCAACCAATCCTCATAGGCGTCTGGAATGCGGAAATCGGTCAAGCCTTCTGACGGGGTGTCCGCCACCTTCATATCCGTGCCCTTCATAACCATGGTGCAATTCCCTCCTGCGGTATTGGCGGGAGCCTACTCCAGCCAAGGTCGGGGCGCAATCGTGCGTAGGACCGGGCGGGTCAGTGAAATAGCGAGCGCCGCCCAGTCCGTCGTCGTATCCTTCCACCATCACGTCCAGCGCGTTGCGGAAGAGGAGTGTTGCCCTTGGCCATCTGGAACTGGAAGCCGTCGCAGTGGGTGGGTCTAGCGCCCAACGGCATCGGGTCGGTAAAGCCGAACCACTACAAAGATCTGGCTGTCCACGCTTGGCGCAACAGGCGTCAGCTTCCATTCGCGTGGCGCATCCTCAAGAACGGCGTTTGCGACGGTTGCGCGCTTGGGACGACGGGCATCCGCGATTTCACGCTTGACGGGTTCCACCTCTGCACGGTGCGCACCGGCCTGCTGGAGCTGAACACGGCCAGCGCCCTCAACCCAAGCGTGCTGGAAGACGCGGGGGAGCTTTCGAAGTTAAGCTCGGGCAAGCTACGGGGGCTGGGCCGCCTGCCCTACCCGATGGTCCGCCGCAAGGGAGAGAAGGGATTTGCCCGCGTGCCGTGGGACGACGCCCTCGATCTGGTCGCCGGGCGCATCCGCGAGATCGATCCCAAGCGAATGTCCATCTACCTCACGTCGCGCGGACTAACGAACGAGGCGTACTACGTGGCCCAGAAAGCCGCGCGGTTCATGGGGACCAACAACGTCGACAACTCGTCGCGGGTCTGCCACGCGCCGAGCACCACCGGCCTGAAAGAGACGCTGGGGGTCGCGGCATCCACCTGCTCGTACATCGACTGGCTAGAGACGGATCTGCTGGTGTTCATCGGTAGCGACGTGCCCAACAATCAGCCAGTGACCACGAAGTACATCTACCACGCCAAGCGCAACGGAGCGAAGGTCGTCACGATCAACCCGTTCCGCGAGCCGGGGCTCGACCGCTACTGGATTCCGTCAATCCCCGAGAGTGCACTGTTCGGCACCAAGATCACCGATCGCTTCTTCCAGATCCACGCCGGCGGCGATATCGCCTTGCTGAACGGCACACTCAAGCACCTGTTCGCCAACAGCTGGGTAGACGACGATTTCATCAAGTCGCACACAGCGGACGTGGACGCGCTGAAGGCTGCACTGGACGCCCAGGACTGGGAGATGCTCGAGGCGTATTCGGGCTCGACGCGAGACGAGATGCTGGAGTTCGCGCGCATGCTGGCGAAAGCGAAGAAGGCGGTGTTCGTGTGGAGCATGGGCCTGACGCAGCATCGGTTCGGCGTACAGAACGTGGAGGCGCTGGTCAACATTGCGTTGGCGCGTGGGTTCGTGGGCCGCAGCGGCTGTGGGCTGATGGCGCTACGTGGACACTCGGGCGTTCAGGGCTCTGCGGAGGTGGGCGCCGTGCCGTGGCAGTTCCCAGGTGGGGCCACTGTCGATGCTCCTGGCGCTGCCGAGCATATGCGCGATCAGTGGGGGTTTGAGGTGCCAGCCGAGCGCGGTATGACCGCCGTCGAGAGCATCGATGCCGCCCACGCGGGCGAGATTGACGTGCTCTACTCGGTCGGCGGCAACTTCCTCGAGACGCTGCCCGAGCCAAGGTTTGTCCATGAGGCGCTGGAGCGCGTGCCGTTACGGGTACACCAAGACATTGTCGTGAGCTCACAGATGCTGGTGGAGCCTGCTGATACCGTGGTGCTGCTGCCAGCCGCGACCCGCTATGAGCAGCGCGGCGGTGGCACGGAGACATCCACAGAGCGCCGGATCTACTTCAGCCCTGAGATCCCTGGTCGCCGTGTTGGCGAAGCCCGCGCGGAGTTCGATATCTTCATGGAACTCGCCAAGCGCGTACGGCCCGACGACGCGCGCCTCATGCATTTCGACGATAGCCAGGCGATCCGGGACGAGATTGGGCGAGTTGTGCCTCTCTACGCAGGCATCCAGGACCTTCGGAAGAAGGGCGATGCCCTCCAATGGGGCGGGCGAACGCTATGCAAGGACGGGGTGTTCAGTACGGCCGACGGTTTGGCACATTTCGCGAGCCTCACGCCTCCGGAGGTGACGATCCCTGAAGGGGAGTTTCTGATGGGGTGTCGGCGCGGACGCCAGTTCAACAGTATGGTCCAGGCCGACCGCGACCCGCTCACAGGGGCGCGTCGGGCCGACGTTTTGATCAGCAAGGACGATGGTGACGCGCTGGGTCTCAGCGAAGGTGATGCAATCATTCTGCGCTCGGACGTCGGTGAGTTGGTGGGACGCTACAAATCAGCCTCGATCAAGCGCCGCAACATCCAGGTGCACTGGCCGGAGGGCAACGCCCTGCTTCGCCGCGGTGCGACGGACCCGGTGTGCGGCATTCCTGACTATCACACGACGGTGACGGTCGAGCGGGCGTAGCGAGACTGGCCGTCCAATCGCGCCCGGTGTTCGTGGCCATTCCCGAACTCAACCGCTTGCGCCAACATTGCCGGTGGGTAAACTATGCGCACCCGGGCGGGCTTTCGTCGGAAGCCACCGATACGCAGCGGTCCTAAGCGCGGAATCCGTCACTTTGCGGTGGCGGAATGGATGAAGGAGGTTTCTGATGCTGACCCAAGAGCAGAACGAGCGGTTGACCAAGGTGGGCCCTGGCACCCCCATGGGCGAGCTTATGCGCCGGTACTGGCACCCGATCGCCGCGGGCGCGGAGCTCAACGACGAGAACCCCACCAAAGAGGTCCGCCTGCTCGGCGAGAACCTTGTCCTATTCCGGTCAGCTGCCGGCAAGATTGGCCTGATCGAGCCTTCGTGCCCGCACCGGAAGGCCAATCTCTCCTATGGTGTGCCAGAGCAAGAAGGGATTCGCTGCGCCTACCACGGATGGCTTTTCGACGAGGCCGGCAATTGCGTTGACCAGCCTTCCGAGCCCGCTGGGAGCAAGTTCAAGGACAAGGTGAAGGTCAAGGCCTACAGGGCACAGGAACTTGGCGGCGCTATCTTCGCGTATATGGGTCCCGAGCCTGCACCGCTTCTGCCGAACGTCGACGTGCTCGTCTGGCCAGGCGCACGCAGGACTACCTCGATCTACCTGCCCTGCAACTGGCTCCAGTGCCACGAAAACTCCCTCGACCCGCTCCATTTCCAGTGGCTCCACCGCTACTGGGGTGGTTGGATCATGAACCGCTCCAAGCCCGCAGAGGAGCGCGACGCCTGGAACGCTCGCATCGCCGGTCGAGGTGCCGACCACCGCAAGATCGGCTTCGAAATCACCGATTACGGCATCATCAAACGACGCTTGGTGGGGGACGAGACCGAGGCGGACGACCATTGGAAGATGGGCCATCCGATCCTGTTCCCGCACGTCCTGCACATTACCGGCAACGTACAGTACCGTGTGCCGGTCGACGACACCCACACGCTGCACTTCGTCGTCGATTGGCGCCCGCTAGACGCCGGGGAGCAAGAGCCGATGGAGGTCCCCCACGAAGAGGTCCCCGCGTTCTTGCCTAACGGAAGGGTCAAGGCTGACTGGGTTCTTGGGCAGGACCAGGCCGCATGGATAATGCAAGGCCCCGTCACCGACCGTACCACCGAGCGCTTGGGCATCTCTGACGTCGGCATCATCATGTTCCGGCGGCTGCTGGATCAGCAGATGAAGCTCGTCGAGGACGGCCAGGACCCGATGAACGTTATACGTGACCCATCCGAGAACGAGATTCTCGTTTACCCGGTCGAACACTTCGAGTACCCGGGATACGAAGGTAGCTTCGGCGGACCATTCAAAGACAAGATCGTCGTGAAGAACGACGTCGAGGCCCAGCTATCTGGCGCTGGTGTCGCCCGCGAGGAGTGGGAAGGCGTCAAGGCGGCTGCGCCCGACTTCAACTGGCGGACGCGCGGACGCACTAACATCTAGCGTCCAATGTCAACGTTGAACACACAGAGGCCCGCTTACTCGGCGGGCCTCTGTTTCTGTTATGGGAGATCGCTGTTCGAGGCAAGCGCTCCGCACGCAATCCGCCAACTCCCGAAAGCGAAGCTGCGCGGGACTCGCATCCCCTATCATCGGATGCGGAGGAAACACGCATGAGAGACCGCAGTATGACCCCGGTGGCCATTCGGCGCTACGTGAACGGTGCGCCGTCGGACGAGCGCGATCTGGTGGCGTCCGAGGAGCCGATGGAGATCCGCGCCGTTACGCCCGACGCGACGCATAGCGTGGCGGTCACAATGCGCACGCCAGGCCACGATTTCGAATTGGCCGTGGGCTTCATGCTGGCGGAGGGGCTGATCGTCGGCCGCAATGACGTGGTGGACGTGTCGTACTGCCCCGATCCAGAGGACGTGCAGCAATTCAACATCGTGAATATCACGCTGGCGGAGGGAGCAGCGTTCGATCCGTCGATGCTGTCCCGCAACTTCTACGCAACGTCGTCGTGTGGAGTGTGCGGTAAAGCGTCGTTGGAGGCGCTCCGCACGTTCGGCGCGGCGACGGTGGGCATCTCGCCGCAGATCAGCGCAAGCGTGATTCAGCAGCTACCCGACCGCCTGCGCGCCGCACAGTCGGTGTTCCAGCAGACCGGTGGGCTGCACGCCTCGGGCCTCTTCACGCCTGACGGCGAACTGCTCACGATGCGGGAGGACGTGGGCCGTCACAACGCCCTCGACAAGGTCGTCGGCCACCACGCCATGGCAGGCGACCTGCCGCTCTCGCAGCAAGCGGTGGTGGTCAGCGGACGCGCGAGCTGGGAATTGATGCAGAAGGCGCTCGCCGCCGGGATCGCGGTCGTCGTAGCAGTTGGCGCGCCATCGAGTCTAGCCGTGGAGTTGGCGCAGGAGTTCGGGCTGACGCTGATTGGCTTCACCAAGCCGGACCGCTTCAACGTCTACGCGGGCTCCTACCGTATCGTCGGGTAGGTCTCCCTCCAGTGACACAACTCCTCCGGCACAACCACGACAACTGCCAGTAGCGCGGGTCGCCACACCTCTCTCTGTGCTGTCCCAAGAGCCCCACCACGCCCTCCTGGAACGCAAAGGCATGGCAGCCCGGGCATGGCCACTGTCTTCGGCATTGCGCAAGCAGCCTGTGCGGTATCCGGGCGGATGGGCACACCAGCGATCACCGAACGGGCATCAGATCGCTCCAGAGCTGCTAAGCCTCCGAGGCCAACGGAACAAAATGGAACAAAACGGAAACGGAAAGCTCCCGCCCGTACGACGTCCTAGTGCGCACTCACCCCTTTATCCGCCTACCTCGTCCACTCGGCCAATTCCTCAAAGTTTCCACGGCGAACCCTTTCGGCCAGCACCTTGACGCCAATTCCACGGGCACGGTTCCTAGTACGGTGGAGCCGTGTCCTCAGCCAGCGGGGCCTTGCCCATGGGAGCTTTCGGCGGACGGCTTAGGAATCCCAGAGTGGCGCCGATGGCCGCCGCGCTTGCGGCGAATGCCATGACGCCTACGTAGCTATCGGTTGAGTCGAAGAGCAGCGCTGCGGATAGCGGGGCGATGCCACTGGCGACCGCCATGAACGGTTGGTTGAAACCGCGTATGGCGCCGAGATTCCGGGCTCCGAAATAGTTGGCGAGCGTCAGCGGTTGCAACAACCAGAACCCGCCCGTGGACACGCCGTAGATCATCGACCACAGGTACAGCAGCGGC
>Ga0302123_10001234_pt1 | contig 18266 bp, 21 predicted proteins | sample CB21_321_MG_FD_203109 | JGI IMG/M metagenome (GOLD analysis project Ga0302123, IMG submission 203109) | Marine microbial communities from Western Arctic Ocean, Canada - CB21_32.1 | ecosystem: Environmental > Aquatic > Marine > Oceanic | place: Canada: Western Arctic Ocean | collected 2017-09-28 | reverse complement strand
GCCCTACCTAACTGCTGGATGTACTAAGAAGATGACAACTCAGAAGGAGTAGCACAATGTCCGAACTCAATGATCTAGAGGCCATTAGACGGCTGACCTACGAGTACGCCATGGCAGTTGACACGATGCAGCTGGACGCGTTGATCGACCTGTTTGTGGCTGATGCCGTGTTCGATCCAGGGCCCGGCGGTATTCCAGTCATGAACAATCGTGACGAGATCCGAGAGTTTTTCAACGCAACGTTCGAAGGATCAAACAACTTGTTTCACTTGACGTCCAACCACATCATCGATGTCAACGGTGACACGGCCAGTGGGACAGTCTATTACGCCGCGTCAGGTGTCACCTCCGACGGTGCGAGTTTCGGCGCCAACGGGTATTACGGTGATACCTACGTGCGAACGCCCGACGGTTGGAAGTTCCAACGTCGTGAGGCTGCTGCGCTCCTCGATCCCGAATACAGCGACTTTGACCAGGCCGAGGGATGAATAGCGCTCGCACAAAGTTTCCCCTGAAGTTCCGCCCCGTGCCCTGAGGGAAGCGGGTTACCTAACTGTCGGGTGAGACAGTTGATCTACTTCATTTTGTAGATCAACGCCATTCGCTACAAAAAGGATAACGATGACGGGAGTTGGGAAGCATCACGCCGCTCAAGGCGAAGACTTCTTGGTCACCCACGCACGTGAGAGGCCAGCCAACCGGAGGTTGTCGACGTGAGCGACACCGTTGACTTCCGCCCACTGGCGCTCGGAACGCCCCATGACATGGGGACCGCTCTAGACGGCCGACCACTAATAGACCCCCGGATTTTCGACAGCACCGAGTTCAGACGAAACCCGTATCCCTACTATCGGGTTCTTCGCGACCACTACCCCGTCTATTGGGACAAGTTGCATAACCGCTACTTGATCACCCGGTACGAGGACGTTAGGGCCGCCTACCTGGACGGCGAGACCTACAACACCATCCCCAAAGGCAGTTCGAATCTGCTGAATGGAAACACCATCCTCGAGTTGGGTGGCCGTGATCACGCCCGCCGCCGCCGGCTATTTAGCACCGAACTCGCCGGGCAGCCCCTCGAGGCCCGCCTGCCGGCGATTCGTCGCCTAGCGCTCGAGATGATCACCCTCGCAATGGAACCAACCGCCAAGGAAATGGCCGAACGCAACATTGGTGGTCGACGCACCATCGAACTCGGGCGCGCATTCGCTAACGAGTTCCCAATACGCGTGGTCGGCGAGGTACTTGGTTTCCCAGTCGAAGCCCAGAACCACTTCTACTACTGGTACACCTCGATCCAGAATGGCCGACACGGCTCCGAGAAGGCGAGAGAAGGACTCCAAGCACGCAAAGATCTCGAGAACTACGTCTGGGATCTTGTAAAACAGCGTCGGCACAAACCAACCTTCCTCTACGACGAGGACGGCGAGTCCACCGGCGAGGACATGATCTCCCGGTTGAGCCGGGCCAAGATCGACGGCAACCACTTGTCGCTGACCGAGATCGTATCCATGATCTCAGTGCTCGTAAGCGGCGGCGGTGACACAACCCGCGGAGCCATCCTCCACATGTGGAGACTTCTCCTCGAACATCCAGAGCAACTCGCGGCCGTTCAGGAGGACCCTGAACTCCTACATGCGGCGTTTCACGAAACCTTGCGCCATGCTTCTCCAGTAGGTGGCATGTCCCGTTCGACGAACTACGACACTGTCCTTCACGGTGTCACCATCCCGGCCGGTGCATGGGTGGAGTTGGTGAACTTCTCGGCCAACCATGACGAGCGCATCTTTCCCGACCCAGAAACCTTCAACATTTTCAGACCCGAGCTGTATACCGGAAAAGAGGTTCAGCGCGGCTACCAAGTAGACGGAAAGCACAGCCATATGGGGTTTGGGCTAGGCGCACATTTCTGTCCAGGAGCATGGGTGGCCCATCAGGAGACAGTTATCGGATCCCGCATTCTCCTTGAGCACATGCAGAACCCTCGTTTGAGCCCCAACAAGATTGCCGCCGACGCTCACGGCGGAATGGAACCCATCTACACCGACCGCATGTCACAACTCACCGAACTCTGGATCGACTGCGATGGCGGCTAAGACTGCACGTTCCTACGAAGTCTACCAACGGCAAACCGAACGGGACATCCCAATTGTTGTCCCACCGGGTTTTTCACTCCAACCCGATTTCATCGCAGAGCCTTACGCGACCTTGGCGCTTTTGCGAGACAATTACTCCTGCTTTCGCGATTGGGACACGAACACTTTGTGGGTAACCAGATATGACGACGTCACATCGTTAATCGCAGACGATGCCAACTTTGGCACCCGCCCGCGAGGACTCTCCTATGGCCCTGATTTCTCAGGACGCGACCTTCACGAGGATCCACTTGTTTCCATGGCCATCGCTAGTGGAATTCAAGACGGAGCGCCGAGTATCGCTGAGGTGTCTCTGTACAACTTTGTGAACTGTGCAGAGCCCGACCTCATCGCCAACTTCGTCGAGCCCTTCATAGAAAGCCTGCTTGCCAGTGTCGTCGGTATTCACATATCCGACGCAGACCGATTCGGAACCTTGTGGCGCGCCATAAACGAGGGCGTGTGTTGGAACCCCAACCGTGAGGATCGTGGACGTCGGGCTATCACCGAGTTAGTTGCATTGATAACTGAGTACCTTCCAAAAAAACGGAGTGACCCCACCAACGACATCTTGTCCGCAGCAATGAGCTGCTCAACTGGTGGATCCGAGAATGAGATTGCTCTCAACGTCGTGGCTACCCTGGTGGAACTTGATCTTCGGACACTGGAGGGTTCGCTCGCGAACCTCCTCTATCTGATGATGACCCACCCGGATCAGTATGAGCTGGTGCGCCAGAACGACGAGCTGGTGGAACGGGCTTGGCAGGAGACATTGCGCCACAGTCCGCCAATCACAGAGGTGCATCGATACGCCAAGCGTGAAGTCGAACGATTCGGCCAGTTGATACCCATGGGCGGCTTGGTCATCTGTTCCGCTGCCGCAGCCAACCGCGATCCCAAGATCTTCAATGAACCTGACCGCTTCGACATCACTCGGAAGGACCTTGCATATCGAGAACCGAGGGGCCAATTCCGGATTGATGGCCTGCCTGCTGGCGTCGTTCCAGGCCTTGGCGCACCAGCAACGCTGCCACCAGATTCACCGTCAACGTATGGTTTGACAGCCTACGCGGCCATGATCGCCGCCAAATCCGTGCTCTTAGGCTCGAACCACTTCCAACTCGCTGAAACCCATGATCACACGATTGCAGCTCGGTGGCCAGAAGATGCTCGTGTCTGCAGACGCTTACTCGTTAAAAGAGGTGCCTGAAATGAACACAAGTAGGCATGCGCCCCCGCCCTCTACGAGGACAGCCGGGCGCCAGCGAGGGTCGCGTTTTGGATCGAGATCGGGTGACCAACCCACAGGCCGATGTTCTGGCCGGTTCGGCCATCGGGTCCCTCCGCAAGAAGCTCCAGCAACAGCGCGGCGATCTGGGACGGCCGCATCCAGTCCATATTGGATTCGCCCGCTGCTCGGTCGCCCTTCCAAGCGAGCAGCATCTCGGTGGCAGTGGCACCCATGCAGAGAGAGTTCACGCGGATGTTGTGTTTGCGCAGGCTGATCGACCAGTCCAGTGTGAAGCCGTTGATCGCCCACTTGGAAGCGTTGTAGAGATCCATCTCTCCGTGGCCGTGGCCATCACGACCCGGCGGAGGGAAAATGTGATCGGTGCAAATATTCACGATGTGACCGCCGCCGCCTTCGATCATTACCGGCGCCACCGCTCGGCCGAAGAGGAACGGGCCCTTGGTGTTCGTGTTCATGATCTTGGTGTAGTCAGCGAGTGCCTTGTCCCAGTCGTCGTGGGGTCCGGTTGAGAACGCCACGCCAGCGTTGTTCACGAGGATGTCAATGCGGCCATGCGTGGTGACGGCGCCATCGACGACCCTACGGACATCGTCGGGTTGGCTGACATCGGCAACATAGGTGAGGCCTTCGAGCTCATGCACAGCTTCCTTGCGATCGCATGCCACGATGAGCGCGTCCTCCGCCGCCAGTGCTTCGGCGAAGGCTCTGCCGATCCCACTTGCTGCTCCTGTGACTATGGCGACTTGGCCGTTCAATCTCTGGTCCACGGCTCCTCCAATATGTAATCGCGGCACACGCAGGTCGGTTTGTAGTCATCAAGCTAACCGGGCCCTGGTGGAGGTGGCCCACCATGGGATCTTCGTCTGTGGAGACCAATGGGCCGGTTCCACCACAGTCGACGGTGACCCCACCGGCGGCCAGGGCCGTGACCGGGACGTGGTGTTCGACACCGAGCTGAAGGTGAACGGCTAGCCGGTGGCCCGCACCCAGATCCGAGGGTGCGGTTCGTGCGGCCGCCCCGACTCCCCGGCGACAGCTGGGAGACGGTGGAAACCACAGCCCAAGACCCCGGGTGCTTCCTGGTGCGGCTCGTTGGGCGACCAGGCTATTAAGAGGAGTCCCGAGGAATCGCATCGGGTCGGCAATGAAGGCTCCTACCCGTCGTACGTGTTCTTCGTTTACGTTCAACCCGATTCTGTGCGCCGGATTAGGGCGTACGCGCCGGTCAGTCGGGAAAGTCGCCGGCCTCGAGGAGGTCACGCACCTCGGCTGCAAACCGTGCTGCCGGAGCACCATCGAAAGCCCGATGGTCCCAGGTGAGGCTGAGGGTGAGAACGCTACTTCGAACTGGCTCCCCGAGCTCGCTCCAAAAGACGCTGTCGCGCAAGCGACCGATGCCAAGGATCGCCGTGTTCGGCGGATTGACCACCGGAGTGAAACCGTCGACACCGAACATCCCTAGGGCGGTGACTGAAAATGTCCCTCCCTCCAGGTCGACAAGTCTCAAACTGGAATCCCGGGCCGCCTCGGCCAAACGGGTGGTCTCGGCTGCCAGCTCGGAGAGCCCGAGGAGCGCCGCATCGTGAAGCACGGGAACGATTAAGCCGTCGTCAAGGGCCACAGCCATACCCACCTTCACCTCAGGCAACAGGGCGACCCCGTCCGCCGTTACCTGGCTGTTGACGACCGGGTGACGGACTAGGGCGGTGGCCACTGCAGCGATCACATAGTCGGTGTACCCGGGCGGCGGCCCGCTGTCCTTGCGACGTTCTCGGTCAGAGACCACGGCGTCCATCACCACCTCCATGGTGAGGGTTAGTTGAGCCATGTCCTGGAGCGAGGCGTGCATCCGATTGGCGATAGTCCGCCGCATGCCACGCATGGGGATCACCGACGAGGGTGTCTGTAGCAGATCCGTCAGGGATTGCGTGTTCGGAATCACCCCGGTGACATCATCATCTGTCTCCGTCTCGAGAGGCGACGATCGAGTTTCGGGCGGGCTAGCAGATGCCGCGGCTTCGATGTCCTCAGACACGATGCGACCGCCACGCCCGGTACCGGACACCCCGGCGAGGTCAACGCCAAGTTTCCCTGCTAGCCGGCGGGCGTTTGGAGAAACGGGGATCCGATCACCGGCGGTGGCACCGGGATCCCCTCCGTGAACCGTGGTTGCATGTGTGACGCTGGTTCCGGCTGCAACGTCCTGGGTAGCCGATGAGGCCTCTGGTGCCGCCTCGTTGGGAGCCAGGAACCAGCCGATCACAGCTCCGCATGGGTAGCTCTCCCCCACTACGCCAGTCTGGTGGAGTCGGCCGCTACCCGACGACTCCAGCTCACTTTCGACCTTGTCCGTCTCGATGAGCAGCACCGGCAGACCCTCGACCACCTCTGTGCCATCGGCCACCAGCCATTCAAGAATCGTCCCGGCCTCCATGGTGAGACCTAGCTTCGGCATCTGGAACTCGATGGGCATCTACTACTCCTCCCCGGTCGGCTACGACAAGACCGGCGGCTCGGCTATGTGCCGTTCCAGATCGGTGACTCGTCGACCGTCTCTGCCCGTGGCCCCCTCAAACCGGATGGCTGAACCGCTCAACATGGCGATTCTGGCCGCATCCGACGCCACGGGTTCGCACCGCACCGGGCCTGTATCGCATCGTGGTTCGCGCCCGGAGTTGAAGTCAACGTCACAACCCACCTGGTCAACTCTCGACGGTGGCGCAAATTTCGGCCGCGATGCTCTCGGCGTCTGGCACGTAGCACGACTCCAGCACGGGGCTGAACGGGACCGGCGAATAGGGAGCGCCCACCCTCCCGACGGGGGCGTCGAGATAGTCGAAGGCTAACTCCTGAACCTGCGCAGCGATCTCGGCTCCCAGACCGCCAAACCGCACCGCCTCATGAACCACGATGACCCGGCCGGTCTTCATAACCGACTCGACGACGGTATCGATGTCGAAGGGTGAGACGGTCCGCAGATCGATGACCTCGCAGTCGATTCCCTCGTCGGAAAGATGGTCGGCGGCCTTCAGAGACTCCGCGGCCATCCGGCTGTAGGACACGACGGTCACGTCGGCTCCCGACCGGACCACCCGGGCGACGCCAAGGGGTACCTCGTAGATTTCTTCAGGTACATCGCCCTTGACACCGAACATCCGCTTGTGAAGGACCAGAACCGTCGGGTTGTTCTCCCGCAGGCAGCTGACCGTGAGACCCTTCATGTCATAGGGCGTGGCCGGCATGACCACCTTGAGACCGGGTACGTGGGCAAGGATTGCTTCAAGGCTCTGGCTGTGCTGCGCACCCGCCGAAAGTCCGGCACCGCCCGCAGTGGTGATGGTCAGTGGCAACTGCGCGGTCCCGCCGAACATGTACTTCAGTTTGGCCGCCTGGTTGGCGATCTGGTCCATGGCCACCATGACGAAGTCCATGAACATCAAGTCGACCACCGGCCGGAGTCCGACCACCGCCGCCCCAATGCCGAGCCCCACGATGGCCTGCTCGCTGATCGGGGTGTCCACCGCTCGTCGCTCCCCGAACTCGTCGGCCAACCCGGCGAACGTTCCAAACACTCCGCCCGGTGCGCCAACATCCTCGCCGGCCACAAAGACGTCCGGATCCTCGCGCATCACCTGCCGTAAGCCCTCGTTGAACGCCCCCAGGTAGGTGAGTTCGCGGGTGGCGGTCTTGGTGGTGGTCTCGGTGGCGGTCCATCGACCCCCAGCTCCCCCGACGCTGTAGACGCCATCGAGAAGGGTGGATGGATCGGGCATCGGGCTGTCCTCACCAAACTTCACCGCTTCGTCCACCTCGTCCTGAATCTCCTCCCGGACTGCCTGGAGATCAGCGGCGGTCATCACACCGGACTCGACCAGCCGCTTCTCGTGGTGGTCGATGGCATCCCGTTTCCGCCACTCCTCGACTTCCTCGTCGGAGCGATATTTCGCACCGAGCGTTTGAACTCCGTGGTGGTTGTAGTAGCGGTAGGTCTTGCACTCCACAAACGACGGTCCCTCGCCCCGTCTGGCCCGCCCCACCGCCTCGAGGGCCTCCTGGTAGACGGCCACGGCGTCCATCCCGTCGACGACTGACCCGGGCATGCCGTAGGCCGCTGCCCTTTCGACGATATTGGTGATGGCCATCGTCTGCTCGCGGCGGGTGTACTCGCCGTATTCGTTGTTTTCGCAAATGAAGACCACCGGGAGTTGGAGGGCCGCCGCCATGTTGGCTGCCTCGTGGAAGGCACCAATGTTGGTGGCCCCGTCGCCAAAGAAGACGACCGACACGCGCTCGTCGCCGCGGTAGGCGTTTGCGAAACCCGCGCCGACAGCGATAGGGACACCCGCGCCGACGATACCGTTAGCACCCAACATGTTCAGGTCGAGATCGCAGATGTGCATCGACCCGCCCTTGCCGTTGCAGTAGCCGGTGGCCTTGCCCATCAGTTCGGCCATCATGCGCCTTAGGTCACCCCCCCTGGCCACCAGATGCCCGTGTCCCCGATGGGTGGAGCTGATCTGGTCGTCCGGGCGTAGCGCCACGCAAACACCGGCAGCGACGGCCTCCTGACCCACATAGAGGTGAATGAAGCCGGGCATCTTGGACCCTTCGAACAGCCGCCCGGCCGCCTCCTCGAAAAGGCGGATACGAACCATGCAGCGATGCAGGTCCCGAAGGATTTCTTCGGTCGGTTCCACGGATAACTCTCTGTCAGTCGTCGATTGTCGGTCGTCGGTCGTCGGTCGTCGGTCGTCGGTCGTCGGTCGTCGGTCGTCGGTCGTCGGTCGTCGGTCGTCGGTCAAGCAGTCTGCCCCAAGCCCCACCGGATGGCCCTCCGGAGGAGCTCGTAGTACTGGGGCTTCTCCCAGGAGCATCGTTCTACCTTGGGGTAGTAGTGGGTTAACGGCGCCATATCCCAGTGGCCGCGGCAATGGCCGAGGGTGTTGTACAGGACGGCACCGGCCCCAAGCGGGCGTAGGTACTGGATTAGATGTTCGTCGGACCCACTAGTCCAGTCGGCCTCGGCGAAGCCGGTGGCCTCACCAGCCCAGTGGGTATGGAGGAGGACTTCGAGTGCCGCTCGGTCCGGGTACTCCATGAGGTAGAGCTCGTCGTCGGTCTCGAACGGTTCGATACCGGACACCAGCCAGTGATCAGGGGCCGCGACCCGGACCGGATAGGGGGCGATCGGCGGGTGGGCGATGAACTGACTTCCAAGCGTTTCCGCCCAGTGCGGAAAGCAGCGCGGTGCCTCCACTCCGTTGGGTCGGAGTAGGTCGAGCGCTGCGTTGGTGCCGTGGAGGGCCACCCACCGGCCCCCGGCTTCGACCCACGCCCGCAGCGCATGCTGGGCGTCCTCCGACGGTCGCACATCACACGTGTAGCTGATAAGGACCTCGGCCGCTGCAATCGCCTCCAGGTCCTCGTAGGTGGCGGCCACCTCAGTCCGAACGTGTTCATGCTCGGCCAGCAGATCCAGTAACTCCCGCCGAGCGAAGTCGATGTCGTGGTACTTCCCTCCGGCGACGAGGTACGCGTGGAGCCGCTCGGGTACAGCGTCGCTCATCGGCACTTCAGTAGTTGACGCGCTTTAGAAAGCCGCCGTCCACAGTCACGTTGGCGCCGTTGATGTGTCGGGCTGCGTCCCCGGAAAGGAAGGCAACCGTGTTGGCTACGTCCTGAACGGTTCCGAGGTCTCCGGCCGGGTGGCCTTTTTGTACCGCCTCGAAGAAATCGGGCTTGGCCTCAGCGATCCGATTCCAGTCACCTCCGGCGACCCAGATCGGCCCAGGGGAAACGACGTTGCACCGAATGCCCCTGGCGCCTAACACCTGGGCCTGACCGAGGGTCCAGTTTGTGACCGCCGCCTTAAACGCCGTGTAGCTCCCCGATCCTGACGCGAAGTGCTCAGCCGTCGCCGTGGTACCGATGCTGACGATCGCTCCGCCTCCGTCGGCTAGGGCGTCGGCGGCCGCAACTACCCCGGCGACCAACGATTTGAGGTCGATCTCGAAGTTCTTTAGCCAGTCGTCGAGCACCTTCTGGGGCTTCCCTGAAGTGTTGTGCACGTACACGTCGATACCGCCCAACTGCTCCGCCGATGAGGCCACCCAGACCTCCAGCGCAGCGGTATCCGCCACGTCCACTGCCGAGCCGTAGATGGTGCCGTTGGCACCCATCTCGGAGACCGCGGCGTCGACACCAGCGGCGTCTCGGGCACAGATAGACACCGAGGCTCCTTCGGCGAGCAGCGTCTCGGCGATCGCTCGGCCGATGCCCTTAGTGGCGCCAGTGACTAGTGCCTTCTTACCTGTCAGCCCGAGATCCATGTCCTCGCCTTCCGGTACGGAACCATTTATCGGCCCGTTTCAATGATCGAACGGTAGGCCAGTTGACCACACCTCTATCGGGGTGGAAGACGGCAACGCTGAATTCGCCCTCACCCCTGACCAGGTCCCCGTCGTCGGTGGCCATCTTGGGCTCACCGTGCTCGCGAAGCCACTGTGCGGCCTGGTCGGTGAACTCTTCGACCGAGATCACGCTAGAAACCTCCTCGGGATCGGACAGCAGCCGGGATCCGAACTTATCGTGCGCCAAATTCGGTAGCCACCCCCGCCGAGCAGTCGATATGGTCCACAACCCACAGCCCGTGTCCGACCTGGGATCGGTTGGTTTAGCCTTGCCGACCAGTGGGCGTGGTACCCCGTGACCAGTGAGGGAAGCCGGCGACCGGGACGGCCGCCCGATAAGAACAGCTCCCGTTCGAACGGGTGCCCCTCGGCAACGAGGAGCACCCGGGTGATGTCAGCCACCTCCCACAAAGCCCCAGCCGCCTTTGATCTCGTCCTCGCACTCCATCCGCTCGACTAGTAGGGCTCGGCCGCGTCCCAAAAGATCGGTGCTACCGGCCACTAAGCAGTCATTGGTCGGGTACCGATTCCGCCATCCGGTGGTTGACAACGATAGGACCATGCACCCACCCGCAGAGCTGTGGGTCGCACTCGCGAAGCTCACCCTCGATCCATGAGCCATCCGGCCGAAAGCGGCCCTCGCGGTCGCCATCGGTGACCAGAATGTTGCCCGCGCCATCCTGTTCGTAGAGCCATCCGGAAAACGGATGTCTAACTCCCAGCATCGCCCTAGACCTCCTCGACCCATTCGGTCAGCTTGTGATGGAGCCATCGGATCTTGGACTCCTGGTAGTTGGCCAGCGTCACGCCGGGCTTACGGGTCGTCTCGAGGCCCTGCTGAACACGGCTCATGTTGAAAAGGTCCTGGTTGAAGATCTTGCCGAGAGTACCAAGCTCAGCGGCATCGATGAAAGTCTCCTCCGCTGTGAGCCAATGCACCGGTGCGTTCGGTGGCTTCTCACCACTGTAGGGAGCAAGGAATATGCATTCCATGATCGAACTTCGGTGGTCGTCCCCATTCGGCCGGAACCGGTAGACGATGCGGTTGAACGCTCCCCACGGGTGGAAGTTCGGGAAGACCGTGTAGTCGATGCTGTCCATCATCTCAGCGTCGGACATCGCGTCGACACGGTCCCCGGCAGCGGTCCGCCAGCGGTCACGGGTCGCGGCCGCTCCGACGGCCCGCATCGAATCCTCCTCGGTAAGTGGAATCGGTGACTCCTGGTCGTGCCGGATGTCCATCATGGACCGAAGCATCTCGTCCGGAGTGGGGGCCTGGTCAAGAAGGGGGCTCGGCGTTCCGCCCGCGGTGATGACCCGGGCGAAGTTCTCCCAGACGTCGACCTGGCTGTTGGTGTCCCCGAGGTAGGCCATGATTTGCGGATGGGTGGCGCTCACGTGCAACGCCTCACAGAAGGCCTCCTGTGCGATCTTCCAGTTGGCGTGGATGACCTTGGCCACGTGGGCCTGGGTATATCGATCGGCCAGATCCCAGACCGTGAAATGCTCGACAATCCCGCCCAGGTAGTTCCCCAACGGCTCGGCGTCTGGGTCGGGGTTTATCATCACGAATCCGGCCCAGGTGCCCACTGCGCACTCGGGGAGTGAAAAGTCCCCATCGTCCACGTGGTCGAAGTCCCAGCGCGCCGGAACATCTCTGAGTTGGCCGTCGACCGTCCAGGTGAACCCGTGGAATGGACAGCGGATCTCGCTGCAATGGCCATCGTGGTCCTTGAGTCGGCGACCCCGGTGGAGACAGGCGTTGGGGTAAGCCTTGATCTCGCTCGGCGCGGTGCGGATGATCACGTACGAGCTTCGGACTATGTCGTAAACGACGTAGTCGCCGACCTCAGGAATGTCGTCCTCCCGGCAGGCGAACTGCCAGACCCGACTCCAGAGGTTGGTCACCTCCTTCTCGTGCCATTCGCGGGTCGTGTAACGACCGATGTCGACATCCTCGCTTCCTAAGTACTGGGGTGACTCGAGGCGAAGCACGTCGGGAACCGGGTGGGTGTCGGCGTCAAGAAGCTCCTGGTAGGTGATGCCGGGAGACCGGGCCATTCCGGACTCCTTGGTCGTCATAGGAAAGCCTCCGTTGTTCCGACGTCGATCTGTCCACCGTCGTCAGCCACTGACTCATCCTTCGGACGGTATTGGTAGGAGCGCTGGGTCCGTCCTCCAGCCACCAACAGCAGTTGCCCGGTGATCCATGACGCCGCGTCGGAGGCCAGAAACACGACGGCCGAGGCGATGTCGTTGGGGACACCGAGGCGGCCTAGGGGAATGGTGGCAGCGAGCTCTTCAAGTTCCTCCTCGACGTTGAGGACCTCCCGGAAGGCCTCGGTGACAACCGGGCCCGGTGCCACCGTGTTGACCCGGATGGCCGGGGCTAGCTCAAGAGCCAAGGTCTGGGTCAGGTTGTTCATCCCGGCCTTGGCCGCCGCGTAGGGCCCGGTGAAGGGCGATCCTCGTGTGCCGGCTCCGGAGGAGATATTCACGATCACCCCACCTTCGTTCATCCGCTGGGCCGCCGCTTTGCACCCCTGAAACGCCGAGGTGAGGTTGAGCTCGAGTTGGGACCGGAACACGCTATCGGGGGTGTCGAGAAGGGTCCGGGTGGTCTTCTCGTCAGAACCACCGACATTGTTGACCCACACGTCGAGTCGGCCGAATCCGTCGATAGTCCGTCTGGCCAGAGTCTCTGAGAAGTCCCGAATATCACCGTCCACGATCAAGGCGCGCCGGCCCCGTTCTTCGACCCCGGCCGCCGCGGCTTCTAGGTCGTCTATACGGCGAGCGTTGAGGACCACGTCACACCCGAAGTCAGCCAACCCCCAGGCAATAGCGCGCCCGATGCCCTGACCCGAGCCGGTCACCACAGCCACGCGGCCATCCATGTCGAAGCCGTTGCGCAGCGTCACGGTGGGGAAGTCTCCTTTGTTCCGATGTCGATCCCCCGGCAGTAGTCAAGGAGGCGCCTGCGGATCTCGCTCTAGGAATCCAACCGGTCCGTTATGTCGGAAGCGCCTTCGCCGGGATCGGTGGCCACTGCGGCCACGCTAGTACCTATTACCACAATGCTCGAAGGCAGATCGAAATTGCTTATAGGCTTGGTCGCTTCTTAGCGTTGTCGTCAGACTCGAACTCTGGAGGTCGAATGCCACAGCGTGTTCCTGTCGCCGACGGGGTCTTCACCTGGCCATCCGATGATCCCCGACTGATAGGCAGCCGCTGTACGTCGTGTGACAACCACATGTTCCCCACCCAGGAAAGTTGCCCTCGGTGCAGCGGGTCGGAGACCGAAACGGTCGAGTTGAGTCGCGAGGGGACCCTTTGGACCTGGACGGTGCAGGGCTACCCGCCAAAGTCACCCCCGTACGCCGGAGACGCTGACCCCAAGACCTTCGAACCGTTCGGCGTGGGCTACGTCGACTTAGCCGGACAGCTCAAGGTCGAAACCCGCCTGACCATCAACGACCCCGCACAGATCGAGATCGGCATGGAGATGGAGATGGTGCTTGTCCCCCTGTACACGAACGAGGACGGAGACGAAGTCGTCACCTTCGCTTTCGCCCCGAAAGAGATCTGAGATGAGCAACGAGGTAGCGATCGTCGGTATCGGCATGCACGAGTTCGGTCGCCACGAGGGCGTTTCGGGCATGGATCAGGGCGTCGTCGCGGTCCAGCGGGCGCTAGCTGACTCTGCCTTAGCCTGGGACGACATCCAGTTCGCGTTCGGCGGGAGTCAGGCCTCGGGCAAAGCCGACACGATGGTGTCGAAACTCGGGCTTACCGGCCTGCAGTTCATCAACGTGTCCAATGGCTGCGCCACCGGCGGTTCAGCCCTGTTCTCGGCTTACAATTCGATCCGGGCTGGCATGTTTGACCTTGGGATTGCTATTGGCTTCGACAAGCACGAACGGGGCGCATTTCGGGTGGACACAAGGTCAGAGGGTCTCGGCGACTGGTACGGCGAAACGGGAATGGCCCTCACCACCCAGTTTTTCGGAATGAAGATCAACCGTTACATGCACGACCACAGCATCAGCCATGACACTCTGGCCCGGGTCGCCGAGAAGGCTTTTCGCAACGGGTCGAAGAACCCGATGGCCTGGCGTCGTCGCCCTCTGTCAGTCGCCGAGATTAAGGATTCGGCCATGCTCTCCTACCCGCTGACCCAATACATGTTCTGCTCCCCGGGCGAGGGGGGGGTGGCGCTGATCCTGGCCAGCGCCGATCGGGCGCGAGAGCTCACCGACACGCCAGTCTTCCTCAAAGCGGCGGTCGTGCGTTCGCGACGCTTCGGCTCATTCGAGGTCATGGCCCCTCACCTAGCCCCCGTGCACGCGACCGGGCCGACGGTCGACGCTTCGGCAGCGGCCTTCGAGATGGCTGGCCTCGGACCAGAGGACATTGACGTGGCTCAGCTCCAAGACACCGAGAGCGGTGCCGAGGTCATGCACATGGCCGAAAACGGCTTCTGCGAAGACGGCGAGCAGGAACAGATGATCCAGATGGGCGAAACCGAAATTGATGGTCGCCTCCCAGTCAACACTGACGGCGGATGCCTAGCCAACGGTGAGCCCATCGGCGCCTCCGGTCTGCGGCAGGTCTATGAGAACGTGCTGCAGCTTCGCGGCCAGGCCGGTGAACGGCAGGTTCCGAACAACCCGCAAGTGGCCTACACCCACGTCTACGGAGCTCCGGGTATCTCGGGTGTAAGCATCCTGGCCCGCTGATCGCAGTCGACTCAAACTGATCTGCCGACGGCAAACAGGGGGGCCCGACAGCACGGCTGAGTCGGAGTCGTTGGAATGCAGGGTGGTAATCTGAATCACCGCCCTGCAGAGGATCCAATGACGAGTCTCCGATCATCATGACCCGGCCGTTTCGATTCGGATGTCAGGGCTATAGCCCGAACGACCGCAACGAGTGGACTGATACGGCGCGCAGGGCCGAGGACCTCGGCTATTCGACCTTGTTCGTCGCTGACCACTACTTCGGACCTGGATCAGCCATGGAGGAGGCCAACCATCCCCTCCAGACGGTGGCATGCATCCCAGCGATGATGGCCGCCGCTGATGCCACCGCGTCGATCAAGATCGGGAGCCGGGTGATCTGCGTCGACTACCACCACCCGGTGGTGCTGGCCAAGGAGTTGGCCACCATCGATTTGCTTTCCGACGGTCGGTTGGAGGCAGGGTTCGGTGCCGGGTGGGTCGCTTCCGAGTACGCGGCAATGGGCATTCCCATGGACCGGCCCGGAGTGCGGATCGACCGCATGATCGAGGTGGTGGAAATGAGCCGACGGTTCTTCGCCGGTGACGACCTTGACCTCGACGGCGAGCACGTCACCGCGAGGGACATGCGGGCCGTACCAATGTCACCACAGGATGGTGGGCCGAGGATCATGCTCGGTGGGGGGTCTCCCCGGGTACTTCGGGTTGCGGGACAACTCGCAGACATCGTGTCCGTCAACTTTGACAACTCGGCGGGGAAAATTGGCGACCACGGCATCGGATCGGGTACAGCGGATGGCACCGCGCAGAAGCTGGAGTGGATCCGGGAGGGGGCCGGCGAACGGTTTGAGGACCTGGAGATCGAGATCGGTGCTTACTTCACAACGGTCACCAACCAAACCGATGCAACGACGGCGGGCATGGCCGGGGCGCTCAATCTAAAACCCGAGGTCCTGGCCGCTCATCCCCATACTCTGATCGGCTCCGTCGATGAGATCTGCGAGAAGCTCGAGCAACGACGAGCCGAACTGGGAATCAGTTACGTCACGGTCGGGGTCAGCGTGATGGAGGACTTCGCCGCTGTCGTCGAGAAAATGGCCGGGACCTAGACGGCCGGACCCGGCGGGCTAGGCGATAACGCCCCTGGTGACCCACTCACCGAGGATAGCCGGCTTGTCCCTACCTTCGATCTCGACGATCAGGATGCGGGTGGTGTACACCGAGTCGGGCGGGTGGGACCCAACGGTCGAAAGCGCGCTTCGTGCCCTGATCCGTGCTCCAGCCGGTACCGGGCTGACAAACCGCACCTTCTCGAAGCCGTAGTTGATCCCCATCACCCGACCAGTTGACAAAGTTCCAGACTCCGGGAGGCGCGCTGGCCGATACTCCGGTGGTTCTGGTCTTCGTAATCCACGAAGACGGGGGACCACCACCCTGACTTCGACATTGGCCCAGAACGCCGTGGTCGTCTGCCATGCCGAGGGACTCACCAGTTGCCCGGTAACCGTCGCCCGCCAGAACAACCTTCGGGAGACGCTCGACGTCTCACCGACCTACCACCTCCCGATGATGGTGGGCCTGGGATATGGCTCAGCCCCGAATAGCACCAGAGGGTCACGACCGAGACGTCCGCTCAGGGAGATCGTCCACATAGGAGGTTGGCAAGACGACTGAGCCTCCACCCGACGCCAGTCGTAGATGGATGGCGCGGCGTACCCCCATCTTTGCGAGACTGGGTGAGTGACCTCTCAGGGAACGAGTCAAGGGAACGACGTACACGGTTCCGGCGCGCCAAGAGAGGCTGGCATGGCATCAGCCGATGGGGGGGCAACAGGTGATGACTAAGGAGCGACTGGTGGCGTTCGGCCGTCGGGGACTGCGGTGTTTTCTCGATGGCACCTAGGACCAGGTGGAAGCCATCCACCGAGTACCGGCGATCAACTATTTCGACCCCGATCGCTGGAAACTGGAGATAGAACGCTTTCTCAACTAGCCGAACCAAGTCGTAACGACCAGAAAGGGTAGGGATGAGTCGAAGTGCCATCGAGGACCTAGTCCATCTCTACGCCGATGCGGTCGTTCACCGAGATGGGGACCAGTGGTCCGCCACATGGGACGCCGACGGGGTGTGGGAACTCGGACAAGACCGCCGCGTCGAGGGCCGCAAAGCCATCTACGAACTGTGGAACACCGCTATCGATGGCTTTAACGCCGTCGTTCAGAACGTCCTGAATGGCACTGTGGAACTCGACGACCCTGCGGGAACTGGGACTGGCCGCTGGTACATCCTTGAACACTGGCAGCGCATCAACGGTGACCGAGGAATCCTGCTCGCCTACTACAACGACACTTACGTACGCCGCGATGGCCGCTGGTTGTTCGCGAGCCGGGAACTCGTACCTCAGTACTCAGGATCCCCTGATCTGTCGGCCCCATTTCTCAACGCGTGGAGCCAACCCGACAACTAGTGCTAAGTCGCTGTCCTGTGACTCTGCCACCAGGGGCACGGGATAGCACTACTCGCCCGATACTTTCGGAAACCGGGTGCCGACTTCGGCGCCCGGACGTAAGTTGAATGTGCGGCAAATACGGGTGCTGCCCGAGGTAGACCTGTCAGCGACCACGGCCTGCTGCCCGGGACTCTCTGAATGCATGCGATCCTCGCCCTGTGGGCGGTACCCCGCTCACGATCGACAGCCTTCAAGCAGATGATGCGCGAACGGGGGGGAGCGTCTATGGGCAAAGCCGGGCCGAGCAAAACCCACTTTGGCTCCGAGGTCGGTCATGCACTGCCTGAAGCTGTTGCGCAAAATCCTGAAAACCGCTCATAAACGGGGTGAAATCGACTCGAATCCCGCCAAGAACGTGCCCAACCCGCGAGTGGACAAGGGCCCGGATTCGATCAAGTCGTGGGACGATGACGAAGTCAAAGCCTTCATGGCCGCTGCAGCGGCCTCAACTTCACCCAATGCCGAAATGTGGAGAAACACAGCTGGAGTGGCGATTAGCACCGGCATTCGCAGAGGGGAGCTTCTAGGGCTGAAGTGGCCCAACATCGACCTCATCAAAGGGAAGCTCACTGTTGCAAGGGCTCGAATCAAGCCCGGCACGGAAACCAAATCACCTAAAACGAAAACGAGTGCTCGAACCATCAGCCTCGGTCCCGATGGTGTCAGATTCCTCACTGGGCTTCGAGACGGTCAGGACGCCGACCGCGCCCTATGGGGTGCGGCGTGGACGGATACCGGGTTCGTAGTCGTCCTCCCTGATGGAACCCCACCAAGTCCAGATTCGGTCACCAGGCGATTCCGACGCGACTGCGAACAGTTCGGCATCCGGTACGTCACCTGGCATGGGCTGCGCCATACATATGCCACCCTCGCGCTGATGTCCACGGTGCCGCTCCACGTGGTCTCTTTAAACCTTGGCCACGACAACCCAGGAATCACCCTCGTCTTCTACGCGCAGGTGCTCCTCAGATCCACAACTGAGTCAGCAGTAACGGCTGACAAATACATCTTCGGCGGCCGCTGAACCGGCCTGAATGACGCCCCCTGTGATTTTGCGTGTGATTTTCAACCGTCGAACTGGACACGTTCAACATTCGAAAAGGCCCGAAATCGTTGAGATTCCGGGCGTTCTGAGTTGTCGGGCTGAGAGGATTTGAACCTCCGACCTTCGGTCCCCCAGACCGGTCGGGCTGAACCAAAGCTGTTGCACACCGTGCGAA
>Ga0302123_10001233_pt1 | contig 18279 bp, 16 predicted proteins | sample CB21_321_MG_FD_203109 | JGI IMG/M metagenome (GOLD analysis project Ga0302123, IMG submission 203109) | Marine microbial communities from Western Arctic Ocean, Canada - CB21_32.1 | ecosystem: Environmental > Aquatic > Marine > Oceanic | place: Canada: Western Arctic Ocean | collected 2017-09-28 | reverse complement strand
TCATGCTCGACGACCGCAGCCGGCACATAGGTGCATTTCCAGCCGCGCAGCCGCGCCCTCAGGCCCAGGTCCGACTCTTCGGCGTAAAGAAAGTAGTCTTCATCAAAGCCACCGACGTCTTCCAGCATCTCTTGGCGGAACAGGGCCGCGCAGCCACTCGGAAGCAGGACCTCCTCCGGCCGGTCGTAGTTCCCTACCCCGGCGCCATGGCCGCGCTGCTTTGTCGTGCCGTCACCGTAGATGCTTAGCCCCGCTGAATCCAGTCGACCGGGTTCCGAAGCCAAGCGAATCTGCGAAGCGCACATGCCGACTCGCTCGTCAGCGTCACACGCGGCGACGAGAGCTTCGAGCCAATCGGGTGACGGATAGGCATCGTCGTTCAGCGCCGCAACGAATTCCGACGGGGACTCCGCCGCCACTTGGTTGATCGCGGCACCGTAGCCCACGTTGGTCGCGTTCTTAATCACTCGGACGTTCTGACCTTCCAGCACACTGGCGGCAACACCCTCGCCACTGTTGTCAACGACGACCGTCTCGAAGTCTGAGAAGGTTTGCGCGTCAAGAGCGGCGACAGACCGCGCGAGCGATTCGCCGCCGAGTAGCGTCGGTATGACCACGGTAATGCGAGGGTCGGGCAAGTTAGGATCTTAACAAGCGAGGCGTGCTTCTAACTGTTCTTCCTGCGCGCTTTGGCCTTGAGAATGTAGGTCTCCGCGTCCGGCGTCTTGCAGCTCGTTTCCCCGTGGTCGACCTCAATCTTGCCGATTCGGCGCGCCGCTGCAATTGCTTTCTGCTCAAGCCGTTCGCCCCGGATCCCAATTGCGATCAGTGCTGAGTTCATCGCATCGCGTGTACGGTTCTTCGCTCCATGAATGCGTTCCTCAATCATCGGCAGATAGGGCTGGAAATACTCATCGTCGAGGCCGTCCGCATCCCGTGCGATGTGCGCTAGCGCTAACCAGCCGGCCCGCCCGACCCACTCGCGCGGCGACTTCGTCCACTTCTCCATCCGAGTCCGAGCAGACGGGGTCTTCGCTGCGAAGCCCGAAAACGCGTCGGCAATCACATAGCTGTCGAGATCATTCTTCCAGGCGTCGAGAAGCTTGGCGGGCGTCGCGTTCGGGTCCGCAGTCATCGTCGCGAGAATCCGCGCGTCGTGATTCCTGGAGCCCCAAAGCTGCTGGGCGAGCGCTTGGTCTGTCTTGATCTTCCTTGTGAGCGTCTTCAGCTTCGCAAAGCTCACCCCGAACATCTTCTCGCCGACTCCGTGCCGCGCATACACCTTGCGGTTCTGCGCCGTTCCGTAGGACTTAAGGGCCGCCATCGCCTCCCGATAGGTCATCTCGCCAAGATACCAAGCGCCGCTGAGATCAGAAAGTCAACTCCCGGACTGGCCTACAATCACCGCCTTACGGCATACTGACTACCTTATGCCTGAGTCTATCCTCGTAACCGGTTCATCCGGGTTCATTGGCGCCTGGATCGTCAAAGACCTCCTGGAGCGCCAGAAGAAACTCGTCCTATTCGACCGCGACCCAAGTCAGCGCCGCCTCACGGATATCATGTCCGGCGATTCACACGACCTCACCACCGTCGCCGGCGACATCAACGATTTTCCCAAGCTCCGCACTCTCATCGACGAGCACGAAATTACTTCAATCATTCATCTCGCCGGGCTGCAGATCCCGACTTGCCGGGCCGATTCCCTCGCCGGCGCGCAGGTCAACGTCGGCGGGACACTGGCCGTGTTTGAAGCCGCGCGCCAGGTCGGTATTGTTGAACAGATCGTCTACGCCAGTTCAGCCGCCGTTATCGGCCCCGAGGACCGCTACCCGACCGGACGTATCCCCAACGACGCCCCACTTTACCCAGCTACGCACTACGGCGTCTTCAAGCAGTGCAACGAGGGCAACGCACAGATCTATTTCCAGGATCACGGTATGAACAGCGTCGGCCTCCGCCCCTGGACCGTCTATGGCGTCGGCCGCGACCAAGGCGTGACGTCCGATGCAACCCGGGCTATCAAGTCCGCGGTCCTTGGACGACCGTTTACCTTTCGCTACTCAGGACGCAATGCGCTGCAGTACGCGGGGGATGTCGCGGCGTCTTTCGTGCTCAGCGCGCTCAAGCCGGCGGAGGGCGCTCGCACATATAACCTCCGAGGCGCGGTCGTTGAAATGACAGACTTCATTCAGCAGATCGAGGAACTCCATCCTGCCGCCAAAGGGCTTATCACCCTCTCCGGCGACGCCATTCCCGTTGCATGTGATCTCGATGACGCCGAGCTGCGTGCCTACCTCCCGGATCTGCCTGACACATCGCTCCGCGACGGCATCCGTCTCACTCTTGAGGCCTTCCAATCGATGCAGCACGCCGGCACGCTCAATACCGCGGACCTGGACGGGTAGCATGGCAATAGACCCCGATCCACTCAGCCGTGTACATACCCTAACCTTCGACATTTTCGGAACGGTCCTCGATCTGGTGGGCAGCATCCGCCCCACTCTCGACCAGTTCCTCGCGGACCACAACGCGTCGGTCGACGGAGCGACGTTCTGGCCCGATTGGCGTCTGCGCCAGCGTATCGAGCAACACCAGGACACGATCCTTATGCTCGGTCACCCCGGCTATCTTGACTCCGCCCGGCGTGCCTTCGTCTACTCGCTGCGAAAACACAACATCGAATTTCAGCAAGCCGAAGTCGAGCGATTCATGCGGGTCTTCGAGGAACTGCAGCCCTACCCGGACGCAGTCGAAGGGTTGAACCGCCTCGGTGAGTACTACCGGCTCGTCGCTCTATCGAACGGCAATACCTGGCTGATTGAGCATCTCGTTGAGAACAACATCAACGCGGAATTCGACAGTGCGATTTCTGTTGATCGCGTCGGCTGTTTTAAACCGCATCCCTCGGTCTATCGACACGCGGCGCAACATCTGGCTGCCGAGCCGGGCGAGATCATGATGGTGGCCGCCCACTCCTTCGACATCCTCGGTGCGCGTGCTTGCGGCTACCGAGGCGCCTACGTGAATCGCTATGGATTGCCTTACGAGTCATCCCCTCTACAGCCGGATCTCGTCACGACCGATTTCCTCGAACTTGCCGATCGCCTAGCCAATATTCGAAAGTAGAGCCGGACCCCATTCATGATCACTCACATACTCACTCACCTGCTACGCACCGCCGCCGTCTCGCTCCTCGCCGTCAGCGCCATCACCGCCGCGCCCTTGTTCGAGCAAGTCGACGTGTTTACCGCCGGAACCGAGGGCTACCATACGTTCCGCATTCCAACGATCGTCACCGCGCCGGATGGCTCACTGCTGGTATTCGCTGAAGCGCGGAAAGAGAATCGGAGTGATCCGGGAGGCGGCGATATCGACCTCGTCTATAAGCGCAGCACGAATCACGGCCGCACCTGGACCGCCGTGAAAGTCCTCGACAACCCCGGCGAAGGCTGGGGCGCATCCAATCCGACGCCAGTCACCGATCGCGATACGGGTAAGGTCTGGATCATCTACAACCGCTGGGAACCCACCCACGGCACCGCCAACTCCGAGCCAGGCACTGACAACAATCAGACGTGGGCCCGCCATAGCTCAGACAATGGGCGAACGTGGTCCTCCGCCGTCGACCTTACGCGTGTCGCCAGAGACTATGACAACTGGGGCGCGAACTTCGTTGGGCCAGGCGGTGCGATCCAGGCTGCCGACGGCCGCTTGCTCATCCCGTCCGCTCACCGGCCCGACAGCTACTACGTCACCATCTCCATCGGCGGATTCGAGGGCTTGACCAGCCTCATGCGGGCCTACGCGATCTACAGTGACGACCACGGCGCTACGTGGAAACGCGGCGCACTCGTCAAGGCCCAAACCAACGAGAATCAGCTCGTCGAACTCGCCGACGGCGCGATCATGATGGACGCACGGCAAGGGGCCGGCGACCACCGCTGGCTTATCCTCAGCAAAGACGGCGGCGAGACGTGGACAAACCCCGTCCCCGGCCAAACCGTCACCCGTATCGCTGCTTCCATCGAGCGCTTCACCCTCAAGTCAGCGGGCGACGACCGTAATCGTATCCTCTGGACCGGTCCGAAGGGTCCCGGCCGCAAGCAACTCGTCATCCGCACCAGCTACGACGAAGGCCAGACGTTCCGCGACGAGAAGATCATCTACGGCGGACTCGCAGCGTATTCCGACATCACAATCCTCAAGGACAAGACCGTCGGCGTGATATGGGAACGCGGCGTCAGCGAAGGTTATCAGTTCGTCACCTTTACGCGCCTCGACCAGAGCTTCCTCGAGGGCGGCTCAAACTAGCGTCCGTGGTTGCCTTCCGGCGCGCCAGAGGCCATAGTATGTGACGGGCCGCGCATCGGCGGTTTCGGTTAGCGAAAGGTATCTGTGATGAAGAATGTTCTTTGGTTTTGTGTAGCTGCTCTGATGGCCGTCGGTTGCGGAAGCGCGCCTCCACCGAAGGCCGAATCTGCCGAGGAGGTGGCGATCGTGCCCGAGGGCGCGTCGCTTGAGAAGGTGTTCACACGGTCGCTTCCGATCTCTGGTGGACTAACCGAAGGACCTGCGGTGGGACCCGACGGCCGCATCTACTTCTCGGATATCCCATTCGGCGATGACAAGGGCAAGATTATGCGCTTCGACCCGAAAACCGGTGAGACGGGCGTGTTTGCCGAGGATAGCAGCAAGTCCAATGGCCTCACGTTCAGCGCCGACGGACACTTAATCGCCGCCGAAGGCGCTGACCAAGGTGGGCGTCAGATCTCGCGCTGGAACGTGGAGACGGGCGACAAGACCACCCTTGCCGACAAGTACGACGGCAAGCGATTCAATGCGCCGAACGATCTCACGCTCGATAGCAAAGGGCGCGTCTACTTCAGCGATCCGCGCTACCTCGGGGCCGAACCGCGCGAACTCGCACACATGGCGGTCTATCGCGTTGATACGGACGGCACCGTTGTCGAGGTGACCCATGAGGTCGAGAAACCGAACGGTGTGGCGATCAGTCCTGACGGCAAGACGTTCTATCTCGGGGATCACAACAACGGCAGCGAACGCATCACCGACCCGGACGCTCCGAAGGGTGAGCACGGCAATATGAAGATCTACTCGTTCCCGCTTGGGGACGATGGGCTCGTCAATGGTCCCCGAAAGACGCTCGTTGACTTCGGTGACCAAGCCGGCTGCGACGGCATGACCGTCGATGTAGACGGGAATGTCTATCTCACGTCACGCGGATTGAAACGGCCGGGCGTGATGATCATCAATCCTGATGGCGAGGAGGTCGCGTTTATCCCGACCGGCGCCCCAAACCAGACTGACCCGAATAATCCAGTGGGTTTGCCGAGCAACGTCGAGTTTGGCATCGGCGATGAAGCCAACGTCCTCTATGTGACGGTCGATCTGAGCTTGTATCGAATCAAGCTAGGGGTGAAGGGGTATCACCCCTATTAGCGGGACAGAGGGCGTGGGGTTCCGGATCTATTCTCGGTCACCCAATCCCTAGCCGATGTGCCCGTTAAGGGCTTCTACGACCTTGTCCTTCGCGACAGCGCCGACCAGCTGTTCAACAACTTGTCCGCCCTTAAAGATGAGTAGCGTGGGAATACCACGAACCTGATAACGGCTGGCTGACTGCGGATTGCTATCGACGTCAAGTTTGCCGACTTTGACCTTGCCGGCGAAGTCGTCGGCAATTTCGTCGATCACGGGCGCCATCATGCGGCACGGGCCGCACCAGGTGGCCCAAAAGTCGACGAGCACGGGTACGTCCGAGCTCAGGACGTCGTTGTCGAACGCGGCGTCGGTAAGGGTAACGGTATTCGCTCCAGCCATTCATTCCTCCGAAAAGTATTCGTACTGTAGGACCACCAACTGCGTTGGGCAGGGCGCAGTCCGCAGGTAGTTTCAGACTATCAGATCGCCAACAGCACCCATGGAATTGCGGCCGATCACGCGACGGCTACGACGCCTGAATCAGTTCCTCGTAAAGGTCTACGTAACGTTGCGCGGAGCGGCCCCACGAGTAATCCTCATTCATTCCGTTTCGCATGATGACGGACCATGCGTCGCGGTCTTGGTTGAGGTCCATGGCCTCATGAATCGCGGCGAGAAAGGCGTCTCGGGATTCGCCCGTAAAGCGAAACCCGTTGCCGGTCCGCGCCTCACCGTCCCAGGGCTGGATCGTGTCGCTCAAGCCTCCGGTCGCTCGTACCACGGGAACGGTGCCGTACTTCAGGCTATACATCTGATTGAGGCCGCACGGCTCGTAGCGGCTCGGCATCACGAAAATATCCGCACCGGCTTCGACCTTATGGGCTAGGCGCTCATCGTGCGCGATACGCACAGCGACGTTCCCCGGAAATTTCTTGGCCAAGGCCTTGAGCGCTTCCTCCAGACCGGTCTCACCCGTGCCCAAGACGGTCAGAAGCCCGCCGGCCTTGACGATCTCGGGCGCAACCGCGACGACAAGATCCAGTCCCTTCTGCCACACGACGCGCGAGACGATCCCAAGAACGGGGCGGGAGGGATCAGCGTCGGAAAGCCCGAATTCCTTGAGCAGGTCGAGCTTACACTCCTGCTTTCCGGAAAGGTCATCCACCGAGTACTTCGTGGCGATGAGTTCGTCGGTGCTCGGATCCCAGCGCTCATAGTCAACACCGTTCAAGATGCCCGTGAGATCGTCTTTGCGAAGATTCGTAATCCCTTCTTTTCCGAGGCCGTACTCCGGCGTCAGAATCTCGCGGCTATAGGCCTCGCTTACAGTACTCACACGATCCGCGAAAAGCAGGCCGCCTTTCAGGAAGCTAACCTTGTCATAGAATTCGAGGCCATCGACGCTGAAGAGCTCGTCCGGCAGCCCGATCTCCGCGAGCACCTCCCTCTCGTACATTCCGTCGTACCCGAGGTTGTGAATTGTGAACAGCGTCGGAAGCGAGCCCGGCGGATGCGCGGAGTCTTGACCCGACTTGATGAGAACCGGCGCTAGACCGGTCTGCCAATCGTGGCAGTGCAGAATGTCGGGCCTGAACACGTCGGCGGCTATAGCAAACGCGCCCCGAACGAGCGTCATGAATCGCGCCGCATTGTCCGGGTAATCACCGTCCGACGTCCCGTAGAGGCCCGGGCGCGCAAAGTACTCCGAATCCTCAATGAAGAACCACGAGACGCCGTCCGCATCGGACCGGATGATGCGCACGTGCCGGGTTTCGTCACCCAGCGGAATCGCGACATCATCGGAAACGATGCTTCGGGGGCGCTTCGCGAGCACCCGACTCGTCGCCTCGTAGAGAGGCAATACTACGGCGACTTCATGTCCAACTGCCGCTAATGCCCGTGAGAGCGCACTGACGACGTCGCCAAGGCCACCGGTCTTCGCATAGGGTTCAGCCTCGGAGGCCAACATCATGATCTTCATCGTTCCCGCCTGAGACGTAGAGTTTAGCGCCTAACGATTACCGATCGTTATGACAGAGGAATTGTTACCGGGTTGCGGATCTGTTTCGTTGCCTGACACATGACCTTCCGCTCGGATGGCACCGTTCAGACGGCTTCGCAGGGGTACGACACGACTCACTTCGATGCTGTAGGTGCGTTGCTGATTCGCGGCGAGCGTCCCGACGTTGCAACGCACCGTACGCCCGTCGACACTACAAGCCGGCGGCACACTAATGCTGTTCGCGCCAAGGATGACATCTTCAACGAGCACGTCGTTCGCCGCGTCGGGGCCGAGGTTCCGCACGACAATCGTGTAGCGGCTGACCCCGCTACCGTTCGGCCCGTTTGACTGTTTGAGCATACTGAGATCAGCCCCGCCCGGAGCATCGCCGCATACGTGACAGACGGGCGCTAGAGGAGGGTCAAAGCGCAGCTCCCAGTCTTCGATCACCCCGCTATCACCCGGGGAGTGGTCCCGGACTGTCAACGTCCAAGTCCCCTGGGTTCGCTTCCCCTGGAACACCGATAACGCCTGGCTGGGAAGCGCGGGCCCGGCGAGCCAAGGGATGGTCGCGGCGCAATGTGTCTCCGGATCGAGCAAAGCACTATCACCGAACACGACAGCCATATCGCGGTCCGTGCAGCCAAAGGGCAGGCCTGGGTGACCCGGCCGATCCAGCAAAGTCACGGCTGTGCCATCGGGCCCTCGGAGCGTAAGCTCCAAATCGCCGACGCTGCCGTGGCGGATATTCACGAACACCTCGAGGTTAGATATCAGTCGATTCGCGCCGACTTGAATCGTTGACGTGGCAAACGGGAGGGAACCGCCTCCGCCCTGTAGATCGGGTACCTCCACCGGCACATCGGCTTCCGGCTGCGAGCCGATCAGGCCGCTCTTGCGATACACGAACGGGCCCCCTTCCGCCGCCGTAATCTCGATCTCATAGTCCACCGTTGTCAGGCAGGCCACCGACGGGTCGACCAGAACCGTGAAGTGCGGCGCCAGAGTTTCGGTCGGGGTGTTCGCGCCCATATCCGGCCATGAAGCGGCGTCATCCACTACGGTGATCCCCGGTGTGTCAACCGTGAGCTTGCCGGTAATGCTGGTGAAGCTCTGCGAGCCGCTGATCGTAACCGGGATCCGGACCGTTTCGCCGGGCTCCCAGATCCCGTTTTCGTTGCCCGGGTCGAGAACGCACTTATCAACGGTCCGATCAGCAACGAAGCTGATGAACGGGACACCTGGGGTTCCCTCAACCGACATCGCCATGGTTTCGTCGGGGTCAAGCCAGTCACGCAAGCGGGTCGTTGGGTCGTCACCGTCCCAGGCGACCGCAAACTTTCCATAGCAGTCGAACTGGTCGTTGCCACAAGCGGCCTGGCCGCCGGAAAGAAAGCCGACCAGGAGCTTCGAGTCAGGATCCCACAAGCCCGAGCCGGACGAGCCGGGCTCGGTGGTGCCGATTTCCCAGTTGTCGACGCGCCAGTGTGTGTCGTCGCCACCGGAGTTGATGCAGCTATCCATCGTCGTCAGGGGATCATCATTGAAGCTGATCGCTTTCTCGTCGGCATCCGGGTGATGGATGGCCACACTGCCCTCGGGGGGCACCCCGGAGCGGTCCCACCCCGAGTAAAAGACGCCGTACGTCGGGTCGGGTGGCTCGTCGAGTTCGATGAGCGTGAAATCGACTGACCGCAGACTCGCGAGAACAGTCCCACCGATTTGGTTCTGCTGCAACGAGCCACCACTGAGCTGTCCGCAGCTCGGGGACTCGAAATTCCAGTAGACAACCATCGTACCCACGTTGATGTCGCTGATGCGGCAGTGGTGGGCCGTGAGGAAAAAGCTCCTCAAGCTGCCAGACACGTCGGCGATCATCTGGCCGGTACAGACGCGGGTGCCACTGCGGGTGTAGGTTGCAACACTCGCGATCTGGTCTCGCCACTCGTCGCCTTCCTGGCAGATGACGTCCACATTGCAAGAGCCCTGCTTCGACAGATTCGGCGCGCCATATAAGCCGAAGAGGTCGCGATAGCCGGCGCCCAGATGAGTGAGGCGGACTTCGGGTTCGAAGTCTACGAGGGGGGGAACGTAGAGCTCCACAACTGCCCGGTCACCAGGGACCACCGGCAACCACAGCTCACCATGGGGTTTGTTGTCGAGGTAATCGTACGGCCCCTCGTAGTAGTCGTGTTCTTCGCTGCTCACGTGGAGGGTGGCGCCGGGAGGCAGTCGAAAACGGCCAAAGCCCAAATTTAGGTCGGTAGCGCCCGCTGAATGAAAGCGCAGCCGCCAGATCCGTGCGCCCGAGCCGAGAGCTTCCCAATTGCCGTGCGTGTCTGGAGTGATATTCAGCGCCACGGGGCGCGCGAACCGAAGCGGCTCTTCGACGGCCTCAGCCACATCCTCCGCGAGCAGCGCGGCAGCATTTACTTCAGGGATTCGTACCACATTGACGTCGTCCAAATCGGATGCCTGAACGACGTTGGTGGCGGGCGGCGCACCTCGGCGAGCGTGCAACAATTCCACCTGCGCGCTGACAAGCGCGCACAACGCCAACGTGGCAGCAAGCGTGCCAATAGATCTCCACCTGCTCGGCGGAGCCTCATGTCCGAATCGAAGTCTTCCCATCTGTTTGAACGACTCAACCTAACGAGCCGGCGATTCCATTACCGAACGCCGCCCACTCGCCCCACCACCTGCCACTATTGTCATGGATTCCGCGCCCTCGTGGCTGTAAAGAATCAGACACGACCGGCCACGCGGCCAGGGCACTTCGTCACCTTCCGCACAGTGTGCGATCCTCGTAGTCAGCAGTTCGTAATCTGATACACTTTCAGCCCAACCGGGCGACGGGGACTCATCGGGCGATGTCCGTAAGCAGCGGAATGCACGTAGTGATCGGGGCAAGCGGCGGCTTGGGTGCGGCCGTGGTCCGCGCGCTTCAGCTCCGCGGTCTCCCCGTCAGAGCGGTCAACCGTTCCGGCGGCGGCGATGCGGCCGAGGGGATTGACTGGGTCAAAGCGGACGCGGCCAATGCGGAAGAGACCCGAGCCGCTTGCGAAGGGGCCGCTGTTGTCTACCACTGTGCCAATGCGCCCTATACGGATTGGCCGAAGCAGTTTCCACCGATCACGGACAACATCATCGAGGCGGCCGCCGCGGTGGACGCCAAGCTCGTCTTCGCGGACAACCTTTACATGTACGGTCCCGTTGTGGGTCCCATGCATGAGGACCTGCCGAGTAGCGCGACAAGTAGCAAAGGCAAAGTACGTGCCGCGATGGCGCGAGATGTTCTGCTCGCTCACCGCGGCGGTAAAGTACGAGCGGTGATCGGCCGCGCCTCGGATTTCTACGGACCCGGTGTGACCAATTCCGCAATGGGCGACCGGATGTTCGGCGCCGCGCTGAAAGGTGCCTCCATCGACCTGCTCGGCGATATCGATGCGCCACACACCTATACATTCATCGACGACTTCGCCCGTGATCTGATTACGCTTGGCGAGCGTGACGAAGCCCTCGGCGAAGTGTGGCACACGCCCAACGCCCCTGCCATCTCCACGCGGCAATTCGTGCAGAAGGTCATCGAGATCACGAAAACGCAACCCAAAGTGCGGGTAGCGCCGAAGCTAGTCGTTTCATCGATGGGGTTGTTCAATCCGATGATGCGGGAGATCGGCGAAATCCTCTACCAGTTCGAGGACTCATTCATCGTCGACCACTCGAAGTTCGAGAAGACGTTCGGTAAAGATGTGACGCCGTTGGATGCCGGCATTCCGCAAACCGTCGCATGGTTCCGGGCACGCGACAACTCCTAGTCCTCATTTCGTCGAGCTAACTAGGCAGCGGGTACTCCTCCGATTCAGTACGGGCGCGGGCGAGAATCTCGGCCATCTGTTTGACAAGCTCGGGGTGCTGGCCCGCCACGTCACGGCTTTCTGCCTCATCGGCTTCAAGATTGTAGAGCTCGATCTTGTTGTCGAGCCCGTGCCGGACAGCCTTCCACGACCCCTGGCGCACGGCCTGATGAAAGACGCTTCCGCGTGCGAATTCCCAATAAAGGTAATCAGGCCCGGGCTGTTCCTTTCCCATCAGTGTCGGCACGATCGATGCACCGTCAATGTTCTTCGGTGACGCGACTCCCGCTAACTCAGCCGCCGTTGGCAGGAAATCCCAAAACGCCCAAGGGTGACCGCTAACCGTCCCGGCATGAATTCGCCCCGGCCAGCGCGCGATCGTCGGCACGCGGATTCCGCCGTCATAGAGATCCCGCTTGATACCCCGCAACCCACCTCGGCTGCCAAAGAACTCCGGATCATGTCCGCCTTCGCGATGGGGACCGTTGTCGCTCGAAAAGATGACGAGGGTATCCTCGTCGATCTCGAGTTCCTTGAGCTTGGCCATGATCCGCCCGACGTCGCGGTCCATGCGCGTGACCATCGCGGCGAAACCCCTCTCCGGGTTCGGCCAGTTCTTTTCCCCGTAGGCCCCGTAGTCAGGGACTTCCATGCCGTCGCCGGTGGTGCGGCCACGCTCGTTGTTCGCGTGAGGAATCGTGAACGGCAGGTAGAGGAAGAACGGGCCCTCGGCATGGTTATCGAGGAACTCAAGCGCCCGGTCAGCGAATAGATCGTGGCTGTATTGCTGTCGCGCGCCGCCAAGGTTCCCCTTGAGAAACACTTCCGTGTCATTCGACCAGAGGTGTTCCGGATAGAAGTCGTGCGCGTGGCCCTGGTTCAAATAGCCGAACCACTCATCGAAGCCCTTCTTCGTCGGCACGCCCGTGCTACCCGCCTCGCCCAGACCCCATTTCCCGACCATGGCCGTGCGGTATCCGGCCTTCCGGAGAACTTCGGCGACGGTTGTATCCGAGGGCCACAGAGACACGCGACCCATCGAAGGGCTCGAGTTGTTGCGGATACGTGTATGCCCGGTGTGCTTTCCGGTCATCAAACAGGAACGCGACGGGGCGCATACGGTCGATCCCGCATAGGCGGCGGTGAAGCGCATGCCCTCGGCGGCGAGTCGGTCGATGTTCGAGGTATCGATCCGCTCCTGTCCATAGCAGCCGAGATCACCGTAGCCAAGGTCATCGGCCAGGATGAAGATGATATTCGGTTTCTTCGACTTCACCGACTGGCTTGTTCCCAGTTGTGGAACGGCCGCCGCCGTACTTGCCAGAAAGGTTCTACGATCCACCGATGCCTCCGTTCACGCTACGATGGGACGCCTTGAAAGGCCCCAACCGATCGCGTATCATGATGCCTGCCGAATACACGGCCTAGGATGCCCCTTATGAAAACCCTCTTTACGCTGCTCGTCTGCCTCACGCTCGCGGTTCCCGCGTCAGCCCAGCTCTTTAGCCTCACCAAGGAGCAGATGATCGAGTTTACCAAGGAGAACCCCTACGATCGATTCCCCGATGGTCGGCCCAAGGTGCCGCTCAACTTGATTGAGCGCATTGCGGAGCTAAGCGTTGAGGAAGCTTGGGGCATTCTGCGAAAGAACGGCTATATGCGGCAGTACGCTGACGGCTTCGATATCCTCAAGCCGGGCCAACGCCTTGTCGGCCGCGCCGTCACAGCGCAATACCTCCCGCATCGGCCCGATCTGCAGGTCGTCGTCGACGCGGACGCGGAGAAGAAGGGCCTAGCCAAAGGCAATACGCAGAAGGTCGTGGATGTGCTGATCCGTGATGATGTCGCGGTGGTCGACCTGATGGGCGCGCATCCGGGACACAACTTCGGCGGCGACAATCTGCACTCAGCGGTTTGGGGGCAGACACGGCGCGGCGCTGTGGTCGATGGCACGATCCGCGACCTGCAGGGAAGCTTCGACCTCCCGATTAATATCTTCTACAAGAAAGCACATCCGTCGGCGGTAAGTGGCGTCCTGATGGTAGCGCTGAACATCCCCGTCGAAATCAGCGGGGCGGTCGCGATGCCGGGCGACGTTGTTCTGGGCGACCGCGAAGGTGTGATCTTCATTCCGCCGCACCTCGTTGAGCAGGTACTCGAGAACGCCGATTACATCCACATCAAGGATGAGTGGACGAAGGCCAAGTTGATCACCGGCGAGCACCGCGCCAGCACTCTCTACGGAACCAAACTAACTCCCGAACTGCAGAAAGAGTTTGATGCGTTCAAGAAGAAGCGCATGAAAGAGATCAAGAAGGCCCGGGGCGAGAAGTAGACCTCACCGGTGGAACTTCTCGGGACACGATTCCGTCCTAAACTGTAGATATGGCGGACCAACCCGGCCTCGCTACAGCCTCGCCGGTCGTCGGCGCGATTCCTCCTTCCGTACTGCTCGACGCCTATCGCACGATGTACCTTGCGCGGCGTCTCGACGACCGCGAGATCATCCTCAAGCGCCGCAACCAGATCTTCTTCCAGATCAGCGGCGCGGGTCACGAAGCCATCCAAACAGCCGCCGGGATGGTCCTGCGTCCCGGTTCCGACTGGTTCTACCCCTATTACCGTGACCGGGCGCTCTGCCTCGCGCTCGGCGTCTCGCCGCTCGACATGTTGCTACAAGCGGTCGGTGCGGCCGCCGACCCCGCTTCCGGCGGACGCCAGATGCCTTCGCACTGGTCCAGCCCGAGCCTGAACATCGTGTCGGCGTCCAGTCCTACGGGCACACAGTTTCTGCAAGCGGTCGGTTGCGCACATGCCCCACGGCTCCAAGGCAACGAAGGGAGTTCCGATCAGAGCGTCGTCCTGGTTTGCTCGGGTGACGGCGCGACGAGCGAGGGTGAATTCTGGGAAGCGCTCACTGCCGCCTGCCTGGAGCGCGCGCCGGTCGTCTTTCTCATTGAGGACAACGGCTATGCGATCTCCGTACCGATCGAAGCACAGACGCCCGGCGGGAGCATTTCACGCTTGGTGCGCTCGTTCCCTGACCTGGCCGTGCACGAGGTCGATGGGCTCGACTTCATCGAGAGCTATCAGGCCATGCAACAAGCCGCTGAACATTGCCGCCAAGGACTCGGCCCCGCCCTCGTACACGCCCACGTCGTGCGCATCTATTCGCACTCCCTGTCGGACGACGAAAGCCTCTACAAACCCGCCAGCGATATCGAGGGCGAGGCGGCCCAGTGCCCGATCCGGCGGCTGGCGGCATATCTAGAGCGCGAGGGTATCGCCGACGAACACACACTGCTAACGATCCATCACGAAGTGGATGAGCAAATCCAAGAAGCGGTCGCCGTGGCGCTCAAGGCCGAGGCGCCTCCGGTGGGATCATCGGCGAACTTCCTCTACTCGCCTACGGTCGATCCGACGGCTGACGAGTTCCATAGCCCGCCGCGCTTCACTGGCGAGCCGAAGACGATGGTCGATTTGATCAATGCCTGTCTGCATGAAGAGATGCAGCGAGATGAGCGCATCGTCCTGTTTGGCCAAGACGTCGCGGACTGCACCCGGGAACAATATCTCGATCAGCTCAAGGGCAAAGGCGGCGTATTCAAAGCGACGCGGAACCTCCAACGGAAGTTCGGCAGCGAGCGCGTGTTCAATGCGCCCATCGCCGAAGCGGCCATCGTAGGCCGGGCCATCGGCATGGCCACCCGCGGGTTGAAGCCGGTTGTCGAGATTCAATTTTTCGATTACATCTGGCCGGCCATGATGCAGATAAGGGATGAGTTAGCGAATCTTCGCTGGCGGTCAAACAACGGATTCGCGTGCCCCTTGGTCATTCGTGTGCCCATCGGTGGATACCTCGGTGGCGGGGCGATGTATCACAGCCAATCGGGCGAGGTGATGTTCACGCACATCCCCGGCTTGCGCGTCGTCATGCCGTCGAACGCCCTCGACGCCAACGGTCTGTTGCGCACAGCAATCCGCTGTGACGACCCGGTCCTGTTCCTGGAGCACAAGAAGCTCTACCGCGAAACCTGCAACCGCGCGGCCGATCCTGGACCCGAAAATATGGTTCCGTTTGGCCGCGCGCGACGCGTCAAAGAGGGCAATGACCTGACGATCGTCACCTATGGCGCACTGGTGCACAAAGCGCAGCTTGCCGCCCGTCATCATGAGAGAAAGCACGCGGCGACCATTGAGATTCTAGATCTGCGCTCACTGAGTCCGTATGACTGGCAGGCGATCGCCGAATCGGTCAGCAAGACACATCGTGTGATCGTGGCCCATGAAGATTGCCTATCGTTCGGCTATGGCGCTGAGATCGCGGCCCGCATCGGCAACGAGTTGTTCAGTCACCTCGACGCCCCGGTCGCACGCGTGGGCGCCCAGGATACCTGGGTCGCCTACAACCCGCAGTCCGAGAACCGCATTTTGCCTCAGACCTCCGATCTCGAGCACGAGATCGAAAGAACCCTAGCGTACTGACCCACAACCGAAAGCCGCTAAGATGGGGGCTTCCGTTCCACGGATACTCACCTATGCAACCAAACTTCGCACGGCGCAAACTCCTCAGTGGAGGCGTTATCTCAGGCCCCTCGATCTCGTTCCCTTCCCCGGAGATCGTGCAGCAGGCCTTGCAATACAACTTTGATTTCGTATGGCTTGAGTGGCAGCATGGCGGGTGGTCGGAACCGACACTGAGCGCCGCTCTCAGTTGCTTCATGGGTGCACACAGCACGCCCATCGTCCGGATCGCCGGTCTTGACCCGTTACGGATCGGGCGCGTACTCGACCTCGGGGCGCAAGGAGTCATCATCCCGATGGTGGAAACGGCGGAACAGTGCGAGCAGGCCGTGCAAGCAGCCAAGTTCCCACCGCGCGGCGGACGCTCGGCGACAGGCTTTCGCAATGCGCTACAGGGAAACAACGACTTCTTTCACTATGTGGAGAACGCCAACGATGAGATCCTCGTCATCGTGATGGTCGAGACACCGACGGGAATTGGCAACGTCCTTGAAATCATGGCCGTGCCGGACGTCGATTGCGTCCTCATTGGCCCGTACGACTTGTCGCGGTCAGTGGGCGCGCCCGCGATTGAAGACGACCTCGTGCAGGACTTAGTGGCCGAAGTGGCTGCGGCGTCGAAGGAAACCGGCGTGGCAGCGGGCTACGTGACGGGCTCGCTGGATCAGGCTCGCGAGCGCGTCGATCAGGGCTTTCGCCTGGTAAATCCGGGCCACGACTTGAGCGTATTACGTGGCGCGTTCGAGGAAATGAAGGAAGGCTGTGATGGCCTCGAGGCGTCCCCGCCCGCCTAATCCCTCGCCCACAACGGGGCGAGGAGTAGCGGCCCACGGCTTGAGCCGCGGGCCAGTACTTCGCAATCCCAGTACTACCTGACTAGGCTCGCTTTACTTCGTCGAGGCCACGGTCGTCAGGCTCGCCATCTTGCTGAAGATCTGGCTGATGGATGTGGAGACCCCGGGGAGGGTGGCTCCGGCGGCCACGGCGATGAAGCCGGCGAGCAGAGCGTACTCGACCATATCCTGGGCTTTCTCGTCGTTGATGAACCCTTGAATCCGTAGATAGATGCTGTTCATGTGTCTTTCTCCTGTCGTTGCGACCTTAGTCGGCTGAGTGCGTCAGATTGACGATTTCGGGTGCGATTGCGGTTCTCAGTTCGCGAACACTCGACCTCGTTGTCTTGCGGCCTCGTTTATGGAACGATCTTCACCCGAACCACCCCATTCGGTCGATAGTTCGAACGTCACAAACTAAAGGTATGCAACGGTACTGCTTGCGGAGAACACCCGGTACTAGAGCAGAAGAAGACAGTGCTGGTACCGGAGCTCTTGAGGTACCAGAAGACGCACTTCCGGTAGGGCCACGCGAACCCAGAGGGCTCGGATCGGCAGCTATGCAAGAGGGTTAGCAGCGGTGACGCAGGTCGTCCGCTACTCCGGCGCGCCCTTGGGCTCACCGCCTACCGCGAAGTGCGAGGGGTGAATCTCTCGGATGAGTACACGAACGCGTTCCGGGGACACGTCGAGCGCGCGCACGGCGGCATCCGTCAGGCTCTCGATCAGAGCCTTCTTCTTTTCGTAGGAACGCCCCGTCATGAGCGTCACGTCGATGATCGGCATGGCGTGAATTGTAGCAATTAAACCGCGCCGCCCAACCCGCTTCGTAGAATGAGGGAATGCTACGCGACCCGAGCTTGATCCCTCTATCTCATCAGCATCAGCATGGACTTGCGCTGACCGTGTTGATCGATCGGGGCCTCAAAGCCACTCCGACACAGGAGAAGGCTCTGGATCTCTCCCGCAAGGTGGCGCAAATGGCCGAAGTGGAGTTGCTTGGGCATTTCCAGGTCGAGGAGAAAGTACTATTCCCGGCGGTACGGTCCCAACTTGAGTCCGACGCAGTGGTCGATGACCTGATCGAGCAGCACCGCAAGTTGGAGTCGCTGATCGAGCAACTTGCAGCGGCCGATGATAGTACGCGAATACCGCTACTGAGAGAGTTTGGCGAACTGCTGCATCGCCACATTCGAATTGAGGAACGCCAGCTCTTCCAGGAGATTCAAGGCACCTCGTCCGAGACACAGCTTGCCGAGCTTGGCCAGGAGATCGACAAGAATGTGGCGAAGGTCTGTCCGGTGACAGAGCATTTACCTTGGGACGCCTAAGGCAAGGCGTTGTAGTTGGTGCGTGAAGACTTGTGACGGAGCCAGTTCACTGGAAGTACTGCTTCGCCCATACCTGGAGCAAGGAAAGTGCGGTGTGGGAGGATGTGCTTCTACTACCCCAGGACCCTGCCTACGACGGCGAGGCCGTCCAACTGACTGTGGATGCTTTTGGGGATGTAGGTGACCCGACTCACGGAGGCGAGCGAGCCGAGTTTCAAAAGAAGGCGCTCCAGAAATTGGGAGACCGCGAATGCTGGATCGAGTCTTCCGACATGATCGTGCGG